>Ga0163152_10005027_pt1 | contig 15881 bp, 15 predicted proteins | sample OliLakLV19MP8IB2_FD_148635 | JGI IMG/M metagenome (GOLD analysis project Ga0163152, IMG submission 148635) | Freshwater microbial mat bacterial communities from Lake Vanda, McMurdo Dry Valleys, Antarctica - Oligotrophic Lake LV.19.MP8.IB-2 | ecosystem: Environmental > Aquatic > Freshwater >... | reverse complement strand
GCCAGCAGCGTGATCGCCGCACCGGCGCGCGTGTCGGCGAGCAGCCAGGCGACACCGACAAACGCGAACACTTCCGCAAAACGATCCAGCGTCGAGTCCATGAACGCGCCGTAACTGTTGGCAATCCCCCGCGCGCGGGCAATGCGGCCGTCGAAGATATCAGCCAAGCCCCCGAGCAACACCAGCCATCCGCCCAGCGACAACTCGCCCACCGCAAACGCCCAGCCCGCACCGGCGCCAAACGCCACACCGAGGTAGTTAAAGACGTCCGGCGAAATCCGCGCGCGAATCACCATGCGCTCGACGGGGCCAATCGCCCACATGAGCCAGTCGCGCACCCAATATCCCAGCAGGACTGACGCGCCACGTCGCGCGACGTCGGCATCGCGGGGCTTGCCGCGCCGAAGCCATGCGTAGGCGGGCATCGACGCCAGTGCGGCGGCAACCAGGGAGAGGGCGATCACGTCGACGGAAGTCACGGCGTCTATTGTCGCTTTTGCGGGCGTGTCCAGATGAACCGAATCACGCGCGGCCACAGGAAGATGAGCGGCCATCGCTTTTCCCGCTCGGTCAAGTCCACCTTGGCGTTCCCGCTCCGTTCCACCTTGCGCACGATGTAGTCGAGCCAGCCTTCGTAGAGGACCAGATGTTTAAGGAGGCGCACGGTGGCGCGCACTTTGCTGTGGTGGAAGTAGAGCCGCACGCGCAGGCGGTGCCAGGCCGAGGGCGTAACCCGCAGCCGATACACGTCCGGTCCATCAACCGTGAGGCGTCCACCCGCCACCTCGGCATCCAGCACGTCGCGATACAGCGGCCGCAGCGTCTCCATCTGCGCGGCCACGAGGGTTCTCGCGTGGTCCGCCTGCTCGGGCCGGATCTCGCCAGACAACGACTGCCGCAACGCCGCGACGAGGTAGTCCTCCACCGAAAAGGTCGTCGGCAGGCTCGGCGACACCCAGGCGAGCGTGTGGCGCCGCACGGCGTCCAGCGCCGCGTTGATGGCCACGGTCGCCTGCGGGTCGCGCGTCCACCCGATGAGCACCACCTGCATCAGCCGCCCCTGGCAAAAGTGATCCCACGCGTGGGGCGAACACGCCCACTGCAGGTGGGCCAGGGAGATCACGCAGCACTTGGCCCGGCGGCCCGCACCGTCGGCAAGCGGTTGCGTCACGGCAATCACGTTGGGTGGCAGCCGATTGGCCAGCGCCGCGGCCAAGCCCGGGCCATAACCGGTCCCAACCTCGGCTTTGAGCGAGGCGTAGGCGTCCCGATACCGGTCCACCACGACAAAAAAATCAAAGGCGCTGTCCGCGGCCGGGCGCCGCCCCTGCGCATGAGACCCGTAGTGGATCACCGCGACGGTCGAGGGGCCAAAGACCCTGGCCAGGAAGGCCGAGAGGTCCTCGGCCGTGGTGTCAGGCACCATGGGGCCGCCGCATCTCAGCCAGAGCCGCGATCATTTCTCCCCGAACGCGATCCACAAAGCCCTGAATCTCCGTCTTATCCCCAGGAGGCTGGAAGGGTCCGAGGATTCGGACGTGCGCCCGGAGGTGGGCCAAGTTAAAAAACGTGTCCTTCAAGGTCCGCGATTTCCACATGCCGTCGCCCACCGCGCAATACACCGGGCGTTGGGTGCGGCTCAGGACGACCTGGAGGCCGCCAGGCATAAACGGGAGGATGTCGCCGTCCCGGGTGCGGTGCCCCTCGGGGAAAATCAGCAGGGACGCGTCCCCGGCGTCCACGCGCCGGGCGGCGTCCAACATGCCGGCCAGGTCGACCTTCCGGTCTTCCGCGCGTTGGGACACCAGGGGATTTCCGGCCGCGCGCAGGTAGGCCGAGACCCCGGGTATCCATTTGGCGTACCGGCGCCGGCCGGGAATCAACGGGAGCGGGCCGGGCATGATGGACAAACCGATGGGAATGTCGACGAGCGACTGATGGTTCATAATCACGATACAGCTTTGAGGGGGGATGTGGCCCTCCACCCTGACGCGGACGCCACCAAGGACCCGCAGGAGACCAAGCGTGATTCGGGCCTGCAGCCGGATCCAGGACGCGAAACGACGAGACGCTGACGCGGGGAACAGCCAGGCCAGCGGGAAAATGATGAGGCGCTGCAGCAGCCCCATGAAAAAAATTAAATAGACCAGAAAGACCAGCAGAAACAGAACAGTTCGGCCCCCCCGGATCCATCCCCACACTCCGGAAACTGACGGGCCAGCGGCGGGGTGAGGATTTCGGCGGAGATCAGGCATGGCAAGCGAATCTGAAAGCACAACAGTGGCGCCCCCCCAGACAGTGGATGGGGCAACCGAGAACGTCTACGACTACAGCAATTTCTATTATTCCTCCAGCGACGACCTGTTCGCGATTTTTGAACCCTACGACGAATGGTGGTACGGCAACGCACGCAAGAGCGGGTATTACCTGTTCTCGCAGCCGATGTCCACGCGTCCGGGTCCACAAATCAACCTGGAGGATCAGCTCACCCACGAACATCGCGAGCTGATGAACCTGGCGTCGTACAACTATCTGGGACTCTCCTATCACCCCGAAGTCATCGCCGCCGCGAAGGCCGCTCTCGACCAGTATGGTCTGGGCGCCGCCGGCTCGCCCATTCTCAGCGGCACCATGGACCTCCATCTCACGCTCGAGCGCGAGCTGGCGGCCTTCAAGAAAAAGCCGGCCGCCATGGTCTTCCCGACCGGCTATAGCACCAACGTCGGTCTCCTTTCGGCGCTCCTGCGTCCGGGGGACTGGGCCATTCTCGACCAGAACGTCCACGCCAGCATCGTCGACGGCGTGATTATGTCCAAGGCGAACGTGCGGTTCTTCCGTCACAACCGCCCGGACGATCTCGAGAAGAAGCTCAAGGGCACCAGCGGCAAACGTCTCGTGGTTGTCGAGGGCGTCTATTCGATGGACGGCGATACGGCGCGACTGCCCGAGTTGGTGGCTATCGCGAAGAATGCCGGCGCGCGCGTCATGATTGACGAAGCGCACTCGGCGTTTGTCTACGGCGACAACGGCCGCGGCGTCGCCGAGTCGTTTGATCTCGAGGACGAGATCGACATCCACGTCGGCACCTTCTCGAAGGCGCTCGGCGGCCAGGGTGGCTACGTCGCAGGGTCGCAGGGGCTCTACAACTACCTGATGGGGTTTGCGCGATCGCGCGTGTTCTCCTGTGCGCTCGCCCCTGCCGTGACGGCCGGTGTGCTCGCCGCGTTGCGTGTGGCGGCGCGTGAGCCGCAGTTGCGCACCACCCTCTGGAACAACGTCGCCCACTTCCGCAAGCTCATGAGTGATGCGGGGGTGGACGTCGGCGAATCCACGTCGCAGATCATCCCGATCATGATCCGCAACGATCGCAAGATCCTCAGCATCGCCCAGTCCTTGCAGCGGGCGGGATTGTATCTGCAGCCGATCATCTACCCGGCGGTCGCCAAACACCGATCGCGGTTCCGCGTCTCGATTTCGGCGTCGCATTCAACCGTACAACTTGATAAAGCGGCCGCGATTCTCGTGGACACGCTGCGTGCAGAGGGAGTGCTGTGAAGTCAGGTCAGGTGTTATACGCGTATCGTCATGCCATCGGCGGGTTCTTTGAATTTCCCACGGACAATGCCCGACAGTTGTTGCCGAAGCATCTCCACCCGGTGGAACCCCACCACGGGCAGAGCGTGCTCTCGGTGATGGCGTTCGACTTCACCAGCGGATCGGTCGACAACATCGGTCCCTACGGCGAACTGGTCCTCTCCGTTCACGTCGCCCCCAGAATCGAAGCCGGACGGCCAATGGCGCGCGCGGCGTTTTACCCGTTCCTGGTCGGCACCACCACGAAGGACTCCCGGGCACACGCCATCGCGCGCTGGCATCTGCCGCACTTCATGGCCGACATCGATCTGGGCTTCACCGTCGGTGAGCACGACATCAACGTCGCCGCGTCTCACGGCGGCTCGCCGATTCTCGACATGCGCATCACCGACTACCAGTGGGGTCCCGTCGAGCATCACTACCAGGCCTTCATGCACGACACCACCGGGTCGTATATGGCGACGATGGCGCTGCGGGGAGCGTTCAGTGAGAACGAAGAGGAACGCGGTGAGATCACACTGCATCCCCATGCCTTCGCCGAAGGCCTCGACATCGATGGCGTGAACACGACGCCCTTCCGCGAGTTGTGGATGCGTGACGGCACGCAGACCTTCGACCCGCTCGATACCCTGCACCCCGGCGCACGTTGATGCCCTCGCGCGTCTGCGTCATCGTCAATCCCGCCGCCGGGCGGGGACGAGGTGCGCGTGCGTTACCGGCCGTGCGTGAGGCGTTTGCGGCAGTGGGCGTCACCGATGTGCGCCTGACCACCGGCAAGGCCGACGAACGGGCGATCGCCGCGCGCGCCGTGGCCGACGGTGCCACAACGCTTGTGGCGGTTGGCGGTGACGGCACATGGAGCAACGTCGCCAACGGGCTGCTCGCCTCCGGGGGCGGCGATACCGTGCGGCTCGCGCTGGTCGCCGCGGGCACGGGCAACGACTTTGCCAAAACCGTGGGCGCGCCAGCCGGTGATTTCGCCGCGACCGCGCGTCTGGTCGTCGAAGGTGCCGAAACACGCGTCGATGTGGGACACATCGAAGATCAGTATTTTCTGAACATCGCGGGATTCGGGTTCGACATCGCGGTGCTGGAGGACATTCCGTCCATCCCCTACTTGAAGGGTGATGCGGTCTACATCTACTCGGCGCTCCGGCAGTTGGTGGGATACGGGGGCGTGGACATCGACATCACCTCACCACAGGGTCGGCGCGGCGCGACGCGCCACCTGATGTTGATCCTGGCCAACGCGAAGAACTTTGGCGGCGCCTTCAAAATTGCGCCGCACGCCTCACTCACCGATGGCGCAATCGACGCCATCTCCATTCACGATGCGTCCACGTGGCGCCGCCTGAAGTTGTTTGGGGCGGCCGCGCGTGGGACACACATCGGACAGGACGAAGTCGTGAGCGAGGCCGCGGCGTCATTCACGATTCACTTCGCGTCGCCACCCGCGTACGAAACCGACGGTGAATACCGCCAGGCACGAAGCGCCGACGTCGAGGTCCGGTGCATTCCCGGCGCGTTGCGTGTGGTGGCGGTCCCGCCTCAGCCATGAACGCCGTCTCGTTTGCCGCGCCGATCCCGACCTACCTCGCCACGTTGGTCGCGGGCCGCGTGTCGGAGTCGCTGCTGGTTGGTCCCCACGCGTGCACGCGGTACGGCGTGGTGCCCACCCCTGAGCTGCCCGGCCCCCACTGGGTGCGCGTGCGCACCCGCATGGGCGGCATCTGCGGCAGTGACCTCGGCATCGTCGGCCTCGCGACCAGCCCCTCCACCTCGCCGTTTTCGTCGTTCCCGTTTGTGCTGGGTCACGAACTCGTCGGCACCATTGAGACACTCGGCGCGGAGGTCTGCGGCTTCGGCACCGGCGACCGCGTGGTCGTCAATCCGCTGTTGTCGTGCACGACGCGAGGGATCACGCCACCGTGCGTGGACTGCGCGTCCGGACATCCGTCGCGCTGCAGGCATTTCACCGAGGGCGGTCTCCCACCCGGCATGTTCATCGGCACCACCCGCGGTCTTGGTGGCGGCTGGGGCGAATATTTTGTCGCGCACGTCTCGCAGTTGCTGCGTGTGGGCGACCATGTGAGCGACAAGGCCGCGGTCATGACCGAGCCGTTCGCGTGTTGTGTGCACGCCGTGCGCGGTGCGCGGCCGCAGGCCGGTCAACGGGCACTGGTGATCGGCGCTGGTACCATGGGCTTGTTGACGGTCGCGGCATTGCAGTCCCTGGCCCCTGCGGTCGCGGTCACGGTGATGGCGCGGCATCAATTTCAGGCCACCCACGCGACGCGCCTTGGCGCCTCTCGAGTGGTCATGGCCCGAGGCGACTATCTTCCGGCACTGGCGGATGCGGCGCAGACGCGCCTGCTCGCGCCGATCATGGGCCGCCCGGTCGGCATCGGCGGTTTTGATCACGTCTACATCTGCGTCACCGGCACGCGCAGCGTCGAAGACGCAATGCGGTTCACGCGCGCGGGTGGCGTGGTCACACTGGTGGGCAACGTCAGCACGCTGAACGGACTCGACTGGACGCCGCTCTGGCTCAAGGAACTGACGTTGCGCGGCATCCTGGCGTACGGACAGCACGGCCACGGCGGCGCCAGCGTCAGTGCGTTCCAGGAAGCGGCGGACCTGATCGCGTCCGGTGGGGCACCGCTCGAGAGCCTGGTCACCCACGAGTTCTCACTCAGCGACTATCGCAATGCACTCGCTGCCGCACGCGCCAAGCGGTCCGGGGATTCGGTCAAAGTGGTATTCAGATACCAATGAGGCAATGAGGCAATGACTGGACGTTCGCCGTGGACACCGAAGTCGGTCCTCGCGCTGCAGAGCTATAACCTCGCCTTCTTCAGAGCCGATCTTATTGCCGGCATCACGGTCGGCCTCGTGGCCCTGCCGCTGGGCATGGCGTTCGCCATCGCCTCCGGCCTCCCACCCCAATCGGGCATCTACTGCGCCATCGTCACCGGCTTCTTGATCTCTGCGCTTGGCGGCTCACGGACGCAGATTGGCGGCCCCACCGGCGCGTTCGTGGTGGTGATCTCCGGGATCATTGCGGAGTTCGGCGTCCAGGGCCTGTTCATGTGCACGATGATGGCCGGCGTCATCCTGATCGTGCTGGGGTTGACCAAGACCGGCTCGGCGGTGAAGTTCATTCCGCGGCCGGTCATCATCGGCTTCACCAACGGAATCGCCGTCCTGATCGCCAGCACGCAGGTCAGCGAGTTTCTCGGCATCCAGGTCACAGAAAACGTCGGAGAATTTCTCGACCGCATGGCCGCCCTGTGGCGCCACCGCGACACGATCGCGCCCGCGTCAGTGGCGGTCGGCTCGGCCGCGCTCGCGACGATCCTCCTCGTCAACCGCTACCTCAAAGCCGTGCCAGGCACCGTCGTCGCCCTCATCGGCGGCACTGGGGTCGCGTGGCTGCTTGGCGTCAACGTCGAAACCATCGGCAGCCGCTTCGGTGCGATTCCTGCCGGCCTTCCCGAGTTTCACTTCCCGACGTTTGATCCGAGTCTCATCACCAAGCTGATTTCGCCGGCCATGACGGTGGCGATGCTTGGCGCCATCGAGTCCCTGATGTCGGCGGTGGTGGCCGACCGCATGAGCGGTGATCGGCACAACCCGAATGTTGAGCTCATCGCGCAGGGCGTGGCCAACGTCGTCTCGCCGCTGGTGGGCGGATTGCCCGCGACTGGCGCGATTGCTCGCACGGCGACCAACATCCGATCGGGCGCGCGCACGCCGATGGCCGGCATCATTCACGCGATCACGCTGCTCGTGGTGTTGTTGGTGGGCGCGGATCTGGCTGGACTCGTCCCGATGTCCGTCCTGGCAGCGATTCTGTTTGTGGTCGCCTGGAACATGGGCGAGTGGCACGAACTTCCGGCGCTGATGCGTCACTCCTGGACGGACGTGGCTGTGTGGGCGGTCACGTTTGCGTTGACGGTGTTTGCGGATCTGACGGTCGCGGTTGAAGTGGGCATGGTGCTCGCGGCGCTGCTGTTCATCCGTCGGGTCTCACGCACCACGACGATCTCACGGGTCACTGGCGAATACGTCGAGGCCGGCCGCGTCCACGTGCTGCAGGACAAACCGATCCCGCCGTACGTGGCGATCTTCCGCATTCATGGCCCGTTTCTGTTTGGGGCCACCGACAAACTTCAGCGTGTGCTCGATCGCCTGGACGACCTGCCGTCAGTCATCATCTTTCGGCTGCGGAACATGACCACCGTTGATGCGACGGGGTTGAAGGCGCTTGAAGATGCGGCGATTCGCCTGCGTGAGTCGGGCCGCACCGCAATTTTCTGCGGTGCGCCCGATCACCCTCGTGCCGCCATGCGCAAGGCGGGCTTTGATGCGGTTGTCGGCGTCGACAACATTGCCCCAAACGTGGACGCCGCGCTCGTTCGGGCTGCGCAGGTAATGGACCACTGACGCGCGCCGTCGCGTTCCGCGAGGGTTATCTTTGTGCCCGGCCTTGCACATCCCGCAGCAGCGCATCGAGCGCGTCACGGTCAAACAGCCGGCCATTGGCGATCACAGCGTGAATCGCCCGCGTGGCCCTGATGTCTTGAAGAGGGTTGGCGTCCAGCACCACGAGGTCGGCCTTGCGCCGCACGCTGATGCGGCCGTCAAGATCGGTCCGCTTCAGGAACCGGCCTGGATTGACGGTGGCGGTAAGCAGCGCGTGCCGCGGCGTCAGGCCGGCGGCGACATAACGTTCCAGCTCGTCAAGCAGCGTGTAGCCGTGGAAGAGAATCGGGTTGGCAAAGGTGGCGTCGGTGCCGGCCAGCAGCATCACGCCGCTGTCGGCCAGCAACTTGGTGACGCCCCAATCGAGCGCCACTGAACGCGGCGCCTCCGCAAGCATCTCTGGCGTCATCTGCGCGCGCCTGAAGTCGCCTTGTGTCCACTGCGCGCGCACGGCCGTCGGCACGCTGCGCATGCGCACGTCGTCGGCGGGCGGGTCCTTGAAGAGGTAGAAGTCCGAGACCATCAGCGTCGGCGTGACGGCAACGCCGGCCAGGGCCAGGGCCCGCGCCACATCGGCGCAGCGCCGCTGGTCCCAAGTGGCGAGCGTCGTCCGGTTGTGGCCGGCCATGACCTTCAGCAAGGCCTGCATCGGCTCGGCGCTGGCCAATGCCGCTGCGTTGGCGGCCACCATCTGCGCCTCGGCGGTGGAACAGGCCTGGGTCACGCGGCCAAGGTGTTCGATGCTGCGTTGTCCCGCGCGGATCGCAGTTTCCACGGCAACGGCATCAGGCACGTGCCCGAACAGCGGCAGCTTCTGCCGCCGCGCTTCGTCGGCGATGGCGAGATAGGCCGCCTCGGGCAATAGTGAGTAGGCCTTGATCGTGGTCCAGCCCGCCGCCTTGGCCTCGCGCACGCGTTGGCGCCCTTCCTCCGCAGTGCCCGCGACCATCTGGCCCGGCCAGGCACCGGGCGGACCATCGATCAGCGCGCCGGCAAGCACCACACGCGGGCCGACACGCCGCCCGGCCTCGATGTCGGCCACCACGCGCTGCTGCTCGGGCAGCGTGCGCAACGCGCCGACATCGCGCACCCCTGTCACGCCGTTGGCGATGTACAGCGACAGTGCGAAGTCTTCTTCGCCCGGGGCACTGAACAGATGGACATGGAAGTCCCACAGGCCCGGCATCAGGAACTTGCCGTCGCCTTCGACGACGCGCCCGCCCGCAGGCCGCCGCGCCGTGCCCCCGGCCTGAATGCCGACGATGTGGTCGCCGGCGACGACCACGTCCCGTTTGGTGATGATCCGGTTGGCTTCGATGTCGACGACATTCACGTTGCGAATCAACACCGCATCACCGTCGGTCGCCCAGGCTGAGCTCATGCTGCCCAGCACACAAAGCAGCCAGGCAAAGTGACGCGGCAAGAGGGGCATCGGAGTAGCTCCTTCGTGACAAGGCCAGAAAGTCAGGATGTGCTGATCGCGCGAAGACGATGGCCAGCAGTGGAAATTGCACGAGCCGTACCAAGAACGTGCGGTCCACCTCCGCGGAAGCATGAAATGCGAGCCGCGCATTTCTCCGCACCGGAGTGGAAAATTGCGCGCCGCGCCGCTTGAGCCAACGTTCGTGACGTTGGGCCACATTTGGCATTGGTCTTGCATTTTTCCGAAGCGAGGTAACCATCATGAGAATCATCTCCGTCACGTCCGCTTCGGTGTTGTCGGTCCTGTTGTTCGCGAGTCCGCTGTCCGCACAGCCACGCTGGACGGCCGAGGTCCGTGGCGGAATCAACGCGGCACTGGAGGAGTTCAACGGCGTCGATCTCAAGATCGGTCCCGGGTTTGAAATGGGCGTCGGACTGCGGGTGGCGCCGGACGTGTTTGTGTACGGTGCGTGGGACTGGCAGAACCGTGCGACCAAGACGTCCCTGTTCGGCGTGTCGGCCGATGTCGAGGACACCGGGTATGCCTTCGGCCTGCGATACGTCGCGCCGTTGTCGGGACGGGTCAAGCCCTGGGTCCGCGCGGGTGGTCTCTACACCCACGTCGAAATCGAAGACGAGGACGCGGGAGACCTCATCGCGGACTCCACGCACACCCTGGGTTTCGAAGTGGGGGGTGGGGTGGACCTCGCGCTGAACGACCGCTGGAGTCTGACGCCTGGCATGCGATACCGCCGGTTCGATCCGAAGGTCCGTCGAGCGGGTACTGAGACGTCGGCGACACTCTCGTATATGACGTTTGATGTCGGCATCGCGTGGAGGTTCTGATCAGTCGCCGGGTATGACCGTGACGTGCAGCGGCACAAGCGGCGCCACTGGGCGGCGAGCCACGGCATCGCCACGACGAGCAGGGTCACCACCATGCTGCAATACACGAACACCTCCATTCAGCCAGTGTCCACCGCGGCCCTGCTCCCGTTCACGCTGATTACCTTCGCTATTTCATGGGGCATTCTGGGCCTGTACATCTATTTCCCCAACGAAGCCGCCGGCTGGTTTGGAGAGATCACCGGAAAACACCCGGCCTTTGTACTCGCCGTATGGGCTCCAGCTTTCGCGGCCTTTGCGGTGGTGCTGTACTGCGGTGGCGTTCAGGGTGCCAGGGCTTACCTGTCGCGCCTTGGTCTGTGGCGCTGTCCCGCCGGATGGGCAGGCTTCCTGCTGCTCGGCATTCCGCTCGTCTTCGCCGCCGGTGCGGCGGTCAAGGGCACACTATTTGCCGTCCCGTTGCCTTTCGATACTTTGGGCGCCGCATTGGGCGCGATGGTGTTCATGCTGTTTCTGGGACCGGTCGAGGAGTTTGGCTGGCGCGGCGTGGCGTTGCCCATCCTGCAGCGCCACATGGCGCCGCTCTGGGCAGGCCTCATCATCGGCGCAACGTGGGGCCTGTGGCATCTGCCTGCGTTCTACCTGAGCGGGACCGTCCAAAGTGGCTGGGGCTTCGCCCCATTCTTCCTCGGCAACGTCTGCCTCAGCGTGATTGTGACGCCGCTGTTCAACGCCTCGCGGGGCAGCATCCTGTTGCCCGCCTTGTTTCACTTTCAGTTGAACAACCCGCTCTGGCCGGATGCGCAGCCCTACGACACGTACCTTTTTGTTGTCGTGGCGGTGCTCGTCGTCTGGATCAACCGCCGCACGATGCTCACGCGAGAGGGCGCGATCACCGAGGTCATGGCGCCCGCGAACCGGGTGCGCTGATACGCATGATGCGAGTCCTGCTCACCGGTGCCGTCTATGTAGTCGCGGTCTTTGCTGCTGGCTTCGTGCTAGGTGTGCTGCGCACGCTGGTGCTGGTGCCGCTGCTCGGCGCGCTTTGGGCAGTGCTGTTCGAACTGCCCGTGATCTTGACCATCGCTTGGCTCGTCTGCGCGAGCATACTGCGGCGCTCGCCGCTTTCGCCCTTCGCGGCAGCCGGGATGGGCGCCGTCGCTTTCTCGCTGTTGATGCTGGTCGAGGCCAGTCTGTCGAATCTACTGGCCGGCCGCAGCTTGACGGAACACCTCGCCCTCTACGCAGAGTTGCCGCACCAATTGGGACTGGCGGGGCAGTTGGCCTTCGCTGTGTTTCCCCGGATTCAGGCGCGGCGGTCTCATGCGGACTCGGATTGAGCAGACGCGAAGCCGTCTCCTTGGATTCGATTCGGATTCGATGAAGGCGACTGTGGCGACCCATTTGCTCTTGGGCGACAACCCGTCCCAAGAAGTGTGATGGCTACGAAACGACTGCTTATGCGACATAGTCGGGACGTTTTACGATCTATCTGCGAGGTCTTGCTCGGTCGGACGAAATTTCCCGTCTCACGGCCGCACGCGCCAAGGAGTGAACCCTCACGTGGTTCGCTCCGGTAGCGGGCCGAGGGCCTCACGCAAGGCGATCACTTCCTGACGAAGCGCGGCCATCTGGCGCGCGCCGGCCAGTTCGGCATCCTCCCGCTCCGCATCCCGGCCGACAAAAAATGTGGCGAGCGTGGCGGTCACGTAGCCAAAGACCGAGAAGGAGTACAGGGCGAGGAAGACGCATAACAGGCGTCCTTCGACCGTCTGTGGCCAGTACTGCGAACCCAACGTCGTCATCACCATCGCGGTCCACCACAAGGCCTCGCCGTAACTGGTCAGGCCACCAGGGGCGCCTTTTTCGAAGGCAAACATCCCGGCCGCACCGGCGAACGTCACCAGCACGGTCAGTGCAGCCACATAGCCGAACCCTCGGCGACTCAAGCTTGCCGCCAAGGCCTGCATGCCCCGGTTGAGGGTGCTGACAATGCGCAGGAGTCGAAGGCTGCGTCCCGCTCGCGCGACTCGAAGTAGTCGCGCGACCCGAAAGACGCGGAGAATGCGGAACGCCGGCACCAGGAGTGAAATCGCGGTCAGCCAGTTGCGCTTGAGGTACGTGCGTTTGGTCGGCGCGAGGACAAACTCCACGGCGAAATCAAGAACGAAGATGGCCCAGATGACCGTCCCGAGCACTTCGAACAACAGGCTTTCCCCACGGATCAGTTCTCCGACCAGCAAGGCCAGCCACACAAACGCGAGGATCAGCATCGGCGTTTCCAGCCAATCCTCCAGGCGTTGGAGCAGTTCGTAACGCTCCTGTTTGAGAGCCTCCTCGACTGTCACCGGTCTTGCTCCGTCCGCTCGCGCATCATATTCGGGCATGTCCGGTATCTTCACGGCTGTCCGGCGATGGCGTCAAACGACGCCCTGCTATTTTTGCCTGGGCGGGTGCAGACCGGCGTCTGGGGCCTGATACGCGCCAGACCGGACCTGGCTCACCATGGCCGCCAGGCTCGTGGCCGCCTGACTGACTTCCACAAACACATCCGTGTCTTTATCGAGTGCCTGGTGACTGGTGGCATACGGCTCGTACCACCCAATCCACGTGTCCAGGACGGCGGTGGGGCCAGCCTGAATCATGCCGATGTCGGTCAGCCAGTCCACCAACATTCGACGCAGGTTCTCCGGTCCGGCCGCGTCGCCGTGTGTCACGACTGAAAACGCGCGCCCGGCCAGATGTTTGGGGTACGGCCATCCCGCCAACTCGACCTCCTTGGCCTTGGCCGGGTCCTTGCCGTTGGTGGTCGTGGGATCTGGATTGCCACCGTCCGCACAGACCAGGCGGTCCATGATGAGCTTCAGGCTGGCCGGCACCTGGTACCAGTGCACGGGACACACGATCATGACGCCGTGGGCGGCCGTCCAGCGTGGATACAACTCGGCCATCCAGTCGCCGCTTTGCCCCATGGCGTGATTCGGGTAACACGAGCACGGCCAGTGACACAGCGGCATGGCTGTGGACACACACGCCTTGCAGGGGTGGATCACCTTCAACGGCTCGTCGGCCATCGTCGCAAGATCGAGAAAGTCCACCTCAAATCCGTCGATGGCTTCGATCGTCTCCTGCGCTCGCTGGGCGAGGCGACGGGTCTTCGAGATTTCGCCGGGGCAGGAGTGTTCGCTGCGTGTCGAGCCGTTGACGATCAGAATGCGCGAGGGAGACGTCGGATCCTTCTGCCGCTGCTCGGCGGCCTGGATTTCTGCGCGTGTCTGGAGCCATTCCAGTGACAGTTTCTGTTCGGGATGCGCGAACTCCGGCCCCGCAGCCGTGGTGCGCGGCGACTTGCGGTAGGTGATGTACCCGTCCCACGCCTTCTCAAAGACGGCATCCAATTCGGCTTTGACCCCGTCGAACGCGGGATCATAAAACCGTGCGTCGAATCGCTTGCGATACTCGCTCTTGGTCAGCGCCACATACTCGGTCTGCTTTCTGACGTCGGGTGTGTCCATGCCGCCTCCGGTGTTTGGGTTCTTCCGCATGATAGCGTCATTGAACCGTGATGTCCCACGAGGCCCGTGGCCACATTCTGCTCAGGCACGTCAGCTTCGCGTACGTGGCCGACCGACCCACGCTCGACGATGTCACGCTGGAGGTGACGCCGGGCGCCGTACTCGCGTTGGTCGGACGAAGTGGCTCGGGCAAGAGCACCCTGCTGAAACTGATCAACCGCATGCTGCTGCCGTCATCGGGTGCGGTCACCGTTGATACTCGAGACACACGTGCGTGGGACGCCATTCGTTTGCGTCGTCACATCGGGTACGTGTTGCAGGATGTGGGACTGTTTCCGCACATGACCGTTGGTGACAACGTCAGTCTGCTGCCGACACTGGAGGGGTGGACCGACGCGCGTCGCGAGGCGCGCGCGCGGGAGTTGCTGCAACTGGTGGGACTGCCCTACGACGAGTGGGCCGCGCAATGGCCCCGCGACCTGTCCGGCGGTCAACGACAGCGGATTGGTGTCGCACGCGCACTCGCCCTGGATCCGCCGATTCTGCTGATGGATGAACCGTTCGGCGCCCTGGACCCTGTGACCCGCGCTGAACTGCGACGCGAGTTTCTCCGCATCCAACACTCTCTGGGCACCACGGTCGTCATCGTGACGCACGATATGGCCGAGGCCTTCGCGCTGGCCACACACATCGGGGTGTTGCACGACGGTCGCCTGCTGGTGTGTGACACGCCGAACGTCGTGCGGGCGTCGGCCGACGAACGGGTGCAGGTGTTCTTGTGACTGAGCTGTTCGCTTTCTGGCGAGATCGTGCTCCTGGATGGCGCGACCTTCGACGGCGCCTTCATTCTCTTCTGGAGGGTCACATCACCGCGCCCGCTTCGCAGCCTTCTGGATGTACGACACTGCCTCTGGCGTCTTGCAGTTCGTGTCGCCGTGATCGACGTCCACCTTGCCGATGCGTGTCGCCGCGGCAAGGGCGTCCTTGCGCACCTTCGGTCGCCACACGCCGATGGCAATGACCGCGCTGTTCATCGCATACCGCGCCCAGTTCGGCGACTTGTGTATCTGCTTCTCGATGGTCGCGAGGACCCTGGCTGCTCCTGCATCGCTGATTGACTCTGCGTCGTCTCTCAGCCGCGCACTCAGGATGTGGTAGCCCATCTCGCGCGTAGCCTCGTCCCCCGACTTCATCCACGCACGCATCGTCTTGTCGGCAATCGGGCTGCGAGCGAGGAGTGCCGCGAGATACAGGCCAAGGAAGCGGACCGGACCGTCGGCCAGTAGTGTGTCAGCGAGCGCTGTGGTCACCCTCTGCGGATCCGCGATCTGGAGCGCGAGCATGCGGGCCTCAGCGTTGCCCGTTTTCCACAAGTCCAGGGCAAGCGCGTGGTCAACCTTGATCTTCTTCTGGAGTTTGCCGATCTCCGACGTCAGCGTCCCGAACACGTTGTCGCCGGTACCATGGTGTTTGTAGATGGCGGCGGTCTGCGGTTTGCCGGACTTCTTGAGGGAGGCGAGGATCTCGGCGGTGGTCATGGAGGAGATCCTACATGCCGCCGGTCACTGTGACCACGACATGACGACTATAATCGCGCAGCATGCCACTCGATGTTGACCTGCGGCTCACACGGCGACAAGCCCTGAAGACCACGGGCGCCGGCCTGATCGGCGTGGCCGGGCTGGGCCTGTGGCCCTGGTCTGTCGATGCGGTTGACGACCATCAGGCTGGCTATGTTCCTCCACCTGAAGACACGGGCGGCTGGCGCATCGGGGATGCACGTACCCTCGGGGTCAATCCCGACCGGCTGCTCGACGCCGTGCGCTACCACGACCAGCACGAACTGACGACGAGCTACGGCGGCGCCCTGGTGGTGGTGCACCGCGGCCACGTGATTGCGGAAAGTTACGTCACCGGAAGGCAAGGCGGTCCTGCGCGCTGGACCGCACGCACGTGTAACGACATCAAGTCGTCGACCAAATCAGTCTTCGGTACGGCCGTTGGCGTATTTCTCGATGA
>Ga0163152_10005024_pt1 | contig 15891 bp, 15 predicted proteins | sample OliLakLV19MP8IB2_FD_148635 | JGI IMG/M metagenome (GOLD analysis project Ga0163152, IMG submission 148635) | Freshwater microbial mat bacterial communities from Lake Vanda, McMurdo Dry Valleys, Antarctica - Oligotrophic Lake LV.19.MP8.IB-2 | ecosystem: Environmental > Aquatic > Freshwater >... | reverse complement strand
GGCAGAACTCCGCCTTCACTTCGTCGGCGTGTTCGTTCACGAGGAAGCCGGCGCCGAGCCGGCCGCCCGCTTCCTTGTCGGCAACGCCGGCAAAGATCACGTCGCGCTTCAGTTTCGCTCCCGATTTTTTCAGGTCGAGCAGCACGAGCAGGCTCATCGCGGCCATGTGTTTCATGTCGACGGCGCCGCGTCCCCAGATCCAGCCGTCGTGGATCTCGCCGGCAAACGGAGGGTGCGTCCAGTCGCCCGCGAGCGCGGGCGTCACGTCGATGTGCGACGAGAGCAGGAGCGGCGGGAGCGTTCCGTCGCCCTTCAGCCGCGCGATGACGCTCGTGCGGCCTTTCTCCTTCTCGAAAAGCTTCGGCTCGACGCCGCCCTTGCGGAAGAGATCGGCGAGGAACTCGGCGCATGGACGCTCGAGACCTGGCGGATTGCTCGTGTCGAAGCGGATGAGATCGCGCAGCAGACGCACGACGTCGTGCGTCTCGGGGTTGGTCAGCGTCCCGTCAATCGATGCCACAGACGCCCCCACATCCCCAATTTCGCCATGCGCTCCTCCTGGAGTTTCAGCGCTTCGGCCATGCGATCGCGCGCCACCTGGAACCACTGCAGGAGCTCGGGCAGCTCCTGCGCGTGTGCCCAGCGCCCCATCTTCGGGTGCCACACCGGATCGTACGGCATCAAATCGCCGGACACCGCAAGCTTCGCGAGCGCCGCGTCGTCCTCGATCTCGCGCGTGTAGCCGGCGATCTTCGCAAGGATCTTGTTCACGCGTTTTTCGCCGCCAGGCGAGTCCCCGGGATTCACACGCCGATTCTACGGCGATGCCCGCATACCAGGAGCCGGTCTCGCTCGCGTGGCCGGGCGTCAGCCAGAATGTGGTCGACGGCGAGGAGCGTCTTCCCGTCGCGCGGGAAAATACGACCATGCGGTCCCGGCGGCAATTCCATGCCTATGAATGGATTCCCCCGACACCGATCTGCCGGGACCACCGTCACCTGAGGTGACGGGGATAAAGTGGGGAGATTTCATCGCGTTGCCGGACAGGTCGCACATGACGCGCGAGAAGTTCGCGCCAGCATGACGCGCGCGGAACGCCATGCGCGAGCATTCCCGAGGGAACGGGTCGCGGCACGGGCCGTGCGCTCTCTCGTTTGGTCGAATCCGGAGACGCGACGGGCAGGTCGCGCTCCTTCCTCCCAGTCCCCGACCCGGAGTACGTATGAATACATTTGCACGGCGTATCGCGCCGGGCATGGGTTTGCTCGTCCTTGTTTCCGGCAGTGTCGCTCTCGGTGCGTGGTCGCCGCCGGTGAAACACGCGAACGCCGGCGACTCGATCTCGCAGGGCTTCGGCGCGAACGCGATGCCGTGGGATCACCCGTCGAAGAGCTGGGCGCAGGGCACCGACGACGCGGTCTTCTCGATGTTCGAGCGCTGGGGCTGGTGGTACTCGGAGAGCTTCACGCAGGAGCCCGAGTCGGTGACAGGCGCCGAGATGGTCGGCGGCGGCGACAACTTCCCGGCGCAGGCCTCGCGCATCTGCGCGCAGTCGCCGCGTCCGAATCGCGTCGAGGTGCTGCTCGGCGGAAACGACGTGTGCAATCGCGCCGCGTCTTCGAGCGGCGATGCGGCGGCGAACCTCTACGCGCTCGACACGTGGCGCGCGGCGATCGACGCGGGCCTCGACCAGCTTTCGGCGTGCCTCCCCGACGGCGCCGTCGTGCAGGTGCTCTCGATGCCCCGCGTGGACTGGCTCTACGAAGCGGGCCACGACAAGAGCTGGTGGTGCAGCGGCGTGATCTGGCCGGCTGCGAGCGTGTGCCGAGTGGTGACGAACGAAGACGATCCGAATCGCCGCCGCCAGATCGGCACCGCGATCGATCGCTACAACGACGTCATTCGCGACGAGATCGCGGCGTACGACGGCGACACGAACGGCCGCAACCCGCGGAAGATCCGCTTCGCGACGGATTGGAAGGGCTCGATGGCTTTAGGGCAGTCGAACACCTCCGTCGGCACCTACATCTTCGGCTCGAGCGAGATCAACGGCGTCGACTGCTTCCATCCGAATACGGGCGGCCAGGCGAAGCTCGCGTGCACCGCGTGGGCGACGCACCCCGACGGCTGGGGCGAAGTCTCCGACTGTCTCGATTGATCCGCCCCCTCACCCTGAGCGAGGCCCGCAAACTGCCGCGGGCCGAGTCGAAGGGCTCCTGGAGAACACCCATGAATCGCCTCCTCGCGATCCTCCCCATCGCGCTGTTCCTCTCCGCCTGCAACGAGCCGCGCGTGGCCGCACTCGGCATCAGCGACGACGAGTTCGCCGGACTGGTCGCGCCCGTTCCCGGATCGATCGCGAGCGACTACTCGGCCCGCGAGCGCACGGTTCGTCTCTTCGGCGTGCAGGGTGAACCCGCGTTCGCGACCGTCGCCGACACGACCACGTGGGAAACCTGGAACCTGCGCGTCGGCGACGACCTCGGCCGTGGGTTGCGCACGAACACCGTGCAGAACGAGATCGAGCTTCGCGACGCGACGGGCCGCACGGTCACCGTTGCGCGCGGCGGCGACGTGGCGCTGCGCACGATCACGCACCGCCTCGACGAGTCCGCTGTCTACGTGGGCCGCGCCACATGGCGCGTGAGCGCCACCGCGATGCAGGAAGTCGTCGCGCTCCACGGCGCCGGCGTCGAGACGGCCTCGCGCCTCGATCTCTTCCCGGTGCCGGCGACGGAGCTCGTGTCGGTCGCGCCGGACGGCGCTCTCGCGCGCCTCGGATTCCGCGCGGGCGATTTCCTCTTCGAGCTGAACGGGCAGCCCGCGACGATCGACGCGATCGTGGAGCGCGCGCAGACCGCCGGCGCGATGACGGTGACGATGTATCGCGCCGGAGCGCCCGGAGCGCGGACGTTCCGCATCGAGTGACGCTCGCCCGCTTCAAAGGGTCGGTTGCTCACTCCGGGTGCTTCGGGAGCTTCTGCGGGACGTCGGCTTCCACGAACACCTGCAGGCAGTCCGCGTCGACGAAGCCCTTCTTCGCTTCGTCGCGAAGAATGTCGAGCGCCTTCACGTGCGGCACCGCCTTTTTGTAGGGGCGGTCGCTCGCGGTCAGCGCGTCGTAGATGTCGGAGATCGTCATCATCCGCGTCTGCACCGTGATCGAGTCCGGCGCGAGTCCCTGCGGATAGCCTTTGCCATCGAGCTTCTCGTGATGGCCGTGCGCGATGTCCGGCACGTTCTGCAAAGAGCGGCTCCACGGGATCCGCTTCAAGAAACGATACGTGTGCGTGACGTGGTTCTCGATCTCCTTGCGCTCCACCACCGTCAGCGAGCCTCGCGGGATCGACAGCGAGACGACCTCGTCCTTCGAGATCAGCGGCAGGTCGTCGCCCTTGATGCCTTTGTAGGTGCGCTTCTCGATCTCCTGCAGGCGCTCGAAGCCGCCCTGCTCGAGGACCGTCGGCTTGTTGCAGTTCATGACGAACTGTTGGAGCTCGTCGAGCTCGGCGTACGCCTTCTGCAGCTTCGCGTCCTCCTGCTCGAGGAGGTCCTTCACCGTCGACGCGCCCGCGGGATACAGGAGCTCGATCTTCTTCTGGTACGCCTGCGCCTCCAGCGTGCGCCGCACGAAATCGAAGCGGTGCTTCAGGATCTCCGCCTGATACGGATAGAGCTTGTTCGCCTTGATCAGCACGTCCTCGCGGACGCCGACTTTTCCGAAGTCGTGAAGCAGAGACGCGTACCGAATCTCGCGCATCTCGTCGACGGTGAACGTGCGGCCCTTCCAGCGCCCGATGCCGCCGCCCTTCTCCATCGACTCGGCGAGACCGGTCGTGAGGATCGCGACGCGCTCCGAGTGGCCGGACGTCGTCGGATCGCGAGCTTCGATCGCGTACACCGACGCCTTGATGAAGCCTTCGAACAGCTTCTGGATCTCGTCGTAGAGGAGGGCGCTCTGCAACGCGCTCGCGGCCTGGCCGCCGAACGCCGTGAGGAACTCCTGATCCTCCTCGGTGAAGCGGCCCTGGTCGCTGCCCTCGTCCTTGTTCAGGACCTGCAGGACGCCGAACACCTGGTTGTCGACCGACCACATCGGCACCGCCATGATGTTGCGCGTGCGATAGCCGGTCTTCACGTCGGAGTCGCGATTGAAGCGCGTGTCGGCGTACGCGTCGGGCACCTTGATCGAGCGGCCCGACTGCGCGACGACGCCCGCGATGCCCGCGCTCATCGGGATGCGCAGCTCGCGCCCCTCCATGCCCTCGGCCACGTAGGTGAAGAGCTCGCTCTTGTCGCGATCGAGCAGCCACACCGTGCCGCGGTCCGCCTCGACGACCGCCGCCGCTTCCTTCACGACGAGCTGAATCAGGCCGAAGAGATCGCGCTGCGCGGACATCGCTTTCGCGACGTCGAGCAGCGCACTGAGCTTCTTCTCGCGTCGCTGCAGGATCGCGAGCACCGCCGGTTCGTTGGAGCTCAAGCCACGAAAGGATAAGCTGCCCCTAGGCCCGCTACAATGGCGGGATGCCGCTGTCCCCCATCCGCGAGCGGTTCGCGGAGCTGGCCCGCCTGCCGGACGACGAGATCGACCTCGCTCTGGCCGCGCTCCTCATCGCGGCCGAGGAATACGAAGGGCTCGACGTGGACGCGTACTCGGCACGCATCGACGATCTGGCGGCCGGCGCGCGGGCTCGCGTCGGCGGCGCCCGCGTCGAGGTGAATCCGCGCGAGCTCATCGATCGCTACCACGCGTATCTCTTCGAGGAGCTCGGCTTCCGCGGCAACGAGGACGACTACTACGACCCGAAAAATTCGTTCCTGAACGACGTCCTCGATCGCCGAACCGGCATCCCGATCTCGCTCGCCGCGATCTACGTCGAGACGGCGCGCCGCATCGGGTGGCCGGTGCGGGGCGTCGGATTCCCCGGTCATTTTCTCGCGAAGTGGGAGCTCGACGAGGGCGACGTCGTCGTCGATCCGTTCTTCGGGACCGTCGTGAGCGAGGGGGACTGCAAGGAGCTGCTTACCCGCGTCAGCAACGGACAAATCGCGTTCCGCCCCGAGCTGCTCGCTCCGCTCCCGACGCGCGGAATCCTCGCTCGCATGCTCTCGAACCTGAAGGGCGTGTGGGTAAAGCGCAGCGACTTCGTTCGTGCGATCTCCGCGTGCGATCGCATCCTGCTGCTCGTGCCCGAAGCGGTGATCGAGTATCGCGATCGCGGGCTGCTCTGGGGAAAGCTCGAGTGTTATCGCCCGGCGCTCACGGACCTCGAGCGGTATCTCGCGCACGCGCCTCGCGCCGCGGACGCCAAGACCGTGCGGGAGCAGGCGGCAACGCTGCGGGGGCAGATCGCCAGGCTCTGCTAAGGTATATTCACGGCTCGCCATCTCTTCCCGTTGGAGGTCCCACATGCGTCTCGCCCTCGCCGCCTCGCTCCTTCTCCTCGCCGGTTGTGCCTCGCACGACAAGACCTCCACCTCCACCGCTCCCCACGCGACCCTCGCGTCGGCCGACGCCGGCAAGAGCTGCCACGGCAGCGCCGTGAAGGCGGAGCTCGCTTCGACGGACGCCGGCGCAAAGAACTGCAGCGCGAAGAAGGCCGAGATGGCGTCGACCGACGCGGCCGGCACGAAGAGCTGCGCTCCGAAGGCCGAGATGGCGTCGAGCGAAGAAGGCTCGAAGAAGTGCGCGCCGAAGGCCGAGCTCGCGTCCGTCGACGCGCACGCATGTGATGGCGGCTGCCCGCACAAGGCCGATGGTTCCTGCGATCACGAGGCGGGTGCGAAGGCCGGCCGTGATTGCTGCAAGGGCCAGCTCGCGAAGACCGCGACGCCGTGAAGCGGCTGCTGTCGCTCCTGCTGTTGGGTACGGCAGCGTGCGCTCCAACCGCTGGAAAGGGCGCGACGGTCGTGAAGGACGAGAAAACCCCGCCGAGCGAGAAACCCGCCGGTGGGTGGGGTCCGCTCGAAGAGCAGATGAAGGCGATGACGCGCGATGCCGAGGCGATCATCGATCGCGCTCGCGCGACGTCGGGTGATGCGATGGCGCGCTATCACCTCGCGGAGATGGAGATCCACTTCGCGATGCGCGACGAGTTCGGTCCAGCGAACGCGGCGCTGTTCAATGCGCGTGGAAAGAAGCTCCTCGAGCTTGCCGGCGCGGTCGGCGCGACGTCGGCGCCGGATCCGCTCGTGTTCGCCGTCGACGAGTTCGTGCGGGAGACGCGCTCGTTTGCCGAGCAGATTCGGGCGGCCGGGTTCGCCGTCGACGAATCGCCCGTGCGCAGCGGCAAGCTCCTCTGGACGCCGGACGTCGTCGGCTGGGAGCTCGTCGTGCGCGACACGAAGCGCACCGTCGACGAGGAGGTTCCGTACGCCGCGAAGTCCGGGACGCCGGTGAAGGTGAATCCGTCGATTCACGTGTACGCCTTTCCGCACGTAAAGATGAGCGCGGAGCAGAGCATGGTCCGGCGCGAGCAGCCCGGCTTTGCCGTCGCGGCGGGCGCCGCAACGGTCCTCTTCCGGCTGCAGGACGCGCAGTCGCGCGATCAGGATCCCGGCGGCGAGATCGGGAAGAAGGTCGAAGCCGCGATCTTCCGCGAGTCGGCCCGGAAGGAGCTGCCCGCGGCCGCGAAAGCGCTCGGCGGCGGAACGGCCGTTCTCGAGCGCGGCCTCCTGCGCGTGAGCGGACGAGGCGAAGCGCCTGCGACGGTGCCCGAGCTCGGCATGCCCGAGGTGAGGCTCGTGTTGTGGAGCGCGCAGCAGGGCGCCGACATCGATCACACGCTGCTTCCGCTGCGCTGATATCCTTCGCTGCGGATGGCGGTGATCGCGGCGCAGGGGCTGACGCGGACGTTCGGTTCCGTGCTCGCGGCGAACGCGGTGACGTTCGAGGTCGGGGCCGGCGAAGTGGTCGGCCTCCTCGGACCCAACGGCGCGGGCAAGACGACGACGCTGCGGATGATCGCGTCGCTGCTGCAGCCGACCGCCGGCACGGCGACCGTCGCCGGCCACGACGTGCGGACCGCGTCGCGCCTGGCGCGATCGTCGCTCGGTCTCGTCACCTCGTCGGCCGCGCTCTTCCCGCGGCTCTCGCCCCGCGAGTTCCTGCGCTACGTCGGCGCGCTGCACGGACTCAAATCCGCGAGCCTCGAACATCGTGTCGATGCGGCGCTCGAGCGCTTCGAGATCGAGCCGTTCGCGAGCCTTCGATGCGGGGCGCTGTCCACCGGACAGCGCCAGCGCGTGTTGCTCGCGCGTGCGTCGCTGCATGATCCGCCGGCGCTGATTCTCGACGAGCCGTCGGCGGGGCTCGACGTGCTCGGCGCGCAGGCGGTCGTCAGTTTCGTCCGTGAATCGAAAGTGCAGGGCAAGGCGGTGCTGCTTTCCACGCACGACATGGCGGAGGCCGAGTACCTCTGCGACCGCATCGTCATCATTGCGGGCGGTCGACTCGTCGCGAGCGGGACCGCCGAGGAGCTTCGCGTCGCGAGCGGCAAGTCGAAGCTCGCGGAAGTGTTCCTCTACTACGTGCTCTCGGCGCCTCCGCGCAAGACAGCCCGCGATCTCGAGGCGGAAACGTGATCACGCCCGTCCGGTGGAGCGCCGTTCACGCGGTCTTCGGCGCGGAGCTCCGCAGCGTGATCCGCGATCGGCGCACGATGATCGCGACGGTCCTCGTGCCGGTGCTGCTGTATCCGCTCGGCGGCCTCGGTTTCGCGACCATGGCGGCGTCGAGTGTGGACAGTCTCCGCGCGGAAATCACGCGCATCTGCCTCACCGGTCCAAAAGCGGACACCGAGGCGCTGATGCCGGCGTTCGACACCACGTCTTCCGAGAAGGCGAAACGCATCCAGATCGTCGAATGCACCGGCGAGGATCGCCAGGTCGGACAGGGAGCGCTCGACGCGAAGCTCGAGATCCCGGCGGGTGCGGCCGACAAGCTGGCTGCAGGCGACGCGGTCGAGCTCGGCGTCGTCTACAACAGCCGCGAGTGGCGCGGAAAGATGGCGGAGGAGCGCGTCAACGAGGCGCTGCTCGACCATGCGAAAGCCCTCATCGCAGAGCGCATCACCGAGAAGCAACTGCCCGCCGGCTTCGCTCGGCCGCTGAAGGTCGTCTCGCGCGACGTGGCGCCGCGGTCGCAGGCCGGCGCGTTCCAGTGGGCGCCGCTCGTCATCGTCGTGCTCATCCTCTTGTCCGTTCTCGGCGTGTTCATCCCGTCGATCGACGTGACCGCGGGTGATCGCGAGCGCATGACGCTGGAGACGCTGCTCGCGAGCCCGGCGACGGCGACGGAGCTCGTGCTCGGCAAGTACGGCGTCGTCTTCGTGGTCGGCGTGACGAGCGTGTTCCTGAACGTAGCGAGCCTCTTCGGCACGGTGAAAGCGATGGCGTCGGCTGCGCCTGACGTGCCGTTCCCGGTGGGCGGCGTGCAGGCCGGCCTCGTCATGCTCGCCGCGATCCCGAGCGTCGCGCTCTCCGGCGCGATCTGCATGGCCGTCGGCTGCCTCGCGCGAAGCTTCCGCGACGCGCAGAACTACATGACGCCGGTCTACCTGGCGATCATCCTGCCGTCGTACGCCGCCGCAATGCCGACGCTGAAGCTCACGGCGTTCACCGCGACGATTCCGATGTTGAACCTTCCGCTCACCCTGAAGGACATCTTCTCGGGCACGCTCGACCCGCGTCTCGCGATGCTCGGCGTGATGGTGAACATCTTCTTCGTCATCGTCGCGCTCGTCGCGGCGTCGCGCCTCTACGGCCACGAGGGCATCGCGTTCGCGGACGCGGAGCCGATGGATCTCCTCAAGCGCCCGAGCTCGGCGACGCTGCGCTTCACGACCGGCGAGGCGATCACGGTATTCGGCGTCAGCGCCGCGCTCACCTTCTACGTCGGCGTCCCGCTGATGACGAAGCGTGGCGAGCTCGGGCTTTTCCTCGTGCAGTCGCTCTGCATCTTCCTGCCGCCGGTCGCGTGGGCGATATGGCGCCGCCTCGAGTGGCGCACGGCGTTCGGCATGCGCGCTCCCGGATGGCGTGGCGCCGGCGCCGCCGTGATCATCGGCGCGGTCGCGTGGATCCCGATCCAGCTCTACGTCTATTACGTGCAGGAATCGGTGATGCCGATCCCGCGCGAAGTGGAGAAGGGGCTTCGCGAGCTGATTGCGGGGCAGGGCGTGAGCATCCCGCTGATGATTCTCCTCGGGGCGGCACTCCCGGCGATCGCGGAGGAAACGCTCTTTCGCGGCGCGATCCTTCAGTCGCTGCGCCCCGCGCTCGGGCGCGGCGCGATCGTGCTCACCGCGCTCTTCTTCTCGCTGATGCACTTCGATCCGTGGCGGCTCGCGCCGACGTTCCTGCTCGGGATCGTCGCGGGTGCGCTCGTGTTCCGCACCGGATCGATCTGGACGGCGATGATCTTCCACTTCGTGAACAACGCGCTCGCGATCGGACTCACCGTTGCGTACCGCGACGAGGCGCTCGCGGACACCTCGGCGCCGCCGATGTGGCTCATCGCGGTCGTCGCCGCGGCGATGCCTGTCGCGTTCTGGCTGTTGCGCTCGCCCGCGCCGCCGCCGCGCTCGCGGGTCGCGCCGCCTCCACCCGAAACGCCCGCCTCTCCGTGATCGCGGACGCGACCGGCGCCGTACTGGCAGGCGGACGCGGCACGCGGCTCGGCGGCGTCCGCAAAGCGCTCCTCACGAAGGACGGCGAGACACTGCTCGCGCGAACGTTGCGTGTGTACGGCGCGGTCTTTCCGCATGCGCTGGTGATCGCGAACGAAGCCGCCGTCTACGACGCGTTCGGCGCGCCCGTTGTCTCCGACCCGATCGCCGATCGCGGCGCGCCGGGCGGGCTCTTCGCCGCGCTCTCGGCGGCGACGACGCCGTGGGTTTTCCTCGCGGCGTGCGACATGCCCGCGCTCGATGCGCGCGTGATCGAGGCGCTCGCCAGAAAGCGCGATGGCGTGCAGGCCGTCATCGCGACGATCGAGGGCCGTCCCGAACCGCTGCACGCGTTCTGGTCCACGGCGGCGCGTTCCACTCTGGAGACGCTGCTGCGCGACGGCGAGCCGTCGTTTCGCGACCTGCTCGCGGCAATCCCTCACACGCGCGTGCCCATCGGCGAGCTCGGGCCCGGCGCGGCGGCGAGCTTCGCGAACGTGAACACCCCGGAGGACCTGGCGCTTCACGGGCTCTCGTTGCCGCCGACCACCTAGGCTCGGGCGGTTTTCCCGTGTATATGCTGTGGCCGTGGCCGCTCTGAAAAAAGTCGCCGTGCTGACGAGCGGGGGCGACGCCCCCGGAATGAACGCGGCGATCCGCGCGGTCGTGCGCACCGGCCTCGACAAGGGCTGGGAGATGTTCGGCGTGAAGCGCGGCTTCTCCGGGCTGCTCGCCGGCGACTGGTCGTCGCTTGCGGCCCGCGATGTCGGCGGCATCCTGCAGCGCGGCGGCACGATCCTCGGCAGCGCCCGCTGCCCAGAGTTCAAGGACGAGCCCAACCGGAAGTCCTGCCTCTCGAAGCTGGAGAAGGAGGGCATTGGTGCGCTGATCGTCATCGGCGGCAACGGCTCGCAGACCGGCTCGCACGCGCTGCATCAGATGGGGCTGCCCGTCGTCGGCATCGCGTCGACCATCGACAACGACCTCGCCGGCTCGGAGACGTGCATCGGCGTCGTGACCGCGCTCGACATCGCGCTCGAGTCGATCGACCGCCTGCGCACGACGGCGTCGTCGCATCGCCGCGCGTTCCTCGTCGAAGTGATGGGCCGCGACTGCGGCTACCTCGCCCTCATGGCGGGCATCGCCGGCGGCGCCGAAGCGATCGTCATCCCCGAGCGCGAGATCGAGCCGGAGTCGATCGCGCGGCAGATCCGCGAAGCGAACGAACGCGGGAAGAGCCACTCGCTCGTCGTGGTGGCGGAGGGCGCCCGCTACAACGCGGACATGCTCGAGGCCTACTTCGATCACAACCGCGAGAAGCTCGGCTTCGACCTGCGCGTGACGACGCTCGGCCACGTGCAGCGCGGCGGTGCTCCCGGCGCCTACGATCGTCTGCTCGCGACGCGCTTCGGCGCGGCCGCGACCGACGCGCTCGCTGCCGGGAAATACGGCGTGCTGGTCGGCATGATGAACGGCAACGTCACGACGACGCCGCTCGACGAGGTCGTCACCGCGAAGAAGTCGCTCGACCTGTCCCTGCTTGACCTCGCGCGCGTCCTCGCGAAGTAGCGCCTCCTCACCCTGAGCGAGCGAAGCGAGTCGAAGGGCGGTCGGATATGCCGCCCTTCGACTCGGCGCTGGCGCGCCTCGCTCAGGGTGAGGTGGGCGCTTCGGTCGCCGGCGCGGCCGGCTCGCCGTACCAGTAGGGCGCGTGTTTCAGCTCGGCCCACACCTCGGGGTCGTGCGCCGGCACGATCTTCACGTCGGGCGCGAGCTTCTCGAGCGCGTCGATCCGCTCGAGCACGGGCATCACGCCGCGACGCGAGTTGTCGAGGAGCCGCGTCTTCCAGCCCTTGTGTTTGTGCTCGCGATAGCCGCGCCGCAGCCACGACGCGTCTCCCGTGAAGAGGAAACGCTCGCCCGTCGGCAGGCTCACGAGGATCGACATGCTGCCGTTCGTGTGTCCGCGCGTGTCGATGAGCACGATCGAGCCGTCGCCGAAGAAGTCGATCGATCGCTCGAACGTTCCGTAGGGCCGGTCGGGCCACTCGAGGAGCATCGCCGCCGGACGCAGTTTGTCGTACTGCGAGTCGGCGTAGCCGCGCACGGCGAGCGTGAGATCGCCGCGATGCGCCGCGTCCCACTCCGCACGCGGTGTCACGAAGCTCGCCTGCGGGAAGTCGCCCAGACCGCCCACGTGGTCCCAGTGCATGTGCGTGACGACGACGTAGTCGACCGTCTCCGAGGGAAAGCCGAGCGCCGTGATCTGCGCGACGGCCGTGTCCTTCTCGGGATCGAAGGCCGGCTTCATCATTTTCTGGAAGAGGTTGGCGGGGAACTCCTCGATGTGGCGCGTGTGATTGCGACCGAACGCGGCGTCGATCAGCACGTTGCCCTTCGGATGGCGGACGAACGCCATGACGACCGGCATCTTGATCGTCTTCTCCGGATCGCCGCCCTTGATCGCGTCGGACTCGATCGCCGTCATCTCGGCGCCGGACATCAGCGTCATCCGCATGTCCGCGGGCGGCTGCGGCGGCTGCCAGTTCGCGAGATCCTTCGGCGGCTTCTGCTTCGCGCACGCGGACGCGAGGACCAGCGCAGCAACGACAGCGAGGCGTTTCATGTGGAGAGCGTATCCTGGAAACCTCGTGCGCCCGGCCGCCCACCTCCGACTTGCGATCATCGGGCCGCTCGTCTGGTTCGGGTTCTTCGTCGCCGGCTGGCCCGACTACTACCAGCAGTACTCGACGGCGTTCGTCGCGTTCGGCACCGCGCTGCTCGTGCCGCCGTCCGCGTGGATCGGGTGGCGCGCGATCCGCCGAGCGAAGCCCGAGCACCGGCTCGCTCGCGCCGCGTGGCTCTCGTTCTGGTTCACGGTGCCGTTCTTCGCCCTCGACGCGTTTTACTGCGGCTGGTGGCTCGGAGAAGGGCCGCACTTCCTGGTGAAGTACTGGTATCTCACGAGCTTCTACGTGATCCCGTGGCTGCTCTGGTTGCCGATGCCGAAGATGATGGCTACGCAGCGCTGCGGTTGAGCGCGTGGATCGCTTCGCCGAGCGCGGCCTTGCACGCTTCGTGGACCGATTCCGACATCGTGGGGTGCACGTGCACGGTCATCGCGAGGTCGTCCGCGAGCGCGCCGAGCTCCAGCGCGACGCACGCCTCCGCGATCATGTCGTTCGCGTTCTGCCCCACGATGTGCACGCCAAGCAGCACGTGCGTCTTGCGATCGACGACGGCCTTCACGAAACCTTCGCCCGCGCCGCTCGCGACCGCGCGGCCGTTCGCGCCGAAGAAGAACTTTCCGACGAGCGGGTCGTAGCCGGCTTCCTTCGCCTTCGCTTCGGTCAGGCCGACCGTCGCGATCTCCGGATCCGTGAACGCACCGCCCGGCATCGCGACCACGTCGTAAGCTGCGCCCTTGTGGCCGGCGATCACTTCCGCGGCGACCTCGCCCTGCTTCATCGCGCGGTGCGCGAGGAGCGGTGAGCCCGTGCAGTCGCCGATCGCGTAGATCCGCGCCGCGTTCGTCTGCAGCTTCTCGTTCACCGGGATGAAGCCCTTCGCATCGAGCTTCACGCCCGCCTTGTCGAGACCCACGTTCTCGGTGTTCGGGCGGAAGCTGACGGCGACCAGAACTTTCTCCGCCGTGGTCGTCTGCGTCTTGCCGTCGACTTCGTAGCTGACTTCGACCGTCTTGCCGGTTCCCGTGCCTTGCTTTTTGGCGCCCTTCGCCTTCGCGTTGAACACGAACTTCACGCCGAGCTTCTCGAGGCGCCGCTGCACGGGACGTACGAGGTCCGCGTCCATGCCGGTCATCGCCTGCGGCATGAACTCGATCACGGTGACGTCCGTGCCGAGCTTCGCGTAGACGGTGCCGAGCTCGAGGCCAATCACACCGGCGCCGATGATCGTCATCGTCTTCGGGATCGTCTCCACGTTGACGCCGCCGCGCGCCGAGCAGATCTGCACTTCGTCGAACTCGAAACCGGGTAGCGAGATGGGACGAGCGCCGACCGCAACGATCGCGTCGTCGAACTCGATCGTCTTCTTGCCCTCTTTGGTCGTGACGTCGATCGTCTTCGGGCTGGTGAACGCCGCCTGGCCCATCACCATCGCGACCTTGTTGCCCTTCAAGAGCTGCGCGACGCCGGCCGTCATCTTCTGGACGACGCCTTCCTTCCAGGCGTTGAGCTTCTTCGAGTCGAGCTTCGGCTTGCCGCCGTCGATGCCCATTTCGAGCGCGTGTCCGGTGGACTCCTCGAACACGTGTGCGGCGTGGATCAGTGCCTTCGACGGGATGCAGCCCCAATTGAGGCACACGCCGCCCCAGTACTCGCGCTCGATGCAGACCGTCTTCTTGCCGAGCTGCGCGGCCTTGATCGCCGCCACATACCCGCCGGGACCGCCGCCGATGACCGCAACCTCGTACTTGTCCGCCATATGGCGCCAACCTTTAGCATCGCCCGAGGCCGTCCGTCGAACCCACGGGGACACGGGTTGCGGCTCTCCGGCCACGCGGCCGCCTCGCCAAGTCCCCGGAATCCCGAGGGTCGCGCCAGGGCACGGACGTGGCAGCCACTTCCGGCATGCACACACTCGCCGGACTCGCGCTTGCCGCTTCGTCCCTGCTTGCCGCTCCGCAGGCCGCTGCACCGAAAGAGACGCCCGTGTATGTCGCGGTCTGTCGCGAGGTCCGGCAGGACGTGTTCCCGCGCGGCGCCGGCATGCGGATCGAGCTGCTCACCGCTCTCCAGGATGACCGGCTTCATGCGATCGAGCTCGGCGTCGTGACGGCGCCCGCGCCGATCGTGAGCCGCATCCGCGGACTCGACTGGCACTTCCTCGCGCCCGATGGATCGAGCGGCCGCGCCGAGCGCTTCGGCGATGCGCGGCTCGTGTACGGATGGAACGAGCCCGAAGAGGATGGCGAAGCGCCCGGCATCGGCGAGGACTCCGCGCTGCTGGTGCTCGGCGCGTGCGAGACGCCCGGAACGGTCTACGCGACGCGTCCGCTCTCGCGGCCCGCGACGTCGGTCGTCGGCGCGCGCGACGATCGCCGCGTGCGCGAAGAGATGCACCGCGCTGGAACCGGCGGCCTCCTCGACGTGGTGCGCATCGGCGACGCGGTCATCGGACGCGGCGCCGTCGTGCCCGACCGCGCGAAGATCGACCTCGCGTTCGAGGGCTATCCCGCGGAACAGCGCGAATCCATGCGCGACGACATCGAGCGGAGCGCGGGCTCGATCGGCGTGTTCACGCTCCTGCACCCCGACCTTGCCGCGCCACTGCGCATCGGCGACCACATGGGCTACGCGGCGCAGTCGGTGATCCTCTCCGCCATCGTGACGATCGGCGGCGAAGACCTCGCGATCGTCATCCACAACCACTCGTCTCTCGAGGCGAGCGACGCGGTCACCGGCAGCGTCATCCGGCTCGAGAGCGGCGAGCGCTTCGACATCACGCTCGCGGGCGCGGGCTGCTAAGACGCGACGGGCTTTCGCGGATCTCGATTCCCGCGATCCCGGCGGGAAGCTCGCCCTGTACGGTGCTCCTCTCGATCACTTCGCCGTTCCACGCGATCGATCCCTTGCAGGGCGCGCGAGTACAGGACGCCTCTGTTCACGGCCGTGAAGTCCGCCGGCACCCACTCGGGTCGAGGCGGACCGCGCAGCGCGTCGACCAGCTGCAGCACACCCCATGAGGCCAGCGCGAGGCTGCCCACGAGGAACACGCGGTTCGACATGCCGTCGAGATCCCACATCGCGCCACCGGCGAGAGAAACGAGCCCGCGAGCACCGCGCACACGGTGCCCGCGATCGCGAGGAACTGCGGGATCGCAGATCCGGCGCGTGGTCCGGATGCCGCGAGGAGCGCACCCATCGGCGCGAGGAGGCCTCCAACGAGGAGCCCCCAAAGCAATCCGCCGAGGCGTCTCACTCCACGGTCGACGTGAGCATGCCGCCGGACTTCGCGGCCGCCTGGAGGATCTCGCAGAGACCTTCGAGCTTTCCCGCGAGGTCCTTGCGCTGAAGCTCGATGACTTCCGCGCGCATCGCGGACGAAAGCGTGCTCTCGCTCGACGAGCCCATCGCCGTCTTGATCTGCGCGAGCAGCTCACCCGCTTCGCGCGCGGAGACCGTGCCGCCGTTCGGATCGAAGAGCTCGGCGACATGGATGTAGCTGTCGGCGAGGCCGCCGACAGCTACATCCATGT
>Ga0163152_10005021_pt1 | contig 15901 bp, 14 predicted proteins | sample OliLakLV19MP8IB2_FD_148635 | JGI IMG/M metagenome (GOLD analysis project Ga0163152, IMG submission 148635) | Freshwater microbial mat bacterial communities from Lake Vanda, McMurdo Dry Valleys, Antarctica - Oligotrophic Lake LV.19.MP8.IB-2 | ecosystem: Environmental > Aquatic > Freshwater >... | reverse complement strand
GATGCGGAACAGGGGAAGGACTTCCAGGTCGGATTCGTCTTCATTCCCGATGAGCAGGCGGGCGTTGAGTTTTCGCACTTTGAGCGGTTGCGGATTCTCCCCGGTGTTTTCGTCCGGAACGGAAACTTCGCCGACGGTGTAAATAAATTTGCTGCGCGGATCGGTCGGCTGCCCTTCCGGCATCGTGTTGCGCCGGCCTGGCTGCCATAACGGCACCGCCAGTTTGACCGATAGCGTGCCGCTGCTTTTGGCCAGCGCCTGACGGATATCAAACACCGGAAGCTCGGTATCCTCCGGAAAATTGACCTCCAATCCGCTCGGCATGACGACTCGCAGGCGTTCGAAACGGATGCGGAAATTCTCCAGTTCATCCCGTGAGAGGCGCGTTTCGACGATCCCCCACGGATAGGGGATGGAAAAACGACGCTCCACCCGCAAGCGTTCCCACGAGCTGTGCTGGGCGCGCTGCAAATGATGGGGTTGCAGGAATAGGCCTTCGCTCCAATGTATATACAATGACATGTGAAAAGTTATCGGACCCGGCCTCCAATCAAGTCTTCAGCCGCCTGCGCCACGGCCGACTGGATGGCCGCCTCAAGGTGAGGAGCCGCTCCGCCGACATGGTAGCGCTGCTTATAGTCGCGCCAGCTTGCTGAGTCGAGACTTTCCAAGGCGCGCTTCTCCAGTCGCGCGGCAGCCTCGATCACTTCCGGCGAAAAGATTCCGGCATGTTTGGCCGCCACATCACTTCCAGCCCTCCCGGGAGCGCCTGAAAGTGCGGCCACCAGTTTGCGGGTGCGTTCAATGAGTTGACGCATCTGTTCCGTCGAAACTTCGGGATCACCCGAAAGGTAGGGGCCTGCGAGCTTCGAAAATTCCCATTCCTTTCTATAAGCCGACTTGGCCCCAATGGTCCGCCACAGAGCCCAGCTCAACTGGTCGAGGGCCAGGAAAAATTCCGACAAAGCCATGAGCAGACGCAAAGCCCTTTCGTGGTGGGGCGGTTTTTCTGCTTCCAGACCAAATTTTCTCCAAAATTCACCGTAATGAGCCGCAGGTGCCGGCGAGGCCGTTTCGGGGATAATCTTCGCCGCGATTAACTGACGCGCGATCTCCATCCGCATCTCATCGTTGATTTCTGGAGCGAAAGCCACCAGTTGGCCGACCACATTTTCCAAGGTTGGTTGCGGTGCGGGTTCGACCTTTTGAACTTCTGGTTGCCAGGCGGGAAAATAGTTGGAGACCGCTTCCAGGTATTGCCGTTTGCGACTGGGGGTGATCGGTTTGAGAGCCCGTTCAACCTCTTCGGCAAGGAATGCCTGACGGGTTGCGGCGTCTTCATCGGTGAACCCGGCCTGGATAAGACGCAACCGGGCGGCTAAAGCCGGTCCCCACAAACTGATATCGTCATTCGAGTTATCGAGCGGCACGCCCTGTCATTGTTGCCGTTGCGACTTGGAAAGCGAGTCAAAAACTTGTGTGTTTGACGCAGAGCTTGATTCAATGCCGTGGTATTTATCCAGGAGCGGCCCTGTGCGAAGCATTGTCCCGGTTCCCATGCGAGGCTCTCGAAATACCCTCAAACGAACGGTCGAAAGACGGCTTGGGCTCATGGCTTCCCCTGTTTTGAACCACCGTTTCACCGCCCGGGAATTTAACGGCCAGTTTCCGAAACAGCTCGTGATGGTTCTTTTTCGACCGGGTTTTCTGATTCTCCAAGCTTCGCCAGCTTGTTTTTAGCCGGAGTATAGTTTCCTGCGGCTGAACGCCTGAGCCAGTGCAAGGCCTTTTGTTTGTTCTGATGCACCCCGTCACCCTCCAGATAACGAACGCCTAAATCGTATTGGGAGATCACGGATCCCTCCTCAGCCCGTTTTTTCTGGGAAAGTATCGTCCGCTCCATGAGCGCGGTTTTTTCAGCCTCCGAAGGCTGACGGACGGCGATGATCTGGCTTTGCGGCGGAACGGGTTGCCCTTGGGTAAAGGTTTGATCAAATCCCTCCGGGCGGGCGGTCTGAACTGTCCGGCGGGTGACACTGGAGATTTGTGCCTGGAGCAAGAGGCAGCACAAAAACAACCCCAAGCCGAGGCAAAGAGCTTTCATTGAGCTCATGATTACGACTGTATTCAATTCTGGCAACCGGGAAAAAGCAGGTGATTACTCTGACGGACTGCGGTTCTGTGAACCGCAGCAGTGCGCAAAACCTGAACGCAAGGAACCTCCCACAAGCCCGACGATTGTCACCGGCTGCGGCTGATCGAGGACGATACAGCCGCGGTCCGCAGCCTCATCCGTTTTTAATCGCGCCCGGCGGCTGGAGGCATGCTTTTTTCTCCTTTCCAAAGCGGGTGGGTGAAATTTTGGCGTTCGATCCGGGCCATTCGGCCAGAAAAGCATTTAATTTATTGGACTCCAAATTGTGAATCTTCGATTGTTTCAAGAGGAACAACAAAGCCAGCTTCAACTTTCAACTGAAGTTTTTGCCAGATGGTTAAACGCCGGAGAAAAAATCTAATATGCACCGATTATTTCAAAACCTTTGGGTGAGGATTGTCTCTTTGCTGATTTTCACTGCAACTCTCACCGGGGCTGCAACCACGACATTGCCGGAGCTGACCAATGCCTGGGAGCAGGCGCATCTGCACATTGTTGACAAAGATACCAACAGCGTTTTTATAAACGCCAATGAACGGTTCTTAAACACTCTCCGACCAGCCGTGCTGTCCTTGGAAGACCTGATCGGTAAGAACGATCTGGATTTTTACCCGACCGTCCTGGCGGAGGCTTACCGGGCCGACGACCGTCGCGTTCTGAGCAATGGCGTCCCCTTCGAGGTGGTGGAACGTTATCAACCGGAGGATGGGCCGGCTTTTTTTGTGCTCACCACAAAAACACCGCTTCGAGATGTCAACGGGCTCATTTATGCCCTTCGGATCGTGTTCTACACCGTACCGGAACCGGGCCAGACCACGCTCCCCGAGTTCACCTCCGACTGGCTGCGCGCCAACGCCCTCTCCATCGACAAGGACACCAACAGCGTCTTTTTGAACGCCAACGAAAACTTCCTGGCCACATTGCGCCCAAGTTTTCCCCACATCAAAACCGTCACCAATTTGATCGGGCGTGACGACTATTATTTCTACCCACCTGATCTGGCGGAGAAATTTCAAACCGACGACCGGCAGGTGATGACCCGGGGAGTCGCATTCGAAACCATCGAAGACAATCAACCCATCGGCTCCCCTCGAACCTCCTTTCAGGTCGCCAAACACCCTCTCAGAAAACCCGATGGCACGGTCTATGGGCTCCGGATACTTGCCTGGCAAATCCCGCAGCTCCACTCAAAGCGGCTGCAAGGCGGTTTGGAGCTTTCCTTCGCTCAACTATCAGCCGGTTTTACGCTTGAGCGCAGTTTGGAGCTTGGTGAAACGGCGGTGTGGGAACAAATGACCCTCGTCCCGTCAAACAATGTTCCGACATCGCTGCCAGCCGGTCAGGGACGGGAATTTTTCCGGCTGAACCACACGGAACCGGCGACGGTGACGGAGTGGAAGCCGTCGGGTCCGATCACCATGGTGGTGCCGTTCGGCGTCGGGGGTTCGTCCGACCAGCTCGCCAGACTGTTTGCCACGGTTCTTGAACCAAAGCTCGGACAGAAGGTTTTCGTGGTGAACCTTCCTGGAAACTCTGGAGCCACAGGTACTGAATCTGTCCTGACTTCGCCAAGGGACGGGCATACCTGGATCACCGGTTCGGCCGCCGACATTGGCCTCTACAAAATCACCGGTTTGCTCAATACGGAGATCAAGGATTGGAACTGTTTTCTGCCGGTCCAATATTCACAGATTTATTCCGTCGGAGCCCAGTCCCCTCACCAAAATTTTGGTCAATTGCTCGAGGCATTCAAAGCGAAGCCAGGAGTGCTGAGGGTCGGAACAGCGGGCCCGGTCACCACAGGGGCCATTGCCATGCATCTTCTCCAACAGAAGACCGGCATCCAGTTCAGCAATCTGGTTTTTAACAGCGGTGCCGCGGTCGCTGCGGCCTGCGCCGCCGGCGAGATCGATGTCATGGCCCAGTCTTTCACGGATGGTGCGGCGTTGATGCGCGCCGGTGAAATCCGCCCGCTCGCCACTCTGAGTGCTGAACCGCTGGTGGTGGAGGGTTTGACGGCTTCCATCCCACCAGTGAGCCAGTGGGTTCCGGGACTGAGTGCCAGCGGGAATTGTTTCGGTTTTCTGCTGCCCGGAGGAACTCCGACGAATGTGGTCAGCGCAGTGGAAAAAATCTGGAGTGAGGTCATTCCAAACTCCCCGGAGTTGTTAAACTATGCGGCAATGAACGGGGCAAAATTCAAGCCAGTGACCGGAGCCGCCGCCCAGGCGGAGGTTTTGAATTACCTCAGCCCGGTGGCCTGGAGCCTGTTTGAAGCCGGTGTGACATTGTTCTCGCCCGACCTGGTTGGAATTCCGCGTCCTTAATATTCTGGAGTATGGCTGAATCCGTTAAAAATATCGTTTATTTCGATCTCGAAACCCAGAAGTCGGCGGACGAAGTAGGCGGCTGGCATCGCATCCGCGACATGCGGATGAGCATTGGGGTGACCTACAGCACCACGCGTGGAACCTACCGCATTTACGGGGAGAGCCGGGTCAACGAGCTCATCGAGGAACTGCGGCGCGCCGACCTGGTGGTCGGGTTCAACAATCAGCGGTTCGATTACGAAGTTCTGCAGGGACACAACGATTTTTTCGATTACGCGCAGGTGCCGACCCTCGACATGCTGGTGGAATTGCAGAAAACTTTGCAACACCGCCTCTCCCTCGATTCCCTGGCTCACGCGACTCTCGGAGTGGAGAAAACCAGCGAAGGTCTGCAAGCCATCCGGTGGTTCCGCGAGGGTAAACTGGTCGAGATCGCGGAATATTGTTGTTACGACGTGAAAATCACCCGGCTGATCCACGAATATGGCGCCAGTCAACGCGAACTTTTCTACACCAACCGATTTGGCAAAAAAATGAACGTGGCAGTTTCCTGGTGATCTTCGCCCGGTTTCAACGCAGCTTTACGAGTTCACTGAACAACGCTGTTTCATCCTCGCATCGAACTTCCAAACCGGTTTGCACCAGCAAAAAACCAGGACCATAACACGGTCCATTTCCAACCGAAGCGTCGGTTTTGTTCTCGACGATCTGGATCCTGGTTTTGTTCCTGAGATCCTCCAAAACCCCGTCCACTTCGTATTTCCAGCCCACAATCAAGGCGTCCGGGAAAAGCGGACGGAGTTGGCGGATGATTTTTTGAGTTGGAGTTAATTCCACCAAAATCCTGTTCGTGTGCCGAGTGCTCACTTTTTTCTCCGTCACGGGCAGCAGGTTCCCGCATGTGTTCTGCTCGTAAATCTTTCCAAAACTGAAATCACTGACAGCGGCCGCGTGAAAAACAGCCTCTACGGCAGGACCCGGTTGCCGAGCCAAATCGGTGATTTTCTGTAAAAGATCTTCGGTGGTGGTGAATCTTACGCTTTGTTGCGCGGCGATCTTGGTGTCGTCAGTGCAATAATATCCGCGCATCAGGATCACCTCGTGCCCCGCCGCCACCAGGAAATTTCCCAGCCGCGTGCCCAATCCGCCCGTCGAAAAATTGGTTAACCTCCGAACTTCATCCAGAGGTTCATAGGTCGGACCGGCGGTGACCAAGCATTTCATGGAGGGCATGATAAAAAAGCGCGACCAGAAGTCAGCCACTATTCTGGACCTCGAGGGTGCGATTAAAGTCAGGTGAGCTAAGGTTTGGAGTTCGGGCTTTAGCCGGTGGAACTGGAATAGACAAAGGCATCTAAAGTAATAAGTCGAGTGGTTGGCAAAAACTTTGCCGCCTGAAGGTCGGACTCCGTACACGGGAACGTTGCCGTCCCCATCCCTCACGCCCGGACCTCGAATTTTCACGCAAAAAATTTTCGCGCAGCGGAGAGCGGTGATGATAGTCTGTGCGACGTTTTCATTCATATGGAATATCGCAAACTTTCTGGTGCCGGCCTCCGGGCATCCCGGCTCGGTCTCGATCTGGCGGGTTTTGTTCCCTCCGCCGAGATGAGGCTGGGCGAATTGCAGAAGAAACAACTTCTGGGACGGGCGCTGGATGCTGAAATCCTTTTGTGGGATCTCGACCGAGTGGATCATGGCGTCGAAACCGCGAAAATTATTCAAGCAGAATTCGGCAAACGTCGGGATGAACTGTTACTTTCGGGCCGGATAGGCGGCTTTGAAGATTCAAACCCAGCCAGGCTGGCACACGCCGATCCGCAGATGGAGTTGCGGAAAGGTCGGCTTGACCTTGAAAGAATCCTCCGAAGTTTGCGGTCCGAGCATCTCGACCTGCTCTGGTTTCATATTTCCAATCCGACAACCTTTGAAAATCAACCAGTTGTTCAGCTCTTATCCGCGTTCGTGAAGGAGGGAAAAGTTCGCTCGGTCGGATTTTCCCTTGGCGGAACGGGAGCAGCCTGGGGTTTCGAGAGCATTTTGAATGTGCTCAAAGACTTGGATTCATGCCCGGTTCTCTTTCCGTTCAACTGGAATAAGCCCGGCCCCGGACATGGATTGTTGAGGGAATGGCTGGACGAGGCTGGCGGCGGAGGTGCGCAACCTTTTTCAAATAAACAGTCCTCTGAAGTTGAAAAATCTATCCGCAAAAAATTGTCCGGATGCATATCCCGGGATCCATGGGTGTCGAACCTAGTCTGGAGTTTGTTTGAACAAAGCTCCAAATCGAATGCGTCTGAACATGTTGAAACACCACCGTCGGCCGGACAGCTCGCTGCTGCGGAGTTTTTGAGGCGTTTTGAACTCATTTTCAACAAGAAGCCTGGCCACCATCCGGTTGAAGCTGCGCTCGCCTGGGTGCTCTGCCATCGGCGACTGGACTGCTGTCTGCTCCCAGTCCAAAGCCAGGAACAGCTCGACCGGTTGCTGGATTTTGCAAAAATGCCACCCCTGACACTTCAGGAAATCTCGAAAACTGCCGACGTTTTAGGAATTCACCGGAAGTAAATTGGCGTTGAGAAGGAAAACACTCGGTTTTCTGGCGGAGACCATGCGTTTCGAAATCGTGGTTCGAAACGCAAGATTGCTTCACGAAGCGTATGCACCTAAGTTAGGCGAACTTGATTTTAAAGGATTTCGCAGTGATTTGAGCGGTTTGTGCGAAATGCAGCGGCAACAAGGTAAACGATGCTTGGTACATTAACGACAGCCGAAGAAGCGCAGTTGATCCAGACGATTGAGATGTTTGAAGTCATCACTCAATCGCAACCTCAGGATTATCAGTCGTTGGAAATCCTCAAGGAGGCTTATTTCAAGCTCGGGCGCCAGAAGGATGTCATCGCCACCTCCAAACGCATCGCCCAAGCCTATGTTCAGCTGGGCCAGCTTTCCTCCGCGATCCTCGAATACGAAACAATCCTCCAGCGTTACCCCGACGATCTGGATGTCCTCTCCGCGATGGCGGAGATCGAAACCAAGGCCAACAGCCTGAGCACCCCGGCCCCGGTCGCCGAACCGGAGACTCCCAAGAATGGCACTGGTTTTTCCACCCGCAAACCGATCGGCCGCGCCGCCAGCGAAATCGATGATGGCCGCCAGATGATGTACAAACTTTTCGTGGACGGCAAAATGCTCACAGCCGCCGATTTCGACGCCTGCTGGTTCACCCCGAGCATATTTGAACCGCCAAACCGCGTCATCGAACCGTTTGTGCAGGTTTTGGCTGATCGCAACATCGCGCCTGTCGAAAAATCCTTGAAGCTCATCTCCGACAAATCGCGTTTGGCCTACCTCCCCCTGGAGAGGTACGACATCGATTCAGAACTGGCCCGCAGTTTTCCCAAGGAGGCCTGTCAGCGCTGGTGCGTCCTTCCTTTCGACAGGATGAGCAAATCAATTTTTGTCGCGACCACAAACCCGTTTAACAAACAGGCGGCGGAAGAACTGCAAAGCGTCACTCCCAACCGCATTGTTTGGTATCTTGCCTCGCCGACGGAACTGCAAAAAATCATCAAGAAGTTGATGCGCTGAATATGGCTCCAGTTAAATCATTTGGTGAAAGGATCGCCGACACCCTTCTCGAGGACGGGCTTCTCACCGCCAAACAATTGGAGGAACTGCTCGAGCTTCAGAAAAAAGAAGGCACACGGCTCCTCAAGCTCGTCATCGAAAAATCCTACGTCACCGAGCAGGATCTGGTGGTCTCGATGGGCCGCGTTCTGAACACTCCGCCGGTCAATCTCGCCCATCTCCCCATCGACCGTGAAATCTCCGACCTGATCCCTCGGGAAGTGGCCCTCAACCACCGGATCCTTCCCGTTTCGCGGCTTGGCAACAAGCTGTTCCTGGCGATGGCCGATCCGCTCAACGTCCTGGCCATCGACGACGTCAGGCGTATCACCCGCTTGGAAATCGCACCCATGATCGCCTCCGAAAAGTCGATCGTGGACCGGATCAACACTGTTGACGCCAATAAGAACAGCCTCCAGGAGATCATAGACGACGCCAAGAAGCAGGCCGAGGATGAAGGGGACAAGCTGGAGGTCGCCAACGAGCTGAAAGAAGAGGTGAACCTCGACCAGCTTGCAGCCTCGAGCGAAGAAGCACCGGTGATCAAGCTGGCCAATCTGCTCCTGGTGCAGGCCATCAAGGACAGGGCCAGTGATATTCACATCGAGCCATTCGAAAAAATGGTCCGGCTTCGTTACCGCATTGATGGCGTCCTTCTGGACATGCCTCCGCCTCCTAAAAATCTTCAGATCGCCCTCACCTCCCGTCTGAAGATCATGAGCAACCTGGACATCGCCGAAAGGCGGCTGCCACAGGACGGTCGTATGCGGGTCAAGGTAAGCGGACGGGACATAGACCTTCGCGTCTCTTTTCTGCCTACGGTCCACGGCGAAAAATGTGTGTTGCGCGTCCTGGACAAATCCAACCTGTCCGCGAGCATGGACAAGCTGGGGATGGATCCTGAAAACTTCCGGCGGTTCAAAGCCGCTGTCGATGCCCCTCACGGCCTTATCCTGGTCACCGGCCCGACCGGTTCCGGCAAGACCACCACGCTTTATTCGGCCCTGAACGAACTCAACAGCCCCGATTACAACATCATCACCGTCGAGGACCCGGTTGAATTTCAGATTCCTGGAATCAACCAGGTTCCAGTTAAACGGGAAATCGGCCTCACTTTCGCCAACTCCCTCCGCTCGATCCTCCGTCAGGACCCCGACATCATCATGATCGGGGAAATACGTGATACTGAAACCGCCGAAATTGCCGTGGAAGCCGCCCTCACTGGCCATCAGGTGCTCAGCACCATGCATTGCAACGACGCGCCCGGAGCCATCAGCCGACTGGACGACATGGAAATCGCCCCGTTTTTGATCTCTTCTTCGGTGATCCTTTCCTGGGCCCAGCGGTTGGTGCGTAAAATCTGCCCTGCCTGCAAGGAGCCGGTGACGTATCCCGCCAAGATGTATGCCGATCTCGGAATCAACCCCCGATTTTTCGATGGGGCCGTCTTGCATCGCGGGCGTGGTTGTGAACGCTGCAAAAATTCCGGTTATGCCGGAAGATTGGCGATCATCGAAACCATGACCTTGAGTGATGATATCCGCAAATTGATCATTGCCCGCGCTGGTGCCTCGGAAATCGGAAAGGTGGCGGTGGCGCAGGGGATGAGGACTTTGCGCATGGTCGCGCTGGACAAGGCCAGGGATGGCTCCACAACTCTCGAACAGGTTCTGGTCACAACCGCTGCTCCTGAAATCTGATGATCTCGGTGGCTGAAGCCCAGCGCCTTGTTCTGGACCTGGTTCAAACCACGGCGGAAAAGGAGTCTCTTCCGTTGCTGGACGCGACCGGCAGGACTTTATCCCAGGACATCGAGGCCCCATTTCCGCTCCCCCGGTTTGACACCAGCGGCATGGACGGATTTGCCGTGTACTCCGGGGATCTAAACCGGTGTTCACCGAACGAACCCGTTGAACTCGAACTCTCGGGAGAAACCCCGGCCGGTGCTGAACCTCACGGACTTCTGAAAACAGGTTGCGCCGTCAGGGTGTTCACCGGATCACCTTTGCCTCAGGGGGCGAACGCGGTTGTGATGCAGGAAGATTGTGAGATCGACGAACCTAATTGCCGCGTTCGAATCCACGAAAGAGCCAGACCTTGGGAAAATGTTCGCTTGAAAGGTGAAGATATTGACGCCGGGTCCGTCGTGCTAAAACGTGGCGAAATGGTCAACCCCGTCTCCATCGGTCTTTTCCGTTCCCTGGGGCTGCAATCACTTGCGGTTTCGAAAAACCCGAGAGTTGGACTTCTGTCCACGGGCAATGAACTGCGCGAGCCAGGCGAACAAATGGAGCCAGGTTCCATCTTCGAAAGCAACAGCCACTCGCTGGCGGCGCTTTTGCGAGCGCAGCCGTTCCCCTACGAGATCGGCGAGATTGTCCGCGACGATCTTCCCTCGATCAAAAACGTCTTCTCCAAAGCCTTCGAAAAAAATGATTTCTTACTCACAACCGGAGGGGCTTCTGTCGGCAGATACGACCGGGTGCAGGAGGCTTTTTTGGAACTTGGAGGAAAGGTCCATTTCTGGAAAGTCTCCGTGAAACCTGGCAAACCGTTGATATTTGGAACGCTTGGTCCGGCTTTTTTCTTTGGGTTGCCGGGAAATCCGGTGTCCGCCCTGGTGACTTTTTTACTCTTCGTCCGGCCCGCACTTTTGAAATTCGCAGGAAGATCCCGTCCGCTACCGCAACGTATAGCTGTTCGGGCCGGTGAAAAATTTGAGAATTCAGAATCGCGAACTCACTACGTTCGGGTCAGGTTGAACGAAGCCGGATGCTGCGTTCGATCCGGACTTCAGGCCTCTCACATCCTTTCAGGTCTGGCGGAATCCATGGGTGTGGGCGAGGTGCCGAGCGGAAAAATCATATCCCCCGGAGAGACGATTGAAGTCATCGCCTGGTGCCCAATGTAGGGGCGTCCAGGGTGGAGAAAGATCTGCGGGGCGGTGCAACTTCGACCGGCTTGTCCATCATGGTGATCCTCTCACGGGGCATCTCGGTCATGATTGGCCTGGAAATATTCTGCTGAAAACCTCCTGATTCCGAGGGAACCATGGCTCCTCGAAAGGTTGGGAATGATCCCGATCCGCCGCCAAGAGGTGAGTTGACCAGATTGTTGTTGAGCGGCGTGGAACCTGAGGTTTGAACCCTGGTCGGCCCTCCGGGAGCGGCGTCTCTCTCGAGATAACTCCTGGTGAAATCCGAATCGCCCGAGTTGATGCGCCCCTTCGGACCGTCCAGAATGGCACTGAACTCCTTTATTTTTTCCGTCCGATCTTCTTGAAGTTTTTTAATTTTATCCGGGGATGGGAGGTCTCCATCCGGCAGATCCAGGGAATCAGAGATGCGGTTGGCACGCTCGAAGAAGAGGTCGCCTTCGACTTTGACCAGATTTTCATTCTCCTGATTGAGCGAAACCCCGGTTATGTCCTCTTCCTTGTTTTGAAGCCGTTCGATGCGGATCTGCCCGTCTTTTTCATCCTTGTCTCTCCCTGTGCGATTGGAGGGTTTGATCGATGTTTTTTTGGCCGCCTCGTCCTTTTCGTTCAGTTCATGGAGATAAAGCTCAAGAAAACCGGTTGGCTTCTCCTCCTTGATTTCGGAACCCTCGTCCCGCACGCCAAATGCCTCCTCGACAGAGGAACTGGAAAAAGAATCAGGTGACTTGAGTATCCAGTTGTCATCTGCCGTCCCTTTATCTTTTCGACGGGTAGGGGTGTTAAGCTCGGGAGCGGAAATGCCATCCGAAAGGTTCGGGGTCTCACCACTGTTCGCACCGCCCGAGAAATCTGGATTCAAAGAGTCAATCGCCTTGGTTTGTTTGCGCGGAGTGTAAGCTTCAGGTTTTTCAATCCGGTATATCGGTTTTGAAACCTCCACCTTCTCCGCCGAAAATGTCTCAAGGCACAAACCTGCCGACGCCACTACGATGCAGGCGCACAGGTTTTTTTTGTTCAAACTTCGCATCTCCATTCCTGATCGATTGTAGTAGTTCATGAGAGGCAGTCAGTCAAGGATTGCAAACCTGAGAGCCGGAGATTTTCCGGCCCGTTTCGTCCTATTCTGGTTTGGGTTGGAAGCTTTACGGCCCGATTCCGTTCAAAAGCCACGAAAAAAGAATATGCCCGTCACCTTCGCATGCCCTCCGAACATTACGAGTGTGCTCCCGCAGTCCTGGCTGAGGATCAATTGCGACGTTATACCACCTTGGTGCCGGCATAACCGCCTGAGTCCGCTCAATTTGGGCCAGGGTAAATTCTTTCCAACGTGAATGGAAAATTGCACCATGCTGAGATTGTAGCCCTGAAACAGTTTAGAATTGCCCATCCGGAAAGATCTCGCCAATTTTTCATTCGCCAACAGTATCGCGAGTTCCTCAAACGCCACGAGGTCGAATACGATGAACGCTATGTGTGGGATTGATTTCAACGCCGTTCAATCAACGAATTGCGCCAGACTGCCCAGGGCAACGCCCTGGGTTAGCCGCCCAACCAATTGATCCGCCCTGAAGGGGCGGGACAACCGGCCACGCCGCGTGGTTCATCACGGGAATTGTGCCGCCCTTTCAGGGCTTGGGATGTTGGGGGCATGTTACCCGGGGCGTTGCCCCGTCGGGAAGCAGCGCTTCAATGCAGAACATCGGGCAACAGTCAGTCCGCAATCTTTGGCTTCCACTCCCACCGCTCCCCGAACAAGCCGCCATCGCGGCGTATCTGGACGCGCTGGTGGGGAAGGTGGAGGCGGCGGTGGACCGGTTGCAGAAATACCGCACCGCCCTCATCACCGCCGCCGTCACCGGCAAGATTGACGTGCGGAGTGACGCGAAAAAGAATATGAAAGGAGCCAGACCGGGACCAGATCGTTCTCTCCATCCAAGGCAATCCGCAGCCGTTCGACAACCTGAGCGCCGGCCAGCGGATGATGCTGGCCCTGATCGCGGACCTAGCCATCAAGGCGGTGACACAGAACGCCTATCTGCTGCCCCCGGATGAACTCGGCGCGGAGGATGATCCCTTGCCGCGAGTGTTGAAGCTGACGCCGGGCGTGGTGCTGATTGACGAAGTGGATGTGCATCTCCATCCGATCTGGCAACGCCGGATTGCCACGGACCTAAAGGAGACGTTTCCGGCGATTCAGTTCGTCTGCACATCCCATTCGCCGCAATTGATCGGAGAATTGCAGCCGGATGAAATTCGCCTGATGCACGAGGGCGAGTTCTCGAAGCCAGTATTGTCTTTCGGCATGGATTCCAACTGGGTGGTGGAAGTCCTGATGGGTGGGAGCAAGTGCAACTCCGCGGTCAAAGCGCGGTTGGCGAAGGTGTTCGAGTTGATCAAGGCCCAGAACCTCGACGGAGCACAAACTGAGGCGCTGCTCCTGCGCGGGGAGATTGGAAACAACGATGAACTTCAGCGGACGGTCTCGATGATCGAACGCATCAAGCTTCTGGGCAAATGAGGTGGATCAACAAATCTGCGGAGCCACCGTCCTCTCTCCGCGAATATGTGGCCGCGCAAACTCCAGTCGGGCATGGATTGGATTACGGGACGTTTGCTTCCACGGCTGCGCCAGGTGGCGGCAGCCGTGGAGGGCAGCTTCGCCGTGAGTTGACGGTGGAACAGTGCGGCCTCTGTGCCTATACGGGTGCGGGAATTGATTCGCGGGTTGGCAGGCTGGAGGACGCGCAACCGGCTGGCTTCCCTAATACCAGTCAATACGTTCCTCCAAGTGGCGGACTTCTACCTCGTGGCTCACGCACTGGCCCACGGTCACACGGTTGTGACCCACGAGATCGCCTCGGCTTCGACGAAGAAGATCAAGACTCCCAATGCCTGCATTGGACGCTGGCGGTGAACGGGCTCCCGGTGGCGACGATCGAGCTGAAGAATCCCGGCACGAGCCAGAACTGGCGTCACGCTGTGCGGCAATACAAGGAAGACCGCGCCCCCCGCGCGCCGTTATTTCAACGCAAGATTCCGGGTAAGGCAAACCGGTTCCTTCTGGATTTCGTCAGCGAAGAGGAGGACATCTATAAGGCGTTCAAGCCCTACTGCGACGCGACCAGTTTGCAGTAAGGCTCAGACCCGCAGTAGTTGGAGAAGTTGAAGCACGACCTTGTTGCGGTATCCCGACAAGACACGATCCCCAGAATTGAAGATCGAGCCTGTTTTAGGATCAAGGCCGCAGCAACGGAGCGGTCACTCCTGTGGATCCCGGCGAAAGTGAGGGATTTGTCGTGTTTTGCCGGATTTGTATCTGGTTGTTGATGGAGCGCACTCCTATGACGCTGCGGAGCCTGGATTCGATCAACTGCCGTTCGCTTTCGTTCGCGACCGTGCCATTCAGGGTCACCGACCCATTCGACGAACTGACGAGGACTCCTTTCACGGTTTCCGAGGTGACTCCACCGCCGCCAACAATCAATGCCGAACGCAAACGCTGATTAAAAGCTCGGTCAAAGGCGGTTTCAGCCGGGATAACTCCCCGATTGTTGGTGGCGCGGCCCAAATTGTTCGTGTTGCGGGGCATGGCGGTTCCACTGGGATCAACGACCACTCCACCAGCGGGCACAGTAAAATCTCTGGCCACTCCAGAGCCAACCGGAGCCGGGCCGGTTCCTGGTCCGCCGATCAAGCCGCTTCCGCGGGGCAATACCGGTGTGGTGGCCGCGCCGTCAGGCCCGATGCGAGCTGTACCGCTGCCGATAATTTCAGGATTTCCGGCACCGATGCCAATTTCTTGCGGCTGGACGCCGATGGCTTTCCCGGTCAAAGGATCGACCGGAGCGGCGGTTCCAGCATTGCCCTGAGCGGGGTTTCGGGCGGGATCAGCCGGTGTGATCCCAGCGCCAAAACCAGGTGATGGCAGCGAACTATTTAATGTTCCCGAACCGTTGGCGGGGAGTTGTGGAATCGTTTGCACCCCGGATTGAACACCAGACCGGACCGCAGGGTCAGTAGTAACGGCGGCGGCACCTTTGGCACGTGCTCCGCCTCCGGCTGTTGGAGTGGTGCCGGAACCAGAAGCACCGGTGGTTTGTGCTGATGATATCTGGGTGCCGGCGCTCCAGAGGAGCAGGGTAAAAATGAGCGAGTAAATTTTCATGTGATTTTTTTTTGGTATGGCGAATCGGAAGACCGAAACGACAGAATTTTTAACGAGCAATTCGCAATTTTGCGGATGTATCACGCTCAACCCTTCCGAAAGTTTCCACAACCCGGAAGAAGACCTTGAAAAGAGTTCAGGCTTTGGATTACACAATGGAGCCACTCACTTTTACGACTTCCCTCATCCCTGATGAAACTTTGAGGGCGATCCGCAATTGAGAAAAAAACAAGAAGGAGCAGCTTTGAGAAACCAAAATTATGCTAGAAAAGTTTCATGAAATACCGGTCTGGTTCACTGAAGATCTCGAAAAACTGGAGCAATGGTTTGGTAGCGGTGTTTCCACCGCCACCATCGCGGCAAAACTCGGAAAATCGACCCGGGCAGTAAATCAAAAAATTGAGCAGCTCGGTTTGCGAGCCCCATCGTTCGGATCCACCGCATTTTATGGAGATCAGCTCTTCTCGTTAAATTTCAAACTTAAAGCAGCCTGAGCCGACTCTTTCAGCGACACGCTGGATTTCGTCGCATCTCGCGGGGCCTCGCCTTTTAAAGGCGGCTCTCAAACGTCATTCCCTAGGTTGAAACCAAGTCAGCGCCGGACGGTTTACGGTGGTGCAAAAATCTTCCTCGCCCCGGGGCTCGGCAAATCCCTTCTTTTCGCTTCCGTCATAAAACAGCAC
>Ga0163152_10005012_pt1 | contig 15920 bp, 8 predicted proteins | sample OliLakLV19MP8IB2_FD_148635 | JGI IMG/M metagenome (GOLD analysis project Ga0163152, IMG submission 148635) | Freshwater microbial mat bacterial communities from Lake Vanda, McMurdo Dry Valleys, Antarctica - Oligotrophic Lake LV.19.MP8.IB-2 | ecosystem: Environmental > Aquatic > Freshwater > Lake... | reverse complement strand
CCTCATGTCGACGCCAGGCGAGATTGCGATCGAAGGCGCCATCCGCAGCGACAAGGGCACTGACTTTCGCATGAAGGTCGATGGCCGGGCTACGTTCAAGAAACTGAGCATCCCCGCGCTTGACGATCCGAGCCGCCCGCCGTTGCCCGCATGCATCGGCGACGTAAAGCTCGCGTTGGACTCCACTCAGGTTGAATTCAAGGGCACGGAGTTGTCGTGCCGACCCGACGAGAGCGACACCACCGTGGTGCAAGCGGGCAATGTGCGTTTTTCCGACGGCGCCACGCTGTTCCGTTTCTCCACCACGCACGCGGATCTTGCTTGGGCCAGTTACTTTACGACAGGATTTCCCACCGAAGGCGATGCCGATCTCGAGGGCACGATCACCGCGTCTGCGGACAAACCTGTGTTGTTCAAGGCACACACAGTCGCGAGCGACGTGTTGCTTTATGGCGTCCGTTACGACTCGCTGGAAGGCGAATGGGGTGTGAACGATTCTCGCGTATTCGGTGAGCGCCTCCGCGGAACGGTCACGAGCGCAGGTGCAGGCGGTGATGCACAGGCCGCGCGCGCTGGCCTGGTGGAACTCGACGAATTTTACGTGGGCTTTGACGCACAGGTCAAAAGCCTCTTCCGTGGTCGCTATGCGGGCCCTCTAGCCGCTTTGTTTTCCGCCATCGGATCGCACCTGCCCGAAAGATTTCCTGCAGTAGATGGCGAGGTCACGGGGCTCGCGGTTTCGATGGAGGGGCCATTGCTCGGGCCGAGCCGCTGGAGCTTGCACGTCGATGGCGGCGTCACCGCATTGCAGACATCGGGTTTCCGCAGCGAAGACCTGCACGTGTTTCTTTATTGCATCGATGGCCTCTGCAAGAACAGCAAGATTTACGCGCAAAAGATTTCCGCAACGGGCGGTGGTGCCCAGGCTCCCGACTCGAAGTCCGCGCGGGGCTACCTGCTCGCCGACGTGCGCGAGCTGTCCACCGGGTTCGTGAATGCGCGCGCTGTGGTGCGATCGCTTCCGCTCTCGCTCGATTTCGGGGAACGGTTTCCGTTGCGCGGAGTCCTGGATGCGCGGGCAGATGTCGTAGGACCATGGAAAAGCTGGGAAGGTTCGGTGCAGGTTTCGGCCGATGCACTCCGACTTGGCGAGCAGGATTTGGGCTCGGTGACCCTGTCGGGATTCAGCGCTGGCGCAAAAGAGATCAATCTCGTGGCCTATGCGCGCTACCAACAGCTCTCGTTGCGCCTGCGCATGCCGCACAATCTCAAAGGGGCGGCCACTCTCTATGCCAGAACGCGCGGCCTCGATCTTGGTTTCATCCTTTCACAAGGGACGCTCGCCAAGCACAATCTCTTTACGCGACTCGATGGCGAAGTGCTGTTTTCTGGACCGGCTCCGCTGACCGAAAGGCCCGCCACCAACACGCCGTGGTACGCCGACTGGCAGGCGCAAGGATCACTCAGCCGTGCCGCATTCCAATACCGGCAGTTGCGTTTTGCCCTGGAAAAGAAGAGCGCTTTTTCGCTTTCAGGGCAGGTCCTCACCGTGCCGAATCTTCGTCTGAGCGCCAAAGGCGGCTTCGTGGAAGGCAAAGGCACCTACGATTTTGGAGAGGCCTTTCTCGAAGCGCAGGTGACTTCCCGCGTGAACCTTGGAGTCCTGCAGGACATCTTCGGTCGCGTGGGTGGCGCTGATGGAACACTGATTACCGACATTGAAATGAGTGGCTCGCTGCCCGAGGTGAGTGTCACCGGCGAGGCCCGCGTGGAAAGCGGTTCGGTTGCGCTCAAAGATTACCCGCCCCCGTTCACCAACATCACCGGTGAGTTTATTTTCGACGACGACAAGCTCGAGATCCGAAGGTTGCGCGCAAAAAAAGGCGAAGGCGAACTGGAAGCGGCCGGCAGCGTCAATTGGCGTCCATGGCTCGACGATGCGTCACGAGTTCCCGCCCTGGCCATGCGCCTCACCGCGCGCGGCGCGCAGGCACGAGTGCCTGTTCCGTTCGTAGAATTTTTCGACACCACCGTGGACGGAACGCTCGAACTTGTCGGTGATGCACTCCCCTACACGCTTGCGGGTGAAGTGCGCGTCCTGCGAGCCGCAACGTTTCGAGACAAGAGTTGTCAGGATCTGGTGGCAGAGGAGTCACAGGCGCGTGCCGAAGTCCTGCGACTCGGCAATCAATCGTTCCTGCGGCTCAATGTTCAGGTGCTGTCTGACAAAGGCATCGTTCTGCAGACAGCGTGCGTGAAGTCGCGCCTGTCGGCCAACATCAAGGTGACGGGAACGAGTCAGGAGCCGGTGATATCGGGAACCGTGGAGGCCGACGGCGGGCAGGTGGCGTTTCTGAAGTCGAACTTCGTTATCCAGCGCGCGGAGTTCACGTTCGACAATCCCGTGCGACTCGATCCACGTCTCGAAGTTCAGCTCGTGTCGCACATCGAGAGCTACAACGTGTATGTGAGTGTCGACGGTACGGCCACACGCAGGCGCACGAACGTGTGGGTCGACCCGCCCACCACGAGCGACGGCGTGACGCTCACGCGATCCGATATTTTCCGCATGCTCTCCACGGGCCAGCCGCCCAATCTGGCCGGCACACAGGGGCAGGCACTGGCGAGCCAGGTGGCCGCCTACGGCACAAGTATCCTTGCGCTCGATGATTCGCTCACCCAGGCTGCGAGCAGGCTCACAGGTGGTTTCATTGACAGCGTGCAGCTCGAACCGCTCATCGAAAACGGCCAGACGAAGTGGCGTGCGCGCGTGAGTCGATCGCTCGGCGAGCGTTTGAGCCTTGGACTCGACATCGAACAGGGTCAGGCGGTGAACAATCAGTCGCTCAATGGTACGGTCTATATCAATGACAGCGTCAATCTGCTCGGTGGCTTTGATCGTAAGTCGGAGCAGACAGAGCAGTATTACGAACTTTCCGGTGGATTGAGGTTCCAATTTGGCAGCCGCTAGATCCGGATGGACGTTTCGCACGGTGTGCACGAGTGTGGCTTTCAGCGTCACTCTCGGCGCAGGCTCGCGTGCGTGGGCCCAAGCGGGCGCGGCACCACTCCCGGAGGGGGCGACGCCTCAAGCCACGCCTGCTGCGGTCGCACCGACATCGACTCCGACTCCGACACCAACTCCGACTCCGACAGCCGCCGCCACGTCGTCCGTCGAGCCATTCACGCTTGCCGATGGCACGCGCATCACATTTTTTCTCGCGGGTGCCGAAGAAGCGTTTCCGGAAGACGTGCGTGCGGCCGTCACAGCAACGGCCAGCGTTCCTTCGCAGCTGCCCAACGAGATTCCCCTCGCGCTGTCTGCGACGGGCCGGTACCGCAACGTCGCGGTGTTTGCACAGACCTCCGCGCAAGGTTCACCTGCCGAGTACCGAGTAGAGGCCGTGGCTCAACGGCGCGTCACTGACTTGACCATCTCGGGCCTCGGTTTTTTGGAGGAGGCGCAATACAGGCGTCTGCTGAAGTCGAAGGTCGGTGCGCCATTTGTGGAAGAAGATCTCGTTGACGATATTGAACGCCTGCAAAAACGCCTTGCCAAGCGAGGCTATCTCAAGGCAAAAATCGCGCCCCCGCTCACGGAGACTTCGCCTTCGGGTGATGTGCGCCTGTCGTACGAAGTCGATCGTGGCCGCCCCTGCCGCGTTGCCGAAATCTTTGTTGAGCCCGATGCAGGGGTGTTCGACTTTATCACCTCTCCCGTGGAGGCGGGCTCAATCTGCGATGTGGTGAACATCGAGGACGCACTTGAGAAGGAAAAGGGAAAGCTTCGCACGGAAGGATTTCTCGATGCCGACCTGCGCTTCACCCGTATTGACTACACGCCGGACAAGGAGCGCGCCGTCGTTCGGTTGCGGGTCGACCGAGGGCGCCGCACTCGCATCGAGGTGGTGAACCTCTCGTCGGGTGCGGTGACCGAGGAGTTCGGCCAAGGCAAGGGCGGACTCTCGTCGGCGGAGCTTGTTTACTTGTCAGCGGACGAGCTGCGCGCCGAGGTCCAGGGTGGTTTTCAAAAGCGCGGCTATGCAAGCGCGGTGGTCACCGGGCCCAACAAGTACGAGAGTCCCGGTGGCGAAAACGTGTTTCGTTATTTCGTGCAACCCGGCCCACAGGTGTTCATCGGACAGATAGACTTCCGCGGACCACTTCCCTTGCCGCGCAAGGAAATCATCGAACGTCTTGACCTCGCGCCGGGTTTTTTTTCGTCGCGTGTGCCATTTGTGGAGCTCGATCTCCCGAAGCAGCGTGAAAAACTCCTGACAGTGGCTTTTGAAGAGGGCTTTGCTGACACGAAGGTGGAAGGACCATCGGTGAACCTCACGCCCGATGGCCGCACCGCGAACCTCATGTTCCGCATCTCGCTTGGGCCGCGTTACCTTGTCCGTGACCTCACGGTGATTGGAAAGCCCGCGGAGTTCACCGCCGACGAAGATGTGTTTGAACGTGTCCTTGGGCCCGGCACGCCAGTGAGCCAGGCGCGTCTGCGCAAGCTCGAAGAAGAGACGAAGATCGAAATGCTTCGCCTCGGGTATGCGTACGCACAAGTGAAGGCCGAGCCGAACGTGTTGCCTGCGGACGGGGGCCAGCGGCCTGTGCAGATCCTCATGACCATCGACTCGGGCCCCGTGGTGCGTGTGGGCAAGGTGTTTGCGGAAGGAGAGCTTTACGGAAAAGGCGAACGTGCCATCAAAGAAAGTGGGCTCGAATCGGGTGTTCTCTTCACGCCGGAGGTTCTTGAGCGCGCGCGTTTCCGGGTGCTGCGTCATGATCTCTACGGCAACGTGCAAGTGGAGCCGCTGTCGCCATCAGCGCTCGTGGAAAAGAAACAGGTCATCGACATCGTCATCCGCACGCAGGGACGTGGCGGTTATAGCCTCGGCCTCGGACCGGGCTATGGAACGCGCAACGGGTATCGCTTCACCATCGACTTCGCAAAGAACAACCTGACGCGCGATGGTCTGCGCCTCAACACGTCAGCTTCTCTTTCACAAGAGAAACAGCAAAAGGCCTTCAACGAATCGCGGCAACTCCTTGGCCGCAAGATAACCGTGGGCCTCGTCGAGCCCCTTTTCCGCTTTGGCAACTGGGTGTCGCCGTTTGACGTGTCCATGACGAGCGGGCTCGAGGTGTCGGCGGGATCGCTGTCGAACCGGTTCTACGAAACCTTCGACACGGGCTTTTCTTACAAACCGTATCTTCTGGATGTCTCTTGGAACTTCTACACGAAATTCGCGCACGAATGGTCGCGAGTCATTGGCTCGGGCCTTGAACCCATTGAGGCACTTGATAGGCCCACCCTGCGCATCCATGAGATGATTTTTGGCGTGGGCGTCGACACGCGCAACAATGTGGAATGGCCCACGCGAGGCACGCTCGTCGATGTGTCGACGGCGCACGCGCGTTTCGGTCTGTACTCCGAGGTGCAGTACGATCGTTTCGGCTTCGACATCTCACAGTACTTCCCGATTTACGAACGATTCAGTGGCGCACTGGGCGGTGGAATCACTAAAATTTCCAACGTGGTGAACTCAAGACGCGAAACCGTGACCGCGCCCAGTTCGAGGCGAGCCTCGCTCACCGGCCGATCGCAGGTGCGCGGTTTTCCCGACTCTGGCGTGGGCCCGGGGCCGCTCATCTGGCTCGACCTGCGCACGCCGAAAGCGAACGCCGACCTTCCGTGCTCGCCGGACCTGCGCCGCATCGGCGCAACCAATGTGCTTTATGTCAAAGCCGAGACGCGCTACCGCACACCTTGGTTCGACGAAGCCCTGGGCTTTGCCTGGTTCGTGGATTCCGGAAGCACGTATTTTACAGACAGTGAACAGAAGGCGATCACTGCGCGTCTCGATGAATTCAACGCCCGCGCGGCCGGGTCGGCCGACGAAGGGAGCAACAGGTGCGTGATCCGCGGTGCGAAGCTTGTGGGCAACGACGCGGTGAACATCAAGGACACCTCGGTGCTCCAGCAGTACATGCGGCGGAGTTACCTTTCCACCGGCGTGGGAGCTCGCATCATCATTTCCAACCTTGCCTCCATCAACATTGACTGGGGCTTCCCGGTGCTCGATCCGGCCGAGCGCGGCGATGACTGCGACACCATTGAACAGGCCACCGCCACGCCAGGCAGGGCACCCACGTGCGTCAAGCGACGCGCCGACGACAAGCTCCTGGGCGTGGTCACGGTGCCGGGCGCTTTTTTCGTGGGAATCGGCGCGAATTTTTAGTACTCCTCGCGTTCGCTGTGCGGTGCCGTTTTTCGTGCTTCGCGAAGCGAATGCGAGGGATACATCGTGCGCAGCTCCCGACTCGAATCGTTCGGACTTTCGTTCCCGTTCATGGTGGCTCCCATGGTCGGACTGTCGCACGTCGCGTTCCGCCGCCTCGTGCGCTCCTATACGCCACCTTCCGCACATGCACTCCTGTTCACGGAGATGCTCTCCACGCGCCGCATCCCCGGCGAAAGGCTCGACACCACCAACGAACTCAAAACTGCGCCGGGCGAGACTCTGTTCGTTCCACAGTTGCTTGGGAACGAAGAAAAATACATCGCGCCCTCCGTGGAGAAGCTGTTGACGGTCAAGCCCTTCGGCTTTGACATCAATATGGGCTGTCCGGTGTCGCACACGCTGCGCCACAATTGGGGCGTGCGGCTCATGGGCGACAAGGCGTATGCGGGCGAAGTCGTGCGCATGGTGAAACGACACTCGCCTCTTCCCGTGAGCGTGAAACTGCGTGGGAGTGCGGGCGACGGCGAAGACCTCGACGCATTGCTCGAATTCACCGAGGCATTGGAGGAGGCGGGTGCCGATTGGCTCACTGTGCACCCACGACCGCGTGCGCAGCAGCACAAGGGCGATGCGAACTGGCGGCTCGTGCACGAAGTGCGCGCGAGGCGAAGCCTGGCTGTGGTGGGAAACGGCAACGTGCAGACCGCAGACGACGCCATCGCCACATATGAAAATTTTTTGGTGGACGGCGTCATGATCGCTCGCGCGGCGACGGCGCGTCCGTGGATCCTGTGGCAGATCGCGAAACGCTTGGGCCACACCGATGCTCCGGAGGGGATGACGCTCGCCGAATGCCCGGAGACGCCAGAGGAGGAAGGGCGCGAGTATTCACGGGCCTGCTTGCGCCAACTGGCGTACATGCAGGAGGCGTTTCCGCAGGAAGATTATGTCCTCGAAAAATTCCGCTTCTTCGCGGCCACCGGTTCGCGTTGGTATCAGTTTGGCCACGCGTTCTGGAAGATGACGACGAAGGCGAAGTCGATTGCAGAGTTGCGCGATGGAATCGAGACCTTCGGTGCGCAGTGCGAAAACCCTTCGCAGGCGACCATCAAACACCTTTGATTGCATATGAGCCTTTGTCACTGTGCCTATCTCTGTTACATTTGTCGCACGGCGAGCCAAAAGTTATGAATCGGACGCGGCCGCAGCGCTCAGTCACCATCAGGCCCAATAGAATCGAGAGCAGGACAAATTTGAATGACTGAACACTCCTATTATTTAACCTGATCTTGCAGCCATAAGGAGCGCCGTGCGGCGCTCCTTATGGCTGTGCAGCGCGGTCCACTCGATGTGTGGGCAGTCGATGTTGCCAGCGGAGGCTCCCGTGCGTATTGACCAACTACGAGTTGAGAATTTTAAGGGATTTTCGCAACGAGAGCTCACCTTTCACCCGGAGTTCAACCTCGTCGTCGGCGAGAATGGCACAGGCAAAACTTCTGTTCTTGATGCACTCTCGATAGCTGCGGGCAGTTGGTTCCTCGGTCTCCGTGGTTACGATAGTCGGCACATCCGCCCTGAAGACGTGCGCCTTCAGGGGAATGAAGCCGAAGCGACAATCACATGGGAGCAGCAGTTCCCCTGTATAGTGGAAGCCCGCGGAGTCGTACGGGAACAGCCGCTGAACTGGCGAAGGACCTTAAATGGCCCTCTTGGCAGAACCACCTATGGCGAAGCACGTGAGATCAAGTGGCTCGGCGAGGAAACTGAAAGAGCCGTTAGGGAAGGTGCAGATGTTACCTTGCCTCTCGTGTCCTATTACGGCACCGGTCGGCTCTGGGACGTGCCGCGCGAGCAGAGCAAAGTTCGAAAACCCGCGAAGAGTGGCCCCAAGTCTCAGCGTTCACGCCTTGCAGGGTATCAGAACAGTGTTGATCCACGCCTTTCCGTGGCTGCTCTCGTTCAGTGGATCGCGCAGCAATCCTGGTTAACTTTTCAGCAGGGTGGGGCCGAGCCAAGCACTTTTAAGGCGGTCCAGGATGCCCTCGTGCGCAACGTTCAAGGGGCTAGACAGGTCAAATTCGACGCGAAACTCGGAGAGGTCGTCGTTCGCTTTGAAGATGGAAGGCGGCAGCCTTTCATGAACCTCAGCGACGGACAGCGCTGCATGCTTGCGCTCGTCGGCGACATTGCGCAGAAAGCTGCGACTCTCAATCCACATCTTGCGGAACGTGTTCTCGTTGAGACTCCCGGGCTTGTTCTCATCGACGAACTTGACCTCCACCTCCACCCGACTTGGCAGCGCCATGTCATTGAAGATCTACGCACAACGTTTCCGCGAATCCAGTTCATTTGCACTACGCACTCGCCATTCCTTATTCAGTCGCTGCGTTCCGGAGAAGAGCTTGTGATGCTCGACGGACAGCCGACGGCGCAACTTGCCGATCTCTCGGTAGAGGAAATTGCCCGCGGCATTCAGGGCGTCGAGGACACAAGTGTGAGTGCTCGGTACTCCGAAATGAAACAGGTCGCGAAGCACTACCTTGAAGAATTGGAGGAGGCTGCATTGGCTCCTACAGAGAAGCTTGCACGGTACAAACAAAACCTTGCCGAAAGCATTGCACCGTATGCTGACAATCCTGCGTTTCAAGCGTTTCTGGAAATGAAGCGTGCTGCGAGGTTGGGTGAATAGCTATGCGCCCTGTTCATCGAGGCCTATCGCCAAAATCACACGATTTCGTCAACTACCGTGATGCCCTCTCGGAACTTGTCTCGCGGCTCGGCCCCTACTGCAGCTACTGCGAGCGCATGATTGTGACTCAACTTGCGGTCGAGCACATCCAGCCAAAGGCACTTCCCCAGTATGCTGCCTTAGAAGGCCGCTGGGAGAACTTCTTGCTCGCCTGTGTGAACTGCAATTCGACAAAGAAAGATAAAGATTTTGCGCTGCCTAATACATTGTTGCCTGATCGGGACAACACCTTCGCTGCATATCAGTACACGGCAGACGGCGTTGTAAAGCCAGTATTCAATGGCGTCGCGATGCGGGATGCACAGGCGCTACTCAAGCTCGTTGGTCTGGATAAGGCCATCTCCAAGGCGCGTGATTCCAATGGAAAGCTGGTCGCAATAGACCGTGTTGCGCAACGCATGGAGGCGTGGGCATGCGCTGAGGAAGCTAAGGCCGCGGTGAATGGGAGCCCACACTATGCCAAAGTTAGGGAGTTAGCCGTAAAACTTGCTGCTAAATCCGGATTTTTCTGCGTCTGGATGGCGGTTTTCGATGGCGATGCTCACATGCGAAGTCGTTTCATCGATGCTTTCTCGGGCACTCAGCGCGGTTGTTTCGATGCATCGACACGGCCGATCAGTCCTTGCCCCAATCCAGACGGTTTGCCTCATGGAGGGAAAGTTTGAGGAAGCTCAAGCTCTGCTTGCCGTGTGAGATTTCAGGTTTGGTCTGCTTGACCAACACGATGTAAATCTGAGACAACCCGATTGCGTTATTCCAACGCAAAGAGGTGATCAAAATGTTGAAGCAGTTTGCTTTCGTCGCACTGTCCCTTGTGAGTCATCCTGCCTTCGGTTGGAGTGCAACGAACCTCGGAGGAGGCAATTGGGCCATCCATTGCGCCAATGGCACCGCGTATTCCTATTCGGGCAGTTCGGCAGGGCTTGACGTCGTGGGTCCGGCACTTTGCCCTGCGGGTCTTTCCACTCCCAGGATTCCCGATGGCATCAGAGCGTCCTCGGGAGTTGCCAAGTCCGTCGACTACTCTCTCGTCCGCAACCTCAAAGAAACCGGCGATTCCGGTGTTGCTCAGGCACGCAGGTATCCACCACATGGTTATCCGTGCCTTGGCTGTGCGCCTTGCCCAGGAAATCCGAGCGACTTCTGCGACACCACGAGCGCGAGCCGGGTGTTTCTGGCGCCTTGGCAGCCCGGCCGCCAGGTGAGCCCGCCTGTTTCTGTGGTGCCATCCGAAGACGCATTTCAGCAAGACTGAACCGACTTTTCTAAGCCTGGTTCATGCGGGCTGCGGCTGCCGACGCAGCGTTTCGCCGAGCAGTGACCACAGCTTTTCCAGCGTGTCCCAACCGGAATGCGTCTGGCCAAAAGAAACACGTATGACGTAACGCCCGCCGAGCTTCGCGTGCGTCACGAATATTTCGCCCGTGGCATTGAGTGCGGTCATCAGCGTTTCCGTGGCCATATCGGACTCGAGGCGAAAACACACAAGATTGAAACGTGGATTGCCCACCAGCTCAAAGCGTGGATGATCTTTCACGCGCGTCGCGAATTCCTGCGCAAGCGCCAGGTGCAATCTGATCTTTTCCTGCAGCCCTTCCACGCCGAACGAGCGCAGCACGAACCACAGCTTCAGCGCGCGGAACCGTCGGCCCAGCTGGATGCCCCAGTCGCGCAGGTTCTCTGCGACGTCGTCAACGTCCGTCTTCAGGTACTCCGGAGTCAGCGAGAGCGCGTGCTTGAGCTTGTTCTTGTCTTTGCAGAAGTAAGCCGTGCAATCAAAGTTGGTGAACATCCATTTGTGCGGATTGAACACGAACGAGTCAGCCTGCTCGACACCTGCCATGAGCCAGCGCATCTCGGGCAAAATGGCGGCGCTGCCTGCGAGAGCCGCGTCCACGTGCACCCAGATATCTGTGTTGCGTGCGCGACAGATACGAACGATGGCGGGCACATCGTCCACTGCCGTGGTGGCCGTGGTGCCGACGCTGGGCGTCACAAAAAAAGGCTTGTGGCCCAAACGGATGTCTTCATCAATGGCTCGTTCGAGGGCAACCACGTCCATGGAAAAATCCACTGGATGGGTGGGTATGACGCGCACATTTTCGTCGCCGATCCCAGCGATGCGCGCCGCCTTCAGAACGGAGGAGTGCGTCTGGTCGCTGACGTAACACACCAGACGTTGCTGCCCGCGCAGACCCTCCGCGTTCACGGGGGCCACTTGTTCCCTTGCCGAAAGGAGTGCACAGAGCGTGGCCGTGGATGCGGTGTCCTGGATGACGCCAGCCCAAGGCAGATCGATCATTTCTCCCAGCCAGCGCATCACGAGCAGTTCAAGTTCCGTACCGGCCGGACTTGTGATCCATGAAAAGGTGTTTACGCCGAGACCTGCGGTGAGCATTTCACCCAGCACCGAGGGCAGGCTGTTGTTGCACGGAAAGTAGCCCATGAAACGGGGGTCGTTCCAGTGCGTGATGCCTGGCAGAATCTTGTCTTTGAAGTCGGCGAAAAGTGCATCACCGCTTTCACCCACAAGAGGTGGATGGGGCTCGAGGCTGCGTGTCACGTCGCCGGGTTTCACCTGCGGGACGACGGGACCTTGTGCGCCAAGCGTGTGGTAATCAGCGATCCAGTCCACCGCGGCGTAGCCCAGACGGCGGAATTCGTCGGCGTTCATCATGCGTCATTTGCTCCGAGAGACGAGAAAAACATGCCTCCCGCCAGAGGAGCAGCACCAGGCAGGCACGGCACGACCTCACGGGCGCAGGCACGGTTGTCCCATCATGGGCGAAAAAGGCAAGGAGAGTCCTTCCGTGAAACGCCCCTGCATCTTTCCCTTCGCACTGTCTGCCTTGGCGCTTGCCCTCCACGGAGGCACCGCGTTGGGGCAAGACGCCGTGCGCGATGCTGTGCGGGAGCTGGAGGAAGCCGAAGCGCGCCTGGGCGGAGGGATCTACCAGGTGCCGCTGCGCGACAGCTCCGAAAGTGTTGAGCCCGCAAAGAAGTCCGCAGAAAAGGGCACAGCGCGCAGAGAAAAAAAGGCCGTGAAAGAAGGGGCACCACACGGCATCGACATAGGCCCCGCAGAAGAAAAAGGCAGCGAACAGGGCCGTGCCCTGGGTGAAGTGGCCGCGCGACTTGCGGCGCTGCAGGAGCGAGAAGGCGATCTCCGAGCGCGCATCGTGCGGCTGCAGGACGACCTGGCGGCACGGCTCGACGACGTGGGATACGCAAGCGTCTTTCTCGTTGTCAAAGAGCCAGGCGGGCAGGCTCTGCCTTTGGGCCTTCACGAGGTTGCGGCGAACCTTGACGGTGTTCCGCTCGTGAGCCGCTTTCGCCCGCGTCGCATCGAACGGGAGATGAAAGTCCCCCTGTACGAGGGCCCACTGCCGGCAGGCGATTACGATCTCCATGTGCGCCTTGTCATCGGTCTGCAGTCTGGGCCGTGGCCGTTGCAAGCGGGCCAGGGCCGTTGGTTGGTAGAAAACACGTTGAAGTTTCACCACGCTCCCAAACGCACCAGTAAAGGCGTAGAGGCGCAGGTGCTGCTCGTTCCGTCGGACGGCAACGCGCGTCCCACGCTGACCATCGATGTGCGAGAGGTGCGTTGATGGCGCAGCGGAGCATTGCAGGGACCGCTGGCGCGACCATGACGATCGCTATTTTTGCAGCTGCGGCAGCTGTGGCGCCTGAGTTTTTCCTTGCCACGTCGGCCTTTGCGATGCCGCTTGCGGTGTCTCCCGCAAAGGTTCCGTCGTTGCCCGCAGCGAACGCACCGGCGTCAAATTTGATTGACGAACTTGATGTCATTGAATCCGATCTAGAAACCGTGCGTGATGCGGTTTCCTCCCTTGCGCGCGTGACGCTCGGCGACTGGCAGGAAAATTTTGCACTGCGTCGCGATCCTGAGCGTGCAAAGCGGGAAGGGAACAGAGCCGTGTTCCATTCCCGCACGCGGGAGGTTGGCGCCGCCGATGCGACCCTCTCCGGAGGACGTGCTCCGCTGTTTGACGACGAGGAACGCACTCGCCGTTCCGTAGTTGCTCTACAGGTCGCGCGCGCCTCTGGAAATCACCGTCGTATTTTTTCGGCCTGCATGGGTTTTCTAGGAGAAAAATCGGACGTTCCCGTCGATGCCCTGGCCGCCTGCTCGGTGGAGATTTCACGCGGGACCGAACCCGAGTTGCCGCTCTCCACACGCATCGGTGCGAGAGAGTTTGCGTCCTTTGCCCGTCATCCTCGTGTGGCCCGAAGCCCCGATGCCCTTCTGCTTTCCCTCGCACTGGCGTCCGGTTTCATGCAATTGGGTGAGCCCGACGCGGCCCTCGCCTGCGTGCGCGAAGCGCGACTGCGTGCACCCGCGGGAGACGCCTGGCGCGGCCGCGCGGCTTTTGTGGAAGCGGCGTTGCTTTATCAGATGGGTGAAACCGACAAGGGTGTGGACATCTGGCGTGCACTCTCGGGCGAAAGCCTGGCCACGCTTCAGGGTGTGGACGTGGCCCCTGAGCACATTGATGCGCACACGCGCGTTCTTGCGCTTCGCGACCTCGCGCGCGCCTACACTGTGCGTGGACAACTTCAGCCCGCACGCGAAGCCTACGAACGCCTTCTTGCTCTTCCTGAGGCGTTCCGGAGCCCGGGGCTCGAAGCCTCGCTGCGCCAACAGAACAAAGTTTTTTTTCCGGCGCGTGGCGTGCTGCCGCTCTCGCCCGATGCGCATCCCACGCTCGATCGTTCGGCTGTGTTGGCAGACCTTGCGCGTGTCCTCTGGCGTTCCGGAGACGACGCGGCCGCTGCGCGGATGTGGCAGGCGTCAGGCCTGGTGGCCACACCGAGCGTCCTGGCTTCGCTTTCACGAGACGCCGCCAACCGCGACACCGTGTCACTCGCCACCACCTCGCGTCTCGGGGAGGCACGTGCCGATGCAGCGTTTCTGCGCGCTGCTGCAAAGAGCGCTCTCAATGAAAGCCCCCCGGCGGGACCCTCGGCAGGCGTCGATAAATTTGAAGTCGTGCGTGCGCGCGCTCTGTCGCTGTCGTTTCTTGCAAAGGTCTACAACGAAGGAGACGAAGGGCCGCAAGCTCGCAAGGTGCTTGCCCGTTGGCAACCACTCCTCTCATCGCAGGTTGAAGGTTCAGATGCGCTCGGGGAGATGTCCGAAGCTGTGCTGTCGCCCGTGCAATTTCTCGAAAACGGAGCGCTCGAGAAAAAGGAGTGGATGGCTTTCCACGTGCTCGCGAAACGCTGGGACGATCTGTGGAGGATCGTGCGCCGCGCTGATGCCATCAGCGCGCTGGCATGGAGCGATGCGCCACTGCCGCATGCGCACCGCGATGAACTCTGGCGCCGCCTCGGTGCACTCGATGATTCCGTTTCACGCACGATTGAAGGGATCCGCCGTCGTTCCTCTCGTGACAACCACCGCGAAAACCTCGGCCGTGTCGTGCGCCTCACCCGTACGGTGGATGCGCTGCACGCGCGCCTCGCGGCGGTGCGTTACCTTGGCGACGCCGAGGCGAAACGCAAACTGCGCCGCGGAACCGTGGGCATTGTCGCGACAGTGGCAAGAGACGGTGCGATGTTCGCGCTCGAGCGAGACATCGTGGCCGCGGAACGCGCGTTGCGCGAAGCCTCTTTGGAAGAGCGACTTCTTTTGCTCAGTGATGATTCCGTGTTTCCGCCTGTGAGCGAGGCCGCACGGGTGTTTTCGGGTTCCGCTGCCACGCTCGACGACCTGGTGGTCCTCCAACGCCGGAGCCTCGCCACCGGTCTCAGGCTCGCCTCCCCCGGCGTGGCCGCGCGCCTCGATGCGATGTGGGCCGAAATCGCAGCGGCGTCAAACGCGTTTCGCAAAGCCTCAAGCGATATGCGTGCGGCGGCCCTCGCCTCGCGCCGCGACCTCGCAGGAGAGGCGCAGGCGCTGCTGGTGCAACGCAACGGCTACGAAAATGCGCTTGCGGTGGCGCGCAGGAGCTCGACCGCCGACCTCCAGCGTGACGTGGATGACGCCACTGCACTTTTGCTCCGAGCAACCGAACGACGGGAAGACGAACTGCGTGGAGTGATTGCCACGTTGCACGAATCTCGCGTGGGTGATGCGCGGGCCGAAGGCGAACGCGTGGCGCGGGCGCAAAAAGAACGCGAGGCGTTCCTGCGCGCCCTGAAGGCGAGCCTGGAAATGGGGACGGCACGATGAGACTCGACACTTCGACCTTTGCGCTCGCGCTGGCCATCGCATGGGTGGGCATTTTCGCACTGCCTTCGCTTGCCGTCGCGCAACTCGGCGATGGTTTCACTATCACCCTGCCGGACGCCGCCGGAGGAACGGACGAGGCTCCTGGCGTTGCCTCCGATGCTGCAAACATCGAACCTTCCCAGCGCTCCGTGCGCGACGACCTGTTTGAGACGCTCGTGAAGTTCAACTTTGATCACTGGAACGAAACTTACGCACGCGAGTTCCTTCTCGCCGATACGCGTCTGCGGGAATCACTCACGAAACGCACGGATGAACTCGCCGCGCTTTCGGCAAAGGAACAGGCTTCGCTTGAACGCGTTCTGCGCACCACCGCGGATCGCAGTCCCGCCACATCGACTTCGCTTGAAGCCGCACTGAGGCTTGCCTCGATCCTTCTCACGCGCGACGTTCGTTCATCCGACGCCGGTGCGCTCCTCACGCGTGTGCTCGCAAGGCGCAACGGAACACGTATGGGCCAGCGCACCGAATGGGCCGCGTTGCTCCTGCGCGCGCAGTGGCACCTTGCCGCCAAGCGCATCGATGCCGCCACGGCCGACTTTGGCTCCCTCGCTGAACGCGCCGAAAAAGCAGGGCCGATGGGTGCGGAGTTTGCCGTGCGTGCCCGCATCGGCCTGGGTGACGCTGCCTTCGCGAACTTTCTTCCCACACGCGCCGAGCAGGAGTACGTGATAGC
>Ga0163152_10005010_pt1 | contig 15921 bp, 15 predicted proteins | sample OliLakLV19MP8IB2_FD_148635 | JGI IMG/M metagenome (GOLD analysis project Ga0163152, IMG submission 148635) | Freshwater microbial mat bacterial communities from Lake Vanda, McMurdo Dry Valleys, Antarctica - Oligotrophic Lake LV.19.MP8.IB-2 | ecosystem: Environmental > Aquatic > Freshwater >... | reverse complement strand
GTTTTGTAGGGGATTCGATTGGCAGCCTTAGTTGCCGCGAGGGCGAGCATGACTCGAAACCGAACCTTCCTTCCGAGCAGGCAGTTCATGCTGCTACTGCTCGTGATGCCTATAGCGCAGCTACGAGCCCAAGTCCGGATTCTGTTCCCCGAACGGACAGCGTGCGCAGCCTGTCGGCTTGAGGTGGTCCGGACGGGGACTCTGGCAGCTCTGAAGAATGAGGGCACCCTGCCCGGTCGTCCCTATCCGAGCACTTTGGCCAGAGCATCCACGGGTCGGTGGTATGTAGGGTTTCCCGAGGTCGGTGAGGAGCCGATACAGGTATTTGGCCCAGATCGCAGGTTTTCCGGAAATTTGGGTGCCATCGGCAAGGGGCCTGCCGAGTATCAGGACGTAGGAAGCATCAGGATTCTCCCCGGTGACTCAATCCTTGTTTATGACAAATCGAGTCGACTGGCCACCGTATACACCGCTGATGGTCGCGCCGCGCGGACTCAACGAATACCGGGAGACGTTTGGGACTTGCTCCCCCTCGCCGGTGGTGTGGTGGTCGTAAGCGCTACGATAGCGACGCCAGACAGGGTTGGCCTCCCCCTCCACCTAGTCGACAAGAACGGGACACTCACGACGTCGTTTGGCGCGAGTCCTTCGGTGTATATGGCGTCAAGAGCGAGGGGCGGGTACCGGTGGCTGTCCCCCAGCCGCGACGGGGGGTTTTGGGCCACAGCATGGACGAACCAGTACCTCATCCAGCGGTACTCCGCCGACGGAAAACTTCTGCTTGAGTTCAAGTCCGATCGATCGTGGTTTCCTTCGGACCCGAACTATTGGTTTCCAACCATCGATCGGGCTCCGGCACCTGAAATGTGGGCCGTTCACGAAACTGCGGACAGCTTGTTGTGGGTCATCGGGCGAGTTGCGGACCAGAATTGGCGCCGAGGCCTCCGCGCACCGGTTGGAGCAGAGCAAAACAGGGTGTTTCCGTGGGGGCGCTACTCAGATCTCTTTGATGGAGTTGTCGAGGTGATCGACCTCAGAACCCGGCAGGTCGTCGTACGGCAAAGGTTCGACCAGGTCTTCATGGGGTTTACGAGTCCAGGAGTAGTGGTTGGCGTCGGAGAGGGATCAGGCGGTGATCTGTGGCTGGATGTGTACGAGCTGAGGATGAAGGGCAGGTAACCATTCTTGAGGAGGCCGTATGCGAGTCAATGTCAGCGCAGTAGGGGTCGTCGTCTTGGTTGCGTTTGGGTTTCTTTCACCGCTGTCCCGCACGGGGGAAATGGCGGTGGGACCATCCGCCTCAGGAGCATTGGTCGAATTGGGTTGGGTTCAAACCTGCGGCAAGTGCATACTCCTGGGGTGTGGTCATAAGGTGGAGGAGAAACTGATCAACAACGAATGGGCAAACACTCATTCTTACTGCGTGGCGCTGCCAGATTGCGATGGTCATCCAGGCTGCTCCGAAGCGTTCGCGCCACGAATCGACGGTGCCGATGCACTGCGATTCCCCGCTCTTCTTGAGAGAGCCGCAGCTGGAGACGGCCAGGCCTCGATCGCTCTCGTCCGCGAGTATCCGTGGCTGGCGAGCTACAATGAGGGTCGCGAAGCAGTGCAAGTCCTTGGTTGTGATGGTATGTCGGTGGTTGCACATCTTCCGGTCTCCAAGGAGCTCGTTGCCTTGGCCCTCTTGGAGTAGAGCAAGACCCCTTTGCGCTCTCGAGCCGAGCCGAGAGGGGTCGGGACGGTCGGGTGGCGGCCGCTCGGCCTGATCTCGCGTCGGTAGGGATTGGGTGGTAACCTTGAATCGGCTCGACGCCTTGGTGCGTCGGGCCGGTTTGATTTTCACCATCTGGCCGGGAGCGCACCATGAGCCGGTTGTGTTGTGTCGTGCTGCTGGGATGTGTCTCGTTGGCATCGGCCTGTGGTGGGGGCGGGGGTGACGATGCGGAGGTGGTCCAGGAATGGACCCTCTCCGCCGACCCCGAGCTGGTCATTGGGGAGGATGGGACGGTGGCTGGAGAGTTCGCATGGATTTCTGATGTCCTTGCACTCCCCGGGGGTGAGATCGCCGCCGTCGATCCTGGACCCAAAGAAATCCGCATTTTTGACGCGTCCGGCAGTTGGCAGCGGACCATCGGACGTGAGGGCGCCGGTCCGGGCGAATTCAGCGGAATTTCCTGGTTGCAGCTAATCAACGATACTCTCGTCGTGTACGACCAAAGCCAGCGGCGCCTCACGCTGCTTGGCCTCGACGGCAGGCTGTTCACGACGATCCACCCCCAGCCGGAGGGAACTCAGGGGTTCGTGTTTCCCAGGGCACGAACCTTTTCGGGAAATTGGGTCGTCTCGGTAAACGTTGCCCTGGCCAGTGCCGCGGCACAGGGCGCGGGGCTCCCCTCCGGCCTGATGCGCGATAGCCTCGCGTTGGGACTTCTCTCAAGTGCGGGTGATGGTCCGGTGCACTTCTTCGCCGGCTTGCCGACCCAGCCGATCCTGGGCATTCCCGAGTTGCAAATCGGTATGATGGCCCCTCTCTTTGCCGCCCCACGGGTCATGGTGGTCGGTGATCGCATCGCAGTCTTGGATCCCGAGAACGGGACGCTCTCATGGTACAACGCCGAGGGCGTCCTTGAGACGAAGGTGGGGTTGGGGATCCCGCGTCGTGCGATGACCAGCGACTGGCTCGACAGCACTCGCCGGGCGCGCCTTGCTGAGGACGTGAATCAACGGCAGCGCACCATCGCCGAGGCAATGTTTGCCCCCGAGGCCGCGCCGATCGAGTTCCCGGTCTTCCGGTCGGCGCTGGGGAATGGTCCCGACCAGCTCTGGCTGGAGGAATGGCAACACCCCGCGCCTGACCGGGCACGCTACCTGGTGATCGCGGCGGATGGGAGCTGGCGGGCCAGTGTCAGGATGCCGCTCGGGTTCACCCTGACCACCATCGGCCCCGACTGGGTGCTGGGCGTGCACCGCGATGCCGATGGGTTGAACCGGGTAATGAAGTATGGATTGGTGCGGCGGTAGGGTGCGCCAGGTCCCCAAGGAGCCGAGATGAATCGAAGGTTACTTCAGATGGCCTTGGCCATTGGTGCTTGTATCGGCGCGTGTACCGCTGCGCCGGAAGGGCCGACGGATACTCCGGAGTGGCAACTTTCGCCGGAGCCCACGCTGGTTATTGGTAGCGATAGCACACCTGAGACGACCTTCGGCGCCATAGGGGGAGTGGCCAGCCTTCCCAGCGGAGAGGTGGCAGTTGTGGATCGGCAGGCCGCCGAGATCAGGGTCTTCGGGCCCGATGGCGGCTACCGACGCACCATCGCCAGGCGCGGTCGTGGTCCCGGGGAGTTTGAGGAGATCCTCTGGATTCAGCAGGCGGGAGATACCCTCCTTGTGAGGGAAGCGGAGCGGGGTACCGTCACCGTGCTCGGCGGCGACGGTGGGGCGTATCGCATCGTCCCAAGAGGGGTGGACAGCGCGGGCAGGTCTATCAGCCTGACCCGCCGCCTGCCAGGCGGTCGCTGGCTCGCAGTGATCGATGCGCCCTGGGTCAATCCGGGTCTCGACGCCTTTCGACAGGAATCGGTGACCGTCGGGATGCTTGGGCCCGATGGCGCACCCCCGTTCGTCCCCTTGGCCCGACTTGGCGGGGAGCCGCTGGTACTGATCCCCGCCACGCGGACGTTCGACTTCTCGCGGTTTCATGTCAGCGGCATTCCACTGCTGGTGGGAAACCGGGTGGCGCTGATCTATCCTGATACCGGGGTGGTACGGTTGTTCAACGACGCAGGGGCCGCGGTCGGAGAGTTCAAGATTCCGATGCCTCGACGTGCGCTCACCGATGCGATGGTCTCAGAGGTCCTTGCCCGGGACGAGTCCGCGGCGCGGACCGATCGGATCCGTGCCCAGGTTGCCCGGTTCGTCGAGGCTGAGCCGAAGCCGGTGTTCCTGCCGATGCTCCGCCAGGCCTGGGCCGATGGGGATGACACCCTCTGGTTCCTGGAGTTCGATCTCGATTTGTCAGCGCCGGAGCGTTACCACATCGTGCGCGACGATGGGATCCTGCTCGGGGTGCTTACTGCGCCGCCACGGTTTCGCCTCCGTGAGGTTGGCCCCGACTGGGTACTCGGCGTCCGGACGGACCAGGATGGGGTGGAGCAGGTGGTGCGTTACGCGCTGACACGAAGATAGGGCGCGCCACGTACTGCTCCTCCGGCGCACACCAAGCGAGGACATTTGAGCCCCATCGTCGTGATAGTCGCGGTTCTGATCATTGGCGGTGGTGGCATCATGGCTCACGCCCGCTGGCGCCGGCGCAAGCTCGTCGAGCGCCTGCGAAGCGAGTGGGGCGTCCCGCAGCCGGTGCGCAGGCCCGCCGCCATCGATGCCGCGGAGTCGTGGCGCGAGCTCGATGAGGCTTCCGACCAGGCAGCGGGGTTGGATGACCGCACCTGGCTGGATCTTGATCTCGATGCCGTCGTCTCCAGCATCGATCGCACCCATACCGGGCTCGGCCAGCAGGCACTCTATCGGCGGCTTCGCTCGACACTGTCCTGGAACGCCGCCGATGGGATCGAGCAGCTGGTGGGCCGGTTCGGGGCGGACGCATCCCTCCGGGAGTCCGCTGGAGTCGTACTCCACATGGCTGGTCCTTCGCTCGGTCGGGGACTCTGGATCATCACCCGCCCCGCGCTGATTCGAGTTCGGTGGTGGTACTGGAGCTTCCCAGTGCTGGCCCTCGGGATGCTCTTCAGCCTCATGACCATCCCATTCTATCCGCCCGCGCTCATCGCGGTGCTGGTGCTGCTGGTGCTCAACCTGCTGGCGCGGATGGCCACGGCCTGGCAGGTCCCCGGGCTGCTGGCCCCGATGCGTCAGATGGGCGCCCTCATTGCCACCGCAGAGCGGCTGGTGGGTGCGGTGGAGACCGACCAGGGCGAGGCGGGAGGCATCCGCACGGGCATCAAGAGCCTGGCACCGCTCCGGAGAATTGCCAGGTGGGTCAGCCGGGATCCATTCAGTTCGGGGGAGCTGGTGGCGGGGGTCTGGGAATACCTGAACCTGATGTTCATCCTCGACGCCAACGCGCTGGTGCTGAGCGCCCATGAACTCCGCAGGCAGGCCCCGGTCGTGAGCCGGGTGGCACAGTGGGTTGGCGACGTGGATGTTGCCCTCTGCGTTGCTTCCCTGCGCGCCGAGCCTCGGGACTGGTGCATCCCGGTCAGGACGGGGGGGCGGAACGCGGAAGTGGCCGGGGTGTGGCACCCGCTGGTGGAATCACCGGTCGCAAACGACGCCGAGCTCTATCCCGGCCGCGGCGTCATCGTTACCGGCGCCAACATGTCGGGTAAGAGCACCTACCTGCGGAGCATCGGAATCGCTGCGGTTCTGGCACGCAGCCTCAACACCTGTCCCGCCACTTCCTGGCGTGGCGCCCTCTTCGGGGTGCGCAGCCTGATCGGCCGGGACGACGACCTCTCCGCGGGGAAGAGTTACTACCAGGTGGAAGCCGATGGAGTGGTCGCGATGCCGAGCACGCCGCAGGCAACGAACCGACCATCTTCATCCTCGATGAACTGCTCCGAGGGACGAACACCGTCGAGCGACTCGCTGCTGGCGAGGCGGTGCTGCGGGGGCTGCTCGCGCCACGCCCCTCCGGCAATCCGCACGTCGTTATCGTCGCCACTCACGACGGGGAATTGGTGGCGATGCTCGAAGGCCTCTACGCGCCGTGGCATTTTCGAGAGACCCTGGACGGGGAGGCATTGCGGTTCGATTACCGGCGGCCACGGGACCGTCTTGACCCGCGCTTGACTGCAGCGGGTGATCCTGGGCCGGAGATTCATGTCGGCCCTGATCCGGAGTCCACGTCCCATGGCTCCTACCAACGCGTTCGCATTCACCAAGTGGTACCTCGACGGGGTCACCCCCGCCGGCGACACGTGGATCGCCTACTGGACTCGGCTCAAGTGGCGCGGACTCCCGGTGCAATGGCACAGTATCGGACGCACCGGTTCCAGCGGCCTGCTCCGCGCATCGTCCAGCCTGTCCAGGGTCGATCCACCCGCATGGCACGATGGTCAGCTGACCTGGCAGGCACCTGCGCTCGGCGTTGCGCTCGACTATCGACCAGAAGCCGACCCCTTCTCACGCACCCTGTTTCATGATGAGCACGGCTCGGTGGAGTGGTGCTGCGAGGCGCCCGCCGCCCGCGCGACGCTCCGTTCCGAGTCCGGCCCCACCTCCGAGGGGCTTGGCTACGCCGAGTGCATTCACTTCACCGTGCCGCCCTGGCGCTTGCCTTTGCACGAGCTGCGCTGGGGGCGGTGGATCGCCGCCGACGCCAGCCACTCGATGGTCTGGATCGACTGGCAGGGCCCGGCGCCGCGGAGCTGGGCAGTGCTCAACGGGCGCGATCTGGTCGCTCCCGCCGTGACGGACGACTCGGTGGTGGCCGAGGGATCACGGCTCGTGGTGAGCGATCGCCAACCACTTCGTTCCCGAGTGCTGGCCGACCTGATCCGCGGCATTCCGGGACTGACTCCGCTCATGCCGAAGTCGATTCTTGCCCTGAGGGAGACTCGCTGGCTGGGTCACGGCCTCCTGACTCGAGATGGGCAGCCCCCCGTGCCCGGTCGATCCCTCTCCGAATATGTGGTGCTGGGATGAGCCCGGCCGGTCTGCTTCGCCGAATCGGTTATGCCGCCCTCTTTGTGCTGGTCCTGCCGCTGGCACTCGCCTGGTGGGCCACGCGGCTTGACGCGGTGGTATCGCTTCCGATGGTTGGAGGACCGCTGTGGGGTGCTGCTCTGGCGCTTGGTGGGGCGCTCCTCATGCTCGCCGCCATGAGTGATCTCTGGGTCCACGGCCGCGGGCTCCCGATGAGCGCGTTTCCCCCGGAGCGACTCGTTGCACGGGGAAGCTACCGATTGGTGCGGGATCCGATCTACTTCGGCGCCGTGATGCTCGCCGCCGGAGTAGCCATTCTTGCCGGGTCTCCCGCCGGTCTGTGGATCGTGACCCCCATCCTGGCCCTCTCGGTGGCGGCGTGGGTCTTCGGCTTTGAGCGCTCGCGAACGGTGGCGCAGTTTGGCTCCCTCCCCGAGCCGTTGCTCCGCCTGCCCGACGCTACCGATGCTCCTCCTACGCCGCGCGACCGCTGGGCCACCGTGGTCATCTCCTTCATCCCATGGCTCATCCTCTACCTGGCTGTCGAGAAGCTGGGTGCGCCTGCCTGGGCGCCATCAGCCTACCTGCCGGGTGAAGCGCAGTGGCCGGTCTGGCCATGGACGGAGCTCCTGTACCTCGGCACCTATCCGTTCGTGGTGCTGGCGCCGTTCGTCGCGCCGAGCCGGGCAGCACTACGACGGTTTGCCGTTGGTGGGTTGCTGGCGACTGGGATCGCCATCACCTGTTACCTGCTCATTCCTGTGGTCGCACCAGCCAAGCCGGTGTCGGGCGAAGGTATCTGGCAGGCACTGATGCGGTGGGAACGCCTGAGCGACAGTCCGATCACCGCGTTCCCCGCGTTTCATCTGGTCTGGACGATGCTCGCGGCGCCGCTCTACCGGGCACGGTGGCCCCGGGCTCGTCTCCTGCATGGTGTCTTCGTCGCAGCCATCGCCGTCAGCTGCGTCACCACCGGGATGCATGCAGTGCTCGACCTGGTTGCGGGCGTGCTCCTCGTTCTGATGGTGCAACGGCGAGCGTCACTTTGGGCGGGGACTCGTGGTGTCACCGAGCGGCTCGCCAATTCGTGGCGGGAGTGGGAAGTCGGGCCGATCCGAGTGTTGAGCCACGGGGCGTGGGCCGGGCTCTGCGCCATGGTGGGGCTCGCGGTGTCACTCTGGCTGGTGGGGCCGGCCCATCTGGGTGAGATGCTCGCCATGATGGCGGCTGCGATCATGGCGGCTGCGCTCTGGGCCCAGCTCGTTGAGGGGTCACCGCAACTGCTGCGGCCTTACGGGTACTTCGGAGGGGCGTTCGGTGCGGTCGGGGTTGCCATCGTGCTCGAGCTGACCCGAGGCAGTGGATGGCTGGTCCTGGCTGGATTCGGTGTCGGCGCCGCCTTTGCCCAGGCAATCGGCCGGGTGCGCTGTCTGGTGCAGGGATGTTGTCATGGCCGCGAGGCACCTGAGTCGGTGGGCATTCGATACCATCATCCGCAGTCGCGCGTGGTGCGACTGGCTGGGCTCGGAGGAATTCCGCTGCACCCGACACCGCTCTATTCGCTGGGCTGGATGCTGCTGGTCGGAGCCATCCTGGTGCGGCTCTGGTTTGCCGAGGTGAGCCCGGCGTTTATCGTGGGGGTGTACTTCATCCTGTCGGGAATTGGACGCTTCCTGGAGGAACATTTCCGCGGGGAGCCGCAGACCGCCACCGTGGCTGGACTCCGGCTCTACCAGTGGCTGGCACTGGGCTTCCTGGTTGTCGGTGCCGCCGCCACCACCATCGAGGGGGCTGTGGTGCCCGCCCCGATGGCGCTTTCGCCCGGGGTGATCCCGGTCATCCTGCTGAGTGGCCTGCTGACGTGGGTGGCATACGGTGTGGAGGTGCCGCGGTCGAGTCGACGGTTTTCGCGGTTGACCTGATGCCGGACTCGAAGGGCAGTCCGGGTTCCTCGTCTTCACCTGCTACCCCATCAGGTAACGCCGCAGCGACGCTGACACCACCGCATCATCGGCCTGACCGTTTGCCACTGCCATCGTCAACGCGTACACCTCCTCAGCGGGGATTTCGGGCTCCATGCCATTGATGGCAAGGAAGACAAGCGCACAGGCCAGCGCCGTTCGCTTGTTGCCATCGTTGAAGCCCTGTGTACGTGCAAAGCCAACCAGGTAGGCGGACGCCAGGTCGGCCCAGTCAGCCGCCTCATCGTACGCCCACCGATTGGCCGGACGGGCCAGTGCCGACAGGATCACATTGTTGTCCAGGACGCCATGCAGGCCACCATACCGCTCCACCTGCTGCGAGTGGATCGCCAGGAGGGCGTGCTCGGAGAGCCAGTTCGGCTCCTCGGGGAGCGCCCTCGGGCTCACTGTGCCAGCTTCCGGAACACGCCGTCGTAGCGGCGCATGATCGACTCGTGCGCCTCGAGCGCCAGCGCCACATCGTCGCTGGCTGGCACCACTCGAAAGCCCCCGGCTCCGTCCTCGATCCAGTGCAGCAGCTGACCGGGCTCCAGGCCAAGCCGCCGGGCGACTTCGGCAGGCAGGGTCGTAATCACGGAAGCTCCTTGCGATCGAGTTCTGCTGGTCAAGACGGGCATTTGCTGCTCCAGAACGGGGAATCCGAGTTATGGTACTATAGTAACACTATAATAAAAGTAACATTTCTGGTCAATGGCTGAGAGTTCCCGGACTCGGCACCCTCTCCCCACCCCCCAGATTCCCGGCTATCATCCCCTGTTCCCGATTCCCCGTTCCCCATTCCCGAGCTGTCCATGCCCCGCCGACCACACCTCGCCGGCCTTCTCCTGCTCGTCGCCGCGCCGCTCGCCGCCCAGAGCCGGCTCCCCGAGATGCCGGGCTACGACCAGTGGAAGCGGGTCTCCCCCCAGATCACCTCCTCCATCGTCTCCGGGGCCCTGACCGTCACCTGGGCTGATGACGGACGGAGCTTCGAGTACGCCCAGGGCGGCAAGCGCTTCCGCTACGACGTGGGTCGCCGTGCCGCGACGGAGATCAGCGCGCCCGCCGCGCGAGCGGGTGGTGGGGTCGGCGGGGGCCCCGGTCGAGGGCGCCAGTTTGAATCGACCACCTCGCCCGATAGCACGCTCAAGGCCTCGTACAAGGACCGCAACCTCTGGCTCAGCAACGCCGATGGCAGCAACGAGCGCCAGCTCACCACCGATGGCTCGGTGGACAAGCGGATCAAGAACGGATCGGCCAGCTGGGTCTACGGCGAGGAGTTGAATCAGAGCACCGCGATGTGGTGGTCGCCGGACAGCAAGAAGCTGGCGTACTACCGGATGGACGAGACCGGGGTGCCCGACTATCTCCTCCAGCTCGACCAGACCAAGCTTTACAGCTCCATCTACACCGAGGCGTACCCCAAGGCCGGCTTCCCGAATCCGGGGGTCGAGATCTTCGTTCACGACGTCGCCACCGGCCGCCCCACCAAGCTGGACATCCGCAGTGGCGAGCCGTTCGTCGATGCCACCGTGGGACACTACGTCTACGGCGTCACCTGGAGCCCCGACGGCACCGAACTGCTGATCAACCGCACCAACCGGCACCAGAACGTCATGGAGCTGGCAGCCTGCGCCCCGTCCACCGGCGCCTGTCGCACCGTGGTGCGCGAGGAGTGGCCCACCGGCTGGCTGGAGAACTCCCCCACCCGCCAGTTCCTGGCCGACGGCAAGCGGTTCATCTGGGCCTCGGAGCGGACCGGCTTCCGGAACTACTACCTCTACGACCTCTCCGGCAAGCTGCTCGCCACGCTGACCAATTACCCGTTCGAGGTCGGAGGCATTGTCCGCGTCGATGAACGCGCCAACACCCTGTGGTACCTGGTCCGCAGCGGCGACAACCACATGAAGATGCAGCTCCACCGCGTCGGCCTCGACGGCCGCAACGATGTGCGCCTGACCGATCCGACGAAGCACCACACCGCCTCAGTGTCACCCGACGGCCGGTTCGTCGTGGACGTGGCGCAGACTCACAAGGACGCTCCGGTCACTCGGCTGCTCGACGCCACTGGCAAGGCCGTGGCCACCCTTGCCGAGACGAACATGGTCAAGTACGACTCGCTGGGCCTCAAGCGGGTGGAGCTGTTCACGTTCAAGGCAGCAGACGGTACCACCGACTTGCACGGCATGGTGCACTTCCCGTCCAACTTTGACCCGTCCCGCCGTTACCCCGTTCTGGTCTCGGTCTACGCTGGGCCGGCCACCAATGGCGCCCGGGAGACCTTTACTCTCCCCAACCAGCTCACCGAGTTCGGCTTCCTGGTGGTGACGATGGATTCCCGCAGCGCGGCTGGCCGCGGCCGGCGGTTCCTGGACCAGATCTATCTCAAGTTGAGCCAGGTGGAAACCGACGACCAGGCCGCCGGGATCAAGGCGCTGCGGATGCGGCCGTACGTCGACGGCAACCGGGTCGGGATCTTCGGAACCAGCTACGGCGGCACTGCCTCCGGCATGGCGCTCCTCCGCCACGGGGATGTGTTCCAGGCTGCGGCCAGCTCCGCGGCGGTGGTGGACTGGCGCCAGTACGACACGATCTACACCGAGCGCTACATGCGCACGCCGCAGGAGAATCCCGACGGCTACGACAAGGGCGACATGTCCAAGTTCGTCTCGGGGCTCACCGGCCGGCTGATGATCTACTACGGCTCCGCCGACGACAACGTCCACCCCAACAACCAGATGGCGTTCATCAAGGCGCTGCAGGATGCCCGCAAGAGCTTCGAGGTGCAGGTCGGCCCCGATCGCGGTCACTCGGGAATCAACCAGGAGCGGATGATGGAGTTCTTCATTGAGAGCCTGGTGCTCCGCGCGCCTGTGACCCCCTGATCGGGTTCGGCTGTGAGGAGGCTCACGCGGAGGCGCGGAGTGGTACTGAGAGACGCGGAGAACAGCGGGTGTCACGCGGAGCTGCGGAGGCGCAGAGGGTTCCAGCGCCATGCCGACCTCCGGCCACCGGGAAAGCCCCGAGGTTCTTGGGTGAACTTCATTTACCCCGGCCTCCCGCCCGCCGGGCCCCGTTCGACTCACTCCTGGCAGCGCCTCAAACCAGCCTGGGTCAAGCTGTTCACAAACAAACCGCGGAACCAGGCCGTACCGAAGAGCGTGCTCGACGATACGAACACTCTGCGCCTCCGCGCCTCCGCGTGAGTCATTACTCTGATGCCGTCCTCCGCACTCAAGCCGCAAGCGAGAGCCTGAAATGAGCCGATCCGTTGCCGCCGCAGTCCTCATCCTTGCCGCAGCCTGTGGGCCCGCCGAGCCGTCGTCGGACGCGGCCGCGCAGATCAACAGCATTGCCGATCGCTACGTGGCCGAGTGGGTCCAGGCGTTTCCCCACGACGCCAGTGTCACTGGCGTGGCGTCCGCTCCCTACGACCGGCTGATGGATGTGTCCCCGGCGGCCTACGCCCACTGGCATGGCATCGAGGACTCCCTCCTGGTTGCCCTCGAAGCCGTGGATACCTCCACGCTTCCCGACACCTCCGCCGCGTGGGTAACCCGGGGCTTCCTCGATACGGTGCTCCGGAATGCGATCGACTGGCGGGTCTGCCGGATGGAACTCTGGAACGTGAGCCCCACCTGGACCGGGCCGCTCAGCGTGCTCGCCTCGCTCGCCGAGATCCAGCCGGTGGCCACCCCCGAACAGCGGGAGGCCGCCGCGCAGCGATATGCCGACACGCCGCGGTACTTTGCCCAGGAAATTGCCAACTTGCGCGAGGGCGCGCGGCTGGGCTTTACCATGCCGCGGCACAATGTCGAAGCGGTGATCCGGATGGCCGATGCCCTTCTCGCCGCACCGGTGGCGGAGTCGCCGTTCGTGGTGATGGCCAAAGCGGATGTCCCGGAATTCCGGTCCCGGATGGAAGCGGTGGAACTCGACGCCATCCGGCCCGCCATCACCGCCTATCGGGACTACCTGCGCGATGAGTACCTGCCGCTGGCGCGGACCGCGATCGGCGTATCTGCCAATCCCAAGGGCGATGCCTGCTACGCGGCGGCGGTAAAGTATCACGCCACGGTCGACATGTCGGCGCAGGAGGTGCATCAGGTCGGGCTCGACCAGATGGCCATCATTCGTGCTGAAATGGAGGCGATTGCCCAGCGGCTCTTCGGCACCACCGACGTGGCGAGCGCCCTGGGGCGATTGCGCAATGAGCCGCCGTACCAGATGGGCAGCCGGGAAGCGCTGCTCCAGACGGCACGCGACGCCGTGGCTCGAGCCAAGGCCGCAGTGCCGCAGTGGTTCGGACTGTTGCCGAAGTCCGACGTGATTGTCCAGCCGGTGCCGGCGTTCTCCGAGGCAAGCGCGCCCGGCGCCTTCTACACCAACCCCGCCGAGGACGGCAGCCGACCAGGCACCTATTCGCTGAACCTGCGCGGAGCGGAGACGACTCCCCGGGCCGGTGTGGAAGCCACGGCGTTCCACGAGGCCCTGCCGGGGCACCACCTGCAGAGCGCGCTGGCCCTCGAGCGGACCTCGCTCCACCCGGTGTCGCGATACATCTTCCTGTCCGGGTTTGGCGAGGGGTGGGCGCTCTACACCGAGCGGCTGGCCGATGAGATGGGGCTCTACTCCGGCGATGTGGACCGCATGGGGCTGCTCTCCAACGAGGCGCTCCGTGCCGCCCGCCTGGTGGTCGATGCCGGCATGCACGGCCTCGGCTGGACCCGCGAGCAGGCCATCCAGTACATGCTCGACAACACCGCGGAGTCGCGCCAGAGCGTGACCGCCGAGGTGGACCGCTACATCGCGGTGCCGGCGCAGGCCACCGCTTACATGCTCGGCAACCTCGAGATCCGGCGGCTACGGGCGCTGGCAGAGGCAGCGCAGGGCAGCGGGTTCGATATCAAGGCGTTCCACGACCGGGTTCTCGAGGATGGCTCGGTACCGCTCTCGATGCTGCGTGCCAAGATCGAGCGCTGGATTGCGAACTGACGCCCGGGTGTTGCCGCTGATGGAGCCGGCTCCGGTGCCGCTCTCCCGGTGGCGCCGGCTGGGGCTGTTCGTGATCGTCGTGGCGGCCGCAGGAATCGTCGGCGCTGCGGTGGAGTGGACGGTACGGTGGGTGTTGCCGTCGGTGGCCGCGGTGTTTCTCGGGCGCGCAGCCACGATCTATCCGGTGTTCTACTGGATGCCCGTCATACTCGGCGAGGATCCGCCGTGGAGCAGGCGGCGGCGGGTCCGATTCGCGATTCTGGCCGCAGTTGTCCTGGCGGGGCTGGACGCACTGCTCGGCGCCTGAGCCGCCAACTTCTCGCGTTGGAATGGTACTCGGCGCACAGTTCGGGTTGGGCTTCTCAAGGCGGTCAGCGTAGTGTAGTTCGAGGCAGTGCCTACTGCCACGTTACACGAATTGCACGGAAGGGGCCGTGTGGCGCTGATATCGAGGTCTTCCGGCAAGGTCACGTTTGAGGTAATCGGCGCGGCGATGGCGGTACACCGCGAACTTGGATCTGGGTTCCTCGAGGCGGTTTATCAGGAGGCGCTCTGCCTCGAGTTTGAGCGCCAAGGCACTCCATTCGCGCGCGAAGTAGAGTTCCCCGTATGGTACCGGGGAATGCAGCTGCGGACCAAGTACAGGGCTGATCTGGTATGCGCCCGTGTAGTGATTGTCGAGATCAAGGCGGTTCGCAGGGTCGCGGCCATGGAGGATGCCCAGGTCATCAACTACCTCCGGGCGTCGGGGCTCTCTACCGGTCTATTGTTCAACTTCGGCGGAGCCAGCCTTGTCTACCGCCGCTTCCTCTTCGATCGCAGCAAGGCACTATCCGACCAATCCGTGTAATTCGTGCAATCCGTGGCAACAGTCCTTCCGTCACCGCACACGGGGCCAAGTCCACTGATGCGGGAGCCGTGAAGCCAGCCCCCTGCACCATTGCTGCCTGTCAGGCCGCGACGGCCGCTTCCTTCACCAGCTGCACATCGATCGTCAGTTTGACCTTCTCGCCGACCGCGATGCCGCCGGCTTCGAGGAGCTGGTTCCAGGTCAGTCCAAACTCGGTCCGATTGATCGTGCCGGTGGCGGCAAAGCCCAGCTTGGTGTTCCCCCAGGGATCCTTCATTTCGCCGTTCGACTCGACCTCGAGCGTCACCGGCCTGGTCGTGCCCCGGATTGTCAGGTCGCCGGCCAGAAGGCCGCCCTTCTCGATGGTTCCCTCGACCAGGGTACCCGTAAACGTCATCTCCGGGTGGGTTGCCACGTCGAAGAAATCGGCCGAACGGAGGTGGTCGTCTCGCTTGTCAACACCGGTGTCGATCGTCTGGACCGGGATGGTCACCTCGACCGAGGGGCGCTCGGCTGGGGTGACGCGGCCGCTGACGTTCTTGAAGCTGCCGCGGACGGTCGAGATCATCATGTGCTTGACGCCGAACTCGACGCTGGTGTGGGCGGGGTCGATCTGCCAGGTGGTCATCTTGAGGCTCCTTGGGGACAGGTTTTGTCAGCAGATACACTGATTAATAAATAATTGATATATCAAATATATAAGAGTTAATGGTTTTTGTCAAGAGAGTCGAAAACGGCTTGCCGATCCGCCAATGGACCGATCCACCTCACTGCCATATCTTTTGACATGGCAATCGGTTACCCCGAGCTGGCCGGCTGAAGTGAAAGCCCTCTTGGTCCACGGCATGGGGCGAAGCCCGGCCTCGATGGTGCTCCTTGGCCAGCGTCTTGGGCGGGCCGGCATGCTCACATCCAGTTTCGGATATGTCCCAGCCATCCAGTCTTTCGACTCGATCGCCACCCGCCTGACCGCCCGGCTGACGACCCTTGCGACGGGTGGGGAGTATATCGTGGTCGGGCACTCGCTCGGCGGGCTGCTGCTTCGCGCCGCCATCGATCGGTTGGATCCTTCACTGCCGCGCCCCAACCACCTGTTCATGCTGGCCACACCCAACCAGTCGCCCCGACTGGCCCGGCGATTCCAGCGAAATCCCCTGTATCGGATCTACACCGGAGATGCCGGTCAACTGCTGGCCGACGCCGATCGGCTCGCGACAATTCCGCAGCCCTCGCTGCCGACGACTATCATTGCGGGGGTATCTGGTCGAGTTGGGCTGGGGAGCCCATTCCAGGAAGATCCCAACGACTGGATCGTCTCACTCTCTGAGGTGCGGCTGACGGATGGGGACGATCTCGTCACCCTGAACGCCGGGCACAGCTTCCTGATGAACTACCGGGAAGTGATGGAGGTGATTCTTGATCGGGTGGCCGGCGGGGCAGGGGGGCCGC
>Ga0163152_10005007_pt1 | contig 15926 bp, 13 predicted proteins | sample OliLakLV19MP8IB2_FD_148635 | JGI IMG/M metagenome (GOLD analysis project Ga0163152, IMG submission 148635) | Freshwater microbial mat bacterial communities from Lake Vanda, McMurdo Dry Valleys, Antarctica - Oligotrophic Lake LV.19.MP8.IB-2 | ecosystem: Environmental > Aquatic > Freshwater >... | reverse complement strand
CGCCTGCTCGAGCAGGCGCCGGCAACCCTCGTATTCCTGGAGGGCGGCGTTCTGATCGCCAGGGACCGCATTGACAGCCATCTGCTGGATCAACCTGCGCTCCTGGTCGTCGAACTCGGCACTTTTGGAAACTGCCGCGACGTCTGGTTGATCGGTGTCATCGGTTCTCGGTGGCATCCGTGAAACAGCCTCAGCGAGACGTTCGCCGAGGCTCTTCAAGATCGGATCCTTGAACAACCGGACGATCTTGTGGGCGCGAACACTATCAGCGATGCGGCGGCTTCCCAACACCAATCGCAGCACAGTTTCTTCGAAATTCCGCTCACCTGCGCTGACGGAGTCGAGCTTGTTGCGGATCGAAAGATCGCCTCCGGCAGGGGGGGCGGGACCCTTGTTTCGCTTCCACTCGCCCGCCGGCACCCACGGCCGTTTCCCGCTGCCCGAATTTCCCTGGAATCCCGACGGCTTGGACGCTTCGGCGGAAGCCTGCGCGGGCGCTTCAGGAGCCATCGCGACGGACACAGACGCCGGCTGCAGCTTGAGGGCTTCGGCCAACCGGCTGACATATTCGGTGAGCTCGACGGCGTCTTTCACCGCGCGAAAGATCGGTGCCACTTGTTTCAGGAGCGCGGCCCGCTCGGCGGCCGACATGTCCCGCGCCTTCGGGGCGAGGACCTCGTTGATGTAGTACTCGGCGAGCGGCGCCGACTTGTCGAGGAACGCGCGGAACGCATCGCCGCCGATCTTGGCGACCCAGGTATCGGGATCTTCACCTTGCGGAAGTCCCGCGTAGCGTCCGGGGATTCCCGCGTTGAGAAACAGCGGAAGCACGCGCACCGCGGCTTTGCGGCCGGCCTCGTCGCCGTCGTAGAGCAGGATCACCTGGCGCGGGTTGTAGCGGCGGATGACTTCGAGGTGCTGCGGCGTGAGCGCGGTGCCGCAGGTCGCGACGACTTCGCGAATGCCGTGCGCCGCCAGACCGAGCAAGTCGAAGTAGCCCTCGACGACGATCACGCGCTCGGTCTTGCCGATCGCGCCGCGCGCCGTGTCGATGCCATAGAGCGCCTCGCTCTTGATGTAGACCGGCGACTCGCTGCTGTTGAGGTATTTCGGCGATTGGTCACCCGCCGTCGTCTCGCCGGAGAGTTTCCGTCCGCCGAAACCGATCACGCGCCCGCGATAATTCTTCACGGGGAACACGAGCCGCTCGTGGAAGCGGTCGTAGTAGCCCTCGCCTTTTTTTCGCGGGGAGAAAAGTCCCGCTTTCTCGCCGAGCGGAATCGAGAAGCGGTTCGCCTTGAAATGACGCGAGCACGCGTCCCACCCAGGCCCGCAATAGCCGATGCCGAATTCCGCACAGAGCTCGCGGCTGATCCCGCGCTTCTCGAGATACTCGCGCGCTTCCTTGCCCGCCGGCGTGTCGAGCGCGCTTTCGAAGAACGCCATCGCGCGCTCGTTCGCCTCGAACATCTCGTCGTTCACGCTCCGCGCGGCGGCTTGCTGCGGAGTGAGCGGGATTTTCGGGATCGGCACTCCGCAGGCTTCGCCGAGCTCCTCGACGATCTCCATGAAGCCGCGGTTCTCCTGCTTGATCAGGAAGTCGAAGACATCGCCGCCTTCCGAGCAGCCGAAGCAGTACCACATGTTCCGCGCCTCGTTCACGTTGAACGAGGGGGACTTCTCCTTGTGGAAGGGGCAGAGCCCTTTCAGAGATGTGCCCGAGCGCGTGAGCTGCACGTATCGCGACACGACCTCCACGATGTTCGTGCGGTCGCGGATCTGATCGATGATGTCGCGAGGAACCTGCGGCACGGCTTACGTCAGCTTCGCTTTCACGGCTGCCGAGAGCCGCCCGCCATCGACCGAGCTACCGACCTTCGCCATCACGGCCTTCATCACCTTGCCCATGTCTTTCGGGCCAGCGGCTTGCGTTTCCTTGATCGCGGCGTCGACCGCGGCGGCGAGGCCCGCGTCGTCGAGCTGCTTCGGGAGATACACCTCGAGGTGAACGATCTCCTTCGACTCCTTGTCGGCGAGATCCATCCGGTTCGCCTTGGTGAACTGGTCGACCGAATCCTTGCGCTGCTTGATCAGCGTCTTGAGGATGCCGACCACTTCGTCGTCGGTCACTTCCTCCGGCTTGCCGGCGCCGCGGTTGTCGCTTGCCTTGTATTTGATGGCGGAGATCGCCATCCGCAGGCAGTTGGTCTTGACCTCGTCACGCGCCTTGGTGGCGGTGATCATGTCGGTCTGGATCTGGTCACGAAGAGCCACGAAAACCTCCCGAAGAATCCCGGAAGCTACCACAAACGAATCGAGCCCGCCGTCTCCGGCGGGCTCGATTCGTTTCACGGCGGCTTTAGTACGAAGGCTTGTCCTTCTTTTCCGAAGGCATCTTCGGACGGCCCTTCTTCTTCGCCCGCTTCCGCGCGGCGATGGACTTCTTCTTCCGCTTCACGGAAGGTTTTTCGAACGCTTCGTGCTTCCGGATTTCGGTGAGGATTCCCGACTTCTCGCACACCTTCTTGAAGCGCCGGATCGCGCTCTCGAAACTCTCGCCTTCACGAACTTTGATGGCTGCCATTTTGAAGAACCTCCTCCCGCCGCCGTGATTGGCCGTTCCCGAGGGACCGTCCGAGGCGTTTTGGAACGGCGAACCCTAGCAGGGTCTCCGCGCACTCGCCAAGCCCTCTAGAAGCGGAGGCCGACGGCCCAGACGAGCTGCTCGTCTTCGTCGATCAGGATGAGCTTTCCCTGCAGGTAGGGGAGCACGGGGCCGACCTGGAAGCCGACGCCCACGAGCAGGTTCAGGCCGAGCTCGGTGTCGCTTTCCGGCGGACCTGCCACCGTCCCCGGACGGTCACGTTCCCGGAGGCGTTCGTATCGTCGGCGTCACGACGGGATCCGATCGCGCAGATCGAGCGTCAGCTCTTGTCGGACTTGTCGCCCGAGGCCTTGTCGGTCGCCGGCTTCTCTTCGGCGGATTTTTTCGTCGTGATCGGCACTACGTTCTCGAGCTTCTTCTCGGCCTTCGTGGGCTTCGGAAGCGCCGGGAGCTCGGGGATCATGCTTCGGCCGTCCTGCTGTTCGCGCATCGCGGTCTCGCGCGTCTCGTAGTGCGCGGTCACTTTGGACACGTCGAAGCGGTTCATCGTCGCGGAGTGCGTGAACATGCCGTCGATGAAATCCATCTCGCGGTACCACGCGGGCACGTAGGTGGGGCCGACGACGAGCCCCTCGCGCATGAGCTCGCGCACGAGCGCCACGTCGTCGACGTGCATCTTTCCCGAGAGGAAGGCGCGCATCGAATCCGTGTCGTCCTTGAGGAGGATGGTGCGGAAGAAGTTGAAAGTCTTGCAGTAGCCGCGTTGGTAGCAGGCGTCCTTGGTGAAGGGGGCGCCGCCCTCGAGGTCGCCGCCGCGGAAGATGCGCTCGCACATCGACGCGGCCTTCTGCGGCGAGAAGCGAAGAATGAAATAGTTGTAGACCTGCAGGTAGTTGGCGCCGCGCTGCGCCATGTCGATGCCGATGGTGCGCTCGCCGAGCTCGATGAAGCGGTTGTTGGTCATGCTGCCGGTCAAGTATTCGGCGAGGATCGCGCCGCCCTCCTGGCACTCCGTGAAGTGCGGGAGCCCCGTGCCGAGCATGGTGAGGAACGGCTGGCGATACCCGTTCAGCGACGTGAGCACGTGCCACAGGCCTTCGTGATGCGCGAGCGCCCGGATGCGCGTCTCGGAGAACCACTCGCCCTTCTTGATCGCGACCGAGGTCGCGCCGGCGGCCGCGTTGCTCGTGATGCGATCGGATTCCTTCACCTTGCAGCGGCGCCCGAGATACTGCTCGACGATCGCGCGGATGCGCTCGACCGCTTCGCCCGAGGGGATGTCGAAGATCTCGTGTTTTGCCGGCGGGCGCGACGCCCAGAGCCGGGCGATCTGCAGGTTGTCGACCGCCTCGTCCGCGAAGCCGTCGTCGGCGCGGCCATAGAGCTTGATCGACATCTCGTTGAACTTCTTCGTGCCGCGCGCTTCGAGCATGCGGACGATGTCGATGAACTCGTCGCACTTGCGGCGTAGCAACTCCTCGAGCGCCGTCGTACCGGCCGCGTCCGCCTTGATCGCCTCGAACTCGGCGGTTTTCGCCTTCACGTCATACGGCAGCGGCGCGTAGACCGGTCGCGGCATCTGCGTCGCGTTGCGCGCGAAGAACCGCCGGTGCACGCCCTCGTCCCAGTTGATCGACTTCAGGATGCGAATGGGACGCTGCGCGGCGACGATACGGTCGGAGAGCTTCTTGATGTACTCACGACCACCCATCAACTCCTCTCATTGTAAGGCTTTTCTGTTCGCAGTGATACGATCGAGTCGGATGCGGCGGTGGGTAACCGCGGCGCTGCTGGGTGGGTGGTGGGCCCTCGCGCCGTTACAGGCTTCCGCGCAAACGACGTCCGCTCCGCTCGGCGGGGATGGCATACGCGATCGCGTCGGTAACGATCTCGTCGACCGGCTCGACATCATCTGGATCGAGCAGGGGCGCGTCTACTTCTCGTTCGGCAACGGGAAGCTCTTCGGCATCGACGTGCGCCAGGCGATGGGCAATCCCGCCGGCATGCGCTCCACGACCGAGGTGAAGTGGGAGAACTTTCTCGCCTCGTTCAACAGCAACGTCGTTCTCCTCGCCGCGCGCTATCCCTCGCAGCTCTACGGCGAGCAGGGCGTAGTCGTGAACGAGCGCGACATCTTCACGAACCAGGTGACCCGGCCGCTGAACGACTTCGCGACGGAAGAATACATCGACCTCATGGGCTACCTCCTCACCACGAGCGCGCTGGGACGGGCGAACGAGGAGGAGACGATGCGGGCGTTCGAGTCGATTGGCTACGTGGGAGGCGGACTCGGCGCCGCCTACATGCTGAGCGAGAACAACGTCACCCTGCCGGTCACCGTGCGTCTGCAGAAGGGGCAAATGCGTGGGCGGACGTACGACGTGCGCCTGCGTATCCGCGGCGACGAGATCGGCTTCGGGTCGCAGCGGCATCCCGACCTGTCGACGCGCCTCAGTCTCCGGCTCTACAACTTCTCGGAAGCGGCGTTCGACTTCGCGTGGAAGGACGTCGCGTACGGCGATCATCCGGCGCAGCTGAAGGAGCGGATGACCTACGACCTCCGCCGATACGGCACCTACTACGTCGGCGCCGAGCAGAACTGGGACGCGGTGCGCGAGCGCACCGAATACGGGTGGCTCGTCGGCGCGCGTGCGGACATCATCAGCCCCGCACTCTTCGAGGAAACGCGCGTGCGCACCGGCGTCGAATACAAGCAGCTCGGCGACAGCAAGCTCCCCGAGCGCTACCTGATCGACGTCTATCACCACAACCGGCTCTTTCGCGGCACGCGCGACTTCGTCATCCAGGCGCGGTGGGTCGTGTCGGCCGACTACGGCGACTTCGAGGGCGTCGGCGGCGAGCTCCGCGCCTCGTACCTCATCGGCAGCAACGTCCCGAAATACTCGACCGCCTACTCGCGCGCGGACTGGGATCGCTTCTCGCGAATCTATGCGCTCGTCGAAGCGGACACGCAGGGACGTGCGAAGCGCTCGTGGGGCGCGCGGCTCGTCTACGCGGCGCCCTTCGAGATCGATCGCGCGATGGAAGCGGTGTGGTACCGCTTCTGGAACCGCGTGGAGGACGCGGCCCAGACCGTGACGGACTGACGTCGCTTCAGAAACGCGCCGAAGATTCCGAGCGCGATTCAGCGAAGTCCTTCGAGAGCTTTCTCCTTGCCCCGCGTGATGCTTTCCGACGCGCCGCCCACGCCGAGGAGCCGACGTGGGCGCGATCGAGGCGAGGGGACCCGAAAGCCCCTTTCTGTCGAGCATCACGGGCACCGTCTTCGTGCAGATCATACGAAGAGACGAGCGGCGGCGGCGCACCCTGTCCGTAGCTCAGTGGCCGTGCGGAAGGCGAAGCGGCGTGCCGTCCAGCGCCCGGGTTGCGTCTCGAGCCGCTGGGGCTCGAGACGGGATCCATAGCCAAGACGAGAGCCGACCTTTTCAAAGACTACGACCGGGACATCGCGATGCCAGTAAACCAGCTCGAACGCGGGTGCGGAATGGATCCGCGAAAACCGCGCCTGCCGCCGACGGTGGTGGGCTTCTGCGACGTATCAGCTCGGATTTCGCCTCTCGTGGGCGCTCGCGGGGCAGTCGGATGCGGCGCTTCGCTGGCTCGGAACGGCCGCCGATCGCGGCTACGACGACGTGGAGCACGTCGAAGAGGACGAAGACCTCGAAACGCTTCACGCGAAGCCGGAGTTCCCGGCGCTACTGAAACGCATCGAAGCCAATCTCGACTGAACAACTTCCCGTAGGATACCGCCCGTGAAGTCTCCGCTTCGCCGGCCGCGTCCTTCGCTCACGCTCGAGCTCTTCGGCGTGATGACCATCGTGCTGGTCGTCAGCCTCGTGCTCGTCGTACTTTCCAGCGATCGGTTTCTCCGCAAGACGGGCGAGGAGCTCCTCGAGGACCAGAAGCGCGGCGCGACGGAGATCGTCGAGCAGTCGGTCGCCGCGCTCGAGTCGCAGGGCGAAGCGCATCTCGAGGTGGTGCTGCGCGATCGCGCGACGCAGCTCGACAAGGTGTTCACCGAAATCGCGAGCATCGTGAACCTGCTCGCCGCGAGCGCTGAGCGGCTGCAGAACGCGCCGGAAGAGGCGAGGGACGTCTCGCTCGTGAGCACGATCGAGTTTCGCGATCCCGCGCGACGCCCCGCCGACTTCGTCGACGAGAAGGGCAAGAACCGGAAGGTTTCGCTCGGCTCGGTGCTCTGGCATCGCGCACCGGCGGCGTCGCCTCTCGAGGTCGCGCCGCAGCTGACGTCGCTCCGCGGCGTCGGCGCGACGATGCGCGCGCTCTACTCGGAGAATCCGCTCTCCGCGTGGATCTACCTCGGCACGGAAGAGGGCCTCTTCATCGGCTATCCGTCGGACGACAGCCTCGAGGCGTCGTACGACAACCGCACGCGCGACTGGTATCGCGACACGAAGAAGCGCGGCGGTCTCACGTGGTCGCTGCCCTACCTCGATCCGTCTGGCGCGCTCTTGATCAGCTGCTCTCGTCCGTTCGCGCGCACGCGCAGCGGACAGCCCGGGGGCGAAGCCCCTGGAAACAAGGCAGTGGCGGGCGTCGCCGCCGTGGACGTCACGATCGACCAACTCGCCGACCTGATGACGGAGCTCGAGCGCGGGCTCCAGGGGCACGCGTTCCTCCTCGACGGCACCGGCACGCTCATCACGCGTGGCCCGAAGGACCCCGCGGCCGAGCCGCACGACGCGCCGTTCGCGTCGGAGAACCTCCTCGATAAGAAGGAGCCCGCCGTTGCGGCCGTCGCCGAACGGATGGTCGCCGGCGAGTCCGGCATCGCGCGCGTGAAGCGCACGGACGGTGAGCAGTACCTCGCCTACGCGCACGTGCCGAGCACGGGGTGGAGCCTCGGCCTCCTCGTCGCCGCGGACACGCTGTCCGAGCCGGCACGACGTCACGAAGCCGCCCTGCAGGGCCTCTTCGGCGCCGGGCAAACGCGCATCACGTCGCGCGTCGACGAGGTGCGGCGCCAGTTCACCGTGTGGGGCGTGATCGGCGTCTCGATCCTGCTCGGCCTCACGACGAGCTTCGTGTTCGTGCGGTTCACGGTGCCGATCAAGGGCTTCATCCGCGACATCGGCGTGATCACGCGCGGCAATCTGGAGCACCGGCTCGTCTCGGGCGCCGAGAACGAGATGGGCGATCTCGCGCAGGCGTTCAACGACATGACCGCCGAAGTGAAGCGCGCGAAGGACCAGATCGAGGAATACAGCCGCAACCTCGAGCGGAAGGTCGAATCGCGCACCGCGGAGCTTGCCGCCTCGAACGCCGAGCTCGCCGACGCGATCCGTAAGCTGCAGGACGCGCAGACGCGCCTCGTCCACTCCGAGAAGATGGCGTCGCTCGGCCAGCTCGTCGCCGGCATCGCGCACGAGATCAACAACCCGGTGAACTTCATCGCGAACGCGGTCGCGCCACTCGCGCACGCGGTCGAAGACTTCGCGAACCTCGCCGAGATGCACCGGAAGGGCGCGACGACCGAGGAGATCCGGCTGGCGACCGAGGAGACGGGCTCTCTCGAAGAGGCCGTCGACCAGATGCGCCGCGCGCTCGAGCTGATCAAGACCGGCGCGAACCGCACGAAGACGATCGTGCTGCAGCTCCGCAACTTCTCGCGACTCGACGAAGCCGACATGAAGGAGGCCGACATCCACGAAGGGATCGACGGCTCGCTCGCGCTCCTGAACTACAAGATCAAGGATCGCGTGCAGGTGGTGAAGGACTACGGGAAGGTCGGACGCCTCGTCTGCTACCCGGGCGCGTTGAACCAGGTCTTCATGAACGTGCTCGCGAACGGCGTGCAGGCGATCGAGTCGCGGAAGCCGGAGCCGCCGGCCGACGGCAAACGCGCGCCCGACAAGCCAACCGGATCGAGCGGCATTCTCGGCACGATCACAATCACCACGCGGCGCGAGGGCGACAACGTCGTCGTGCGCATGCGCGACAACGGCCCGGGCATCCCCGCACACATCCTCCCGAAGATCTTCGATCCGTTCTTCACCACCAAGGACCGCGAGCGCGGCACGGGGCTCGGTCTCTCGATCACGCACGGCATCGTCGAGAAACACGGCGGCCGGATCGACGTGAACACGGAGATCGGCACCGGGACGGAATTCGTCATCACGCTTCCGGCCACCGGCGCCCACATCGCCGCGCATCTCCGCTCGTAGAGCGGTATCCTCGGACCGCCCCTCTCCCCAATGGAATACCGCAAATTCCCGGTGCTGGTGGTCGACGACGAGGTGGAGAACCTCGACGCGTTCAAGCTCAACTTTTCGCGCAAGTTCACCGTGCGCACGGCCGGCTCCGGAGCCGAAGCGCTGGAGATCGCGAAGGCCGAGAACTTCGCCGTCGCGATCGCCGACCAGCGGATGCCGGGCATGCTCGGGACGGATTTCCTCGCGGAGTTCCGGAAGATCCGCCCCGATGCGGTGCGCATGATCCTCACCGGCTACACCGATCTGGAGTCCGTGATCGCGGCGATCAACGACGGACAGATCAGCCGCTACATCACCAAGCCGTGGGAAGCGCGCGAGATCGAGTCGGTCGTGAAGAACGGCATCGACCACTATCGCCGCGGGCAGGAGCGGCGGCGGCGGTATCGCGAGGTCTCCGCGTACAACCGCGTGCTGCAGCTCATCTCCGGCGAGCGCAGTCTCTCGCGCGTCGTGAAGGAAGTGCTCGAGCTCATCGCGCTGGAGTTCGGTTTCGCGCGCACGTTCCTCCTCCTCGGCGATCCGCAGGGTGAGCGGCCGCTGAAGGGGCAGGTCGTCCTGCACGGCGAGGACGGCCGGCCGCGCGTGAAGAAGATCTCCACGCCCGCGAAGGGCGCGGACGCGCCGATCGCGCAGATCATCGCGGCGCCCGGCGGCTTCTCCGCGGAGCGCTTCACGTTTTCGGCGGCGCCCGCCGAGAAATCGGGGAGCGAAGAGGGCACCGCCGAGATGATGGAGTTCGCCTGCGGACCGTTCTACGGCGCGCCGCTCGTCGTGGATGGGCGCGTGGTCGGCGTGCTCGCCGCCGACAAGGGCGAAGCGAGCGGCGGTTCCCCCCGGACCGATCGCGACGACGCGCGTTTCATCGCGACGCTCGCCGCGCAGATCGCGCTCGCGACGGGCGGCCATCTGACGTCGGAGAGCCTGCAGCGCAAGGGCTCGACGGGCGGCCGCGAGGAGTCGTCGCGTCCGACGAAAGACCCTACGCTGCGTCCGAAACAGCGCCCGAGCGCGCCGAGAAAGCTCGATCCCAAGAACTACCCGGTGCTGCTCGTGGACGACGACGGCCCCACGCTCGACGTCTTCAAGTTGAATTTCGGCAACGCGTTCGACGTTTTGTCCACCAGGAGCCCCAAAGAAGCGCTCGAGATCGCAAAGAACCGGCAGGTCGCCGTGATCCTCACCGATCAGCGCATGCCGGAAATGAGCGGGATCGAGCTTCTCTCGGAGCTCCGCGACAACGACCCCGACTGCGTGCGCATGATCCTCACCGGCTACAGCGACATCGACGACATCATCGGCGCCGTGAACCGCGGCCTCGTCTATCGCTACATCACCAAGCCGTGGGAGCAGCTCGAGGTGTCGAACGCGCTCAAAACGGCGATCGAGTATTACCACGAGCTCGTCGAGTCCCGCCGGCTGCTGCGCGAGGCCGAAGTGGTGAATCGCATCATGACGGTCGTTGCCGCGGAGAGCGACACGGACCGCGTCGTCGAAGCGACGCTCGCGGTCGCGGTGACCGACCTGGGCTACGACCGTGCGTACGTCTTCGACTACGACGAGCCGTCCGGACACCTGGTGCGTGGACGCGCCGCGGCGAAGGAGGGCGAGGGCCTTCCGTCGCTGGAGAAGATGCGCATCCCGGTGATCCAGGGCGGCGGGCTGCTCGCGACGGTCGCGCTCACGATGCAGAGCGGGCGTTCGTCCGAAGGGCCGCACGCTCCCGGCGGCGTGGAGATCGCGGTCGCGAACCGCAAGACCACCCTCGCGGTGCCGATCGGCACCGGCAAGCCGCTGGGCGTGCTCGCGGCGGAGCTCTCGCGCGCAAACAACCGCGACTTCTCGTCGAGCGACGAGCTCACGCTCGCGACGATCTCGGAGGTGCTGTCGATCTCGATGACGCAGTCGCGGCGGCTCGCGGAGCTCCGTGCGCTGCAGGCGGGTGGGTCGTGAGAGGGCGTGCTCTGGTCGTGCTCGTCGCGGCGGCGGCGCTCGTCGGCGCGTTCTCGCCCGGCGCCGGCGCGCAGGTCGAGCGCGAGACGGGTAACGAGAAGGCGGACACGAAGACCAGCCGCTCGACCTCCACGCGCACCCCGAAGGCCACGCCCACGCCAAACCTCCTCGAGCAGACGCCGCGCGGCACGCCGGTGTCGCTCGGCGTCGACCCGGCGCTCGAAGATGCCGTGCGCAAGGGCGAGGACCTCATCCTCAATCGCGAATACGACGACGCGCTCATCTTCTTCGACGACGTCGACGCGACGCACAAGGACTCCGCGCTCGGCGCCGTCGGCAAGGTGATGGTCTACCAGGCGAAGATGCTGGAGAACGGCGACTTCGCGGAGGAGAAGAGCTTCGACGACGCCGTGAAGGTCGCTCGCAAGAAGCTGGCGAAGGCGATCGAGGAGCCCGGCCAGGACGTGTGGGATCGCATGCTGCTCGGCGGGTTCCACGGCGTGCTCGGCATGCACGCGATGCGGAAGAAGAAATACTGGACCGCCGTCGACGACGGTTGGGAAGCGCTCAACCTGATGAAGTGGGTGAAGAAGAAGGAGCCCGCTCTCGCGGACGCGCATCTGGGCCTCGGCGCCTACGACTACTACCGCTCGGCGATGACCTCGAGCGTGAGCTGGCTCCCGTTCTTCCCCGACAAGAAGAAGCAGGGCATCGCCGCGATGGAGCGCGCGCTCGTCGACGCGCAATACGTCCGGCCGGTCGTGGAGCTGATCCTCGTCTACACCTACATCGACGAGAAGCGCTACGACGACGCGATCACCATCGGCGAGGACCTCGCGACCAAGTATCCGAAGAACACGCTGGTGCGCGTGCAGCTCGGGCGTGCGTGGTCACGCAAGGGCCGCTACGCCAAAGCCATCGAGGTGTTCCGCGAGGTCGAAGTGCTGCAGCCCGACAACAAGGTGCTCGGCTACTACCTCGGCGCGAACCTGATGTACGAAGGCAAGGAGCTCGACCAGGCGGAGATCCATCTGCGCGCGTTCATCGCGAATCCGCCGGGAACGGACTGGCGCGGCTGGGGCTACGAGCGGCTCGGCGATCTCTACGTGAAGCGCAAGAAGCCGGAGATCGCGCTCTACTACTGGAAGAAGGCCTCGCGCGACAACCCCGAGGACGACACCGTCCAGGGGAAGATCAACCGCGCGAAGAAGAAGGGCGTCGTCGCCGCGACGAAGGAGCCCCCCGCGCCCGAGCCGGTCGTCACGCCTCCGGTGATGCACGGCCCGATCCCCTGAGCGGCCCGGACCGTGCCTTGTCCTCATCACGCGGGAAGGGTTGGCTCGCTTCAAGGAGCTGTGGCTCGGCCGCGGATACATCGAAGTACGCAGGACAGCGGCGAGGTCCTCACGCGAGCGGATTCTCCCAATGCAGCGAGGGAAATCGCGAGAAGTCTCCGTCTGTGCTGAAGAGCGTCAATCCGTGGCCCACGGCGAGCGCGGCGAGGTGGGCGTCGGGTACCAGATTGGGGCGCGAGCCGGCGTTTCCGAGCATGGTCTTCATGAGACGGGCGTGATCGTCGGTTTCCTGCGGCGTCCAGACACGCTTGCCTCCGAGCCATGCCTCGACCTGACTCCACGCCGCCATCATCGTCTGCGGCTTCTCGAAGGCGCGAGCGTTCGTGACGATGCGGGTGAACGCGAGCAGGGATGCCCAGGGGATTCCGACTTGCGCCGTGCCGTTCAGCCGGTCATCGAGCCACGTTCGCGCCGCGTCGTGCTGCGGCCCCGCCATGTGCGCGTAGATGAGGAGATTCGCGTCGACCAGGATCACTTGAAGGTTTCTCCCTCCAGGATCGCCAGCACCTCACCGACGGAGTCGAGGTTTCCGATGAGGCATCGGCCCCCATCGAATGTCCGGGTTCGAAAGCGAGCGCCGTCCTCGCGGGCGACGTCCGTCAGTGGCACCAGTCCCGCGCGAAGAGCCTCGTTGACGACGACCTTGAGCGAGGCGCGCCGCGCCTTCATGGCCTTTTTTACGAGGGCCGCGACGTCGTCTTCGAGGGTGATCGTCGTCCTCACGCATCATGACATAACACATTTGATGCCATGATGCAACGTGCTAGCCGGTGCGCCTGAGGTCGCGCGCGACCTGGCGCACCCAGTCGATCGCGAGGCGCGCCATCAGCCAGCGCTTCCAGTGCGGGATGTCGACGTCGCCGCAGAAGTCTTCGAGCAGCAGCTCCTGGAAGCGCGCGTCCCGCAGGCCGAGCTCGCGGTAGAAGCGGCCTCGCTTTCCGTAGAGCAGGCGCGCGAGGCGCGTTCCGAAGGAGAGACGGCGCCCCAGGATCGAGCGGCGGAACGCGTGCGTGTAGGGCTCCCACAGCCGGGATTCGACGACCCAGCGAGCCGCGAAGACGGCGCTCTCGATCGCGGGCGCGATGCCTTCGCCGGTCACGGCGTTCACGCCGATCGCTTCGCCGGCGAGGAGAACGCCCGGGGCGGAGAGCGGGCGCGCATCGTCGTAGAGACGCTCCGGCCACGACTGCGGCGGCTCGGCGATCGACGTGCGACGGGTTCCCAGGAACGCGTCGAGCTCGCGCGGCATCGTCGAGGCGAGCGCGCGCGGGTGCGGGGAGTAGACGCCGCGATTGAAGCCGGGGCCCTCTTTGAGCAAGCACGGGAAATCCCACGCGTAGCCCTGCGTGCCGGAGAGGCAGAAGTCGTAGCGCATCGCGCCAACCTTGGGGTCGTCGCTGCTGGCGTGCGTGAAGACTTCGGAAGCGGCCGCGAGCGTGGGCGCGGGACCGCCGCGCTCCTCGCGGATCGTCTTCGAGACGCGGCTCGTCGCGCCGTCTGCGCCGATCACGTGCCGCGCCACGATCTCGCCGGCGGACGTCGTGAGCACGCGGCTTCCGTTCTCGAACGCGCCGACGCCGGTCACGCGTACGCCTTCTCGCACGTCTGCCCCACGGGCGCGGGCCGCATCGACGAGTGACGCGTCGAAGGCTTCGCGGCGGACGACGATGCCCACGGCGCCGCCGCGAGGTGGCCGGACGGCCACACGAACGCTCCCGCCACGGATCTCCGCGCTCTCGATCGCGACGTGCGGAACCTCGATCGCGACACCGAGAGAGCGAAGCGCGTCGACGCCGCGACGCGCGATCACGCCGCCACACGGCTTCGCGCGCGGAAATCGGGCGGCGTCGAGCAGCACGACGCGCGGGACACCGGCAGCGCGCAGTGCAATCGCGGCGGTGGCACCGGCAGGTCCGGCGCCGACGATCACGACGTCCGCGTCGGGAGACACGACTACTTCTTCGCGGCGGGCTTTTTCGCCTTGGCCTTGGCGACCGGCTTCTTCTTCGCGGGCGCGGAAGACTTCTTCGCTGCCTTCTTGACCGGCTTCTTTGCGCCCTTGGCCGGCTTCTTCCCGGCGGCGCCCTTCTTCTGCGGCGTGCCCTCGGGCTGCACGCCCTGGGTCTTCACCTTCCGCAGGAGCTCGATCACGTCGAAGGTGTTCTGGACGCGCTTCAGCAGCTCCTGCTTCCGGAAGGGCTTGATGATGTAGTCGTCGGCGCCGATCTCGGAGCCGCGGATCTGGTCCATCACGTCCGCGCGCGCGGTGAGGAAGATGAAGGGCGTCTCGCCGAGCGACTTGTCCTCGCGGACGCGCCAGCAGAACTCCCAGCCGTCCATCTCCGGCATCATGATGTCGGCGATGATGAGGTCGGGCTTGTCGGTGATCGCCTTCGCCAAGGCGTCCTTCCCGTTCTGCGCCGTAATCGTGTGGTAGCCCTCGCTTTGCAGGAGAGCGCTCACGATGTTGACGATATCTTCGTCATCGTCAACGACGAGCACCTTCTTCATCGGCGCGACTCTACCGTTCGCGCGGAGAATCGGTCAACAATCGGCCCCCCAGGACTCCTCCTATGACGACTCCCGGTTCCACGCGCACCCTCGGACAGCTCGCAGCCCTCATCGGGGGCACGCTGATCGCGGGCTCCGCCGATCAACCGGTCGAGGAGCTCGGCGGTCTCGAGGATGCGGAGGCGAGAGACCTCTCGTTCTTCGACGGCAACGCGAAGTTCAAGAAAGCGGCGATGGCGACGCGCGCGGGCGCATTGCTCGTCCGCGAGAAGGTCGACTTCTTCAAGGGCGCGCAGGTGCAGACGCCCATGCCGTATATCGCTTTTCAGCAGCTCGTTCGGGAGGTGTATCCGGAGCCGGTGGTTCCAGGAGGCACTCATCCGAGCGCGGTGCTCGCGCCGGGCGCGGCCGTCGACCCGACGGCGTCGATCGGTTGTGGCGTTTCTCTCGGACCGAACTCGCGCGTCGGCGCGCGAACAGTGATCTACCCAGGCACCTACATCGGCCGCGATGTCGTGATCGGCGAGGACTGCGTGCTCCACGCGAACGTCACGCTCTACGCGCGCACGCGCCTGGGCAACCGGGTGATCGTGCACAGCGGGGCCGTCATCGGCTCCGACGGCTTCGGCTACCGGCGCGACGAGAACGGCCACCAGAAGATCCGGCACGTCGGTCTCGTCGAGGTGCACGACGACGCGGAGATCGGCGCGAACTGCGCGATCGATCGCGGCACGTTCGGCCGCACCGTCATCGGCAAGGGCTCGAAGCTCGACAACCTCGTGCACGTCGCCCACAACGTGCGGATCGGCGAACACGCGCTCGTGATCGCGCAGGTCGGCCTCGCGGGCGGTGTGCGCATCGGAAGCAACGCGATCATCGCGGGCCAGGCCGGCATCGCGGACCACGCGGTCGTCGGCGACGCGGCGATCGTGATGCCGCAGACGGCGGTGCCGAAGCGCGTGAAGCCGGGCGCCGTCGTCGGTGGGACGCCGATGCTGCCCGCGCCGATCTACATCAAGGCGATGGCCGCGCTGCGCTTCCTTCCGGCGCTGCTCGACCGCATGCGCGTCGTCGAGAAGAAGCTCGGCATCACGGCGGCAGCGGCGACGACGAAAACCGAGGACGGAGACGGCTCCTCACCCTGAGCGGCGTGAGCTGAGTCGAAGGGCTGTCGCTTGATTGCGCGGACCGTGTATTTCTCGTGGACGACTCTCTCGCAGACTTGTCGCGATCGCGGCCCTCGCTTTCGCG
>Ga0163152_10005000_pt1 | contig 15940 bp, 17 predicted proteins | sample OliLakLV19MP8IB2_FD_148635 | JGI IMG/M metagenome (GOLD analysis project Ga0163152, IMG submission 148635) | Freshwater microbial mat bacterial communities from Lake Vanda, McMurdo Dry Valleys, Antarctica - Oligotrophic Lake LV.19.MP8.IB-2 | ecosystem: Environmental > Aquatic > Freshwater >... | reverse complement strand
CAGCACGTGATAGTATTTATTCATGACATGGAAGGTACCAGCATCGTCCCAGACAGCTAGGCCTTTTTGAGTCTCACCCTCCTCGGGGTAGAATGTCGTGAATGGCATTCTTTTCTCCGAAACTTGGCATCGATTTGGGCACTACCAATGTGCTCGTGTTCGTGCCCGGCAAAGGGGTAGTGCTCAATGAGCCCTCGGTCGTCGCCGTCTCGGTAGAGAACAACAAGGTGCTCGCGATTGGTACGGAAGCAAAGCAGATGATCGGCCGTACCCCTGACTCCATCCAGGCGTATCGCCCGATGAAAGACGGCGTCATCGCCGACTATCGCGTGACCGAAGCGATGCTCCGCTATTTCATGCGCAAAGCGCTCGGACGTTGGAACATCTGGAAGCCGACCGTTCTCGTCTCCGTTCCAGCCGGTGTGACCTCAACCGAGAAGCGCGCAGTGATCGAAGCAGCTGTAAAAGCCGGGGCCGCTGACGCCTACGTCGTCAAAGAACCAATCTTGGCAGCAATCGGCGCAGGCATTTCTATACAAGAGCCGATGGGCCGCATGGTCGCGGATATGGGAGGGGGAACGATCGACGTGGCAGTGATTTCGCTCGGCGGCATCGTCGCCTCGACCTCGGTCAAGGTGTCCGGGAATGCGATTGATCGCTCGATCGTCGACTACCTGAAGAAGCAGTACAACCTCGCGATAGGCGACAAGACGGCTGAGGAGGTGAAGATAAAGATCGGCGCCGCAGTGCCTCTTGATGAGGAACTCTCCATGGCGGTCAAAGGCCGCGACTTGGTCTCAGGCCTCCCTCGTACCGTCGAGCTCCGCAGCAATGAGATCGTGCAGGCGATGAGCCGCGAATTGCGCGACATGATGAACGCGATCCGTAAGGTGCTGCAGGAGACGCCTCCGGAACTCGCGAGCGACATCATCGACAACGGCATCATCTTGACCGGAGGAACCTCCCAGTTGCGCCAGATGCCGGAACTCGTGTTCCGCCGCACGGGCGTTGGAGCGAAGTTGGCGCAAGACGCGTACTTCTGTGTCGCGCGCGGCACCGGTATCGCGCTACGGCACCTCGATACCTATAAGAAGAGCATCCTTTCCAAGCGATGAGCCACGCGTATTTTTTCGGAGGCAACACGGAAGAGGGGGTAGAGCAGTCGCTCGCATTCATAGAAACCGAGCTCGGGCTCCCTCGCGCCGGGAACCCGGATGTTGCTGTCATGCGGTTCGGGCTCCTCTCAGTCGATGACGCACGCACCATCGGAGACTTCGCTCGTCAGTCATCGGTGACGGGAAATAAAAAAGCGATCGTATTGTCTGCCGATCGCTTCTTCCATGAAGCACAGAACGCGCTACTTAAGATCTTCGAGGAACCGCCCGAAGGAACGTATCTCTTCCTCGTCCTTCCGTCAGAAGGACTCATCCTTCCGACCCTGCGTTCCCGCATGGCACCACTTCCGAAAGGCGCGAGCATACGACAGGAAAGCATCGCCGATACCTTCCTAGCAGCAGGGAAGGCTGAGCGCGAGAAGATCGTCGCGAAGATGCTCGAACGGACTAAATCAGACAAGGAGGCGGAGAAGGAACAAGGAAGGCGTGACGTACTGGCTTTGGGAGAAGGGTTGGTGCGGGCTGCGTACGCGGCCAACCAGAAAAAGGAGAGCCCAGAACTGCATGCATTCCTCGAGGACCTCAATCGCTTCATTCCTATACTCCACGATCGGGCAGCGCCGTTGAAACCTATATTCGAGCACCTCCTTATCACAATGCCCAAGGATTTGGTAAGATAACGGGAATGGCATACGACTTCAGCAAACTTAAGAATCATATAAAGGAGACGGAGGAGTGGCTCGGCCGCGAGTTCTCGGGCATCCGCACGGGTCGCGCCTCGGTCGCGCTCCTAGACTCCATCAAGCCGGAAGTGTACGGCGCCCGCACGCCAATCCAGCAGGTGGCCTCTCTTTCCGTCGAGGACGCTCGTACCATCCGCATCATTCCCTGGGACAAGGACAACGGGAAGGCGATAGAGAAAGCGATCGCAGAAGCAGATCTCGGCGTCTCTTCCTCAACCGATGATCAGGGGCTCCGCGTCTCGTTCCCGGAACTTACGGCAGAGCGCCGTCAGCTCCTCATCAAGCTAGCCGGGGAGAAGCTTGAAGATGCGCGCATCACGCTTCGCGGGCATCGCAGCGACACCATCAGGGAGATCGATGCGGCAGAGAAAGACGGCGGAATGGGCCAAGACGACGTGAAGCGATACAAAGAGGAAGTACAGAAGATGATCGACGCAGGCATGGCGTCTCTTGAGGCCCTGTTCAAGAAGAAGCAAGACGAGATAAGCAGCTAGGGCATGTCGATCGTCATATTCATACTCGTTCTGGTCGTGCTCATCGTCGTGCACGAATTGGGACACTTCTTCGCAGCCAAGATGGCTGGCATGCGGGTAGACGAGTTCGGCATCGGGTATCCGCCTAAAGCGCTCACGGTCGCTAAGAAAGGCGACACGGAATACACCCTCAACTGGTTCCCGTTCGGCGGGTTCGTGAAGATTTTCGGAGAAGATGAGAGCGAAGAGACGCTTGGCGCAGATAAGAAGACGTCGCGTTCGTTCGTGAGCAAGCCTCGCATCGTCCAGGCCCTCGTGCTTATCGCGGGCATCGCGATGAACCTCGTGTTCGCTTGGGTGCTCCTCTCGATCACCTTAGGGCTCGGCGTTCCGCGCGCGTTGTCTCCAGAAGAAGCGCTCATTGCAGAGGATGCCGTCATCACGGTCGCAAGCGTGCTTCCGGGTTCTCCAGCTGCAGAAGCCGGCATCAAGGCAGGAGATGCGATCCTCTCGGCAGACGTTGGCGGGGATTCGTTCACGACTCCGAACCCTGAAGCCTTCACTGCGTTTATCGCGCAAGATACCGAAAGCGAGCCGATAGACCTCACGCTCTTGAGAAACGGAGAGGAGATCGTCGTCACAGCGATCCCGCGCCAGGAGGTCGCGCTCTCGGATCCTTCGCGCTTCGCGCTCGGCGTTGGAGTCGCAGCTGTGGGCACGGTACCTGTATCGCTGCTGGAAGCCCCGATCGAAGGCGCGCGGATCACCTGGGAAATCACCAAGCAGACGGCTGTAGGCCTCGGTGCATTCTTTGGAAGCATCTTCACCCTCACCGCAGACCTGTCGCAGGTCTCAGGTCCTGTCGGCATCGCCGGAGCAGTGGGAACGGCGAGCGAGAACGGCTTCGCGTCCCTGCTTTCGCTTACTGCCATCATTTCCATCAATCTCGCGCTCATCAACCTGCTCCCGATTCCAGCTCTCGATGGCGGACGGCTCCTGTTCGTGATCATCGAATCGATCATCCGTCGCCCGATACCTAAGGGTGTTGCGGCTGCGGTGAACACGGTCGGCTTCCTGTTCCTCATCCTCCTCATGTTCGTCATCACGGCAAGCGACATCTTCAAGCTCTTCGCTGCGTAGTATGTCCGCGAGCATCGAAGACTTCGTGAAAGTGGAATTGCGCGTCGGGAAGATTGTAGAAGCAGAAGCATTCCCTGAAGCGCGTAAGTCTGCGTACAAACTGCGCATCGATTTCGGAGAATTCGGTATCAAGTCCTCGAGCGCGCAGATAACCACGCTCTACACCAAAGAAGAACTACTCGGCAGGCAGGTCATCTGCGTGACTAACTTCCCGCCGCGCAACATCGGCTCGTTCGTATCCGAAGTGCTTACCACGGGGTTCTACCGCGAAGACGGGGCGGTCGTGCTGGCAGTCCCGGACCAGGAGGCTCTGCTTGGTGCCAGGCTCGCATAAGCCGTTTTGCGGCAATGTGCTAGGCGGCTTATACTGTCCTGACTATGCGGCAGTCACATCTCTTCACGAAGACCAGGCGCGAGGCACCTAAGGATGAGGTGGCCAAAAACGCTCAGCTGCTCATCCGCGCAGGATTCGTGCACAAGGAGATGGCGGGCGTCTATTCCTACCTGCCGCTCGGGCTCCGCACCCTCACCAAGATCGAGACCATCATCCGCGAGGAGATGGACGGCATCGGCGGGCAGGAGATCCAGATGGCGACCCTGCATCCTTCCGAACCATGGAAGAAGACCGGCGCATGGGACAACGTGGTTGTGCTCTTCAAGATCCAGAGCCGAACGGAAAAGGAATACGCGCTCGGACAAAGCGAAGAGGAAATCGTCGCGCCGCTCGTTGGCGACTATGCGCTCTCGTACAAAGACCTGCCGCTCTCGGTGTACCAGATAGGGCAGAAGTACCGCGACGAGCTGCGCGCGAAGTCCGGCATCATGCGCGGACGCGAGTTCGGCATGAAGGATATGTACTCCTTCCATATCGATCAAGAGGACTTCGATCGCTTCTACGCTATCGCTAAGGAGGCGTACTTGAGGATCTTCAGCCGTTGCGGGCTTACGGCAAGGGTCACGGAGGCGTCCGGAGGTGCGTTTACGGAGAAACTTTCATACGAATTCATGGTGCTTACCGATGCAGGAGAAGACGACATCCTGTATTGCTCTGACTGCACGCATTGCGCCAACGTCGAGGTGGCGACCCAGAAGGAGGGCGATGTCTGCGGGAAGTGTTCCAAGGGCACGCTTGCGATTGCTAAGGCATCGGAAGTAGGGAACGTCTTTGACCTCGGTCAGAAGTATCCTCGCGAACTGGGCTACTCCTATAAGGATAAGGACGGAAACGAGCAGCTCCCGATCATGGGCTGTTACGGCATCGGCACGACGCGTCTCATGGGCACGATCGTAGAGACTCTTTCGGACGACAAGGGAATGATATGGCCGGAGTCAGTCGCACCGTTCACGTTCCACCTGATTTCTATGTCCTCCAATGATGCCGAGGCCGTCGCGTTCGCCGATGCTCTCTATGCTGACCTCACGAAGAAAGGCGCGACGGTCCTCTATGACGATCGCGACATGCGCGCTGGGGAGAAGCTTAACGACAGCGACCTGATGGGCATTCCGACGCGCCTCATCGTCGGCAAGGAGACGATCAAGAGCGGGGAAGTGGAAGTCGTATCGCGCGCAAGCGGCGAAGTGAAGAAGATGATCCGCGAAGCCGTACTCGCCCTCTAACTATGAAGAAGAAACTCACGAGGGCATCTCTCTTCTCAAGCGACATCGGCATCGATCTCGGAACGGCTAACACGCTGGTCTATGTGCGCGGACGCGGCATCGTGATCGCAGAGCCGTCAGTCGTCACGACCAACGAGAAGACCGGGCAGGTGGTCGCCATCGGGAAGGAAGCCAAGGCGATGCTCGGTAAGACGCCGCCGCACGTGCGCGCGGTGCGTCCGCTCTCTCACGGAGTCATCTCTGATTTCGAAGTCACACAGGAGCTGCTCGCCTATCTCATACGCAAAGCGCAAGGAGATCGCACGCGCCTCTTCGGCCCTCGTGTCGTCATCGGCGTGCCGACCGGTGTCACCAACGTCGAGAGTCGCGCGGTTCGCGATGCAGCGCTTTCCTCAGGCGCTCGCGAGGTATACATCATGGAAGAGCCGATGGCAGGAGCGATCGGTGCGAAACTCCCGATCACGGAGCCGGTCGGCACTATGGTGCTCGACATCGGAGGCGGTACGACCGATATCGCCGTGCTTTCGCTCGGCGGAACCGTCGCGAGCAAGAGTTCGCATGTCGCAGGCGATCGCTTCAACGAGAACATCATCGACTACGTCCGCAGCGAGTTCCAATTAGCTATCGGCGAGCGCACGGCAGAGGACGTGAAGATAGCGATCGGCGCGGTGCTTCCGCTTGATACGAAACTCTCTAAGCCGATTCGCGGACGCGATCTCGCGACCGGGCTCCCGCGCGAAGTGCTGCTGACCGATTCGCACGTGCGCGAGGCACTCGAGCCGTCTATGGATACCCTAATGGAGGCGATGAAGGAAGTGATCGAGAACACGCCGCCGGAACTCCTCTCAGATGTCTTGCAGCGTGGCGTCACGGTGTTCGGAGGAGGCGCGCTGCTTCGCGGCCTTCCGGAGTTGCTCGCGAAGATGCTCGGCGTACCGGTGCATGTGGCGGCGGACCCGTTGACCGCAGTCGTGCGGGGGACGGGCATCGTTACTGAAGACCCGCGTCCGTGGGCAAGTGTATTCATGCATGAAGAAGCCATCATTCCAAAAGCATAGTTTCGGGAGGGTCTCCTTCCTCTCGCCGACCGTGCGGTCTGTCGGCAGCGTCATTTTGATACTCGTTATCGTGCTCGGGCTCCTGCGTCTCGTCTGGCCAGGAGCGTTCGTCGCGCTGGTGAGCCCACTGTGGGGGATCGGTTCGGCGTTGACGAGCGGGATCGACAGTGCGGCGTCTTCGTTCGGGGATCCGCGCGCGCTCACCCTACAACGTGATGCGGTGGAGATGGAAAATATCCAGCTCGCACTCCAGCTTGAGACAGCACAAGCGCAGATCGCTGACATGGGCGCTGTCGCGACAGGGGAAGGAATACTCGTCGGCGTATTGGCTCGTCCGCCGGTAGCGCCCTATGACGTGCTCATCCTCGGGGCCGGAAGCAACGCAGGTGTGCAGCAAGGTCTCATCGTATACGGCCCAGGCGGTACGCCTATCGGCATCATCAGCGACGCGACGCCATCGTCCTCACGCGCATCGCTTTTTTCTGAGGCTGGCCGCGAGACGCAGGGCTGGGCTGGAGAAGAGCGTGTGCCAGTAACCTTGGTGGGCAAGGGGTCAGGGACATTCAGCCTCACCGTCGCCAAAGACGCGGGCATCACCGTCGACAGCCTCGTGTATCTTCCGGGTCCTGGCGCGATTCCCGTCGGCATCGTGAAGCGCATCGACACCGATCCCTCGACGCCCGATGCGCATGTGCACGTCTTCCCCTACGCTAACCCGTTCTCGCTCTCCTACGTGCGCGTCGGGCCGCACCTTCTTCCATGAGCCGTACTCTTTCTCTGATCGCCGCGCTTCTTGCCCCTTTCATATTCCCCGCGTCTCTTTCGATACTCTTAGCTGCAGTCGCTGCGTTCTTCACGCCGTTTGCAGCGCTCGCGGTCGGCATCCTTCATGATGTCCTCTACCTTGCGCCCGGACACCTGCCGCTCGGCATCATCATCGGAGCGATCGGCACCGCGGCAGCGCTTATCGTGCGTAGATTCGTCGAAACAAGTATTATAGGCGGATGATAGGGAAGAAACGCCGTGCAGTAGATAAGGAACTCGCCCCGGATGAGATCTTCCTCGATTCCTCCAATATCCCGCATTTCGACACGACCCGGCTTGAGGGCCGCCTCGAGAAACCCATAAGCGAGCGTACCTTCGCGGGCATCATGCTCGTGATCGCCTTCGTACTGATCGGATTTGCAGCCCAGGCAGCAAATCTCGAGCTTATGCAGGGAGCGACCTACGCCAAGCAAAGCGAGAACAACCGCCTGCGGCCAGAGATACTCTTTGCTAAGCGCGGCGCCATCCTGGACCGTAACGGAGTGGTCTTGGTCGAGAACGAACCGTCTGACGAAGGCTACCCGCAACGTGCGTATATGAGTCCTGGCTTCGGGCATCTCTTGGGCTACGTGTCATATCCGAAGAAAGATTCGTCAGGGAATTTCTATGACACCGACATCAAGGGGCTCGCCGGCGCAGAAGCGACTTTCGACGAGCAGCTCTCGGGAGAGAACGGTCTCTTCCTGATAGAGGAAGACGCGCTCGGGGAAGTGCAGTCGCAGGGAAGCGTGAAGGCAACGGTCGATGGCGTGCCGCTCACGCTCTCAATCGATTCGAGAGTGCAAAGCGCCTTCTACGCGCACATCAAGGAGCTGGCCGATCGCATCCCGTATAAAGGAGGGGCAGGAGTGCTGATGGATATCGAGACCGGGGAAGTCATCGCGCTCGCCTCGTATCCCGAATACGATCCGAACATTCTTTCTGCAGGATCTCCCACGGACGTTATCGCGTCGTACTCGACCGATCCGCGCCAAGCGTATCTGGATCGCGCGGTCTCAGGTCTCTACACTCCCGGCTCGATCGTGAAGCCGATCGTTGCGGCTGGCGCGTACACCGACGGCATCATCTCACCTGAGAAGATTATCGTCTCGACCGGATCGATCTCAATCCCAAACGCGTATGACCCAAGCAATCCCACCATCTTCAAGGATTGGAAAGCGCTTGGAGCCATGAACATGCGTAGCGCGATCGCGTATTCTTCCGACGTGTATTTCTATTCGATCGGCGGAGGGTTCGGCGATCAGAAAGGGCTCGGCATCGACCGGCTTGATCACTGGTTCCGAGCGTTCGGGTACACAGAGCCCACCGGCATCGAGCTAAGCGGGGAAGGGACCGGCTTCATCCCGACGCAGGCCTGGAAAGAAGAGACGTATGACGAGCCGTGGCGGATCGGTAACACGTATCACACCGCGATCGGCCAGTACGCGGTCCAGATCACACCGCTTGAGGCGGTGCGGGCCATCGCGGCGATCGCCAACGGAGGCAAATTGCTCGACATGACCGTCCTTACCGGCCAGCCTGTCCGCGGCTCTACTATCAACGTCTCGCAAGAAGCGCTCCAGATCGCGCGCGAAGGCATGCGTCTAGGGGTGACTGAAGGGACGTCCGTTGGATTGAATCCACTTTCGTACGTACAGGCGGCAGGCAAGACAGGAACGGCGCAGCTGGGAGTGAATAACGAGTGGTACAACACATGGGCCGTCGGCTTCTTCCCCTATGACAAGCCGAAGTATGCCTACGCAGTTGTGATGGAACGCGCACCGGCAGGAACCGCGATCGGTGGCGTGTACGTGATGTACCAGGTGTTTTCAGAGATGCGACAGACAGCGCCGGAGTATTTCGGGATAACAGAATAGCGGCGCATTTGACGGCATCCGGCCTTCCCGTACAATACGCCTACTCGTAACCTATATATATGACTGATCAGCAGGCCGTCGTGAGCCAGGAGAAATTTGATGAGATGGTCGCTGAGCTTGAGAACCTCAAGACGGTGCGCCGAACCGAGATCGCGAAGAATCTCGAATACGCTCGTTCCCTCGGAGACCTCTCCGAAAACGCTGAGTACCAGGAAGCCCGCGAACTGCAGGCTGCCACCGAGGAGCGCATCCGCCGCCTCGAGGATCTCGTGAAGCGCGCGCAGATCGTCACTGACGGGAAGAAGAAGGATGTCGTCGGCTTCGGCTCAGTCGTCACCATCCTCAAGGACGGCAGCAAGGAAGCACATGAATACACCATCGTCGGCAGCGAAGAGGCTGATATGCGCGTCCGCAAACTCTCTCACGTCTCTCCGCTTGGAGCTGCGCTTATGGCAAAGAAGAAGGGAGACGTCTTCACCTTCGAGACCCCGAACGGCAAGCAGACCTACACCGTTCAGAAGGTCGCGTAACGGCGCTTTCGCCTGGCGTGATACGATACCCAGATGTTTTGGGCAGACCGCGTCGCAAAAGAAATACAAGATACCGTTGTACCGAAAGCGGGGGACCGTCCGCTTATCATCCGTGATGAGAAAACCTTGTCGGGCCGCGTGCACATCGGGTCCATGCGCGGGGTCGCGATTCACGGCGCTGTCTCTGAAGTACTCTCTGAGTACGGAATCAAAAATCGATTCCTCTTTGAGTTCAACGATTTCGATCCATTCGATACGGTTCCGGGCTATCTCGATCAAGAGAAATTTAAAGAGCACTTAGGAAAGCCGTTGTACGCGGTGCCATCTCCTGAGCCTGGGTTTGAAAACTTTGCTGAGTTCTATGGCGCAGAGTTCGCCGCAGTACATGCTAAAGGAGGATTCCACCCGGAGTATTACCGCACGTACAAGGATCTCTACGAGGCGGGGAAGATGGACGCGCTTATCAAGACGGCGCTCGAGCGCGCAGCAGACATCCGCCGCATCTTGAAAGAAGTCTCGGGCTCGACCAAGGTTGAGTCATGGCTGCCCGTATCGGTGGTGTGCGAGAAATGCGGGAAGATGATGACGACGCGCGCCCATGAGTACGACGGCACGACGGTCGGATATACGTGTGATCGTTCTCCTGATGATACGGTTCCGTGTGGACACACTGGGCGTGTTGCTCCCGAGAAGGGAGCGGTGAAGCTGTTTTGGAAAGCGGATTGGGCGGCGAAGTGGGTAGCGATGAAAGTCGATATCGAAGGCGCGGGAAAAGACCACTCGACGAAAGGAGGTTCGCGTGATGTCTCAAACCATATCGCGCGCGAAATATACGGCTACGAATCTCCGTTCGATATCCCGTACGAATTCTTCCTCGTCGGCGGTAAGAAGATGTCCTCGTCCAAAGGTCGCGGCTCCTCTGCAAAAGAAATGGCCGATTTGTTCCCACCCTCGCTCTTGCGATTGATTCTTCTTGGTAAGGATCCAAATCAGCAAATCGACGTTGACCCCTCCGGTGATTCGGTTCCGCGTATGTACGACTGGTACGACGAGATCGCAGAGAAGGTGCGCACTGGCGCTGCAGACGACTTCACGCGCCTCTACGCACTGGCGCAAGTACCCGAAGAGCGTGCGGAAGTTTCTGCGGCGTGGCAGATGCGCTTCGGGCAAGTCGCTTTCATCGTACAAATGCCGCACCTCTCCCTTGCTACTGAAGCCGCGCGAGTGAAAGGTGCTGCGCTTACGGACGAAGAGAGCACGGTGCTAGAAGAGCGTGCGACGTACGCTCGTTTCTGGCTGTCGACGTATGCGCCTGACGAATACAAATACCAGCTGCAAGAATCCGTTCCTGAGGGCCTTGATCTGGCTCCGGACCAGAAGAAAGCGCTCGCCGCACTCCACGCCTTCCTTGAAGAGAAGGAACGGACCGGGGAGGACATACACCACCGTCTGCATGAACTGAAGACCGAAGTGCCCATCGCCCCGAAAGATCTCTTCAGCGCCCTCTACAGGCTCTTTCTAGGCCGTACATCGGGTCCTAAGGCCGGATGGTTCCTGTCGGTGCTGCCTCGCGACATGGTGCTCGGGCACCTCAAGCAGGCGTCTTCATAAATCTTCATACAGAGGGTTACTAAGGCCGGTAGAAATACCGGCCTTTTTGCTGGGGATAACGCATACGAGGAAGTGGGATAGGGTGGCATATACTTACCTACTAGTGGGATGAAGTGGGATTCATGAAAACCGCTTCATCTTCTATCTGCACCTCATGTTCATAGGAGAATACCGACACACGTTTGATACCAAGAACCGGATATCGCTACCGGCGAAATTTCGTAAGGAACTCGGCAACTCCGTCATCGTTACGCGCGGACTGGATAAGTGTCTTTTCGTATATCCGAAGAACGCATGGAAGAGCGAAGCGGGGAAGATCGCGCGGCATTCGACCGGCGGAAGCGCAGGCCGCGGGCTCGCGCGTCTCATGCTCGCGGGTGCGTCAGAAGCCGATGTCGATAGCGCCGGCCGCATCCTCGTTCCGGATTATCTCCGTTCGTTCGCAGCGCTCGCGGAGAAGAGCGTCATCGCAGGCGTGAACGATCGCGTGGAGATCTGGGACGAGAAGGCATGGAAGAAGTACACCGCAGGAATCGAGCGGGATGCGGATGCCTTCGCTGAGAAACTAGGTGACACAGGAGCCCTATGATGTCCACCCTTACTCCCATGGCTTCCTTCACTCCAAAGACTACCGAGACCGTAGGGCACGAGACCGTTCTTCTCAAAGAGGCGGTTGAAGCGCTTATGATTCTTCCGACCGATACGGTCGTCGATGCAACCATCGGCGGCACCGGGCATTTCAAGGAGCTGCTTTCCCGTCTCGATGAGAAGGGGACGTTGGTCGGCATCGATGCAGATGACGGCGCTATCGGGCGTGCGCACACAGCTGCAGCAGGCGCTACTCCCGCCGTTCACATGGTAGAGAACAATTTCCGTAACCTTGAGCAGGTGCTTGATGATCTCAACATCACGTCTATCGACAAATCACTCTTCGATCTTGGCTGGAGCGGGTTTCATCTCTCAAGCGGCCGCGGGTTCTCGTTCCGCGTCAAAGAGCCGCTTCTTATGACCTATGGCACGCCGGTGAAAGGGGAGACGGCAGCTGACATCGTGAATGTCGCGTCCGAAGAAGCGATTGCCGACATGCTCTATTCGCTCGGCGAAGAGCGCTTCGCACGTCAGATAGCAAAAGGAATCATCGAGGCACGCGAGATCGCTCCGATCACGACGACGGATGCGCTGGTCGAGGTCGTGCTTGCTTCCACTCCTCGCTGGTATCAGAGCCGCCGCATACACCCGGCAACCAAGACGTTCCAGGCGCTGCGCATCGCCGTCAACGATGAGCTAGGCGCGCTTCGCGATGGACTTACAGCTGCCATCGAGCGCACGCGCGAAGGAGGACGCATCGCCGTCATCACATTCCATAGCATCGAGGACCGCATCGTGAAGCAGATGTTCCGTGATGCGGCGCATGCGGGACAGGGCACCTTGGTGAACAAGAAGCCGCTTATCCCGTCGTCCGCAGAAGTGGCAGCCAACCCTCGAGCGCGTAGCGCCAAGCTGCGCGTCTTCGAGAAGGGCGTCGAACACTCCTATGAATAGCCGCGCCATCCCCATCCTCGGTTTCTCCTGCGTCTTGGTGATCGCGCTCTATCTCGTCGGCATCGCTGCGACGGTCTTTTTCGCTACCTGGCAGACCGGGCTCACCCATTCCATTCAGGAGACTGAAGGGGCGGTCATCGCGCTTGAAGAGCAGTACTACGACGCGGTAGAGCGCTTCTCCTCCGCTGACCCTGTTGCGGCAGGCTTCCATGCTCCTCGTTCTGTCGAGTACGTGACCGTCAGCGGCGTCTCGGTACTCTCGCGGGCTGACCAGTAGGTTATGCGTGCGGCTCTACGCCTCAGACTCCGTGTCATCGCCGCCTTCCTCTTTTTCATAGCGTTGCTCTTGGTCGCGCGGCTGTATTTCGTCCAGATCGTCAACGGGGAGGAGTATTCGCTCCGAGCTGAGCGCCAGTACGTGAGCGCAAGCCATAGCCTCTATGATCGGGGAAGCGTGTACTTCACGCGCAAGGACGGCACGCAGCTCTCAGGAGCAGCGCTTGCCACCGGCTTCCTCGTCGCGGTGGACCCATCGAAGATAACGGAAGCGAGCGCGGTGTATGAGAGCCTTGCTGCCTACACGCCGATCGACCGTGAGACGTTCGAAACCGCAGTCGCGAAATCAGAGGATCCCTATGAGGTGCTGACGCGCCGCATTCCCGAAGACGCTGGCCGCGCTATCTCTGCGCTTGATATCCCTGGCGTAATCGTCGAACGCGAACGCTGGAGGATCTATCCGGCAAACGATCGCGCTGCGCAGACGGTAGGGTTCGTCGCGTATGACAATGACAACGACCTCGCTGGTCGGTTTGGCCTCGAACGCTATTACGAGGATGTCCTCACCCGAAAGAACACAGGACTGTTCGGCAACTTCTTTGCTGAACTCTTTGCGAACCTCGACTCCGCGGTCGGAGACGCGTCAGGCGCCCGCTCAGGCGACCTCATTACATCAATCGAGCCGGTCGTGCTCGAGAAACTGGATCAGGTGCTCGCGGAGGTGCAGGCACAGTATGGCAGCGCTGAAACCGGCGGCATCATCATGGATCCATCGACCGGGGAGATTATTGCTCTGCAGACGGTGCCTTCGTTCGATCCAAATGAATTTGCGGACGAGAACTCGAACCACTTCGGCAATCCGTTGGTCGAGGGCCGGTACGAGTTCGGCTCCATCGTCAAAGCGCTCACCATGACGTCCGGCCTCGATGCGGGCGTCATCACGCCCGAGACCACCTACAACGACGTGGGTACCATCACGCTCAATAACAAGCCTATCTCGAACTTCGATGGTAAGGCTCGCGGCGTGGTCCCTATGCAGGAGATACTCTCGCAGTCGCTTAACCTGGGCGTCTCATTCATCGCTGGAAGGTTGGGACACGACAAGTTCCGTCATTATTTTAAAGAATTGGGCATGGGTACGGAAACGGGCATCGATCTGCCGAGCGAGATCTCCGGCACCATCGATAACATTCTTGATAGCCCGCGTGATGTCGAGTACGCCGCCGCATCGTTCGGACAAGGTATCGCGCAGACTCCCGTCGATATGATCAAGGCGCTTGGCTCTCTTGCTAACGAGGGAAGAGTGGTGACGCCGCACATCGTACGTTCCATACGGCTGGAGTCCGGTATCGTCAAAGACCTTTCGTGGGGAGAAGAGAAGCAGGTGTACAAGGCAAAGTCGGTCGAGGACGTCACCACGATGCTCGTGAATGTCGTTGATCACTCGCTTGCCGGCGGTACCGTCTCTATCCCTGAGATGAGCGTCGCGGCTAAGACCGGCACCGCGCAGATGGCGGGCCCGGGAGGGAAGTACTATGACGACCGCTATTTCCACTCCTTCTTCGGCTACTTCCCGGCCTATAAGCCGAAGTTCATCATCCTCCTGTATACCCGGGAGCCCAAAGGCGTCCGCTACGCGTCTGAGACGCTGACGCACCCGTTTATGGATCTCACCAAGTTTCTGATCGGGTACTACTCTATCCCGCCGGACAGGGTAGAATATGCCCCAAGCGAAGAGTAGAGGCACCGGTATGAAATCTCTCTTTAGGACACTCATTGCAAGCCTGTTGGCGCTCTTAGCGCGCGCGGTCATACGCAAGTACAAGCCGATGGTCGTCATGGTCACGGGGAGTGTGGGCAAGACCTCGACCAAAGACGCGGTCGCGGCAGCGCTCGCTTCCTCGTATTTCCTCCGAGCGAGCGAGAAGAGCTACAACAGCGAGTTCGGCGTTCCGTTCACCGTCTTTGGCGTACGCAATCCTTGGAACGATGTGTTCGCATGGGGGAGAGTCATTGAAGAAGCGCTTGCGCTTATTTTTTTTCCACAGCACTACCCGAACATGCTCGTGCTCGAGGTCGGAGCAGACCGTCCAGGCGATCTGGCAAAGATTCTGCGCATCGCTACTCCCGACGCGGTCGTGGTGACGCATCTCCCCAATGTACCGGTGCATGTGGAAGCCTATGCTTCTCCGCGGGCGGTGCATGAGGAAGAGTTCGCTCCAGCCTATGCGCTTCCGGAGGACGCACCACTGATCCTCTCGTGTGACGACGAGCATGCGATCGAGATGGCAGAGAAACTTCCCGTAAAGGTCACGACATTCGGATTCGATACAGGCGCGGATATCCTCATAACGGATGCCGCGCCATTTCTTGAAGAGGGCGTGGTCGCTGGCATGAAGGCGAACGTGACTATCGGCGGGAAGAAGTATCCACTTTCGATACGCGGTGCGCTCGGGCGGCCGCAATTGTATGCGCCTGCAGCTGCGATCGCTGTCGCGCTCGCGCTTGGCAAGTCCGCTGAAGAAGCGCTCGAAGGAGTCGCACACTACGTGCCGCCTCCTGGCCGGTCTCGACTGCTCGCAGGTATCCGTGGATCCACGCTCATCGATGATTCGTATAATGCTTCTCCTGCTTCCGTGTATGAAAGCCTCACGGCGCTCTCTCGCCTGTCTGCGGCCAAGCGTCGGATCGCGGTGCTCGGCGATATGCTCGAGCTGGGCCGTTACTCTGTGGAGGAGCACGAGCGGATCGGAGCGATCGCGCCCAAGTCAGTCGACCTCTTGGTTACGGTCGGCATACGCGCGAAAGCGTTGGCGAAGGCTGCACGTGAAGCAGGACTCAAGGAAGACCAGGTGCTCGAGTTCGTAGACTCACATGAAGCGGCCCGGGAATTGGCCGCTATGGTCACGGAAGGGGACGTGGTGTTGATCAAGGGCTCACAAGGCATCCGGACCGAGCGCATCGTCGCGCGGCTCCTGCTTGATCCGGATGATAAGGGCAAATTAGTGAGGCAGGAGAAGGAGTGGCTCTTGATCAAGTAACTTGCCCGAACGCTTAGGAATTGGTATTTTGTCGGAACTGGCCTTATCGTCTAACGGTTAGGACGCTAGCCTCTCACGCTGGAAATCGGGGTTCGATTCCCCGTAAGGTCACA
>Ga0163152_10004999_pt1 | contig 15940 bp, 14 predicted proteins | sample OliLakLV19MP8IB2_FD_148635 | JGI IMG/M metagenome (GOLD analysis project Ga0163152, IMG submission 148635) | Freshwater microbial mat bacterial communities from Lake Vanda, McMurdo Dry Valleys, Antarctica - Oligotrophic Lake LV.19.MP8.IB-2 | ecosystem: Environmental > Aquatic > Freshwater >... | reverse complement strand
CGATAGTTATCTGGATTAAAGTGCACTTCCAATTCGCTTTTTTGTAACATTTGATAGAGCGCGGTTTTAAAGGAAGTGCTTTCGCGATCAATGTCTTCAAACGTTTCTTCCAGCAAGGTTTCATTTGCTTTTACTTTGTTGTAGTAAGCGAATGCGAGAAGAAATGATTTATTAAATGTGATCCCGGCTTCTTCGCGAGGTTCTAAGATCCAATTGTTGTTGCGAGTTTTCAGTGTTACCGGAAAGAACAGGAGTGGGCAGCGCACCAGCGTGCCATCATTAAATTTTCCCTGAACGATAGGCCAGCCCACATGTAAATCCTGCGAACCCCGTTCTTCAAAGATAAACTGATCGAGGCGTTGTAATTTTTTTAATTTTTTGCTAGCCTCATTAGCCGCTTCCATACGCGCATCCAACACCGGGCAAATTGATTTTTGCTTTTCAGAAATAAGCGCCTGAATAATAGAAAAGGCGGTTTCACCATTCAGCTGACTCAATTCCTGCACATCAATAAACTGATCGGATGTAAGTTTGGCTAAAAATAATGACCGGTTATTACCCGATAGGTTTGTGAGCCTTCGCAGAAATGAGGTGAGTAATTTTTTAGTTTGAATAAGGTCGGCCACGCTATGGATTTACGGTAAGATAAGGTTTTATTCTAGTATAGAACGCCTCATCTACCAAGGCTATTTTCTTAATTTCTTCTAAAGAAGTAAAGTTACCATGCTGGAAGCGGTAAGTGGTAATCGCTTTCGCTAAATTGTATTTTATGTATGGATGAGCAGCTAATTCTTTTTCACTTACTGTATTGATTGATAGCGCGACAGGTTGAAATTCATCATCAATGAATACTTTTTTATTTAATTCCTTAACAACAACGGAATCCAACCCATAAACTTCTTTTAGTTGATTCATTGAAATAAAGCCACCCAACGAATTTCTGTATTTAATAATTCGTTGAGATAATTTACTTCCAATTCCATAAATGCGTATCAGTTGAGCAGTGTCAGCTAGATTGAGATCAAATTTTTCTTTAGTTACTGACAGAGATTTTTCTGGCAATACGTTTTTGTCTTTTGTAATGATGAGTTTTTGAGATGGTAGATCGATATATGTGTATACCTGAGCATATACGTTTGAATCCATTCCATAGATTTTCTTTAGATCAGATTTAATTATAAACTTTCCGTTTTTAGCACGGTAATTATCAATACGATTGGCAAGACTTACCGAAAATCCAAGTTCGATTAATTGATCTTTCGTTGCCGTGTTGGGATTAAATTCGAATAGAGTTTTTTCTATCCGGATGCTGTCTGATTTTTCTTTCCATTGCCAGTTGGCAAGCAAACTATCCAATTTCAGGTTTTCTTTTGTAAAGTCGCGCGGTTGTCCTGATTTCCACCAATGGTAGGCTGGAGTAATAAAAACGCTTAAAATCATCAAAGGAAGCAGAATCAAAAAGCCACGGGTTTCTCTTCGAGATAAACTAAAGAATGCCCTGACCCATGCTTTAAGCCGATTCATACAATAGAAAAGTAAGAATAAATTTTTGCTTATTTAAGCGAAGCCTCAATTGCCTCAAATATTTCTTGTTGAATAGATGAAAGGTGCGTGGCGTATTTCTGATTGACTTCTAATTCAATGCCCGCATATTCTTTATCAGGATATCGTTTTCGCAGCCAGGTTGTAAATCCGTCATCGGTTCCTTTATAGGGTTCGTTAAGTTTTATAGATTGATTTGGTAGTTTCTTTTCGAAAGTAAGTTTTAACTGCTCACAATATTCTTTTTCGAGCGTCCGATTGGGATCAAACAAAATTCCGATATCAACATCCCGCTCAACGCCATTCCAAATAGGGGTGAAAGAGTGAATGGATAAATGTAAAACAGGCTTGGCAGATTGATCTATCTGTTGCTGAATTTTATCCCGATATGGTTGATAAAAGGTACTTATCAAATTTTCTTTTTCGGAATTTGATAATTTGTTGGAGTACTCAGAAAATAATTGAGGACTATCCAGCGAACGGTTTGCTTCAATTAATAGTCGTGTGGTATGATAACCATATAAGTCAAGATTCAACTTCTTTGAAAGAAACTGAGCCAACTTCCACGCACCAAGATCCCAGCCGCGATGGGTATTTAAAATTTCCGGTTCGTCCTTAAACAAATATTTTAAATTATCAGGCACTTCATTACCCGCATGTTCACAACTCAGAATAATGGATTTAAACATTAGGGAATAAACAATTTGTTTTCAGCCAGACAAATACTAAGCTTTTGATAAATGGAAAGAATATTTTTCTCGGAATGATCTTGCCGCAGGCTTTTAACAATTCGCTCTGATAAACATCCTTGCTCTAAAATAATAAGAATTAAACTTCTCGTTGATTCAGTATAATTCTCGGCAGGAATATGTTTTAGAATATGTTGCCAGATTTCTTTTATAGTTGCCGATGAACTCAGATAAAAAGCTTTTAGAAAATCTTTATCGTCAACTGGAGTAGCTAGACCAGTGACGGCAGACTGATCAAAAAGTGTAGCCAGCATTTCAGTGCTCAGTTTCTTTTGGGCATTTAATGAAGTGAATACTTCATTTGTCAAAAGTTTAAGTGTTTCAATAACCGTATTTACAATAGCAACATCCGCGGCTGCACATTCTTGAATATCCATCACCCGAATTTCTATTGAGCCTCGATCAAAACGTGCAATTGCTCCTCGGGAATTAACCCAAATTGGATCAAGAATTTTTTCAGAATCATGAACCTCAATAGCTTCAACAATAGGTGTGTAGATTATCTCCTTATACTCACTATGGGTATAAACTTCTTCTGGAATAATTTTTCCGGTAATAACCGGAATCCTGGCTTGGTTAGTTTTATAATAACGCAAACGCGTATCAAGCATACCCGAAACTTTTCCATCGAGAATGGGTGAGCTGGCGCAAAGGGCGGGCAGCAGCGGAAGTATTAATCTGATGGCAGCATGAAGTTTGGCGAATTCTTCATCACCATGAAAAGGTAAGTTTAAATGTGTACTCTGTAGGTTAGACCAGCCATGGCCTTTCGAGTTAAAGATTTTATCATAAAGAGAATAGACTTCATTATTATCGTGCGGCCACAGTCTTGTATCCGCAAAAGGATTCATCAACGGATGCGCAGCTGATGGCAATAACATGGCGTTCCATTTAGCAAGAACAGTATTTATGCGACTAATATTTTTCGCGAATTCTTTTTCAACCTGCTCTAAATCTGATTCGGGCTTAGTCGTCTTTATTTCGATTACATGCATCACTAGTTCGTTCGACCAGGTGATTACACCATTTTCAAAGTCGCTACCAATAATACCCAGTTCATGTTTAAGAAGTTCATCGGCAATAGACATTACATTTAATGAATCTTTATGAACAATCATGTACTCCAACTCAATGCCGTAGCCTTGAAATAAATGATAGGGTGTCATTTTATGGCTTTAATTTTAGTTAATAGCGTTTCCATAATAATTTCATACAGCCGTTCTTTTAAAATTTTATCTTCAATACCTGCATCTATGTTGGGATTGTCGTTGATTTCTATCACATAGAATTTTCCATCAATCTCTTTCATATCTACACCATATAAACTTTTACCAATTAATGAAGTGGCTTTAAGAGCAGTCTTTAATAAACCGGATGGCGCCTGATCAACAGGAATACTCTCTACTTCACCTTCTTGCGATTGTTTCTTAGCGCTCCAATTCACAATCTGCCAGTGCTTGGTAGCCATAAAGTATTTACATACGTAAATCACCTGCCCATCAATAATACCCACGCGCCAATCGAAGGAAGTTGGTAAAAACTCTTGTGCGATCAGTAAATCTGATTTTTCAAACATACTTTCTCTTACTTTTTTAAACTCTTCGGCTGATTCAATTTTGAATACCCCTTTTGAGAAAGCTCCGTCCGGTTGTTTAAGAATAAAAGGGAAAGCCATTTTACTTTCTAACTGTTCACAGTTATCTTCTGTTATCACAAAGGCTTTTGGAGTTAAGATTTTATTTGAGGTGAGCAGTTCGTGCAAATAGACTTTGTTCGTACACTTTAAAATTGATTCAGGATCATCAATAACGGCAAGCCCTAGCGATTCAGCTTTTTTGGCAAAACGGAAAGTATGGTGGTTTACATTCGTAGTCTCACGAATGAAGAGTGCATCGTATTGAATGATCTGATCAAAATCATTTTTAGTGATAAACTCAGTATTAAATCCTACTTCTAACGCTGCCCGATAAAAACGTTTTAACGCACGATCATCTGATGGTGGGTTCTTGTCATTCGGATTAATTAAAATAGCTAAATCGTATTTCTTTTTGTCGGGCCTGAAATCACGCTTACGTAGGAGGTATCGTTCAAGACCTTGCACCAACGTGGGTTTATCTTCATCAGGAACTTCATTCAAACTGATCGGACTTATTTTTCGTAGCGTCCATTTAGTCTTCTTTGAGAATACTGCCCGCAAGGAGGGTGCCTGCACCATCTGAAATAATTGATGACCTAGTCGATTGAAATTTTCTGATTGAGTAAAGCCAAAATAAATGTTGAACTCAATCCGATCGGTAGTTTCATTTTTAAAGGTACTTTGAATCAATTCATCAAAGTCAAGTGAATCATCGCGTAAGATGGAGGGAAATCGTAAATCCTGAATTGTGGAAACTTCGGGTAACACTTTGTGTCCCCGCGCTTCAGCCAATAGCGAAACATAATAGCCCTCGCTTTGGTATTGATACGATTTGCAGAGGTTAAGAACCTTTAAGTTTTTAGCAGTTTGAAAAGCTGGCTCTGTGATATACTGCTCGGGCGAAATTACATCTACATCGTGTAAACTAAATTTCCAATGTTCGGGCTTATCGACTACGATCAACTTTGGCATAGGCTATTTTTTGGGTTCAATAATTAACAGGTTTGCATCATAGGTTACAATGCCCAGCATGATGCTGTTTATGAGTCGGTCGAAGTTCACACTATAATATTGACTCTTGTGTGGATTCTGGTGCATAGGATCAGCGATGTAAACTGTTTGAGTGGCTTCATCAAATCCGTTGATGATTACGAAATGCCCAACAGGCTCACCTTTTATGCTGTCATATTTTCCTGTTTCCGCAATTTCTCTGGGGGTACCATACAAGTAAGTTGCGCTTAGGCCTGTAAGTATAGGTGTGGATTGTAGTAAATAACTTTTAATTAGATCAGCACTTAATTCCTTTTGATACAATTTTCCACCCGCCTCCAGAAATTGGATGTAGGCTTTCGATTCAACCAAAAGTTTTTTTCGCTTCATCTTATTTTTCATTTGTTGCTTTAGCAAGTCGATCATTTTAGGTGACGAAAACTTAAACCACGATGGATCAAACACATTCAAATTGTAGGTATAAATATGTGCCTTATACCCCCGGTTAAGCGCATGGTTTCCAAGCATTACCGCAAGGGTGCCCCCACGTTTTAAACTCTTTACTTCCGTGATTACCTCTTTAAGTCCAATCTCATCCTGATAATACTGATAGAGTGCTTGCAAGCACGTAGGCCCGCAGGTTACTTCATCGGGCTGGGCTTTAATATCAAAATTAAGAAGCAATGGTTTGCGATGGGGCATCTATTGTAGAATTTTAGAAATTACTTATCGGGCAGGTAGATTACGGTAACGTTTACCGTTTGAATCAAATTTAACGTTATTATCACGGTTAAGAAATTTTAGAATGGTTGAAAGTTTTAATATTGCAGTCAATTAATTTGTAAATATGAAAAAGCTGATCGTTGGCTTATTTGCCTTGCTTGTTTTAACAGATGGATTTGGATGGGGCGCCACTGGCCACCGCGCTACGGGCTTAATTGCTGAACGATATCTAACTAACAAAGCAAAGAAGCGCATTCAGCAGATTTTGAGTGGTGAGTCGTTGGCTATGGCCAGTACCTGGATGGATGAAATCCGGTCTGATTCTACCTATAACTATACTGCCGATTGGCATTGGACAACTATACCCGATGGCGAACGCTACGAAGATGTGGAAGGTGGAACGCTGGATGGTAAATTAATTATGATGATTGAAAAGTTTACGAAGGATTTGAAATCCGGAAAACTCACAGCTAAGCAAGAGACTGAATATTTAAAAATGCTTGTGCACATGGTTGGAGATCTTCATCAACCGTTGCATGTGGGCAGGCTGGGTGACCGCGGTGGTAATAATATTAAAGTGAAATGGTTTCGGAACGATTCGAATTTACATCGGGTGTGGGATAGTGAAATGATTGATGATACCAAGTTAAGTTACACTGAACTTGCTAACTCTTTTATAATCCCTGAAAAAGACGTAATTAAAAAATGGCAAGGCACTAGCGTTCGCGATTGGGCAATGGAATCAGTAGGCTATAGACCTCAGGTTTATGATATAGGCAATTCAAATCTTGGCTATCAGTATTCGTACAAATATTTTTTCGTTGCAAAAACAAGAATGCTGCAAGCAGGTGTTCGCCTTGCGGGATTGCTTAATGAGATTTACGGGTGATTTGTTAATTTTTTACCATTAGCAGCATTAAGAGATGAAGAGGATTATCTCTTAATGTCCTTAATTCCTTAACGATCTTTACGGTTTAATTTTTTGTCATTCTTATGGCTTAGCTTTAAACTCACTTCATATATTTTCTCCACCACCACTGAAAAACTATTAGGCCCCAAATACGTGCATGAACATCTTGCGGATTGTTTGAAAATAATTGTCGTTTTAGTTTTTCTATTTCAGAGTATTCAAAAATTCCTTGTTCGCGAATATTCTTTTCAGATAGCAGATCGTCTACAATCAACGATTTCAATTCATTCCGAAACCATTTTAATAGCGGAACCTCAAAACCTTTCTTTGGTCTGTTGTAAAGTTCAGCGGGCAGCACATCCTGAAAGGTATCTTGCAAAATTCTTTTCCGGATAGATCGATTGATTTTGTAATCATCAGGCAAACTGAAAATGAAATCTACTACCCGATAATCTAAAAACGGAACCCGCACTTCCAGTCCGTGAGCCATACTCATCAGATCTACTTTTGTAAGCATGTCGTTGGGTAGAACAAGATTCATATCGGTTAGCAGAATTTCGCGAATAGATTCTTTTGATGAAATGAAACGAAGTTGCTCCTGCTTTCTTTTTTCATACTCCTGCTTTTCAAATTTTTGTTTTGAATTTTCTGAAAGTAGAGTCAGAGCCTCCGGTTCTTTAGCAAAGCCAGCCCATTGCCAGTAGCGCTCTTTGCTATCCAACTTCATACCCTCTGCAAACCGATTAAGTTGCCGTATGCGATTGCCCCAAGTGGAGTTCCGTGATTGTGGAAGTAATTTGAAAACAGGACTTAATGAACCGATTAAATTTTCTTGCCAACCTCTGTTTATAATTCTATTAAAAGCTGTGTGCTTATTATACCCAGCCAACAACTCATCGGCACCATCCCCCGAAAGAGCAACCGTTGCGTGCTTGCGGGTTTCCTTGCTAAGGATGTTCACGTTCAAAGCCGAAGAATCGGCAAAGGGTTCATCTAATGAATCTAAGACACTATTTACATGACTTAAAAGATCATTGTTGGTAAGTGAGAAAACGGTGTGGTTGGTTTTATAATGTTTTGCAACCAAGTTGGCATAGTGAGTTTCATCGAAGAACTTTTCATCGGCAAAGCCAATTGAAAAAGTATGCAAGTCAGGTTTGTGTTTTGAGGCTAAAGCTACAATCACAGAAGAGTCAATACCACCACTCAGGAAAGCACCCAATGAAACATCAGAAATTAATCTGCGTTGCACGGAATCTTCTAGCAGCTCAGCAAGTTTTGTTTTAGCCTGCTCGTAACTTAATGTATTTGATGCGGCTTCTTTTTGTGGGATGGTGTAATAGCAATGTGTTTCTAATTTCTTATAGCTTATTGTTAAGAAATGGCCGGGTAGTAATTTTTTTATGTTTTTTAAAATGGTTGCCGGGGCGGGAATGTAGTTTAGCTGTAGGTAGGTGTATAGTGAAGCATGATCAATCTCTCTCTCAAGACCATATTCCATCATGGCCTTCATCTCCGAACCAAAAAGAAATTTATCTTCATCGAAATGATAGAGTAGGGGTTTTATTCCATATCGATCACGAGCAATAAAAAAAGTTTGCTCTTGTTTATCGTAGATGCAAAACGCAAAAAAACCATTGAGTTTATTGAGGCACTTTTCTTTTTCCTGAATAAATAAATTCAACAAAACTTCCGTATCGGAAGAGGTAGTAAACACAACCCCTTTGTCTTCTAACTCTTTTTTTAGCTCGCGGTAATTAAAAATCTCGCCATTGAATACAAGGTAAAATCTTTTTGATGCATCCGACATGGGTTGATTAGCTGCGGCACTGGTATCAATGATTGACAACCTGCGATGACCCAATGCAACAAACTCATCTAAATAAATGTCTTGAAAATCCGGGCCACGCTTCGCCAAGGCCATAGTAGCATTGGTAACATGTATCATGTTAAACTTACCTATAAGGTTAAAGGCAAATACTCCGGTAATGCCGCACACGTAGCAGATTGTTTGGGTTAGCGTGGATCATATCAATGCAACAATAGCAAAAATTAGAGTTATAAGTACCTTTTTATAGATTTATGAAGTTTTTTGAGGGTTACCATTAAGGCCTCCACTAAATAAAACCAAAATATTCTATTATGAGATTGAAAATTTATACCCTATCAAGCATCTTTTTAATCCTTGCGGGATCGAGTGCTCATGCACAAATCCATCTTGGTGCCACTACTGCCTACAATGCAACCTTTGTGTTGGATAAGGGGTTAAGCGAAGATCCACGCTATAACTCTACTTACACCTATAATTCTGCGCCTATTGGCTTTACTTTTGGAGTGGACTTCGGCCGTAAGTTTGGGCTTAGCTTAGAATCAATTCTTTCCAATCAAGGGCAGATTTATGAACTAGTTAACGTAGCCGAGAAAGTTGCTGGTGAACGTAAAATTGATTTACAATATCTGCAACTGCCACTGATGATGAAATTTATGGGTGGTGGCAGTGGTAAGGCGAGAGGCAATTTTAACTTCGGCCCGCAGTTATCGATATTAACAAAAGCAGTTGAATCTATTCAAGCAGATGCAGGCGAATATAAACTTCCTGAAGGTGTTGATATCGCTGAAATTCAACAAGAGTTTCCGGCAGCCGTAGCTTCAGGAAACGGAAATTATACCATTCCAAATCCTACAGCTAAAGAGTTATTGACGAAAGAAGCAAATGATTTTAAGAATACTGAGTTTCAGTTAGCAGCAGCTTTTGGTTTAGATATAGATTTATCCAAACACATTTTTTTATCTACCCAAATTAGAGCAAACTACAGCTTGACTGACATGCGCAACGGTGATGTGCTAGACGCTATAAAAAGTGGAAACACAGCGAATATTTTTGGAGGTCGCGCAAATTTTTTAGTCGGTGTACAGATTGGTTTGCACTACTATTTTGGAACGTTACGATCGTTCAAGCAATAAGATATAGAAAATAATTAGCCACAGGTTCACCGATTTTTATTTTCGAAGAATTGAAGAACTCCGAAACAATCTGTGAATCTGTGGCTTTAAGCTAAAAAATCTTTCCGGGGTTTAGAATCCCGTTCGGGTCAAATACTTTTTTAATACCTCGCATGAGGTTGAGGTTAACTTCGCTCATCGCAATGGGCATATAAGGGCGTTTAGCTATTCCAATTCCATGTTCGCCAGAAAGTGTTCCGCCTAAACTTACTGTTAACTTAAAAATTTCACCGATGCCTTTCGGGATTTTTGTTTCCCAGTCAGCTTCACTGATATTTTCTTTTAGAATATTCACGTGCAGGTTGCCATCACCTAAATGACCAAAACAAACGGTGTTAAAGCCATATTGCTTTCCAATTTCCTTTATACCCTTTATCAACTTGGGTAAGTTGCTGCGTGGCACCACCACATCATCGGACTTAGTGAGGGTGTACCAATTAACTGCCGGGGAGATATTTTTGCGTACTTTCCAAAGTTCTTCTTTCTGTGCGCTGCTCTCTGCAAATAGTACTTCACCACTTTGAAATTTCTCAACAACCATCATCACTCTTTCGGCATCGCGCATTAACACTTCTTCATCGTTGCCATCCAGTTCGCATAGCACATAAGCATCCATGTTGTCGTCCAGCTTCGTGGTTACCGGGCTGTTCAAAACTTTTTCGCAGTACTCAAATGTTTTTGCCGCAGCTTCACGTTCAAAAAATTCCATCCCGGAAGGAGTAATTCCGGCAACAAAAATAGCGGCAATGGCTTTGCAGGCTTCTTCGTTAGTAACAAAAGGAATTAACAACAACACATTCTTTTGCGGAAACCCGCGGAGTTTGAAAACAATCTTGGTAATGATACCCAATGTGCCTTCACTGCCACACATCAATTGAGTCAGATTATAACCAGTGGAGTTTTTCAACACATTGGCAGCCGTCCAGATAATTTCTCCGGTTGGCAACACAACTTCCATATTGATTACATAATCGCGAGTAACTCCATACTTCACGGCTTTCGGTCCGCCTGAATTATTGGCAAGATTACCTCCCAAAAAACAAGAGCCTTTGCTAGCTGGGTCAGGCGGATAAAATAAACCCTTCTCCTTAACCGCATTTTGGAATACTTCCGTGATCACGCCAGGCTCGACAGTCGCCTGAAGATTCAATTCATCTATTTCTAAAATTTTGTTGAACCGTTCCATCGAAATTACAACGCCTTTTTGAACAGGCAATGCACCACCACTCAATCCAGTACCAGCTCCGCGCGGAGTGGTTGGAATCTTATGTTCATTACAGATAATAAGTATCTGACTTATTTCTTTTGGCGTACCAGGCTTAATTACAAGGTCAGGTAAAAATTGATAGTCTTCAGTTTTATCATGTCCATAATCGGTACGTTCGTCCTCTTTTACAAGAACATTTTCTGAACCAACAATCGCTTGAAACTGAGTGATTATTTTGTCTAACAAGATTGTAATAGGTGCTTCTATTTCTTTAACGTGTGCCATCAATGCTGTAACTTTGAAGGTGTGCTACTATGATTTTTAAAACAACTGCAAAGTTATGAAAATAACCCTTCAAAGGCTTTCGCTTTTTGTTGTCATTTTAATTTTATTTGCTGCTTGCGCATCAGCGCGTAAAGCCCGGATTCGCGAAGAACAAGTGAAGGAGGTAATTCAAGCTGCTCGTGCTTTTACAGGAACGCCCTACAAGTGGGGTGGAACCACACGAGCGGGCATGGATTGCTCTGGACTTACGGGTAATGCCTATCGGGCAATAGATCTGAATTTGCCACGAACAACCGATGGTCAGGCTTTGGTTGGTGAAAAGATAAATTTGAAGAAAGTGATTCCTGGTGATCTCGTGTTTTTTGCAACGGGAAAGAAGAGAAGGGAAATTACCCACGTGGGTATTGTAACTGAAAAAAAATCGGGTGATAATGTTAAATTCATTCACGCATCAACTTCATTAGGTGTAGTAGAGACAAATATTTATTCTGACTATTATATCAAGCGATTTCGCACGGCACGTAGAATAATCGATAAATAAAATCGTAATTCGTCATTCGTAAATCTAAAATTAGTATGGCTTCGCGCAGAAAATTTATTCAATTGGGTGCTATTGCTTCGCTGGCTCCCATCACAAAATTATTCGGCTTTCAAAAAAATGTAATACCATCAAAACCGGTTGTAATTTCTACCTGGAATTTTGGATTGGATGCAAATAAGGAAGCGTGGAAAATACTATCAACCGGAGGCCGTGCGCTGGATGCTGTTGAAGCAGGTGCATGGGTGCCCGAAGGCGATCCCAAGGAAAGTTCAGTAGGGCTTGGCGGTTTGCCCGATCGTGATGGTCGCGTAACACTTGACTCATGTATTATGGACGAGTTTGCCAACTGCGGTGCCGTAGCTTGCCTCGAGCATATCGTGCATCCAGTCTCCGTAGCGAGAAAAGTTATGGAGAAAACGCCACATGTATTCTTAGTTGGCGAGGGCGCGTTGAAGTTTGCACTTGCCAATGGATTTAAAAAAGAGAATCTGCTTACGAAGGAATCGGAGAAGGCATGGAAGGAGTGGTTGAAGACAGCCAAGTATAAGCCGGTAGCTAATATTGAGAATCACGATACCATTGGAATTGTAGCCTTGGATCAAAAACAAAATTTATCAGGTGCGTGCACCACTAGTGGCATGGCCTATAAAATGCAAGGCCGCGTAGGCGACTCACCAATTATTGGTGCTGCCTTGTTTGTGGATAATGAAATTGGTGCTGCTACTTCTACCGGAGTAGGTGAAGAGGTGATTCGAATTGTGGGCTCGCACTTAGTGGTTGAATTAATGCGACAAGGGAATACGCCCCAACAAGCATGTGAGAAGGCAGTTGCGCGGATTGTAAAAAATCAACCTGAAAAATCGAAAGAGATACAGGTAGGATTTTTAGCACTTAGTAAAAATGGTGAGTATGGAGCGTTCGCTTTGCAAAAGGGATTTACGTATGCGGTGCAGAGTGAAGAGGTACCTAATAAATTGTTTGAGGCCAAGAGCTACTATTAAGTCTGTACCGCAGATTGGGTATGATGAATTGATTTTCTATGATTCATGATAAAGGAAGAATATAAGCATAGCGATTTAACTGAAAAGATTATTGGGTGTGCCATGAGGGTGCACAACAATTTAGGGAACGGATTTCAGGAAGTCATTTATCAACGGGCATTGGCTATTGAGTTTAGAAAGTTGGAGTTATTTTTTGAGCGCGAACTTGAAATGCCAATTATATATGAGGGAACTCATATTGGAACCCGAAGAGTAGACTTTCTGGTTGATGGAAAAATCTCGGTGGAATTGAAAGCTGTATCTAAACTGGATAATGCGCATTTAGCTCAGGCAATTAATTACCTCGAGGCATATGAGCTTGAAATAGGTTTATTGATAAATTTCGGAAGCACAAGTTTGGAGTTTCGTAGAGTTATCAATTCAAAGCATCTGCGAAAACCAAAAAATTGAGTAGATCTGTATTTATAATGCGAAATAATCGAAAGGACAAACATCAACGAAATCCAAGAATCAAAATTTATCTTTGAGGTTTCTTTGGATGATCAATTCCAATCATGTGCGAAAACCCAAAAATTTATCTGTATTTATAATGCGAAATAATCGAAAGGACAAACATCAACGAAATCCAAGAATCAATATAATCTGCGGTCATGAAAGTTGAAATAGTAGTCTACAACATCGAATCTGCCCTCCGCGCACAAGAAGGTGGAGCCGATCGCATTGAACTTTGCGACAACCCAAGTGAAGGTGGTACAACGCCTTCCTTTGGCACCATTGAAGCCGTGCGGCAAAATGTAAACCTGGATGTGTATGTAATGATACGCCCTCGGGGTGGTGATTTCCATTATTCCAATTATGAGTTTCATTGCATGAAGCGTGATATTGATCAATGCCAGAAGATTAGTGTAGATGGCGTGGTGCTTGGGATCTTGAACGCAGATGGAACCCTCGATAAAAAAAGGTGTAAAGAATTAATTGACCGCGCCCGACCGATTAAAGTCACCTGCCACCGTGCGTTTGATATGACCCGCGATCCGTTTGAAGCGCTTGAGGATTGTATCGAGGTAGGCTTTCATCGCATCCTTACGGCTGGCCACCGCGCCACCGCACCAGAAGGTGCCGATCTTATTGCTGAGTTGATTGAGAAAGCGAATGGCCGGATTGCCATTATGCCTGGCTCTGGTGTAAATGAAAACACAGTAGAAGAACTTGTGCGCAAATCAAAAGCTACTGAGATTCATTTTTCTGCTACCGCTTTTCGCGAAAGTGCCATGACCTACCGCAACGAAAAGATCGCTGGCATGGGCTCAGATGAAGGCGCAGAATTTAAATATAGAACAGTAGACCCCGAGCGCGTGCGGACGATGCGTAAGTTGGCCGAGGCAGTTGATAGTGGTATATAGCCCTCCATTTAGGGCGGCTATATGCAACTTTGGCTATTGTATAGAATGGAAATATCAACAATTGCATATATTCGAGTGTTGCCAGCCATTTTAAAAAGACAGATATACAATGAAAAAATCAATCTTGACATTTTTAATCTTATTGATTGCAACAACGACATATTGCCAAACTAAAGAGACATTTTCAAAATTAAATTTCGACTTTGAAATTACTGAAAAGGGAGATCCAATTGGTTGGAACAATTTTGGAAGTTCAAATTACATTCTTGCTCTCGACTCAACCAACATAAAAACCGGAAAATATTCTGCTTCTATTGCATTTAAAGAAGGAAATCCAGACTTCAAGGCTTGGGCATTTACAATTCCAAACAATTATGCAGGTAAGAAAATAACTCTTACAGGTTATATTAAAACCGAGAACGTGACAGGCGGTTATGCTGGTCTTTGGATGAGAATAGACCCGTCTATTGCTTTTGACAATATGAATAAAAATGGGGTGAAGGGTACAACCGACTGGACAAAGTATGAGATAACCCTTGAGATGAATCCCGAAAAAACCACACAAATTGTTGTTGGGGGATTGTTAGTTGGAAAAGGGAAAATGTGGTTAGATAATTTAAAAGTAACTATTCATGGGAAAGACATTAAAGACTTAAAACCAATTGAAAGAAAATTGTTTCCTGCTGAAAAGGATAAAGAATTTGACAAAGGCTCAGGAATTACAAGTGTATCAGTCGAAAAAAACCAAATTGAAAACCTAAAAACCCTAGGCTTAATTTGGGGCTTTTTAAAATATTATCACCCCAATATTGCCAAAGGAGAATACAATTTGGATTATGAACTTTTTAGAGTTCTTCCAAAAGTTTTGAATTCAGAAAACAGCAAAAATCGAGATGACATCTTGATAAAATGGATAGACAATTTTGGTCAGTTTTCACAAGGCAAAGAAGCCGAAATTAAATCAGCAGAAGTTAAAATTAAACCTGATCTAGTTTGGATAAAGAATTCCAGTTTTTCAGAAGAACTCACCACTTTATTATTAAAAATTAAAAATGCAGATAGACCCAAAGATCACTATTATATAGGATTAAGACGTGGCGTTGGCAATCCTGACTTTAAAAACGAGAATGCTTATTCATCAATGAAAAACCTAGATGCAGGGTTTCGTCTTTTGACTTTATACCGATATTGGAACATTATTCAATATTACTTTCCCTATAAAAATCTAATCGAGGAAGATTGGAAAAATGTATTAGAAGAATTCATTCCCCAATTTATCAACGCAAAAAATGACACAGAATACACGCTTGCAGTATTGGAACTTATCGGTCGAGTCCACGACACCCACGCAAATATTTGGGGTGGAAACCAAGTTTTAAATAATTATTTCGGGCTTCGATATGCTTCTGTTGAATTAACATTTATTGAAAGTAAACCTATTGTCACAGGTTTTTATGATGAAAAATTAGGTGAAGAAACTGGTTTAGAAATTGGTGATATAATTTCCGTCATTAATAATAGACCTGTTGAAGAAATAGTAAAAGATAAATTGAAATATTCTCCTGCCTCAAATTACTCAACAAAATTGAGAGATATTGCCTCCAACCTTTTAAGAACAAATGACTCGATAATTAATATTGAATTTATCAGAAATGGTAATACAGAAAGAAAAACATTAAAAACATTTACTTCAAAGGAAATTAATATTTATAGTAAATATCAGGTTACAGATACTTGTTTCAAACTCATAAATAAAGATATAGCTTCATTAGTGTCCAGTTAAATTAGATCAAAGTTTAGTTGAATATATTTTTGTTCTTTGACATCTTGATTAATAGGGTTTGATAATAGCTCCTTTAAAGGGGTTTTGTCAAGCAAAGCAACGCCTAATATTTGCAGTATCTCGTAATTTGATCGAGTCGATTTGAGTTTGCTTTTTATGATAATCAC
>Ga0163152_10004997_pt1 | contig 15950 bp, 17 predicted proteins | sample OliLakLV19MP8IB2_FD_148635 | JGI IMG/M metagenome (GOLD analysis project Ga0163152, IMG submission 148635) | Freshwater microbial mat bacterial communities from Lake Vanda, McMurdo Dry Valleys, Antarctica - Oligotrophic Lake LV.19.MP8.IB-2 | ecosystem: Environmental > Aquatic > Freshwater >... | reverse complement strand
GGCCTTAACACTCTCACCTTTTCGCATATTAACGCCCAGCTGAGTGCGGGTCGTGAAATCCTGCTCAGACTCCTCGCGGTTGTCGGCGTTAATGGATTTACCATTTATCATTTTTCGATTTTCGTAACGAGTTCGGATTTGGGCTTCGTTATAAAACTCAGCATCACGGGCATGTGTGGTTTCGAAAAATAAAAGTGCTGATAAAACCGTCAGAATTGCTGCCATTTTCGACCTCGCGATATTAAACAAAACCTTCTGTTGTTTAACCGAGGGGAACAATAAAGCAATAAAAATTACGTCACGCAAAAAACAATCCCGAGAATTGACAGTGTACCCATTGATCAGTAGGTTGACGCGTCTGACCAATGCTCGGGGCGTAGCGCAGTCTGGTAGCGCATCTGGTTTGGGACCAGAGGGTCGCAGGTTCAAATCCTGTCGCCCCGACCAATTTTCGAATACTGTTTGAGTAAGAAAAGCAAAAAACCTAAGGATCGTAACTAATTAATAACACTGAAAAGCACCTGACAGACTCAGCTTGAATCTTTCACGAAACGTCTTGAAATGTCGTAGCTCTGCTACTTTTTTGCTACTTCGTTGCTACTTTTTCTAGAGCGAAACCACATCATTTCTAAACTCACGAGTCCTTCGGACTAGGACTTTTTGAGCGTACTTCTACAAGCCCGACACCCTGTTTCTAAAACAAAAACAATAATGATCTACAAACCTTGAGGAGGTATTTATGGGACTCGAAAAACTCATCTCGTTAGCAGCGGCTCTCGCTATTCTGGCGGCATCAACTGGTCATCTTCCAAAGATTATCTATGCCGTTCACATGGCGCAGCTTCATCTTATCAAAGAATCACAGGCATCGAATTGGGGCCAAGCTATGCTGTTGCCACCCTCCAAATAGATCGAGGCCAATGATTCCTTTCATCTCTGGCACGACGCCAACAAGGGAATCTTTTTTTTGAATCATCTCCGTAACCAATTCATACGAACTTTAGAATTGGAGACTTAAATGAGCGAGACAGGGTTTTCAGTGTCCGATGGTTCTCCCATGGCTTTGAAGGCATTTTAAGCTTAGATTTATCGGGCTAACGTCACAGGAGCCATCGATTTCACGATTCACAAATAGAATGTTTGATCTAAAAAGGGACCATCAAATTAAGAAAATCTCAAAATAAGAATTTATGTTTCTAAATCCAACCTAGCGAAGTTACCCAGAAAATAATAAAGAGCCGGGTACAGTTTAATGATGGGGGAACTTTAAAAACCGTCCCTCTTTCAGTTGATGTCACAAAATAGCCGTTTCGGTCGTATATAGTATATATATATATATATTATATTAGGAAGAGATGCCCCCGAAGAAAGCCCCGCTCTTAAAACCATGCGGCTTCAAGGAGCCTCTTTCGGAGGAATAATAATGAAGCTCGCCGTGCCGTCACTTCTTGCCACACTTTTTGGTGTTCTTCTCTTTTCATCTCCCGCACTCGCCAAAACCGTGCGCTATGCGCTGACCGTTTCAAAACAACCCATAAACATGAGTGGCAAAAAGAATGTTGATTTTGCCCTGATGGTCAATGGCGGCATTCCTGCGCCAACGCTAGAGTTCACTGAAGGCGATGACGCCGAAATTATTGTGACCAACAATATTCCTGGCAATGAGGAGGTTTCGATACACTGGCACGGAATCTTGCTCCCTCCAGAAATGGACGGAGTTGCCTACGTGAACACTCCGCCAATCTTTCCAGGAAAGTCGCACACGTTCCGCTTCAAAATCCGACAAAATGGCACGTACTGGTATCACTCACATACGGCCGTTCAGGAGCAAAAGGGCGTCTACGGCGCTTTCATCATCCACCCAAAGAAGAAAGCCATTCAGTACGATAAAGACCTTGTTATCGTTTTAAGCGATTGGTCAGATGAGGATGCCGACCAGATCATTCGAAATCTTCGCAAGGACGGCGACTACTACCTTTACAAAAAAGATTCCGTTCGCTCCTACTTTGGCGCATTGCGAGCCGGGGGATTAAAAACTCATCTTGCAAATGAATGGGACCGTATGGGTGGAATGGACCTCTCAGACGTTGGCTACGACGCCTTCTTGATAAATGGAAAACGCGACTCCCAGCTTCTAACCGCTCATCCTGGCGAGAAAATCCGTATTCGCATCATCAATGCTGCGGCCTCTAGCTATTTTTACGTCTCTTTAGGCCAGTCCCCAATGCAGGTAATTTCGGCAGACGGCGTAGACATCAAGCCCGTCATGGCTAAAGAAATTCTGATGGGCATGGCAGAAACTTACGATGTCCTTTTCACGCCCTCCGAGCATAAAAATTATGAACTCAGAGCTACCGTTCAAGACGTGACTGGCTTTGCCTCGGGTTGGATCGGCATGGGCGAAAAGGTTAGGGCTCCTGATAAACCACTTCCTGATCTCTATTCATCAATGGATCACGTGGGTCACGGCGGAATGAGCGGAATGAGCGGAATGGATCACGGCGCCCATGCCGATCATGAAGATGGAAAGGCCACGATACGGAAAGCGGAAGCTGCCTCAACTGACCCCCATGCCGCGCATCGCAAGCATGGCGGCGCGATGAAGGCGTCACCCAAAGTCCATTCGACCGATGAGCACTCGAAACATAAAGAGCCCTCGAAGCCGAAGCAACCAGTTGATTTCAACACGCAGTCGGATGCAATGCTGAGGCAAAACGAATCCCCACGTGATCTAAACTCAAAACCTCCGGTTATCGAGACGCTCAGTGTGGATAGTTTAGAGGCGATCGAATCAACAGCATTGCCCAAAGATGCAAAAGTTCACGACCTCAAGCTCGTTCTTGGCGGCGATATGGAACGCTACATTTGGCATATTAACGGTAAGGCTATCTACGAAAACCGATTCATCGAGATCAACAAAGGCGAGGTCGTTCGCTTCACATTTCAAAACGACACGATGATGCATCATCCGATGCACTTGCACGGCCACTTCTTCCGAGTCATAAACCAGCATGGAGACTTGTCGCCCTTAAAACATACCGTCGATGTTCCGCCGCACGGAACTCGCGCAATCGAATTTTACGCAAACGAACCCGGCCAGTGGATGCTCCATTGTCATAATCTTTATCACATGAAGACCGGCATGGCGCGCGTGGTGCGGTACAAGGACTTTCAACTTACACCTGAGATGGCCAAGCACGATAAGCAAGACCCGCATTTGCACGATCACATTTATAACTACAGCCTTCTTGAAGCCTCAAGCAACCACGCCAAGGCCGAATTCAAGCTCATGCGTACTTGGGACGAACTCAATTTGAAGTTAGAGTCGGCAAACATTGAAGGGAAAAACTTTTCCTTCAACCGTGCTTGGGAGACCGAGGGAGATATGACGTACCGAAGGTGGTTTTCTAACTTCATCAATGTGTCGGTTGGCGGCTCGCTCTACGACGAAGAAGGTTTTGCAATGGCGGGCGTTGGCTACATTCTTCCAATGCTAATTGAAACCAATCTCTACATTAGCCACGAAGGAAAATTCAGATTTGATGTAGAAAAGCGTTTTCAATGGACGAAGAACGTCTTTACCGAGGCCGATTTTACGTGGCGTCCGGGCTGGGGTGGAGAACGCGACTCCGAGTTTGAAATTTCACTGATGTATGGCCCCTCGTGGCATTGGGCTGCCGGTTTAATGGCGACAGAGAAGACCGTAGGAGTTGGTGCTCAAATACAATTTTAGAACGGACTTACGAAAGGATTAAATTTATGACTAAGGCTCTCGCATCGTTTTTCCTGGTTTTCACGGCAAGCATTCTCCTGTTTGGAGGACCCGCTCACGCAATTGAGAATTGGAAAATCGTACCTAACAAAGAAGTCTGCATGGTGACTAACATGCACTTTTCAAGACTACAGATTCCGGTAGAACAGTCGGGAAAGACCTACTACGGTTGCTGCGAAAATTGTAAGGCAACCATCAAAAATGATGCTTCCTCTAGGTTGGCAACCGATCCGCAGACCCAGAAATCAATCGACAAATCAAAGGCAGTTATTGCTGCGAATGAAGCGGGTTCGGTTCTCTATTTTGAAAATCGTGCCAATTTTGAGAAGTACGTCTCAACTTTAGCGGGTATGGAAAAATGAAAAATAGATGGCTGCTTATTTTCTGTTTTCAAATCGACTTGAGAAAATCAGCCATAGTAGCCATTGCGTTAATTCTTCAGGTGGCGGCGCTCCCGTTTGCTGTTGCTCACGAGGGCGAGTCGCACAACATCAAGAAGGAGAAGCATCACGTTTTTCATCCGAATAAAGAGGCTGAAGAGATAACGAGAGCGATCAACGAATCTTATCTGGCAACGGTGAAGCCAGTCTTTAGAAAGAGCTGCTTTGATTGCCACAGCTCCAACACCAACTATCCCTGGTATTCAAATCTACCAGGCGCAAAACAACTCATACAGAATGATATTGCAGAGGCGAAAGAACACCTCGACATGAGCAAAGACTTTCCCTTTCAAGGACCCTATTTTGAGATTTAGAACGCTCTGGGTAGATCAATGTGACTTTCGAGCCAGAGATTGGTGAAATCGCGGCCTGGATCTTAAGTCTTATATATAGATGCCAGGCTCCACAGAGATTCCAAATTATCTGCGCCCCCATACTTAAATTTTACTCTGGGCATGAATTTTTAATATAGCCGTTTTTTCTCTGCTCTGATTAACGCCTTCAAAGACTCAAGACCGCCTTCGCCGGCCAAGGTCTTTTCACTCTTAATGGCATTGTAATATCTTGCACAGGCTCCGCTGTGAGTACTAAATAACGATGACGTAGGCTCTTCTCCCTTTTCTATTGAGTTTAAGCATTGCCTTATTTCATTATTTTCCGAAATAAATAATGGAAAGTGCTCTTTTACATTTAGCCCTAAATCGTTCATCACCAATATCCCCACGATGTCGGCCTCGGTTTCATGGGTGTAAACTTTTACCATGTTAATAGGTTCGGTTCTTAGACGCCTTTGTCTTTCATGTGCTTGTTTCATCTCCGAAAGGATAAACTCAATCAAATTTTCATGTGGACGCTTTTTGAAATAACCAGAAATCTGTTCATGATATTTTTTTACAGATGGGTCTTCTTTAACTAACTCTTCATATTGCGAATTGGGAACTCCATCCAATCTAAAATGAAGCCTGACGATGCTATCAACGACCCATTCATCCGGTATCGGAAGTTTATCAAGACACGAGGCAGCCAGATCTTTTGCACTAGAAGTTAAGGAATCCAGAATTAACTTTTCATCACGTGTAGCTTTAAGTTTATCCTCAGCAGTAGAGAAAGATATTTCTAGCATGTCGGATATTTTATTCCTCACCCTTGAATATTCCTCGCAATCGGGTCGCGCATATAAACCTTTAAACCCATCTGCACTCTGAGTGATCTTTTCAAACAGTCCCGGCAAGAGAAAATAAAAACCCCTGTATAAAGATGGTGAATGACCTATGACAGGAAAGTCATTGAACTCCAACGGTTCGTTATTTCCAAAAGTTTTATAGTTAGTATACAGTTCCTCAAATAATTGGGTGGCAAAATCGCTGGCGGCATTATCATTTTCGTATTTCTGTTCATTCCAATAAACTTCAGAGATATCGCGACTTCGTTGCAGCAATAGGTGGCCGAGCTCATGACCCAGTGTAAAATATAAAAAATTCTTTTGTTTAAGTGTCACTGTCGTTAACAAAATAAGATATGGTACCTTACCGTCGGCATTAGGGCCTAGAACGGATGCATTTTCAGTATTATTTTTTGAGATAATTATTTGAGGCATCGGAAGATTGGTGACCTCGGGAAAAAGTTTTTTTAACGATTTTAAAACTGTTTCAACGTAAGGTTTCGCCACCTCATAATAGGGGTGGTCCTCCGGCAAAATTAATTCTCTATCTCTGTAGGGCATCATCGTATCGAGATAGGTCAGCGTCTCTTTAAAGTTTTTGAAAAAGAGGTACTCTGGTTGCTTGGTCGGTGCGGCTAAGCCTACGCTTTCAAACACAAATAGTGTTAAAACTGAGCGCATAAATATTAGACGAAGTGACATAAGACGGCTCCTATTTCCATTTAATTTGACTGGGTTAACTAACGCCAGCGCCGTTAGTCACTACTTCATGAAATAGGCCATGATTCAACTACCCCCGCCGGTATCATTTAATATGATTCAATTCGCCCTGGTATTGGGCCTGAGTCGACCACCACGCATGTCTCAGGATTATAGTAGTCGTTCGCTGCCCCGACGTCTGCCGAAATTCTGGCGCTCCTCACGTCGGCATCTGTACACATAGAAGCAATAGATCTATGGGTACCTCCAAAAAATTTATAAGGCCGACTAACGGTCGTGGAAGAACCAACCAATAAATTAAAATCTATATAGTTATTCTTCAAAATATCTACCAGTTCTATAGAGATGTCATAGTTGTCGTTGGATTCCAACCCGGCCAATACTAAGGGCTCATGAAGGGCAAGACGAACCTGGGCCTTTCTTACTTCTGGAATTCTGCTTTGATCTAGTTCATTTTGCTTATCATTCCAACGATCAATATCTAAGAAAATGGTATTGACACCGTCGTTACCCGCATCTCGGGGTTTTCCATCGCGACCTAACACAGTATCGCGAGTGCGAGGCACTACGTTGGCTCTTGAAATAGCATCCGCAAGTTTGGTAAAAATTGGACAATAAGTGGACTCTTTAGAAGTGTCGGGAGAAGCACAAATCTTTTTTAATCAAACCCCAAATAGAGCTTTAGCCACTTTTTGCCCCAGCTATTACTATTTTACAATAGTTAAATATTTATTTTACTAAAGTTAAATGATACATTAAAACTCTTCCTTAGATTCCGAGTCACGCCAAAGGAGATTTTATGAGAAATTTTATTATTATGTGTGTTTTAGTAACCTCCAGTGTAAGTTGGGGAAGTTCTTTAAATCCGCACTATGCTTGTTTTAGTGAGGGAACTCAGTGCCGACTCTTCTTTTCAATTCTCACTTCTCACACATCCAGTTTGGGTTGGTGCAAAGAAGGAGCGGCGAGGTTTACAGTGTTGCAAGGTAAAAAGGTTTTGCTATCCAGCGATACCAGTTGGAATGATTGTTCAAAGCTGGGACTTCGATCGGCATTAGAAACGGAAAAGTACATCGTACGTTTTAGAAAAAATGATGCCCACGCTTGGTTAGAAATAAAAAATTCTCAGCAACCAATTGAATTTCAATGTATACAAAGATAGGAGTCGTTATGAGAAAATTAATTTTTGCAATTTCTTTATTTTGTAGTCAGTCCTTTGCAAGCCAAATTGTCTGTTCCCACTTTCAAGGCCCAGAATCTAATGAGAGTCTTGCTTTTGTTGGTGAAGTCGCTTTTCTTAATGGTGAGAAAATGCCGTGCGGACGTATCCCGGTAAGGTTTTCTACAATCCGGAATTTTGAAGGCCGATCGGTGGCGATCACATTTACCTGTGGTACCGGCGGCGGTGGAATTTATGGTCTTGGCCCAACACCGGTTGGTGTTCTTACTGAAGGCTGGATGGGGAATCTAGAATCCTTTTACGCCCTGATAGGCAAAACCTATTTTAAATGCGGAACCTAAAAGGTTCGAGAGATTGCAAACATTTATGAGACATATAGAAGCGAGCTCCTGTAGCGATACTGCCCTTCGAAATAAATTTTCTCCCAGAGTAATTGTGGAAAAAATTGACCTCGATAGTCGCCAAGTTTTTGTGGCTCGCGAAGATCTTTTGCCGGGTGGGTCCAAACAGAGGGCGTGCGCTTTTTTACTCACTAGTCTGGTCTCACAAGGCTTCACTGAGTTTATATATGCTAGTCCGTTCTGTGGATTTGCCCAAGTTGCTCTAGCTTACATGTGTTCGCAATTGGATCTACGCTGTCAGATCTTTTGCGAAAGGCAACCTTTAAACGAAGATGAGTCCGATACTGATTTTAGTAAAATAGCTCAGTCTTACGGTGCGCAAATTCATCACGTTGGCACCCTACAAGAAGCAGAGGACCACGCACAGCGTGCAAGCCTCGAAACTGCTGGTCGTTACAAAATCCCATTGGGTTTTAATTGTGTGGATTTTAGAAAAGCCTATGCTTTGGAACTGTCACTACAATGGAATATCATTAAGAGTGAACTGCGGCATCCCCCCAAAAGATTGTGGCTGCCGGTAGGAAGCGGCACCTTGGCTTCGGTGTTTTCACAAATTGTAGACGATAACACCGGAATCAAGTGTGTAGATGTACATGTCCTAAGTTCTAGTGATGAAAGAATTATTGCGCTTTCAAAAAAATCTAATATAGTTCTTTTTTCTGCTCGAGAATCTTTTCGTGAAAAGGCAGCCATGAAACCAAGTATTCCCTCTAACGTCTACTATGATGCCAAGCTTTGGCAGTTTCTTTTAGAGTATGCCAAAGATGGAGATATGTGGTGGAACGTCGCCAAGTAAAAACATCGTTGTAATAGATCTCAATAACCACTTCATTCAGTGGTGAGGTCGTCCCTTTTTTGCGCGACTATTAGATGTCTAATCAATGAATTACTAAAAAGACATCAGAGGCAGAAGCCAAACCACCACAATCAAGGTTACGAATTCGCAGTTGCGTGTCCAGATTGGGTATAAAATAGGGAGAAATATCAATGGCACTAATATTTGCAGATCCACTGGGAGAATAAGCTAAGAAATCAGTTACTGCCGAATTATTAACTAATATATCGCCAACCACAGATCTATTGTTGTTAACATAAGGTTCTGAATCACCAGTGCCTCGCGCGAGTCGCACAATTGGTCTATTGGCGCTAGCAATTTCGACTAAAATAAAATTATCAACAAAAAGTTGTTGTTCGCGTTCTCCGAGTTTGGGTGAACCGGTGTTATAGCGAGTTAAAGTTACCTTTCTAGAATCTGAAAACACTAAATTCAGGGATACATCACTAAGTACGTAGGGGTTAACCGGAGCCAGATGCTCATTATTGTTATGATCGCGTGCAAATATATCACTGGCCCGTGACTCACCGAAGCTGCCAGAATTGTGACTAACTGTCTCGTTAAGCACTTTTTTATAGTAACAGACTCCCGAAGAGTTAAGTGGTGGCACCAGTTCGGTCTCTAATTCTACTAGCTGTTTACATTCTGTAAAAGCAGTAGGTACGCATTTATCATTGATAAAGACTTCACTTTCAGCACACTTTGAAATAAAAGAGTTGGAGTTATTATCGCCTGAACCAGCAAACTGTACATCGTTAGAGCAGTTCTGAAAGTTCATAAAAACCGCCACTGGGATTATTAAAATAAAATAATTTTGCCATTTACTAAAAATACGTAAGTTCTTCATAGATGATACCTCATCTGTAATTATACAGCAGGTTTGGCTCAGAATGAAGCAGGTATATGCTTTCTAGATTTTTTTATCCGCCAAATTGTCTCAAAATGAGAATTAATTTATCTCTTAAAAGAATAAACACTGTTCAAGTATTGGTTTGATTTTCTTTAAAATATGGATTAGTTCTGTTCTTTATTGAGCTCGGAAGAGATTAGGAGACATTATTTTATGAAGAAGAGATTTTTTATCGTACTTGCAATTTTGTCGCTAACCACAACTGTTACTTTTGCCTGTGGCACCCCTGGAAAAAGTGGGTTTGCTCCTGAGAATAATTTAAAAATTTCACAGTGGGGCATAGGAAACAATGGCATGACCGAAGAGAGATTTCGGGCAATTATAAAAAATATTTTTGACATCTACACTCCTGTTGTCGCAGCGAAAGACGCACTTCTGGTGGTTTATGGTCACTGGGATGATGACACAGTGAATGCTAATGCTAATACTTGGGGAAAAAGATGGGTTATAAATATGTACGGTGGACTCGCTCGTCATCCATTAGCCACCGAAGATGGTTTTGCTCTTGTTTTTTGCCATGAGCTTGGTCATTTTCTTGGCGGAGCCCCTAGAAAAGATCGTCCATCATGGGCATCTAACGAAGGACAATCAGATTATTTTGGATCTATGAAATGTCTCAAAAGGGTTTTTGAAAAAGAGGACAATATAGCGGTAGTTTCTAAAATGAATATTGATCCTCAATCTACTAAGCAATGTGAATTGGTATACAGGGATGCCAGAGAAGTTGCACTTTGCCAAAGAATTTCGATGGCTGGCAAATCACTTGGAAGAGTTCTAGGTGACATTCATGGGAACTCAAATGTTAATTTCAGCACACCCGATACTTCCACGGTCGGCAAAACATATGGAGAACACCCGGCGCCTCAATGTCGCCTCGATACGTATTTCAATGGTACGTTATGCGACAGGTCCTATGACCAAGACACTGACCCTTTAGATCCAAAAATTGGGGTTTGTACTACGCGTGATGGTTATAAAGTCGGTACTCGTCCTCTTTGTTGGTACAAGCCGACTTCTTCCGAAATTTAGTATTTCGGTTGCGACATTACCAATTTTTGACGTGAAAGTCGCAAAAATCGTTTCTTATCACTCTGGTAGTGTGTCCAAACTCATTTTTAATTCGTACACGCGCCATAACTTCGGGCACGCATCCTGCAATAAAGGATGCAGATCTCCTGAAGCTAATATTTACCCTTGTAGGAATTCCACATGATGATACCAAAAAAGAGCTGTTTAATAGGGTTTTTGCTACTTCTAAGTGGCTCAGTTTTGGCCCAAAATAATGTGAGCTCATTCTCCGAGAACGGGGATGCTATAGTTAGACAGGTAACTTTTGAAAAATGTGATCTTCATGGTTTCGATTTATTTTTTTATTCTATGTTAGGTGGGACATGCGAACTCCTGCTTAGAGTTGAAGGACACGAAGAATTGATAACAGGTGAAGTAGAAATCAAGATGAGGGCATATGAATTTATACACTTTGGCTATCAGACAAATGGTGGGTTTTCTATAGATGCCGTTATCCAGCTGCCCCCGGATCGGGCCATCACAGTGAAAGAGCTTTTTGGGGAGTATGACGAATCAGGTGTCGGGGCATCATCATCTCTTACTGGGGCCGGCATTAGTTTCTACGGAGCCAGAAACGAGCAGGGTATTTTTATAGAACTGGGAGTTTTAAAGTTAGGTAATGTTGGCGCCGGATTCAATTCCGCTACAATTGATTTACAGCCAAAATTTCCATGATAGATCTTAATACCTTGAAGTTTGAATAAAACCCGCTAACCTTAGTGATTGATGAGTCACTTTGACAAAGGCGGCATACGCACCATAGATATCGAGGGACCCATTGGGGAAACATCCGAGTTTTTTTTATTGCCCTTGTTCGGCCTTAAAGAAATTCACTTGAATCTTGAAAAAGCAACTTACATGAATTCGGTGGGCGTTAAACATTGGGTAAATTGGGCGGCAAAGGTTCCCCCGGAGATAAAGGTCATACTTAAAAAAGGTCCCCACATAATCGCCAATCAGGCATCAATGGTTGTAGGGTTTTTACCTAAGCATTTTTTAATCGAGTCCTTTTTTGCTCACTTCGTTTGTCCTAGTTGTGAACTAGAAGTTATCATTGAATTAAGGGAGTCAGAACACTTTAAGCGGACTAGTGGTGAAGATGCGCATTGGTATAAATTGCCGCAGCCCTCATGTAGCAAGTGTCCCACTGAGACAAAGTTAGAAACAGATTTTTTTCCGGAAAAGCTCTTTGCGTTTTTAAAAAGAGCCGATTCCTAGACTCATGAGTGATAATCATATGACGAATAAAATTTTCTATTTCATTCTTCTGCTATCTTTGGGCTGCGCCTCTTCTCCATTGGGACGCAAACAACTCATTTTAGTATCCGATGATCAAATGAATTCCATGGGCCAACTGGGTTTTGAGGAAATGAAGGCCAAGGGACTGCGCAGCCAGGATCCGAAAGTAAATAATTTTGTTAGTTGTGTTGTTTCTCCAATTACGAAAGTGGTGGGAGGCGAATGGGAAGTCGTAGTGTTTCAAGATAAAAGTGCCAATGCATTTGCACTTCCCGGTGGAAAAATTGGGGTTCATACAGGAATATTATCGGCAGCAAAAACGGATGCGCAACTCGCAGCAGTTGTCAGCCATGAAATTGGCCATGTGTTAGCAAAACATGGAGCAGAACGTGTTTCGCAAACTCTAGCTGCTCAAGGGGGGCTCGGGATTTTAGATGCCGTTTTGACCGGAAAATCCCAGAGTAGCCGCAGTAAAAGTTTGATTATGGCAGGAATTGGATTGGGTGTTCAATACGGTGTTATATTGCCACATGGTCGAACGCAGGAAACGGAGGCTGACGTTATAGGACTGGATCTGATGTCCCAGGCCGGTTTCGATCCAGCTCAAAGTGTAGAGTTGTGGAAAAATATGCAGTCACTCGGCGGAGGGCAACCGCCCGAATGGCTTTCCACTCACCCATCGAATGAATCTAGAATCAGTAATCTTCAAGCAAAAATTCCTGAGTATTTGCCAAAGTATCAAAAGGCTATAAGTCAGGGCCGAAACCCAAAATGTTTACTTTTCCCCTAGTTTAACATTTCGATCATCAGGTAAGTAAAGCGATCCGACAACAAATGTCATGATGGCTATGCCGATGGGATAAATAAGCCCGGCGTAAATATTTCCAGTACCCGCGACCAGTGCAGTTCCAATAAGTGGAACGAGACCGCCAAATATGCCGTTTCCGACATGGTAGGGTAGTGACATTGAGGTATATCGAATATGTGTGGGAAAAAGCTCAACCAGAAAGGCCGCGATGGGTCCATACACCATCGTAACGAACAAAACCTGAACCAGAACAAGAGCTGTGAGCGCCACAATGTTGGGGTGCGCCGGGTCGCTTGATACACTCACCATCGTCATATATATGGGGAGATAACAGATGGCGGCAAGTCCACAGCCGGTCATCATGATTTTCTTTCTGCCGATGCGATCAGAAAGCCAGCCAAAAAAAACAAAGAATGGAGTTCCAATTAAAAGAGCGACGGCAATGATGGTGTTGGCAGTGATAAAATTTATTTTAAGGACTGTTTGCAAGTAAAAGAGCGCATAGAATTGCCCCGTGTACCACACGACCCCTTGCCCGGCAGTGGCTCCAAAGAGCGCCAGCAAAACTAAGTTTCGATTTTTTGGCTGCAGAAAGCTATCCCTCAATGGACTTTTGGAGGCCTTTCCTGACTTTTTTAACATCAAAAAAAGCGGTGATTCCTTTAATTTTGCTCGAATGAAGTAGGATAAAATGACCAGAAAAATTGAAAGCAAAAACGGTATTCTCCAACCCCAAGCTTGAAAGGCGTCTTCGCCTAGTCCAAGCCGTGTACCAAGAACGACTCCTAGTGAAACAAATAACCCGAGCGTCGCCGTTGTCTGAATAAAACTAGTATAGAATCCGCGGTGCCCGTCTGGGGAGAACTCAGCAACGTAAGTCGCGGCGCCGCCGTATTCGCCTCCGAGCGCGAGACCCTGAAGTAAGCGTAGGAGTAGCAAGGCCATGGGAGCGAGAAATCCAATTTGTTCATAGGTAGGAAGAAGTCCTATGGCAAAAGTAGAGCCTCCCATAAGAAGTAAAGTCACCAGGAAGGCATATTTGCGTCCGACCAGATCCCCGATTCTTCCAAAGAAAAGAGCGCCAAAAGGACGAACTACAAAGCCCGTGGCAAATGTCGCGAGTGTCGAAAGCAGTGCTACCGTGTCGTTGCCTTTTGGAAAGAAGTGTCCCGAGATGACAGTTGCTAGGCTTCCAAAAATGTAAAAGTCGTACCACTCAATGAGCGTTCCCGCTGACGAAGCAGCTATTACAGACCAGATAGTGCGTCGAGAATTCATATACCTAGTAAACTACTTTTCGAGAACTAACTCAATCATATCTATCAAGTTTTTTTCACCCAGCTGTTCGAGGGGCTGACCATTGACGAAAAAAGTAGGAGTACTTTGTACACCCAATCTCATTCCGTCATCCTCGTCGATTTTTACTTTTTCGCCGTGTTTCTTGATAACGACTTCAGGCACTAAATTATTTTTTGATAATCCTATTTTAGCGAGATAACCAGGAATCAGCTCAGGTTTTGGAGCATGGTGATCGCCCCACTCGGGCTGCTTTTCAAATAAAATATCTAAGGCTTGTTCAAACTTTCCCATTTCATGCGCTTCCTCTAGGACGCTAGCCGCGTACATCGAGTTTTTATGATAAGGCATGTAGCGCAAAACAAAATGAACACGATCTTTATATTGTGCGACTATTTTTTTAAACACCGGATGAAACATGCGACATGATTCACATTCGGGGTCAAACCATTCTATCACAGTTACTCTAGCCATCGTATTACCCATACTCGGACTATGCGGCCGCACAAAAAGAGGAGCTCCATTGCTCTGACTTTCCGGAGGGAGCGATTCAACCACTGGTACCACTGGCGCTGGGGTTTTTGTGTTCATACTGACAACCAAAAAAATAATAATAGCGGCTATAGCTGCGCCGACCACAAAAAGCTTATTCTTCACAAAAAACTCCTCTTTTCTTTTTTATCTAAGAATATAAATATTGTTATAAGTAGAAAACTAATGAAAGACATGATTGGAATGGTAATAACTCCAAATAATTCAAGTTGTCTGGAAGTACATGAAAGTTCTTTTGTACAAGGAGCCAAGGCTTCGGAGATGACACCATAGTAAAGCAGATTGTGATAAACTGAGACAGCGAGCCCCAATAAAATAAAAGGCATGGCGTATTTTTTATAGTTCTGATCTTCAGTCCAAAGTGCCGCAGCAAAAATCCACACCAGAGGATACAAGAATATTCGCTGATACCAACATAACGTACAGGGCGGAAATTTCATAATTTCGCTAAAATAGAGACTACCCAAAACGCCCGCTAACGCTATTAAAAAGCTACTCTGAAGCCATTTCATCTACTAAGAATAGTTAAACTTTTCAAGGTATGCAAACATATTAATTAGAGACTAATTTTTCGGATACCTGACAACAACAGGCCGTTTTGCTGTGCACGCTGTGGGGCTCGGCTTTGCCCAAACCAAGACTTCCAATTCAGCAAGCGCCGTTGTGTTATCAATGTCGTTACCGTAGGTAAAACTTAAATGCGCGCTGCCCAGATCAGGAAACTTCATGGCATCCAAAGAAACGATGTAAGAATTGGGATACGCATTGTTGTTAATATCATATACTTGTCCGTTGCAAGTGACTTGAATGCCGTTGTCAATACGGGTCAGCCCCGTCAGACTCGAAGTATTAAAACCATTTCCCGACGACATATCGTCGCCGGATAGAATCACACCGCCAGCAAAAGCTTTCAGAGTGTCGAAGGTGGATTGTTTTCCCATTGGGAACCCGGGATTCACTAACCAAACGACATCATAACCAATAAGGTCAGAGGCCTTAAGTCCATCTACGGGTTCATCGATGTGGTTCGGGCTATAGCGAAATAATAAATTCTGCCAGAGATTTCTGAAGTCATCGGGGGATTCGCCGTGATGGTTGAGATCAAGTACAACTAGCACCTTAGGATTAGTCACTGGCGAAGCATATTGAACCATTTTTTCAGCGACAAGTTGGGCTGACACCTGATCTACAGTGGGATTTGGCAAATTGTCGCTATCTCCAAAAGCCAAAAGAATTGTAACTACTCCCGGTTTGTCGACTAGTGGTGCTGGAATACATTTTATATCTTGGGGATCACAACTAAGTACATTGACTCCGCCGCCAGTTTTACTATTTGTGGAAAATTTCACATTGCTGCAGTTCTGATAAGTAACAAGACAGCCGATAAGTGCGATATAAAAGATGTGAGTTCGAAATGAGTACAATGAATACATGGACCCTCCACAGTTATCTGTCGGCAGAATGGTGTGATTTATGTAATGGTGTCTCGTTTTGAAATCAAAATATTATTTTTTGTGACTAATATCGATGCTAATTATTTTTTTTATTGATTATTCCTAGACCTTTG
>Ga0163152_10004996_pt1 | contig 15953 bp, 11 predicted proteins | sample OliLakLV19MP8IB2_FD_148635 | JGI IMG/M metagenome (GOLD analysis project Ga0163152, IMG submission 148635) | Freshwater microbial mat bacterial communities from Lake Vanda, McMurdo Dry Valleys, Antarctica - Oligotrophic Lake LV.19.MP8.IB-2 | ecosystem: Environmental > Aquatic > Freshwater >... | reverse complement strand
TGACCGGCACCGGCGCGATCAACAGCGGGGGCATTCCCGCGAGCCGCGCTCCGGTCCCCGTCGGCAAGCCCGGTGGGCAAGGACGCGCACCGGTGCCCGCCGGCGCCAGGCCCGGCACGGCGGCGGTGCCTCGTGCAGGCGGCCAGGTCGCTCCCCGCCCCGGCACCGGAGGCTCGCCGAAGGTCGTCAACAAGAAGGACGGCGAAGGCGGACTCCCGAAGCCGTTGATCTTCGGCGCGGTCGGCCTGCTCGTCGTCGTCGGCTTCGGCTTCATCCTGATCAACGGAAACTCGAACGCCAAGCCCAGGGGCAACGACCCGCAGGCGACGCCGACGCAGCTCGTGATCCCGCAGATGGTTCTCCCCATTGCGGCGAACAGCGAGGACAAGTGCAGCCCGAAGTGCCAGCGCGCCCTCGACATCGGCGACTCGCTCCGCGATTCGAACAACCTCAAGGCCGCGCGCGACTCGTTCCAGGAGGCCGTGGATCTCGAGCCCACCTGCCTCTCGTGCGCCGTGCGGCTCGAAGCGGTCGAGCGGTCGATCGAAGAATCGATCCGCAAATACGAGAAGGCCGGCGTGCTCTCCTTCGAAAAGGGCGACTTCCAGCGCTCGATCGACTCGTGGGAGATCGCGATCGAGCTGATGCCCGACCCGACGAAGACGAAGGACGCGACGAAGAAGACCCAGTCGGAGTCCCGCCGCCGCGAGCTGAAGAAGAAGATCGACGAAGCGTCGAAGCTCATCGAACGCCAGCCGCAGTAGCCCGCGGTAGACTCTCCTCGGCGTGTTCTTCAACCTCGGCCCCTTCCTGCGCAAGGAGCTCGTCGTCCTCTCCCGGAGGCGGCGCACGTTCTGGATGCGCGCCGGTGCGCTCGCGATCCTGAGCGTGCTGATGATCCCGCTGCTCGTGCAGCTGATGGTGCAGTCGAGCCGCGGCTACTCGGTGAAGGGCGCCGCCGAGGTCCTCTTCCAGCTCTTCGTGTGGACGCAGTTCGCGCTCGTGTTTGTGGCCGCGCCCGCGTTCTCCGCCGGCGCGATCAGCTACGAGCGCCGGCTCGGGATGATCGACCTCCTGCGCCTCGCAGCGATCCGCGCGCCCGCGCTCACGCTCGGCAAGTTCCTCGGCGCGGCGGCCCTCCCCTTCCTGCTCGTGTTGTCGGAGGTGCCGTTCCTCTTCATCTGGAGCCTTTTCGGCGGCATCTCCCCCGAATCGATCTTCGCGACGCTCTTCCTCACGGCCACGATCACCACGCTTTTCATCGCGTTCGGCCTTTTCACGTCGGCGATCTCGCAGACCGCCGGCATCGCGACCGTCGTCTCGTATCTGGTCGCGCTGATTTACGTGTTCGCGCCGCTGTGGGCAGCCCCGTTCATGCCGTCCGGATTCGAGAGCTACCTGGTCCACGTCACGCTGTGGCGCGTGCTGAACAACCCCGGCATCACCTCGATCCCCTGGATGCACGCCGTCCTGTCGTCGATGGCGCTCTCGCTGATGCTCGTGCTCGCGGCGAGCGTGTTCCTCATGCAGCCGCCGTCGTTCGCGCGCGTGCTCGACAAGACCTCCATCGGCAGCCGCGCCGTGCGCCGCAGCCGCAAGGTCTGGCGCTGGCCCGTCCTCTGGCGCGAGATCTACTGCGGCGGCGGAACGCGCGTCACCACGTTCCTCAATCTCTGCACCATCATCTCCGTCGGCTGCCTGATCGCGGCCGCGCTCGTCGACGACAAGACCGCACGCGGCGTCCTCGGCGGCATCACGCTCGCGATGCCGCCGATCGTGGGCGGCGTGCTCGGCTCGATCGCGGTCACGCTCGAGAAGGAAGGCGGCTCGATCGCCGCGCTCCTGCTCACGCCGAGCGCGGCAACGTCGGTCGTACTCGGCAAGTTCGCCGGCGCCTGCTCGCGCACGCTGCCGCTGGCGATCATCCCGTTCCTCCTCGGCTTCGTCCGCATGGAGGAGCTGTGGATGTGGGCGTCGCTCTCCTCGACGCTCGCCTCGCTGCTGCTCATCTCCACCGGGACACTCTTCTCGGTGATTTTCGCGAAGAGCGCGGTCTCGGTCGCCGTCACGTTCGCGGGCACAATCTTCTACTCGTTCTGCTGCTGCAACGTGCTCATGACGTTCCCGATGATGATGATGACCACGCCTGACGCGGACGCGCCGATCCGCATCGTGATGTTCTTCATCAGCGTGGGCCTCTACGGCGTGATCATCGCGACCGTGCTCGCGATCGCCGTCGGCCTCTTCGAGACGCGCGCGCGCGACGCCCTCGGCGCGTCGTAACGCGGAGAGCCCTTCGACTCGGCCGCAAACTGCCGCGGCCTCGCTCAGGGTGAGGCTGGCGGCGCATCCTCACCCTGAGCGAGCGAAGCGAGTCGAAGGGCTGTCCGAGGTCAGAAGCTCTTCGACTTCGTCAGCCGCGGTCGAGCGAAGCGGGGTCGAACGTCGAGGGATCGAGCGTCGCCTTCAGGTCGATCGCGCCAACCTCGATGACCGTCTCGTGGCCGTCCTTCTTCGAGGTCATCCGCATGTGCTTCGGGATCCGCACGTCGCCCTCGACGTGGATCTTTGCAGGATCGACGTCGAGCACTTTTGTCTCCGTCTTGGCGTCGAAAAAGCGAACGCGCACCGTCGTGAAGTCGTCCTTCGTGATCGAGAGGATCGTCTTCGTGTAGGCGCTCTCCGCGTCTTTCGTCGGCGTCGCTTCGACCGTCCAGCACGTCTTTCCGGCTACGGTCTCGTCCGCGAGCCGCTTGTAGGTGCTTTTACCGAGATCGCGTGGCGCGAGGTCCTCATACGCGAAGTCGCTACCCATGAACGCACCGCCGCGCTGCTTGCCGACGAGCTTCCGCACGCGCTTCACGCCCGGCAGATACAGGTGCTGCGAAACGCCGCCGTCCTTCTCGACCGACAGCAGGACCGTCCCGGCGACGTCTTTCGGCTCGAGAAACTCGATGCGCGTGGACCACTCCCCCTTCGCGCTTTTCGCGCGCGAAATCTGGAGCGACCGCACGCGTTCGGCCTTGCCGTCGACGAGCGTCATGGTCGTCTTCTGCTTCGACGACGCGGGCTGCCCTGAGTCGGTCGCCTTGCGGACGATCGCTTCGGCGGAGGGCTCCTCCGCGGCAACGGGGAGCGCCAGGGCGAGAGCCAGGAACAGCACAGCGGTCTTCATGGGTGATTTCTGTGTACAAAGAAAAGACCGGCGTCTGCCGATCTCCCCTGCTGCTGCCCAAGGCCCTTGGTAATTCGCTTTCGCTGCCTGACCCGACCCCGGGTGGCGGACTCCATGAGCCCGCCGTCACTGTTACGTCAATCGTCCCACCATCAATGCAGGGTGGTCAACTCGTCGTCGAGCTCACCGAGGAAAGTCCGCAGCCGCTCGCCCCGGGTGGGGTGACGCAGCTTTTTCAGGGCCTTCGCTTCGATTTGGCGGATGCGCTCGCCCGTCACGTTGAACTGGCGGCTGATCTCGTCGAGCGTGTGGTCCGCGTCCTCGCCGATGCCGAAGCGAAGCCGGAGAACCTTTTCCTCCTGCGGCGTCAGCGTGGCGAGCGCCTTCTTCGTCTCGTCCGTGAGCGCGTGCTGCACGACCGCATCGGCCGGCATGATCGCGTTCTTGTCCTCGATGAAGTAACCGAGCTCGACGTCGTCATCGCCGCCCACCGGCGTCTCCATCGAGATCGGGTTCTTCACGATGTTGAGCGCGGCATCGACCTTGTCCATCGGCAGCTTCGCCGTGTCCGCGATCTCGGTCGGGCTCGGCTCGCGTCCATGGAGCTGGCGGAACGAGCGCTGCACCTTCGTGATGCGCTTCGCGATCCCGATCATGTGGATCGGCACGCGGATGGTCGTCGCCTTGTTGTCGATGGCCCTCGCGATGAACTGGCGGATCCAGCAGCTCGCGTACGTGCAGAACTTGAATCCGAGCTCCGGATCGAACTTCTCGGCCGCCCGCATCAGACCCAGGTTTCCTTCCTGGATGAGGTCGGGGAGCGGAAGCCCGCGGTTCACGTATTTCTTCGCGATCGAGATGACGAGCCGCAGGTTCGCGTTCACGAGCTGCGTCTTGTGCTGCATGTACGCCATCTCGCCCTTCTCGACCTGTTTGCCGAGGGCGCGGATCGCCTCCGCGGGGAGGTGGCAGTCGTTCTCGACGGTGGCAATCTCGGCCTTGAGCGCCTTCGCGCGCTCGAGGCAGTTCGCCGTCCCGATCTTCTGGAGGCGGTCGATCTCGCTCATGTGGCGGTCGACCTTGAGGCCGACGACCTTCACCTTCTTCGCGAGCCGCTTGAGCAGCTTCACGTCGACAGCGAGATCGGTGATGACCTGCGCCATCTCGTCCTGGTACTTCACGAGCGGGCTCTTCTTCGTCGACTTGTGGCCGGTCTCGGCGAGCTTCTCGATCTTCTTCACCGCGGCGCGGAGCTTCTCCACGTAGCCGGGCGCGGCCTTCGCACCGCCCTCGGGACCCTTCTCTTCGAAGAAGTCCGCGGGACGCGAATGGCGGGACTCCGCTTCGTCCCAGATCGCGAGGAGGTCGGACGTCGCCGCGGGAAAGCGCGACGCGGCATCGACCATCATCACTTCGCCCGCGAGCATCGCGCGAGCGACCGCGACTTCACCGGCGGCATCGAGCAGCGGAACGCTGCCGATCTCCTTGAAGTAGGCGCGGATCGGATCGTCGCCGAGATTGCCGGCGGTGACGGCGGACGGGTGCTTCGGGTCCTTGATCGGGCCCGCCTTCGCAGCGGCGGCAGCGGTCGGGTACTTCACTTTGATTCCGGACTCGGAAAGGAGCTGAACCACCTGGGCAAGGTCCTCGGGGGACCGCTGGCCAGGAGGCAACATCTGGAGCAATTCGCGCGTGGTCATCGACCCCGCCGAGATTGCGTGCCGGACGATGTCGTCCAGCGTCATGGTCGGAGCTCGTTTGGCCTTCGTCACTGATGCATTCCCTTGGCCGTCTTGCATCACGGCCCCGCGTTGTGTGAAGCCCTATGGGTGGACCCTCTGCGGGGGACCTTTATTTCAGGGACGCAATCAACGCCGCGACAGATGCGCGGGAAATCGATGGAAGATAATCTTCAAACCCTGCGGAGCAAGGCCCCCGGCTTTGCACCACCCAACCTAAGGGTCAGATGCACCCGGATCCCGATGGTTCCAGCGATCCGGGAAAACGGCGAAACGCCCGGACCCATTAGGGTCTCGGGCGTTTCGGCCGAGCGAAACGAGGGGCGGTTTCGCTCAGGTCCCGTAGCGGACGTCGACCTCACCGGCCTGACGGTTCCGCTGCATCTCCCGCCGAATCAGGTTGCGAAGGAACATGGTGACGGTCATCGAATTCTTGCCCGCCATGTTCTTGAGAAACGTGTGCTCTTCCAGTGAGATATGCGTGTTCAGCACACGCTTCCCGGGGGGGACGCCAGTCGACATACGCGGACTCCTCTCCGGCTGACCGGCCGGAATTGAAAGGGAACTCGTTTCAGGGACCTCAGTGTTTCTCACAGATCGACCCTCCATCCACAGATCTTAACTAACGATGCATCAATGAGTCAATAAGAATGTTAATTAAGCTTAACTTTATTTAACTACAGGCCCAAGTGCCTGTTTTATATAAGAGGCGGATCCGCGCTTGGAAGCCGAGAACGATTCCCCTACACTCCGGCGCCGATGAAGACCCTCTGCTCGTTCTCCACGGTCGACGCGGCCGAGGGCCGGACCGGCGAAGTTCTGGAACGCACGGAAGCGGGCTTCTTCCTCGCGAGCAACACGCTCTACCCGCCGGGGACGGCTCTCACGCTCATCGTGACCGAGCCCGGCACGCGCTTCCCCGTGCGGCTCCGCGGCGATGTCGCGTGGGCGCGGACGACCGACCGGTCGGGGATGTACGTGACGCTCGCGATCGCGCCGGCCGATGCGGCCGCACCCGACGACGAGCTCAGGACTGCGGCGTCTCCTGGGCGCCATCCGCAATCGCGCGCTTGAAGAAGCGCTCGAGGACTTTGCGCTCGGACGGCGGCACTTCTTCGAACTGGATGCCGTAGCCGTACATCCGCAGCTTCTTGCCGTCGATCTCTTCGTACTTCGAGCGCATGTGCTTCACGCGCCCGATGAGCTTCACCTCGCGCAGACTGCCCGGCAGCGTGATGGTGAGCTCGAGCCGCCCGTTCGGTGAAAGGCGCTCGCTCGTTTCGAAGTAGATACCGCCCTTCGAGATGTTGTCCGTGTAGACCTTCACGAACTCGTCGGAGTTCGCGAACGTCACGGGCACCTTCGCGTCGATGCGGAGGTGCCGCCGGCGCTCGAGCTCCGCGCGGGCCTTTGCGTAGCGCTCTTTGATCTTCGATCGATAGTCCGGCGAATCGTCGGCCACGGGCACCGAGTCTACGCCACCCCTGCTTGCAGCGGAATGCTCTGGAGTGATAGCGTTTTTTGCCTGTCGGCCGCCGTCAAAGCCGCTCTCCTTCGCTCGGTCACGGCCATCGCCGGACTTCTGCCTTCGCTTGCGTTCGCGCAGACGCCGCTTCCGTCTCCCCTGCCCGGCTTCGATTCGAAATCCGAGATCCAGGAAGGGCGCGAAGCGCCTCCCGGCGCCACCGTCAATCGTCAGACGAACGTCGTCGATCGCGCCGCGGACATCATCTACTACCGCTACAAGGGGGTGGATCTCCCCCTGAAGAAGTTCCTCGAATACGAGGGAAGCCAGCCGTTCGTGCAGATCATCGACGGCGAGGATGTGCTGTGGGTCGCGAAGCGCGCGGACCTCTATCGCATGCTCGACAAGGTTCTCTACAACGAGCTCGATACGATGACGGGAGCGGCCGACGATCTCTACGACCGCAACCGCTGGCCTGCCGCCCATCAGGCGTATCAGGACGTGCTCGAGGTTCTCGTCGACGACGCGAACGACCTCGCGACGGCGGATCTCCGGCACTACCCCGCGGTGAAGAGCTACTTGCAGCTGCGCATGGGGCAGTCGCTCGCGTTCCAGTCGAAGAAGCGGTGGCAGGACGCGCAGGATTTCCTCGAGAAGGCGTTCGAGGATCGCGAAAGCGCGAAGCGCTTCTCGGACGACGCGGTCAATGAACACCTCGCGCCGGTGTACCTGGCTTCCGCGAAACGCAACGAGGTGGACGCCGAAGCGGCCGCCGTCGACGCGGAGCAGATGTCGGCGCGCGCGACGAAGCTCCTCGAGACCGCGGTCACGCAGAACGATCGGCTCTGGCAGGCGCACAACGAGCTCGGGATCCTCGCCGTCGAACGCGCGATCCGCGCCTCGATGGATGGCCGCTTCGCCGATTCGAAGAAGGAATACGAAGCTGCGCGCGAGCGATTCCGGAAGGCACGCGCCGGAGACGCGAAGGAGATGGTCGACGGCAACCTCATCGCCGTCTACTCGGGGCTCGCCGATCTCGCGCACGCCGAAGGCCGCTACGGAGACGCGCTCGACGCGCTCCGCGACGCGATGGAGATCACGCCCGACTTTGCGGAAGGCAATCCGGACGCGCCGCCGTCGCCGGGCGCCGCGAAACAGAGCGGCATGCCGGCGTTCGAAGTGAGCTTCACCGATTTCAACTCGATCCGCGGCGAACGCATCGTCGTCACCGCCGAGCTCAACGCCGGTCTCGCACGCAAATATCTCGAGATCGAGCGCGACCGCCGCCGCGCCGCCAAACTCCCTCCCGTGACCGAAGTCGCGACGGCGGTGCCCGCGCTCTGGAAGAAGCGCGGCGATCAGCTCCTCAAGAAAAAGCACTGGGGCGGAGCGATCGCGCTCTTCACGGGACTGCATGACGTCTACCTGATGAAGGGCGCCCCTGAGTCGGCGTCGCCCGAGTTCAAGCAGTACGTCCAGGCGAGCCTCGAACGCGCGTTCAGCGAGCGCGCCAACGTGCTCGTGAAGGCCGGTCGCGACGACGACGCCATCGCGCTCCTTGCGCTCTCCGCCGACTACGTCCCCAACTCGCGGCTCCTCGCGAACGCCGAAGTGATGGGCAAGCTGAGGAAGGCGGACGCCGCACTCGCGGGCGCGCGCTGGGAGGAGGCCGTCGGCCATCTCCTCAAGATCCACGAAAAGATCTACAAGCCGCAGGAGAACGACGCGGAGAAGGTGAAGACCTCGGGTGATCTCGCGCTGCGGCTCGGCGCGGCCTATGTGGGGCTCACGCGGGCGGCGCTGGCTCGCGGCGATCTCGAGACGGCCGGCAGATACGCCGACAAGGCGCGACGGCTGAAACCAGAGCGCGCCGAGTGGCGCGAGAACCACGGGCGGGTGCTGATCGCCGTCGCGAAGACGGCGGAGGCCGCGGGCGACATGGACGGCGCGCTCGCGATGTACGAGCGCGCGCGAGCGGAAGGCTCCGGCGCCTCCGCGATCCGCGCGGCGTTCTCGCGCGACAAGCTGCGCGTGCAGCTCTTCGTCCCGAAGGCACGACGCCAGCTCGTCAGCGCCACGCGACAGTACGGCGCCGTCGTCGTGTTCCTCGGGCTCGGCCTCGTCCTCGGGGTTCCCGCGACGCGCACCTACCTCTCGGCGTCGTCGCGCCGACGCCGGGCGAAATCCCTCCGCGCCGCGGCGCTCGTCGCCTACGACGGCAAGAAGTGGAACGAGGCGGTCGACCTCTTCAACGACTTCCTCGTGCAGAGCTCCGGATCCGCGGACGGCGAGGCGTTCGAGCTTCTCGCGCGCGCTTACCGGCAGATCGGCGACTACGAAAACGCGCTCCGCTATTTCGATCGCGCTGCGAACCGCCTGCCCGGCCGCCGCTACAACCTCGAACGCGCCGAGATCTATCTCATGCGGCGCAACCTGCCGCTCGCGCTTCGACAGCTCCGCACGTCGTCCTCGCTGCAGTCCGACGCCGAGAAGCTCGCGCACCTCATCGACGCGATCCGCACGCGAGATGGCGATGGCCCGTTCCTCATCGAAGCGATGGGCGCGGTGCGGCTCACGGCCGGCGATTTCGACGGCGCCAAACGGCTCTACAACCGGCTCCTCGAGCTCGACCCGCGCAACACGAAGATCCTCCGCGCGATGGCGGATCTCTCGCGTCGCGCGGGACGCGACAAGGAACGCCGGATGTACATGGAGAAGCTCGTCCAGGTGGATCCGGAGGACGTCGCCGGACTTCGCGAGCTCGGCAATCTCTACGCGACCGCCGGCGAGCTTCCCCAGGCGATCGCCGCGTTCCGCCGCGCCTTCGACATGAATCCCGGCGAGGGACTCGCCGCGCGGATCGCGGAGCTCGAGGCCGAGCTGCTCGTGCGCGAGGCCGAATCCGAGATCACCCGCCTCTCGGCAGAGCAGCCCACGCCGAACCGCCGCTTCCGTATCGGTGAGCTGCACTGGAGGCTCGGCCGGCCGACGGAGGCGAAGCGCTTTTTCGAGGAGTGCGCGACGATCAAGGAGCTGCAGGTCCGCGCGCTCCGGTATCTCGGCCTCATCGCGCACGCGCAGGGCGATCCCAACGACGCGATCAGCCTGCTCCGGGGCTATCTCGCCAAGCGCACGAACCTCGCGCCTGACGCGCCCGAGAAGGAAGCCCGGTACGCGCTCGCCGAAGCCTACGAGCAGATCGGCGATTCGGATCTCTCGACCGCGCAGTTCGACGCCATCTTCGAAGCGGACCCGGGCTACAAGGATGTCGCGAAGCGCGTGAAGGTGAAGCTCACCGCGCGCACACCGTCGTCGCCGTCCGGCGCGGCGACGAGCATGGATTGTCCCTTCTGCAAGCGGCGGGTTCCGGCCAACGCGGAGTTCTGCCCGAACTGCCGGTTCAACCTCGCGTCCGGCAAGGCGCCGGCGACGCCGCGCAGCGATCGGCTCGCGCTCCCCGGCAAGATGCCCGGCGACGACGAAGATCCGAAGCTTTGACCGCGTGAGCCGTTCGCCGCTCTTTCATTGGCTCTATCCCGCGTGACGAGCGACGGACTGTGGTCTCCGCGCGGAACGTCCGCGCGATGGATCGTGCTGATCGCCATGTCGGTGAACCTCGCGGCGAGCCTGATGATGGCGACGATCCTGCGGCAGGGTACGGCGGCAGGCGGCGCAATCCCCGATCGCCTCGCCTACGTCGCGGCGCACGCGAGAATGGTTTCCGCGGGATGGTACACGTGGGAGCTCGCCACGCTCTCGCTCGTCGCCGTCTTCGCGACGGTGCTGCGCTCGCTCGATTCGCCTGGAACGTCGGGCCTGCGTGCCCTTTCCTTCCTGCTGCTCGCGTTGGGCGCGATCCCCGACTCGATCAACAACCTGATCAACGCCGGCATCCTCCCGGACATCGCGATCGAGTGGGCTTCGCTTCCCGACGGCGATCCGCTGCGCATCGTGCTCGCCGGCGAGTTCGCGCGATGGGATCGCTTCACCGTGCTCCTGACGGGCGCGCTCGCGAACGGGTTCTACGCCGTCGCGGGATGGCTGTTGATGGTGTCCGCCTACCGAACGCCGGCGTATCCGCGAGCGCTGTGCCACCTGCAGTGGGTGCTGTGGACGGCGACGAGCGCGATGTCCGCGGCCGCCGTCATCGACTCGACGCCGGCGCTGATCGCGACCGTCGCGGTCACGATGGCGTCGTTCGTGATCTGGAGCGCGGCGACGGCGTGGCTCTGGCTGGGCCGCGAGTGACCGGCGCCGACGCCTGGCTCCGCTGGATCCACCTCGGCAGCTTCACCGTATGGAGCGCGAGCGCGTTGGGCGCGTATTGGCTCGTGATCGTCGCGGGGCTCGAGCGCCGGAAGAACATGGCGGATCCGGAGCTCGCGCGCCGCGACGACTGGGTGCGCCGGCGGTTCCTCGACGTGGTGTGGTTGGAGCACGCGGCGATCCTCGTACTGCTCGCGTCGGGTGTGTATCGCGCGCACCGCTTCGGGCTGCTCGAGTCGTGGGACGTGCTGATGGCCGCCCGGTGGCTGCGCTGGAAGCTCGCGCTGATCCTGTTCGTGGTGGTGCCGTTCGAGGCTTACGACATCTGGCTCTCGCACTGGCACATGCCGCGGCTGCTGCGCCGAGAGCCGTTCGGTTCGCCGGCGCGAGCGGGCGTGGGCGGCACACGATCGCTTCATGTGGTTCGGCGGCGCGATCCTTTCGGTCGTTATTCCTGTGATCGCGTGGCTCGCCGTGTTCCGCCCGGTGTGATCCATCACGCGGGCGCCATGGATGCGCGTTACCGAAAGGGCAGCGGAGGACCGGGTGTAGACGGTCCTCCGCTGCCTCGACTCAGCTTCGCCGGCGCCGCAGTACGGCCACGAGAGACAGAGCCAGGCCCGCAAGAGCCGTCGCTCCGCTCGAGCCGGGGGCGACGGAGCAGGAGCCCGTGGAGTCCTTCTCGCCGCCCGCCGTGCGGAACATGCTCGGGCTGCTGGCGGCGCTCGCCGCGCCGCCGGCGTCAATCGCGACCGCCGTCCACCAGTAGTTCTTGCCCGCCCTCAGGCCCTCGACCGCGCCCGGCGCGAAGGAGGTCACTCCACCCGCACCAGCCGCGATGCTCGTCCCCTCTTCGATCAGCTCGGTCATCTCTTCGTCCCCGAAGAGCTGGAAATCGTAGGTGATGGTGTCAGCCTCCGGATCGGTGGAGTTCTCGACCGAGAGAACCACGCCGTCGCGATTCACGATCGCCCCCGCGCCGGGATCGACCGGCACCGGCGCCGACGGCGCCTCGTTGACGGCGTCCACGAAGAACGACGCCGCGACCCAGTTGCCGAACGACTCGCCGTCCCAGGCGCGCACGCGCCAGTAGTGGGTGGTGTTGTCCGCGAGCGCCGCTGAGGAGAGCGTGGTGGTGGTCGTACCCGCCGCCACCATCTGACCCTCCGCTCCCGCGAAGACGATCGAGGTGGAGACCTGGAACTCGTAGGACAGGGTATCGCTCTCCGTGTCCGTGGAGTTGGTCACCGACAGGTCGGGCGTGGTGTCGGTGACCTCCGCGCCGTTTGCCGGGCTGGCGACCGCCGGTGCGGTCGGCGCCGTGTTGCCCGCGGACGTCCGGAACGTCGCCGAGGCCGACCAGGTTCCGTCCACGTTGCCGTCGTTGGCCCGCGCCCGCCACCAGTAGTCGGTGTTGTGCGAGAGCTGGGTGGCGACGTCCACGCTGGTGATGGAGAAGGGCGCCGTGGCAATCCCCTCTTCGGCCACGTCGAGCACCTCGAAGTCCGGCGTGCCCGTGAGAGCCGCGTTGTCGAAGACCTGGAAATCGTAGGTCAGCGCATCGCCGTCCGGATCGGACGCGTTGTTCACCACCAGGGTCGGCGTGGTGTCGACGGTATCGTCGTTGGTGGGCGAGAACGCCGTCGGCGCCGCCGGGCCGTTGAACGCGGCGGGGTCGCTGCCGCCCTGGAACTCCTCGAGATTGGTGAGACCGTCCGCATCGCCGTCGTCACCCGCGTTCGCGGAGCCTGGGTAGGCCGCTTCGAACGCATCGCTGAGTCCGTCCGCGTCCGAGTCGGCGTGGCTGGTGACGGTCTGCGAGAAGTAGCTCTCACCGCCGTCGTTGTCGCGGAGCTTCACCTGGTAGGACTGCGACGACCGGCTCTGGTCCGCCGTCGGGCTCCAGCTGATGACGCCGTTCGCCGATCCGATCGACATGCCGGCGGGACCGAACGTGAGCGAGAAGCTCACCGTGTCGGCCGCGACGTCGCTCGCGTTCAGGTCGCACGCGTAGCCGAGAGCGGAGCTGCTGCCGCAACCGGACGCGACCGTCGCCGTGGGAACAGCATTTGTCACCGTCGCGGTGGTCTGGCCCGTGGCGACGTTTCCTTCGTCGTCGGTGACCGTCACGTTGATGGTGTAGCTCCCCGTACCTTCGTCGCCGTAGGTATGCGCGCAGACCCGGCCGCAGTTCGGGGACGACGTTGCGTCGCCCCAGGTGTAGTCGAGGGTATAGGTGTCACCCGTGGACGCCGCGAGCTCCACGTGCACCGTGACCGCCTGGCCTTCGCTCTTCGTGCTGGAGTTCGAAATCGCGGTGATGAGCGGCTTCGCGTCCGTCACGATGATGTCGCGGGTCTCCGAGGTGACGATGCCCGCGCCGTTCGCCACGGAGACCCGGACGGTGTGCGTCCCGATGTTCGCGTAGTAGTGGCTGCCGCTGCGGATCGACCCGCCGCAGAAGTCGTCCTGCGCCGCCGAACAGCCGTCGTTGTCCCAGTCGATGGAGTAGGTGAGCGGCGTCGCCGGCGAGTTCCCGTCCACCGCGTCCACGTCGACGGCGGCCGCGTCGCCCTCGGCGACGATGTCCGTGTAGGTGATCAGGTTGATGATCGGCGCGCCGAATACCTGGAAGTTCGCCGTCTGGAACGCCGCCACCGAGCCACCGCCGGGATTTCCGCCGGCGTCCGACTGGTCGGTCACCTGGACCGCGACCGTGTAGATCCCCGCCGTCGCGTAGTTCGTGGTCGCCGACGTCGTGCCCGCGGTGCTCCTGACCTGGGAGAAAGTGGGGTTGAACGTGACACCGTCGTACTCGAAGTCCCACTCGGCAAACCAGAACGAGTCCGGGCTGTCGGTGAAGCTCGCCGTGAACGTGACGTTCTGGCCCGTCACGATCGGATTCGTGACCGTGGTGGGCGCGGAGAGCACGGCGGCGGCGTTGTTCACCGTGTAGACCAGTGTTCGAATGGTCGTGCTGTCCGCGTCCGTCACCTGGAGCTCCACCGTGTAGCCGGTCGGGTCGCCGTCGGCGAAGGTGTGCGACGCCGCGACGCTCGCGCTGGTCGAGCCGCTGACGCATTCGGGCTCCGGCTCGAGGGGCGAGCCGTCGCCCCAGTTCCACGCGCAGGAGAGGATCGGCTCGTTCGCGTTGGCCGTCGCTGTCGCAGAGAAGGCGGTGGAGACGCGCTCCGTTCCGGTCGCCGGCACCGCAGTGATTACGGAGACCGTGGGCTGGTGGTCCGTCACGGTGATCACGGCCGTGTTCGGACCGGTCTGCGCCGCCGCATCCGACTGGGTGTTCGTGACCAGGACCGTCATGGTGAACGTGCCGTTGTTCACAAAGGTGTGCGAGCTGTTCACGGTGGCGTTGGAGCAGTTCGCGCGGGCGTAGTTCGGCGTCGCGTCACCCCACGAGACGTTGCAGTTGTAGGTCTCGTAGGCGGTCGCGCCGTCGAACGACGGGTCGGTGAAGCTCGCGGTGGGCGTGAAGACCGCGTCCTCCTGGACGGTGTAGGTGTTCGGCGCGGCGGTCCTGGCATCCACGTTCGTCGCCACGTCGTTCACGATGACGGTGTCCGTCTGCGTTCCGGACGCGCCCGTGGCGCTGTTCTCTCCGAAGCAGGTGACGGTGTGGTCGTCGACCGTCGGATTGTTCGTGTCGAGACTGTCGTGGTACGTGTGCGTGAACCCGTCGCATGCTTCGCTCGCGCTGCACGGGGTGGCTCCGCCGTCCTGGCAGACCACGGTGCGAATTTCCAGGCCGGTCGTCGGATCGTTCTCGCCCCAGCGGATTTCGACCCGCGTGAGGTCCAGATCTGGCGCGAGCGCGGTCACCGTTCCGCCGTTGGCCGTGACGGTCGCGCCCTCGTTCAGCGCGGTCGGGGTAACCGTGAGCGCGGTGACGTTGACCGAGCCCGACGTGATCATCCCGACAGGGCCGCTCGGATCCGACTCGGGGGGGCCGCATGCAGCCAGGAGCGAAACGGCGATGCCAATAGCGAAATTCCGGCCGAAATGAGTCACGGAGCCTCCAAGGAGTGAAAAGGCGCAGATACGCGTTCTGTCCTTACGTCCGGGCCTTGACTGCCAGCGACCGTCGGTGCAAAAAGAGGGTTGTTCTGGATTTCTTAGTTCCCGTAATTCGATGGCGCTTGAACAAAATCGACCGCTTCTCGAGGGGTTCCGGAGGGGAGACCCCGATGCCCTCGACCGCGTCTACCGGGAGTACGCGGAGGAGGTCGCCACCGTGCTGATTCACGGATTCGCCTTTCGCTCCGGAGGGCGATCCGCTCGGTTTCACGGGCTCTCCTCCCGCTTCGATCTCGAGGACGTCCTCCAGGAGGTGTTCTTGCGTGCCTTCGGCGCGAGAGCACGGCTCGCCTACGACGGTCTTCGGCCGTACGGTGCCTATCTGGCTGCCATCGCGCGTTCCGCCGTGATCGATCGGTTGCGCAGCTACGCCCGGTGGGAGGCTCGCGTCCTCTGGGACGAAGTGGCGGCGCACAGAGAGCCCCTTCCCGAAGACGCCGGCAACGCCACGGACCTCCTGGAGGGGACCGTCGCGCTCGGCGGCAATCCCGTGCGGGACGTCGAGAATGCGGAGCTGGCACGCCTGCTCATCGACTTCCAGGACGGGCTGTCGCCTGCGGAGTCCGAGGTCTTCCGGCTCCGCTTCCGGGAAGGGAAGTCGCTTCCGGACGTGGAGCGGGCGACCGGCCGTTCGCCGTCACGAGTGAAGACGCTCGAGCGGAAGCTGCGCGAGCGACTCCTTGCCCGCATCTGGGAAGCCGGATACCTGGTGGAATCCCGCATACGATCTGCAAAAGCAGCGGCTCTCAGCCCGGCGGAATACGAGCGTTCGCCGGCCCGCTTGCCTCGACCGTAGGGACGAGCAGGCCATGACCGCGATCCCCCACGCGCATCCGTTGCCACCCGATGCCGAGAGCCGCGTCCGCGGTCTCCTCGACGGGAGCCTGTCGGGAACGGACCGACAGGCGGCGATGGAGCATCTCCGCGCGTGCGCGGCGTGCGTCGCGGCGTACGACGCCATCGCCACTGCCGAGCATCGGGTAGCCGGTGGCGACTCGGTCCTCGGAGTGCCCGCACTCGAGCGCGTCGCGGCGCGATTGCACAGCGATCCGGCGATGGCGCCGCCCCGCCGGCGCGCATGGGCGTGGCGCGCAGCGGCCGTGGCGACGGCGGCGACCGTGGTGGTCCTTGGGCTGCTGGTCGGCCTGCCACCGCGAGACGACGGCTTCACGGCGCGAGGCGGCTCGCAGCCCGAGGCCGGAGGCCGAGTGTGGGG
>Ga0163152_10004992_pt1 | contig 15962 bp, 13 predicted proteins | sample OliLakLV19MP8IB2_FD_148635 | JGI IMG/M metagenome (GOLD analysis project Ga0163152, IMG submission 148635) | Freshwater microbial mat bacterial communities from Lake Vanda, McMurdo Dry Valleys, Antarctica - Oligotrophic Lake LV.19.MP8.IB-2 | ecosystem: Environmental > Aquatic > Freshwater >... | reverse complement strand
GAAGCACCGGGGGGCCCCCGCTCAGGGGAGCTACCAGCAACTTGCCATTCTGGATGTAGCCGAGTTGGCTGCCGTCCGGCGAAAAGAAAGGAGCCCCTGCCCCCTCGGTCCCGGGCAGGGCCACGAAATCGAGGGCATCACGGTGCCGGACCAGCAGCGGGCCGTTCACGCCACCGGCGTGCACCAGGGTGGCGCCATCCGGGGAGATGGCCAACTCTCCCGTCCACTGTCGGAGGGACTGCACCGAATCGAGGGAGATGCGATAGCGGACTACCTGGGGAGATGGTTGCGGACGCAGCCACCCCCAGAGTGCGGCCGCCGCCATGAGTCCGGCAACTCCGCTCGCAATCAGCGCTCCGCGACGACTGTTCCGCGGCGCGGCCCAGGTACCGCTGGCCCGCGTTCCCATCACCGTGGTGCTGCCGAGCGCGGCGGCAAACTCGGCGGCCGAACCGAATCGGTCGGCGGGGAGCTTCTCCAGCGCTCGCATCACGGCGTGTTCCACCGCGGGCGGCACCGCCTTGCGCTGCACCGTCAGGCCTCGCGGCTCCTCCGACATGACCCGCGCCACGATGGCCTGCACCGAGGGGCCGGTAAACGGCGCCTCGCCGGCCAGCATCTCATAGGTCACGGCACCCAAGGCGTAGATGTCGCTGCGGGCATCGATGGTGCGTTCGCCCATTGCCTGTTCGGGGCTCATGTACTGCGGGGTGCCAAGACTGAGCCCGGTCTGGGTCATCCGCTGGCCCCCGGCGGTCTGCACCGCCAGGGCAATGCCGAAGTCGGCCACCAAGGCATGACCGCCCTGGAGCAGGATGTTTTCGGGCTTGATGTCGCGGTGGATGATGCCCAGTTCGTGGGCGTGGCCCAGCGCGTCGGCCACCTCGCGGGCAATGCGGAGGGCGTCGTCCACCGGGAGCTGCCGTTCCCGATCGAGCCGGGCGCGGAGCGTCTCGCCGGACATCAGCGGCATCACGTAGTAGGGGCAGCCCGTGGGCTGCCCCGCCTCGCCTGGCAGCACGCCGCTGTCCAGCAGCGGCAGGATATGCGGGTGCTGGAGGCGCGCGGTGGTGCGGATCTCGCTCAGGAAGCGTTCACCGCCCAGCGCCGCGCCCAGGTCGGGGTGGAGCACCTTGATGGCGACATCGCGCTGGTGCTTGAGGTCGTGGGCCAGGTAGACCGTGGCCATGCCACCCTGGCCCAGCTCGCGCTCGACCCGATAGCGGTCGGACAGCGCCACGCGGAGGCTGGCAATGGGATCATTCATCGGTTGGCCTCGTTCACGGCACGCTTCATCTGCGCAACCCAGTTCGGAACGGCGCGCACGTAGTGCATGGCATCTTCCACCGGGGACTGCAGGTAGATCAGGTCGCCGATGCTCGTGAACGCAAACGACCAGCCGGGCGTGTCGGCAAACCTCGGATCCTCGGTGATCACTTCACGTGGGCCCACGGAGGCATCACCGGTGCGTCCGATTGCCACCTGATAGATGGTTCGAGCACCCGGAATCTGAAAGGCGAGTTCGGACGATGATCGCCACCGGGGCTCGATGCCTTCGGCATCAACCTGGTAGATCCGATCCCGCGCTGGCCAAGGTTGCAGACGGATGCCGGCCGCCCCCTGGTTCTGCATTGCAATCCAGCGTCGATCAGGAGAGATCGATGCGAAGAATGAGCTGAAGCCCAGCGACGTGACTCCGGTCGGCGTGGTCGTAGGATCGAGCAGCAGCACCTCTGCCTCGTTGATCCCCACCCCGATGAGGAGCATGTCTTCGGCACGATACGAGGACGGCTGGGTGACCAGCGGAGCACCCTTCGGAAGCAGTTCGCGAGGCGGTTCCGGGGAGTCGAGATACCGCATGAGGAGCACTTCGTTGGACGGATCGGCATTCCGCCGATAGACCAGCCGCCGCCCGTCGGGACTCCACGACGGCGCGCTGACGTAGAATCCACGGTCATAGGTCTCGTACTTGCCGCTCTGTAGGTCATACACGCGCAGTTCCTGCTGCTGCACCCCCTCGACCACCGTCGCCATGCGACGGTCGTCCGGGCTGGGCGTGAATCGCAGGTGCGCCGCCGGACCCACGTTGAGCGGCGTCACGCGGCCGTCGCGGGACCGCAGGACGAGCCGTCCGACCTCCGCGTTCAGCCCTGGGGCGTACACCAGAGTTCCGTCGGCCGTCAGGTCAAAGCTGCCGGCACCCAGGTAGACGCTCCGGCGTACCATCGGAACCAGCGACACCGACCGTCCCACCGTCAGCGAATCGAGGTTGCGGACGATGGTACCCATCAGGGTGCCATCAAGTGACAGGTAGATCAGGTAGCGATCGTCCACCAGGCGGAAGTCGGAGCCACGCAGCAGGGTGCCCCCTTCCGCCGACCGTGAGGTGTGAACAAACGGCTGCTTGAGCGCCGGTGCAGCCAGCGTGCGGACGCTGGCGTACTTGTCCGCTCCGCCGCCGCACAAGAGACGATCTCCCCCACCAATCAATCTGGGAAGCTGACAGTACTCGATCCGCGTCTCGCGCACCGGACCGGTTTCAGGATCGACCCAGCGCAGGCGACGACCATCCTCATCCATCAGGAGGATGATTCCTTCGGCCAGCCAGGTGCCGTCGTACGCGACACCGGTCCGCGCAACGGAGACCACCGGACCTCCGTCGATGCGCACCACCCGGAACTCATCCCCGGCCCCGAACGCCACCCGTGTGCCGTCGGGGGAGAGGATCGGTGCACCGGAGGCGCCCTCGGTGCCGGCGATAGGTCGCACCTGCGGACCTTCGAGGTCGCGACGCCAGAGCTGTGTCCCAGTTCCAACCGCAGCCACATAGACCAGGAACGAGCCGTCGGCGGACACCGCGAAGCGGCGGTCCCAGCCAGAGATCGACATCGGGGCATCGGCAGGTAGGCCGACGTCACGGGTAGCGGAGGGTGCTCCCGCCAGCGCCCACCCGACGACGACACCGACCGCCGCGAGTGCGAGCGCGGCGGTGGTGACGACCCACGCCTTGCCGGACCAGCGCGCCCCGGCGGCCGAGCCGACCAGACCGGTTGCCGATCCGGCGGTGTGGCGGAAACCCGAGTCGGCCAAGGCCGACGCAAACGCCGCCGCGTTCGGCAGCCGGTCGGCCGGCAGCTTCTCGAGCGCAGTCAGGACAGCGGCCTCGACATGCACAGGCACGCTGCGTCGCTGCGAGGTGAGCGAGCGCGGCGAGTCGGTCATCACCCGCGCGATGATCGCCTGCGCGGTGGGGCCGGTGAAGGGTGGCTCGCCAACCAGCATCTCGTAGGTGACAGCACCCAGCGCATAGATATCGGTGCGCCCGTCCACCGTGCGCTCGCCCATCGCCTGCTCGGGAGACGTGTAGTGCGGCGTGCCGAGCGAGAGGCCGGTCTGGGTCATCCGGGCGCCGCCGGCCTCCTGCACCGCCAGGGCGATGCCGAAGTCGGCCACCACGGCATGGCCGCCCTGCAGCAGGATATTGTCGGGCTTGATGTCACGGTGGATGATGCCCAGGGCGTGCGCGGCGCCCAGGGCGTCGGCCACCTCGCGGGCGATCAGCAGCACATCCTCGAGGGGCAGTTGCCGCTCGCGCTCGAGCCGGGCCCGGAGCGTCTCGCCGGAGACGTAGGGCATCACGTAGAAGAGCAGGCCATCGGCCGCGCCGCTGTCCAGCAATGGCAGGATGTGCGGGTGTTGCAGCCGGGCCGTGGTCTTGATCTCGGCCAGAAAGCGCTCGGCCCCCAGCGCCGCGGCCAAGTCGGGGTGGAGGACCTTGATGGCGACCTGCCGGTCGTGCCGCAGGTCGCGGGCCAGGTACACGGTGGCCATGCCGCCCTGGCCGAGCTCCCGCTCGATGCGGTACCGGTCGGCCAGGGCGGCGGTGAGGCGGTCCAGGTCCCGACTCATCGTCACCGTGGGAAGGAGCCGAGAATCGATTCGGTCCGGCGGGCGATCCGCTCGAGCTCGTCCATCAGCTCCGGGGCCTCCTTCAATGCCGCCAGGTCGCCAAGGTCCGACCAGATCTGTGACCAGCCCAGCCGCCCCTGCTGCTTCAGAATGACCCCCTCCACGTCGACCCAGTCCTGCGGACGGGCCGCAAAGGCCTTGTGAACGATCAGGTCTTCGGGGGAGCAGGTCCGGAGGATGGCGCCGGGAACCAGTTCGCTGTTCGACGACCGCTCGATCGTCTTCGCCTCGAACGGCATGGCCCCCAACGCCACATCTACGGCGAACCCATCTGGAGTGCGCAGGAGCAGGACCCGGTGCTGGGCCGCAAAGTCACCAGCGTCCGGGATGCGGCTCTCGAACTCCCGAAGGAGGGCCGCGGTGTAGCGGGCCTCCGCGCCGAACCCCGTCAGCAGCGTTAGGTCAAGATCGTTGGTCAGGCGGGGAGTGCCCCATCGAAAATTGGCCACCCCACCAATGAAGCAGAATTGCCAGTTGTGGCGCTCGAGGGCCTCTTGCACTCGCGCCCCGGCGTGGAGCAGGGTCCTCACGCCCGGGGCCGGCGATGGAACAGCCGCTGCTGGGCGATCAGTCCGGAGGTGGCGATGGCCGCCCGCGCCCGGGCTGCCTGGCACGACGCGTCGTCGAGGTCCGTGGCGATCCGCGCCAAGTCGGCCGATCGGAGTTCCATCAGGCGCACCCGCTCCAGCGCGATGGCCGCCGAGCGCCACTGCGCCATCCATTCCCGCCGCTGGGCTTCGGTTGGAGTGGTCATCCCGGAAATCTAGTGGCGGCGGGTCGAATCGTGCGGGGTGCGTCGAGAGAGCCGGAACAGCGGACCTTGATCGCCACCTTTCCCTCGTCCCGGGGGTCATCGGCCAGGTAGACCGTGGCCATGCCGCCCTGGCCGAGCTCGCGCTCGATCCGATAGCGGTCGGAAAGGGCGGGTGTGAGGCGGTCGATGGGAGTGGTCATCGGCTCCCCACCCGGGGGGCCCGCCGGACCATCCAGATGTTCGACTCGATCTGGCGCGCGCCATAATAGAGGGTCCGGCCATCGGGGGCGGCCACGATGCTGCCCAGTTGATCAGGCGGGTAGGGCAAGGCGGGACTCAACACCCGGCGCACGAGCGACTCGACGTCCTGCACCACGAGAGCACCCGACCCGGTGAAGTACACCACCCGCCGATAGCCGGGCAGCCACGCCAGCTCATCGCCGTAGGCATCATCGCTCAACTTCGTGATGCGTCCGGTGGCCACCTCATAGAGGCCATTGCCCTGAATGCCGCCGAATGCCGACTGGATTCCCCCGGAAAACCAGCGGCCATCGCGCGACCAATAGGCGGTGTTGAGGTCCCCCTCGGGGAGTGCCGCGCCGGCCAGCACCGTCGCGTTCTCGCGGGTCAGGGGCCACGGCGACGAGCCGACCACGGGCATGATGCTGTCGAAACGCTCCACCATCAGGCGCTGGCCATCGGGGGCGAACATCGGGTAGACGACTCCCGCCCCCCCAAAGTCGGTCAGGCGCGTCCGCCCGCTGCCATCCCGGCGCAGCAGCCACCCCTCGTAGATCCCGCTCTGGTTCGAGTGAAAGGTCAGCGCCTCGCCGTCGGGCGTAAAACGCGGGTTCCAGTCGCGGGCCGGGTCATCGGTCAACCGGGTCAGTTCACTGCCGTCGGGACGCATCACGAAGAGGTCCTGCTGGCGGTCGGGGGAGTTGTAGAGCGCCAACCAGGCGCCATCGGGTGAGATGTCGGACGGCGCAAGAATGCCGGACCGTCGCTGCAACAGCCGTACGGTGCCGACCCGTTCGGCGACCGGGTCAAAGGCAATCGCGGCCGGGTTCACCGATTCCAGCTTGGAGCGAAAAATGATCGAGGCGCCGTCGCGCGACAGCTGCGGGAGGTCCATCGACACGTCCACACCGGCCACGACCAGCTCGGGCGCGCCGGTCGCCTGACCAGTGGCCTCATCGATGCCGATCCGCCAGAGGCCCATCGTGCCGCCCCGATCGCTGGCAAAGAACAGCGCACGACCATCCGGCGACCAGGTCGGGGCCCAGTCGACCGCCACATCGTCGGTCACTTTGACCGTGGCTCCACCGGTCACGGCGATTGTCTCCAGGTCGCGCTGCCCTGCTCGGGCGGACCAGAAGGCAATGCGCCTTCCCGATGGCGACCAGGCTGGCTGGTATCCACCCCCAGCCTCGGTCCGCAGCAGCAGTCTTGGCTCTCCCCCGGACACCGGAACGATCCAGAGGGCGCCCGTCCCGTAGACCTGGTAGGGAGTAACGACCGCTTCAGACCCAAACACGACCTGGGTCCCGTCGGGCGACCAGGACGGATTCGATCCAACCGAGGTCAACCGCCGGGCGGATTCGCCGGTGGCCCCCACGAGGAAGAGTCCGCCGCCCCCCAAGCTGTAGACGATCTGTCGGCCATCCGGGCTGTAGGCCGGCCAGCGCTCATCCAGGGTAGAGTCGCCGGCCACGAGGATGGGATTGCGCCCTCCGACGCGCTGGACGTAGATGTCCCAGCTGCCACGGACGTTGCTGGTAAACGCAAACGACTCGCCGTCCGGCGAAAGACTCGGCGCGCTCTCCTCGCCCGAGCCATCCGTCAACTGGGTGTATGACGTCCAACCCGCCGGGGCTCGGCTGCCGGTGCGCCCCAGCCACCAGGCCGACGCCATCAGCGCCACGATGGCGACGACCGCCGCGAGACCCCGTTGCATCCCGATTCGCCGCGGAACCGCAGACCGGACCGCCCCGGCTCGCACCGACGGTTCACCAGGCACCAAACCCTCAGCGAACTTGGCGGTGCTCGGCCAGCGATCGGCCGGCAGCTTGGCCAGAGCCTTGAGCACCGCCGCCTCGACCGAGGCCGGCACCGTGTCGCGCACCGCGCTCGGCCGGGGCGGCTTCTCGGTCAGGACCTTGGCCACCACCGCCTGCGCCGTGGCACCGGAGAATGGGGGCTCGCCGGTCAGCATCTCGAAGGTGACCGCGCCGAGGGCGTAGATGTCGCTGCGGGCATCAATGGTGCGCTCACCCATCGCCTGTTCGGGGCTCATGTACTGCGGGGTGCCGAGCGAGAGACCGGTCTGGGTCATCCGCGCGCCACCGGCCTCCTGCACAGCCAGGGCGATGCCGAAATCGGCCACGACGGCGTGGCCGCCCTGCAGCAGAATGTTGTCGGGTTTGATGTCGCGGTGAATGATGCCGAGGGCGTGGGCGGCGCCCAGGGCGTCGGCCACCTCGCGCGCAATCTGGATGACATCCTCGATCGGCAGCTGGCGTTCACGATCCAGCCGGTCGCGCAGTGTCTCCCCTGACACGTAGGGCATGACGTAATAGAGGAGGCCGTCGGCGGCGCCACTGTCGAGGAGGGGCAGGATGTGCGGGTGCTGCAGCCGTGCGGTGGTGCGGATCTCGCTCAGGAAGCGTTCGCCGCCGATCGCCGCACCGAGGTCGGGATGGAGCACCTTGATGGCGACATCGCGCTGGTGCTTGAGGTCATGGGCCAGGTAGACGGTGGCCATGCCGCCCTGGCCGAGCTCGCGCTCGACGCGGTAGCGGTCGGAGAGGGCGGCGGCGAGGCGGTCCAGGCTCACGGGCGAACCTCGCCCGGAGGGACCGGCAGAGGACGGGTCATGACGGGGGCTGCCTCACGTAGCGAAGCCGAGGGCGGCGGCGACTTCCCGCTGGCGCACATCGAGGGTCAGGAAGGTAAGCTGCTCCGGGTCCTGTGCGAGGTACAGCGCGGTCGCCAAGTGCCAGCAATCGGCGCCACGAACGTATCCGGCTTCTTGAACGCGGGCGATTTCCGCGCTGAGCGGTCGCGAGGGCGAAATCCAGTCCAGGTCATCCAGCAGGACCTGGTTCACGGGGATTTCCGACCGTCGGCACGCGCTGTGGAACTCCGCCTCGAGCAGGCACGATGCCGAGACCACCGGGCAGGCCCGGAGTCGATCGGCCCACCGGGGGCCGGACGGCTCGCCGAGGGCAATACCGAGGAGGATCGAGGTGTCGATGAAGACAGCCATCAATCGCGTTCGTCCAGGAACCGCCGGAGCGCGCCGGGCACCGGCCTGCCCACGGGAAACGAGAGTGGATCGCCAGGCTGTCGCCGGGACGGCATGATCTCACCGCTGGCGGTCAGTTCGGCGATCCGCTCCTCCAACGTTTGCTTCCGCTCGGACTTCTGGTACGGGCGGAGCTCGGCCACCGGCTCGCCGTGGACCGTGATCACCACGCTGTGTCCCTCGCGGACCCGCCGGATCAGGGCAGAGAGCTTGGCCTTGGCGTCGTAGATCGAGTATCGCTCAGTCATTCAATCAACTTATTCTGACTAGCTAGACTAGTCAATGTGAGCCATCGGAGGCGACGCGTCCGCCCCCTGCCGCCGACGGTCGGCCAGGGCGGCGGTGAGGCTGTCCCCGACCGTGTTCATCTCGGCACCTTCCGTTTCACTTCCTCCAGGAAGTTCTCCACCACCACGACCTGGTCCACGGCGCCGCCCTCGATCACTCGCAGCATCAGGAAACGCTGATCGCCGGGGGCAATGTCGAAGCTGCGACCGTTGATCGGCATTCGATATCCGGCCAGCGAAAAGAGGGTGGTGGGCTCCCCCCAGGTAAAGGTCGTTCCTGGTGCAACGGTCACCGCCTGCAGCTCATCGGCGGCGCTCACATAGAACAGCTCCCCGCCACTCCGGGAGAAGCGCGGCAGGCTGCCCCCCTCGGTCGAGACCTGCCACACCGCATCCGTGACGTTCGGGAAGGGCCGGACATAGACCTCATACCGTCCGGTCTGGTCGGAGGCATACGCCAGCCATCGGCCATCCGGTGAGAGGATCGGCGTGCGCTCCGAGACCGCGGTGGCCGCCAGGGGAATGGCAGCGCTGTCCACCCCGGGACGGATGGCGTGGATGTCCGAGCCTTCCGGCTCGGTCCGAACGATCACCCACCCACCGGTCGGGGCATGTACGACCTCGAAGACCGGGCCCAGGCGCCCGCTGGTGAAGAGCAGGCGCGCCTCCGTGGCCTGGTCCGCAGGCTTGGTATACACGTTGGATTCCACGCCGCGGTCGGAGATCCAGGCAATCGAGGTTCCCTCGGTGGACCATGCGGGCCGGTAGTTGACCTCCCCGGTGCGCTCGAAGATCGTCGGTGTCCCGCGGTCGAGTCGCTTGACCCACAGCTGGGTGGTGATTCCCGTGCGAACACTGTAGGCCACGCGAGTGCCGTCTGGCGAGAGCGCCGGATAGTTGATGTCGCCCCGCCACGCCGTGTCGACCGGCGTGGCGACCCCTGGCGGGTGACCCAAACCGGCTCGACGTGCGACGGGAGCCCGCCCGTCGAATACCAGAGGGTCCCGGTGGCGGAGAGTGTCAGTTCCGCATCGGCAAAGGCGCCGAGCGGAACGATCCCCTCGATGAGGGGAACGGGAGTCCCCACGACCTGGAGCTGGTCCTGATCGAAGCCGACCCCCATCAGCGTCCCCTCGCTCGTGAGGTAGAGGAGGTGACCCGACTCGGCGTACCGTGCCGCCACGCCGGGAACCAGCCGGGTGTGGCTGCCGGACCCCGGCTCCGTCACGGCGATCTCGTTGGCGGCGGTGAGGCGGTCGAGGCTGGTCATGCTGGAAGCACTTCTACGTCGTACTGGCGGAACTGCCGATCGGCACTGATGATCGGCACGCTTTCCAGCTGCGCCTGGGCCACCAGTAGTCGGTCGAACGGATCCCGGTGGTGCTCGGGGAGCGCGGCGACGTGGAGCGCATGCCGATGATGGATCGGCAGCGGGGTGACACTGGTGTGGACCATCATACGCGGAATGTACTTGGCGGGGGATTCAGGGAGTTGCAGTTTGCCGAGTCCATACTTGATGGCAATCTCCCAGGCACTTGCCGCGGAGAACAACAGTTCGTTCTCCTCGGCGGTGAGGAGCGACCGGCTTTCGGTCGAGAGCCGGTCCGGCGCCGCCAGCATCCAGAGCCAGACCTGGGTGTCCAGGAGGACTCTCACTGCTCGAACGCCTCGAGGAGGTCCGGCGGGAGTGGCGCGTCAAAATCATCGGCGATCACCAGGGTGCCCTGCTCACTGCCGAGCGGTCGATCGGCGGTGGGCGCGACGATGGGCACCAGTCGGGCGACCGGGACCCCCGCCCTGGCAATGATGACATCCTCGCCATTGGCGGTCTGCTCGAGCAGCTTGGAGAGATTGGTCTTGGCCTCGTGAATGTTGTAGGTCCGGGAGGCATGGTATTTCATGGTTTCAGCTTAGCTAAGGACACGGACTAAGTCAATGTTCCGAGCCTCGAGCTCGATGCGGTAGCAGTCGGAGAGGGCTGCGGTGAGGCGGTCGAAGGCAGGAATCACGGCGAGTTCCTGGGGGACGGGCCCGCATCCGGGCGCCAACCGAGGACCACGACCAGCGGCAGGGCGGCCGGTCGGGGGATTGACTTCACCACCAGAAATCGTGATCCATCGGGCGTGACATCGTCGCTGTGCAGCCGGCCCCAGGGATCGCGCCCCAGATCGGTGACGGGGAAGAGCGTCGTCGGCCTGCCGGGACTCGCCGGTGACCGGATCGATGGACACGCTCATCATCGCGCTGCTGCCCAGGTAGACGATTTCCCGCCCACCCCGGGTCCAGCGCGGCTCGCTCCCGCCGCCGCTTGACACCAGGCGCCGCCCGTCGGCTCCGGTCACGGCCCGGAGGTAGATGTCGGCCCGCCCCTCGCCATGCTCCGCATAGGCGATCCAGCGGCCATTCGGACTGAACGTCCCGAGCCGCTGCTCGAGCGCGCTCTGTGCCATCGGCCGCGGCGGGCCGCCGCCACTATCCAGCGGCACCAGCATCAGCCGATCCCGCCCCGGGTTCTCCATCATGAGCAGGACCTGGCCGTCTGGCGAGATCGACTGCGCAAACTTGTCATAGGCGCTGGTCAGGAGGGTGCGATCGGGCGCACTGGCATCAATCGGGATCACGTGCAGCTCGTAGACCCGGTCCTCGAAGGTGTAGACCACCCGCCGGCTATCGAGCATCCAGACGGCATTGAGCGCCGCCGACGGCGCGCGGGTCAACTGGGTGGTGGTCTGGCGGCTCAGGTCGTAGAGCCAGAGTTCGAGCTTGGGCTTGGCGAGCGTGGAGGCGATCCAGCGGCCGTCGGGCGAGAGGCGCAGCTGCTGGAAGGCGCCGGGGCGCTGGAACACGGGGACGTCGCGACCGATGCGGTCCCGCCAGACCATCGTCCCGTCACGATCCCACTCGGAGGCCTGGAGATACACGAAGGTGCCGTTGGCGGAGATGTCGTATCCGGCGAAGCCATTGGTCGCCTCCCACACCACGTCATCCTGGACCGGCAGCGGAGTTCCCCGGGTCTCCAGGCGATCGGGGTCGAAGGCCACGGCGAATACCGCGCCATCGCGAGCGAAGAGCAGGTGACCGGTGGGGGCATACCTGCCGAACACCGCGCCTTCGGCAAGCACTGTGGTCCGGCCGGTGTCGAACTCGTAGGCTTCAATCCGGGACCGCGCAATCGGCGTGGCATAGTTGGTGTAGATCATGGCCCGGCCGCCCGGCAGCATCCGGGGGGCCCAATGTCCAAACTCGCTGCGGCTGGTGTCGATCTGGGTGAGCTGGACGGGCGTCCCCCCGTCCGCCGGCACCCGCCACAGTCCCGTGTCACGGCCGGAAAAGACGATCTCCCCCGAAGGTGTCCAGGCCACGCCTCCGCCGTCAACCGTCATGGAGCTGACCAGGGTCATGGTCGGCCCACCAGCGACCGGGACCTTCCGCAACTGATCGTCAGCCTCGAACGCGATCCAATCGCCCTGGGGCGAGAATTCCCCACCGTTGGCCTGCTCGGTCCCGGGGATTACGGTGACCCTATTGCGGGTCAGGTCCCGGACGGTGAGTCGGGTTACACCGGTGCTGTCGGAGACCGCCTGCACGATCAGGCGGCCGTCTGTCGAGATGGCGATCCGGGGACGGTCGACGCCGGGTGTTCCCAGCGTGGTCGAGAACCGGATCGGTACCGAGGGCGTGGGACGCAGGCGCCATCCGCGTCCGATCCATCCGAGGGCGACGGCCAGGGCCACCAGAGTGGCCAGCCCGATCACCACCCCAACCGGCATCCGGCGTCCCCGGAAACGAGCCGCGGCATGGGAAGCCGTGGCCGACCCGCGGAAGTGGCTGTCTCCGAGTGCCGCCGCGAACGCCCTGGCGCTTTCGAACCGGTCGGCTGGCAGCTTCTCGAGCGCCTTCCCCACCGCCGCCGCCACGTTGGCTGGCACCGACTTGCGCCGCCGAGTCAGCGGCTGCGCCTCTTCAGTCACGATCTTCATGATGACCTGCTGGGCGGAGCCACCAGAGTGCGGCGGTTCGCCGGCCAGCATCTCGTAACAGACACTCGCCAGCGAGTACACATCACTGCGCGCCGAGATCTCCTTCTCGGCGGTGGCCTGCTCGGGACTCATGTAGTGCGGGGTACCGAGCGAAAGGCCCGTTTCGGTCATCCGGCCCCCCGCCGCGGCGCTCACCGCCAGGGCAATGCCGAAGTCGGCCACCATCGGCCGCCCCTCGTGCAGCAGGATGTTCTCGGGCTTGATATCGCGATGGATGACGCCGTGCCGGTGGGCATAGTCGAGGGCATCGGCGACGGCGATGGTGATCTTGACCGCCTCCTCGATCCCCAACTGCGTCTCGCGGTCGAGCTTGCTGCGGAGCGTTTCCCCGTCAATAAAGGGCATGACGTAGAAGAGGTATGCTGTCCCGCCGTCCTGCTGACCCGCTGACCCGCTGTCGAACAGCGGCAGGATATGCGGGTGCTGCAGCGCCGCCGTGGTCTTGATCTCGACCACGAATCGTTCGGCGCCGAGCACGGCGGCGAGTTCCGGCTTGAGGACCTTGAGCGCCACCTTGCGGTCGTGCTTCAGGTCCTGGGCCAAGTAGACGGTGGCCATGCCGCCCTGGCCGAGCTCGCGCTCGATCCGGTAGCGGTCGGAGAGAGCTGCCGTCAGCCGTTCCATGGCCTGCCCTGCAGCGCCGCTCATTCCCGGTCCGGTTGGCGCAGGGTTGCGTTCCAGTTAAGCACCACGTGGATCTCGCGGCCGGGCGCGTCGGGGTTGAGGCCGGCGATCAGGAACCGTCGCCCATCCGCGGACACATCCCATTTCGAGTATGTCGGATCCGCGTCGGCCATGGCGAACAGGGGAGTCGGCACCTCACGCCGGAACCCGCCCGACGATGTGGTGACGCGCACGGCCATCAGAGTAGAGTCTCGCCAGTAGAACAATTCGCCGCCGGTGCGGGACCAGCGCGGCAGTCGTCCGCCATCGCTGGAGACCTGCTGCCGGCCATCGGCCGACGGGAACGCGATCACGTACACCTCGTTCCGGCCGGACTCATCCGAGTGATACGCAATCCAGCGCCCGTCGGGCGAGAATCGGCCCGACTGTTCCGTTGCCGCGGTGGCTGCGACAGGCACAACAGCTGCCGTGCTGTCGAGGCGCACTGCGACCTGATCCGCCCCGCGTTCGGGGTGCTCTTCCTGGATGAGCAGCCAAGCAGCGTCCGGCGACCAGTCCTGCAGGTGATGGTGATGGTGGCGAACAAGGAGCAGCGCGTCCGCGCCGGTCTCCAGCGTCTTCGCATGGACCCGCATGGAATCGTTGACCTGAAACGCGTAGGCAATGCGTCGGCCGTCGGGCGACCACACGGGCGACTCGTAGGAATGCGTACCGGGCGCCGCGAACGTGACCCGATCCCGGATGCCGGTCACGGCGTCCACCAGCCAGATGTCGAGGGAGGCGGACTGGAACGGGTCGGCAACGATACGGCGCTGGTCGGGCGCGATGGTCAGCGTGGCGGGAGACATGGGCTCGCCGAGGGATACACGCTGACCGTTTCGTTCCACCCACCAGACGAGGTTGCTCTTCAGGCTGGAGCCGCGCACGAACACGAGCGTGCCCTCCCGGGAGACCGCGAAGGAGGCGCCGCCGCCCCATGACGCGACGCGCACGCCGGACTCGACCGGGAAGGGTTCGCCGGATGTCACCAGCCGTTTCGGATCGAAGCGGATCGCCGACAGTGTACCGTCCGCGTCGATGAACACGACGCGATCCGGGGGCACGAATCGCCCGTATGTAGCCCGCTCCCGGATCACCGTGCGGCGGCCATTGCCGGGATCGACAGCCACCACGCGGGCGTCGCTCCACAACCCCGTATGGCCCAGGATGGTGAAGATGAGGACCCGGCCTCCCTCGATCACCTGGGGCCAGGCGTGCTCGATCTCGCCCGGACCGAGAGACGTGAGCTGCTGGGGTGCACCGCCCGCCGCCGCCGTTCGCCAGAGCGCACCCCGGGTGGAGTGCACGATGCTGCCGTCCTCCGCCCAATCCGCACCGAAGGTCGAGCCACCCGTCCATCGCGTCACCGGTCCACCGTCGATGGACATGCGCCGGATCGCATTGCCCTGCGTGAAGGCAATGGATCGTCCGTCGGGCGAGAAGAATGGAAAATACGCCGACTCCGTACCCGGCAGCGGCTCGCTGGCCTCGCTGCCGAGCGACCGCTTGTGCAGCATTCCCGCGGTGGCATACACCAGCGTACGGCCGTCGGGCGAGAGCGCGAGATTCGGTGTCTCGTCCTCCATCATCATGTGGCCGGTCGGCACGGGGACCGTGAAGCGGACAGGCGCGCGCTCGACGGCGGGGTGTGGGCGGAGAAAACCCCATCCCGCAAGCACAGCCAGCACGACGGTGGCGGCGGCGAGTGCCGCGACGGCCCGGCTGCGTGTTGAATCACGGGCGGTGCGACTCGCGGCCGCGCCGCCGGACGCCGTTGTCGCAAATGCCGGATTCGACAGCGCAGCCGCGAACTCTGCGGCGGAACCGAACCGGTCGGCAGGGAGCTTCTCCAGCGCCTTCCCCACCGCCGCGGCTACGTTGGCTGGCACCGACTTGCGCAGCTGCGTCACCGCCTGCGCCGGCTCGGCGATGATCTTCATGATGATCTGCTGGGCCGAGCCTCCCAGGTGCGGGGGCTGGCCAGCCAGCATCTCGTAGAGCACGCTCGCCAGCGAGTAGACATCGCTCCGGGCCGAAATCTCCTTCTCCGCCGTGGCCTGCTCCGGGCTCATGTAGTGCGGCGTGCCCAGGCTCAGGCCCGTCTCGGTCATCCGGCCGCCGGCCGCGGCACTCAATGCCAGCGCGATGCCGAAGTCGGCCACCATCGGGCGGCCATTCGCGAGGAGAATGTTCTCCGGCTTGATGTCGCGGTGGATGACGCCCTGCGTGTGCGCGTAGTGGAGGGCATCGGCCACGTCGGTGGCGATCTTCACCGCTTCTTCCACGCCGAGCTGGGTCTCGCGGTCCAGCTTGGACCGCAGCGTCTCGCCATCGATGAACGGCATGACGTAGAACAGGAAACCGTCGGCGGTCCCGCTGTCGAACAATGGCAGGATGTGCGGATGCTGCAGCGCGGCCGTGGTCTTGATCTCGACCACAAACCGCTCGGCGCCGAGGACAGCGGCGAGCTCCGGCTTCAAGACCTTGAGCGCGACCTTGCGGTCGTGCTTGAGGTCCTGGGCCAGGTAGACGGTGGCCATGCCGCCCTGGCCGAGCTCGCGCTCGATCCGGTAGCGGTCAGCGAGGCTTGCCCCGAGCGACTCGAGGGTCATCGGCTGGCCTTCGTACCGAAACGAGTCGAGGCAGCGACGGACAGGCGGTCGGCAATGTCTGTCACGGATGATCCGGGAGGGCGAGAAACCGATCAAGGAGGTCGTGGACGCCGAGTTCCGTCGCCCAGCGATCCAGGTACGCGTGGTCGAGCAGGTTGCGATTCAGGGCAATGATCCCCAGGATATCGCGTCGCTGCTGCTCCGATGACTCGTCACCGAGCCGGTACCACCAGAGCTTGGCGAGCAGGATGTCTTCCCGGGTGGCCACCCGAATAAGCGGTCCGTTTGCGCCCAGGAGAACGCGCTCCGCTCGGTCGAGTGCGACTCGGT
>Ga0163152_10004989_pt1 | contig 15967 bp, 38 predicted proteins | sample OliLakLV19MP8IB2_FD_148635 | JGI IMG/M metagenome (GOLD analysis project Ga0163152, IMG submission 148635) | Freshwater microbial mat bacterial communities from Lake Vanda, McMurdo Dry Valleys, Antarctica - Oligotrophic Lake LV.19.MP8.IB-2 | ecosystem: Environmental > Aquatic > Freshwater >... | reverse complement strand
TAGTACGGGGGGTAGGGGGGGGTACTGATGAGCGTGGTCGTGAACCGGGAGCCATGCCCGATGCGTATCTCAGCCAGCCGAAACTCCACGGTTTTCCCGTCCTCGACGACGTAGCGACACGTTGCCATGCGCGAATCAAACTGACTCGCCTCACAGGCCCAGAACGACATCAATGGCATGTCCGGGAATGGAGGGATGACGGTGATGTATCGCCTGGCGCATGAGGAGGCGAGCGCGATTGCGAGGATGGAAAGAATGAATCTCATAGTCTCATGCAGGCGACGTGGGACCAGGTACTCGGCAGATCCTGCACCACGGCCCCATAGCTTCGCTGCTGATGCGCCAGTTCGTCTTTCTCGGCCAGCAGCCAAACCCTTACGATTTCTCCCCGCGCGTTGCGCCTGACCTTCGCGACGCGAAAGTCAGCGTACAGCCACTCGACCCTTGATTTATTGGCCGATTCGCGCCGACCATCAGCGAAATGCACAACGATCTCGCGCTTTGCAAGTGTGATTTCCAGACAAGTATCCTCATCGAATTCCGGCTCAGAGAGCTGGTAGCAGGGTGGCCGCCCTGGCGGTAGTACAGCTATCCGCTACGCTACTACACACATTTGGATATTGTCAAGCCCCGTTTTCTTACGATGGGCCGAAGTCTCTAAGCGGCCTGCGCGCCTAAGGCGCGGTCGGCCTTGGTGATGTCAACGCCGGCCCGGTATCTTCACCGCTCAGGCTAGTCCGCGCGCTTTGCTTGCGGATCGTTGTAGGATATTTACGGTTATATCGCGCGAGGGGTTAAGCAATTTTACCGCTCGAAAAAAAAGTTGTCAAGTGGCAAAATAACTCTTGCAATTAAAGCAGCGATGGTTTATAGTTAAAGTATGGAAGCCAACCGCACAAGCCGCAAAATCAAGAACCAGGGCATGAACTGGATTCGCCCGGTGAAACGCCTGGCTATCTATATGCGCGACGGGCTGGCCTGCGTTTATTGCGGCTCGACCATCGAAGGCGGAGCCCAGCTTACGCTGGACCACCTGAAGCCCTACAGCAATGGCGGCAGCAATGGGGCTGCCAACCTGGTTACCTGTTGCGCTCGCTGCAATAGCAGCCGCGGCAATCGAAGCTACCGGGTTTTCGCCGCTACCGTAGCGGCTTATATCAACCACGGCGCGACGGCGGCTGGGATTATCGCCTTCGTTGGCAAAACCACCCGCCGGACGCTGCCGATAACCGCAGCCGCTGATCTAATTGCGGCGCGCGGCGGATTCGTCGCGGCCTGCAAAGCCTAACCACCCACCGGCGGGAAGCCGGAGAAGAGAGAAGACCATGCCCGTAATCAACTACTTCGACGTCGAGGCCCTACAGGCCCTCGCTTCCGGTCCCTTTTCGTACCGCTACGGCGCTACTGCGCGGCGCGGCGAGGAACTCCGCACTGACTACGTTAAGCCCGGCCCTGGCGGCGGCTGGGGCTGGACTCTGGCGACTGACTACAGCGAGGCCGGCGAGGCCTTTGGCGAAGAGATCGACTAATCGGGGCGGTCCGCGCCACAGACCGAAAATAGTTGAAAAGAACTCTTGACTTTTAAGCAACGCTGGGTTACTATAGATACATGGAAGCCAGCACGGCTACCAGGGAAACAGGAGATAAAACCATGGATATGACAATAGCACAAACGATCTTTGCGCAGCTTGGGGCCAATCGCTTCATGATGATGACTGGATCTAAGAATTTCGTCGGCACTGATGCCGGACTGAGATTTCAGGTAGGCCGCAACCATAAAGGCATTACCCATATACAGATAACTCTCAAATCGGACGACACCTACACGATGGACTTTTTGAAGATTCGCGGCGCAAGGATCACGACTGCCGACACGAAAACAGAGATTTACTGTGATATGTTGCGGGAAATCTTCACCGATGCAACGGGGCTGTATACCAGCCTGTAACGCGCTGACCCACGGGCGCTCCGCGCCCCTCTAATGCAGCCACAGGCGGTCACAAGCCCGCATTAAATGCAGAGTGGAGGAAGAGGAAATATCATGACTACGAGATTTGCTGTTATTTGCGCGCCAGGTCACGGGGATCATCGAGATAACAAGCTGCCGGTATACAGCAGCCACGCCACGGAGGCCTCAGCCAGAAAGGCTGCTGGCAATGATAAGAGCGTCTCCATAGTACGATCCGATGCGCCGAAAGGCGCGTGGATATGGGCCGATACGTTCGGCTCCTCGCGCTAGTAAACCCACCGGCGGGTAAGCCGGAGAAGAGAGTAGACCATGCCCGTAATCAACTACTTCGACGTAGAGGCCCTACAGGCCCTCGCTTCCGGTCCCTTTTCCTACCGCTACGGCGCTACTGCGCGGCGCGGCGAGGAACTCCGCACTGACTACGTTAAGCCCGGCCCTGGCGGCGGCTGGGGCTGGATGTTGGCGACTGACTACGTTGAGGCCTGTGGCGAAGAGATCGACTAACCTGGGCGGTCCGCGCCCCAGACCGAAAATAGTTGAAAAGAACTCTTGACTTTTAAGCAACGCTGGGTTACTATAGATACATGGAAGCCAGCACGGCGGCCAGGAAAACAGGAGATAAAACCATGACTAAGTCATCTGACCGCGTAAGGTTCAACTGGGGGTACCATGATGGCGCGATCGCCTGCCGTGGACTCCGAGCCACGATTGACCGGAATGGGTTTGGAGTTATCATGGCGAAACACAATGATAAGGTGTATGCGCATGGCTATAAATCTGGATTCTCTGCGCAGCAGAGCGGAGTCTACGCAGAAAACTCTGACGCTGCTTGGGCCGGGCGGTCCATGGCCTAACCGCTGGGCGCTACTCGCCCCTCTAATGCAGCCACAGGCGGTCACAAGCCCGCGATAAATGCAGAGTGGAGAATGAGGACCAATCATGACGCTACGGGAAAAATGCCTAGAATTGGCGATTGCAGAAGCCGCAAACGCTTTCAAAAAATCGCATGACCGCAACTATCACAAGCTCTACATCTTGCGGGATGGATCGGTGAGCTGGTCGGAGTTCACCAGCCGATCCTCCGATCTGATCGATGCCGGCGCCGATGGATTCGCGCCGGTGCCTTCGGCAACAACTGTCGGATCAGGGAGTATCGACTGCGATTGCGATAATTGCCAGGGTGATGATTACGATGATTCCTCGGATGGCGAGGCGGTGTATGCGCACCGGGAAATGATTGAGGATCGGTTTCAGGATATTTCCACGCCTTACTTCGCTGATGAGTCCGCAGCTAAGCTCGCCTAACCAAACCCCAAAACCCACCGGCGGGGAAGCCGCCGGAGAATGAGGACGACAATGACGATATATGCGAATTATCTAAACCGGCATAAAGCCGGTGAGAAAAAAAGGCGGGAAGCCGCCCTTCAGGCGGCGCAAGATTGGTGGACGGCGCAGGAAGCGTTGCCCACCGCGCCGTGCGACGTGTGCGGACTACAGACGAGCCCGGTAGGCTTCGCCGGTCCTGGGAATACGTGCTGCGAGTGCGCACACGTCGCCCGGTACGGTCCAGCGACAGGAACAGTACCGGGAGATGGACCGCGGCCATTGAGGCCATCCCCACCCACCGGCGGGGAAGCCGGAGAATGAGGACGACATGAGGAAACAAGAAGCTCGACGAGAACAACTCAAGAACTTTATCGTGGGCCACGCTCGCCAGTTCGACATGGGAGTGTGGTACGCCGGCGACAGCAGCCCAACCGAGAGTGTTGCCGAAGCCATTGCGCGATTCGAAGCATGTGGGACCGCGTGCTGCATAGGCGGCGCTGTGGATTTGCTATCGGGTTTCTCCGAGCTAGATCATAATATTCTTTTAGCTCATTTCGGTTTGAACGACGAAATTGTTGATGTATGTAACTGGCCCGAAGGCATCCGCAAAGACTACGTATACGCCCGATTCGCGGGCAATTACGACAAAATGGCCGCCGCCGGGTGCGCTGCAATTGACTATTACGCCGGCGGTAAGCCGCCGGAGAATGAGGATTGACATGTACAGATATATCTATCTAGCGAAGAGAACGAGATTGGGATTGTGGCTGTATGAACGAGTTCCGGTCGTCAGGATCATGACGAACTGGGCAATAGGAATATGCTCGCCATCCGGGCCGCCGCCGGATGTCTCCTGGCTCGACCACAGGATCGAGATTGACCCGGCATGGTTAGTGCCGGGTCCTGTTCGAGTTGAACTGGGCGCGCACAAGAGAAACCTGGAGGAGGGATAATGACCCCCAACATGAACGCTGCCTATGCCGCCGCCCGTGCTGCATATTCCGCCCGCCGCATCGCCGCCGATGCGGCATATGAGGCGGCCCGCATCGACTATCGCGCCGCCGTTTCCGCCGCCATTGCGGACCATGAAATGGCCAAAAAGGCCGCCGATGCGGCATATGAGGCGGCCCGCATCGACTATTGCGCCGCCGCTTCCGCCGCTTCCGCCGCCATTGCGGACCATGAAATGGCCAAAAAGGCATATGAATCCAAGGATGAAAACGAAAGACCTAAACCATGAACCCCACAACCCCCACAAAGAACGCCGCCGGCTTCGCCCTCCAAGCCCTTCGAAAAACGAAAAGCGGTGGGCGCAACGGCGGGCGACCGCGAATCCACCCGATCAAACCGCCGCGGTTGGAGCCGTTCGACCGCGTCGCGCACATGGCGGCGCTGCGTGCGAAGAAGGCCGAGAAAAAAGAAAACAATGGCATCTAAAACCGTCTGGAATCGCGTCAACAGGGAAAGCGATTGCCTAATGCGACCGCCGTTCGATTCCGAGCCAGCGGCGACAACCTGCGAACTATTCGAAATCAACGGCCAGGAGCGATGGATGGACCGCTCTATGCCGTCCTCCTGGATCTTGGTTCCAGATCCCGCGGTCGCCGACCGTCTTAAAGTCGATGGAATGACGCAAATGAACATGTTTAGCTGAACTAATACTAAAGTAGTCGCTCACTGCCAAGGCCCTTCATGTACCGGCGAACCATGCTCGCGTCGCCGGTACGCCTCTGGCTCATGTTCCCACTCTCCGCCGGGGCCGCGCAAGCCGGTGAACGGCTTGTACACCGATTTAGGCGTTGCCGGAGTTTGCCGTTTTTTCAGGCACACTGAGCATTTATAGCTGGATTGGCTAAGTAAAAACCTGCGTTCGCATCCCGGCGTCGAGCATTTTCCGGTTTCCAGAGTCGCGCGTTGCTTGGCCTGATTGGCTTTCTTGCGCGCCGCCCCGCACGGATAGCACATCACATATTTTGCGTGGCAATCCTCTGGGTAGTACAGCCGGGCGCCGCATAGCCCAGGGCATTCCATGCCGGCGGAAAATGTGACCCTGCGCGAATAGTTGCGAGTCGCGCGGGCTGGTGTTGTGTTTTCTGTTTGTTCCATTTTGCTCCTTTATTTCCTATCCATCAATTCGACAGTCTTCCGTACAAGCGCTTCGTCTTCGGTGATCCCCCATGTCCAGTACGGCTGGTCAGCGGATCTCACCTTCTCGAGCAGGTCCGGGTTGTTAGCCAGCCGCTTTGCTAATTGTTTAATTCGTTTTGGGTCCATTATCAACCTTCCTAATTTGCTCCAGCAGGTATCGCATTACTGGTACTGCCATGCTATTTCCGATAGCCTTGTATCGCGGCCCGTCCGCCGCTGGCTTGCCGCGGTACGTGATAGCTGTGTATCCGTCGGGAAATCCCTGGAGGCGCTCACATTCGAGTCAAAGCGGGGTCAGCCGACGAACTGCCATGGCTGACCCCTTACCTCCAGCTACGGGAGCAACGGTTTGCCCCTCTTCACTCGCTGGCATTGCTGTCCCAGCCCCTGATGCTGCGAGTGTGCCTGCAATCAGCGTCTCGCTCTCGCCGTCCAGACGACCCGCGCCGCCCTTGGCGTTCAGGCACATGGCGACGGGCGCGCAAGCCTCATGCGTCCCCGCTCCTGGTCCTCCGCCACCTCCCGAAGCGCGGCTGCTAATTGTGCCGGCAACTTCTTCCCGCGTCTCGCGGCTCGGCGGATTATCCCCCGACAAGCGGTGGCACTCAGAAAATAACGCGGATGGATGGCGCCAGTCTCCAGAATTTCCGACAAAGAACAGACGGCGACGACGCTGGGCCACTCCGAACCACTGAGCGTCCAAGACTGCCCAAGAGCCATGATACCGGATGTCCCCCACGAGCCCGAGGAAGGCTCCAAAATCCCTTCCTTCGTCCGACGACAGGAGGCCAGGGACGTTCTCAAAGATGAACCACTTTGGGCGTATCTGATCAATAATTCGGAGGGCGATGAGAGCCAGGTTGCCACGAGGGTCTCCCAGTCCAAGTCTTTTCCCGGCGACGGAAAACGATTGGCAGGGGCTTCCAAAAACAAGAACGTCGATTGGTCCATGTAGCTTTGCTCTTTCAATGAAATCCGGCGCCGTCACGTCGCCTAAGTTTGACGATTGCGGGAAGTGGTGCGAATGGACGGCAGCGGGGAACTTCTCAATCTCCGCGTGCCATTTCCAATCGATCCATGAGGCGGCGCATTCCGGCGCGCCGATCCCAGAAAACATCGTTGCGCCTGTCATGGCTTTTGCTCCTCCGCCACCATCAACATCTCCTCCGCGACTGCCCGCACGACGCGGGCGGCGGCCTCGCAGGCGAGGTATTCGGCGCGGTGGATGTCATTCGCGAAATGCGCAGCGGCGATGTGATCCATCATGTCAGCGAGTACGGTTAGTTCTTGAGTTGTCAGTTTCATAATCTGAACCCGGTGCCTTCGCAAGTCTGGCAATCCGCCGTCTCGCCGGTACTCTCCCCACTTATGTAATCAATCCGACCCGCATTATCCTTTAGGATTGCGACGATACCCTGTCCATCGCAGGTGCCGCATGTATGCGCCTCCAAGCATGGCTGGCACACATCATGTCCAGAAGGCCAGCCGCACAGCATACAAGTCATTTGTTAACCCTCTCAAATCTATCCGAACGCGGTACCCGGTGTATACGGGATCTAGGCATTGGGAAACTCCCTGATGCGAATGTCCTCTGGTAGGTCGGATAGATTGTGTCGCTTGTCTCGTACGCCGCCCCATTGCTTCATAAAAAACGCCACGCCCGCAGCCTGGCATTGATCCCGCAGCGACCGCGCCCAATCGGGATGCATAGGCCGCGCGCCGTACCCAGACTCGCCGCCAGCTATCACCCAGTCTATGCCCGTGAGGTCGAGTTTAACTGCTTCGAGCAAAGGCTCCGCGCTGACAAAGCGCACCGCTGCCGGAGTCTCAACCAGCCATGGATTGCGCTCATCAGCGCTCCTCTGTGTGCCTGCGGTTACGCCGATCCATACGTTCGGCAGTGGCCAGCGGATAGCCGCCACACCTGCGACAAAGCGGCGCATGGCAGTTATGATTCCATCGTGCGCCGTGGCCGACGATACGTACTTATGCATACGTTCCGCTCGTTTCGTCAGTAGCTGGAATGTATGTTGCGGGCATAGCGCCATCACTGAAAATACGCGATCTATCAGTTCATAGCCCACGAACTCGCCGAAAAGATCGGTTTGGGAACAGACAAATATCTTCCGTGCCCGCTTCCACTTGAGCGGCTGGAGTAGGATATTATCGTCGCAAAATATGTCTACCTTCTCCCCGTTCAGAACGGTGAAATCAAGGCCTGTACCGTGGTTGGGAAGGTTACGCTTATTGAACGTGCTGGAATAGCAGTTCGCGCACTCCGGACTGACTTTTACGCAATGGACGCCTACTTTCCCGGTATCCTTCCGCCGGGCGCGGATAGGTGTCCATGTTGCATCAGTCCACTCGATCTTGCTCTTCGAACTCATGCCTTTTCCTCGCTTTCTGCCATTCGCTCCAGGATGAGCGCCGCATCATGCCACTTTTCCTTGCGAAGTGCTTTTGCAGCATCCAAAAAAGCCTGCTTCCGAATTGCCGACTCTTCGGCGCGATCTAACTTGTCCAAGATTGCATTCATCTTCTTACTCGTTTTTTTAAGCGGCATGGTTTTCCTCGCTTTCGGATAAGACCGACCACCACGATTTGGAAACTATCGATTCCCAACACAACTGGCATAGATGACCCTCGCCGTGCGGCCATGAGTCATGGTCCTCCGGGCAGAGCGAGCACTTGTCCTCAGGACGCACGGCGGTTCGATGGGTATCGCACAGCGCGGACTCCGCGATAGTAGCGATGGATACAATGCAGAACGAATCGGAATCAGGTTCTGGCGGTTCAGCTAACTGACGGCTTGCCAGCGCGTCTATCTTCTCCAGCGCCTCGCGGCACAAGGCCAACGGGTCCATCTGGGCCTTCCCGTATTTTGTTGCTGATTCAACTTCCGTCAACTTGATCATCGTTACCCTCCAAAATCGTCTCGATCTCTGCTATCGCCCGCAGCACTGAGTACTCCGGGTACTTGCGCTCTTTCTGGTACGCAAAGGCAATACCGCTACTTTGTGCATTTCGTATCACTGCCATGATGGCCTCGCGTTGGACCTTGGTCAATGCCAGCGATGAAGCCGCCCGCAGCCGATCATTTTCCGACACTAGCGTTTCGTTAGCGTGCGCGTGCCCTGTCATTTGCCATAACATTTCCTTAAGCCCTTGCTTGCCAACATGGCTATTTAGCTCCGCCCGCAGCAGATCGTTGTCCTCCCGGCACACCTTTATTTCGACCCGCATCTCATCATTTTCCGCCGTCAGCGCCGCCATTGCTGCTTCCCACGCAACTGCACTATCAGCGATAACCGCCGCCGCCGCCAATTCCCACGAGGATACTTCCCTTTTGATCATGTACGGAGTCCCGTATGTTCCACGAGGCCACGCACGACCACCCGCTTCCATGCCATCGTTATAAGCCTCAAATCCAACCTGACCAGGCGTCATAGAGCACCTTCTTTAACCGGTCCTAAAGCTGGGCGCGGCGTCTCATCGGCAATATCTCTTATCACCGCCGCCGCCGCCAATTCCCATGCGGCTTGCCGGCGGTAATCAAGTCCTTCCCATGGCCGCTGGAGCCATCCCGGCAGATTCACCCCATCGCCCTCCCATCCACCACAAAAGCCTTCGTATGCTACCCGGCCCGAAGTCATCCGCTTTGTCGCGTGCGTGGTTGCCGAACAACGCATTCCCAGCAGGCCATCGCCTTGGCAGATGCAGCCGGGCGGTATTTCGTAAAGTGACTTCACCTGGCCCGGCGTCATAGCGCACCTCCTTTAACCGGTCCTAACGGGCGCGGCTTCTTTCGTATCTCGCGGAATTCTTTGATCACATCATGCGTCGAACAGCAATCGACCACGATGGCTGGCCCCAACCGGTTGAATTCGCTAAATCTGTGCGCATTTGTATTCAGAGCGTCCGCCCTCTTCCATGCCTGCACTCCATTTTCATAGATCTCAATCGTCCGACGGCCGTTTAACCAGTATTTGACCTCGTAAGTCCACGGCATTATGCTTCCCTCCTAAACTTCTTCCGGCCCGCCTCAGTCAACCGGCATACCCACGCCTGAGACTGCGGGTCGTTTCCCTCTAGTCCGCATTTGAGCCACCCACGAGTTATACCGTAATTGGCCGATTCGATTTGACGTCTTTCTCTCCGGCTAGTGATTACTATGCAGCCGGTCAAGCTGGATTCAAAGGCGCGGCTTAGCATGGCTTCAGATTCGCTCATCATAGCTTCACCATCGTTACCGGATACCCGCCGTCGTGCGTCAGGAGGACGCTGCCAGCGAGGAGCGCGACGGCTCCGACCGCGGCGGTCAGATAGATGATCATGCAGTAGCCTCACCTTTCTCGATACTCGATATCTCCTCCTCCAAGTCACCAATTTCATCTTCGATAGCGTCCCTGCGCTCGACCATTGCCGCCAGTTCACTCCTCAGACTTTCTACTTTTGCCTCTTGGATCTTTACCGGGCCGGGGTAAAGCTCTTCGTCCGCCGGCATTGCAACAGCGCCGTTCTCAATCTGGTTATATCGCAATGGCTCCAGCACCCCGATAATAGCGCCGTCCGATGACCTTGCAACAATCATAGATACTACCTGGCCGCCGTTCGAAAACCATTGCGCGTTTGACGGGAACAGTCTGTAATATGCCTCGTTGACGTAATATGATCCGACAAAACGATGGAACGGAGCAAAATGATCCCCCACCGATGCCGTCTTAGCTGCCTTGATGGGCGTCGTTCTAAATTTCGCCAATTCGAATGGTTTCGTGTAGTCTACCCCAGGAGCTGCTGGCATATCGACGGCGATAACAAAATACGGCGTCACTTGGTACACGGTTCCATCGTGTTCCATCGTTCCAAAATCCTCCACAATGTTACTCGCGAATAGCGACGCTAGCTTTTCTTTCAGAGTCATCGCCCACCCCAATTCTTTCGCTGGCTCCAAAGGAACCAGAAAACAAATACGGCGCCGACGATCAGCCACGTCGAAGGCTCCGGTACGGCGGTCATCTGCTCCGGGCACGGGTGCCAGTGGCACGGCGGCGGATGGTGTGGATTAATCATATTCTCCTCGTTCAAATCAACTTGTTTGTTCGCCGGTAACATCCCCCGGCAGGGGCTCAACATCGAACGCCTGCACCTGGCGGAAGTACGGGCAACATGCAGCACACAGGTATCGCCCTGCGACGTAGTCGCACTCGTCGTTGGCGCCGCATTCCCGGCAGTTGCCGGTGTAGCGTAAACTGGTGAAGCGGAAGCACGGCGTCATTCCGCACCCGCACCCACACACTCAGAGCATTCCCAATCGGGAAAGTCTTCGAGACTGTTCGGCAGACCGCACTTATGACATACTTTTACGATTTCTCCCGTTGGCTCAAGTTGATTCGGATGAACCCGTAGTACGTGGATAAATGCCATATCCTCCTGTCCGTTCGCTATTTTTTGCAGCCACCATGACGGGTGCATGGCGCCGGGCGGAATAGACTCATCGTAAAAGACAAACACTCTCACCTTTGTCCCGACCCATGCCATCACTACGGCATCGACGACGCGGGCTTCAGTTTTCCACGGATCGCCATCAGGGTACGCACCCGGACCTACTGCCACGTATTTCAACGCCGCTTTTACCCGCATGCCGACCGGCAGGTCGTCCCTCTGTTTTTGACAGATGAACTTGATCGCAGTCAGTTTCAAGCCTTTGATACCGGCCACTTTCGCGCGCCTTATATCGCAGTCGCCTGAAAACCGACATTTATTGCAAGGTGTTATGGTCATACCGCACCCCACTCGGACAGTAGCAACGGCATGATACGCTCTGCCCTGCGCCGTGTCAGATTGACATACTCCGGGTTGATCTCGATGCCGATGTATCGCCGCCCGTTCTTTAAAGCGGCTAGGCCTGTTGTCCCTGCCCCGCTGAATGGATCGAGAACGATGCCGTCAACCGGACACCCTGCCAGGATGCACAGTTCAGGCAGTTCAATCGGAAAGGTGGCGAAGTGCGCTTCTGGCGTTGGCGCGGCGGCGAGGGTCCAGACGGAGCGGCGGTTTCGGGTTTCCTTTACTGTTACACTATCAGCGCGGCCATTCCCGCTCGCTGCGATGTTCGCTCCGTTTGCTTGCCCTTTGCTGAGCGACTTTTCTCCTAACGTCACAACCTTCCCAGCGCTAACAGCCGCCTCCTGCATCGCCGCCGCGTCCCACCAATACCGCGCACTTTTCGTCAGCAGGAAAACGTACTCATGCGCCTTCGTGAATCTGTCCTTCACGCTCTCCGGCATCGGGTTTGGCTTGTGCCATATGATGTCTTGCCGGAGATACCAGCCGTCAGCGCGGAGAGCGAAGGCAAGCATCCAGGGGATGCCTACGAGGTCCTTGGGTTTGAGCCCGTCAGGAATACTCCAGAAGCGGTCGGCAAGAATAGTTCCGGCATTGGATATCTGCTTATCACCCTTGCCGCTACTCCCCTTGGTCGTGGCTGCATACGAGTCCCCCATATTCACCCAACATGTCCCCTCGGGCTTCAGCACTCGGCGCACCTCCCGGAACACGGCGACGAGCTTGGCCATGAATTCATCAGGCGTAGGTTCTATGCCTATCTGCCCCGCGTGCCCGTAATCGCGCAGACCCCAATAGGGCGGCGAAGTCACGCAGCAATCTATCGTGCCAGTCTCAATATTGACTAATGCTGATAAAGAATCGCTGTTGATAATTCTAAACCTCATTCCGCACCCCACAGCACGCCCTGACGGAGGCGGTTTGCCGCGATCTCACAGTAGCGCTCCTCGATCTCGATATGTGATATACTTAGTGCGTGAGAAATAAATCCATCACACGCCATTGCGCTGTTTGCGACGCTACATTTCACCCCCAGTACGGCAGACCGGCGTCTGCATTCTGCTCTAACAGGTGTTACCTCAGCAACCGATGGGGCGGCATAAAGCCCAGCCCCACGTGCGAAATATGCGGACTGGCATGTATTAGCACCGGGAAGCGAAATCAGAAATACTGTTCCTTCGAATGCCGCCAAAAAGGGAAGATAGGTAAGCCTAACCCAGCAAGATCGAACTTGGTCAGTAAGCCGTGCGATTGGTGCGAAGAAACGGTAACTCGCCCAGCCAGTAACTTCCATTCCGTCTTGGTCTTTTGCGGCTATTCCTGCATGGCCGAATGGCAGTCTGAGTTCCAACGCGGCGCGGCACACCCACGATGGAAAGGCGGGGCACCTAAATCCTATGGGATCGGATGGAAGGCTGCCAGGATAGCGGCCATGAAGCGATCTAATGGGGTGTGCGAGCGATGTGGCAAGCTGCCCTCCGAAGAGGTTCATCATCGAATTCCGTTGCGGCTCTTTAAGGAGTTTAATCATGGACATGATCTAGATAACCTCAGTGCTCTCTGTGGCCTCTGCCACGACGTTGAACATCGAACTTTGGCTCTCGCTATGCCGCTTATCGAGCTTGCCGTCGCTAAACGGCAATACCTCCTGCTGTAATCTCTTAATCGCTATGTCGCAATACTCCCGGCAAATTTCGATCCCAATGGCGCGACGGCCTAGATTCTTTGCTGCGACTAGGGTTGTGCCTGAGCCCATGAAGGGATCGAGGATTAAATCCTCATCGGCACTTGATCGTAATGTGAGCCATCGCCACATTGGCATAGGCTTTGCACATGGATGCCCGATTTTATTAGCATCATTCGGATAAGTTTGCCCATGAGAGTTAGGTCTAGCTCCTTGGCATTTCTCCAAGTACGGATCGCTCCCATAGTAAAGAATTGGCTGCATGCACGTGAACCCCCAGCGGCCCATGCCGGTTCCGGCTGACGAGTAAAAGCAACCCATATCGTCGGCTGGTGGATAAAGCCAAAGGTTTCGTGTTCCAGGAGTCAATACAACTCTTTTCGCCATCTTTACGCATTGTTTGACAACTTCGACGACAACATTTAGAACATATTCCGGAGTGTCTTCAAATGAATACTCCCCGGATCTAAACTTCACCCCGCCATCTCGTTGCTTTGATCGCTTCCCCGTCAACCCTATTCCATACGGCGGGTCTGTCAGCACCATATCCACCTTCGGCAGCTTCGGAAGAATCTCCCTGCAATCTCCGTGATAAATCACGATTCCAGCCGCTTCCTCGTAGTACGGCGTCATTCCGCACCGCCAGACGCTCGAGGACGCCGGAGGATGGAAGGACTAGCAGAACCGCCTGCGATGGCAGGAAGGACCGTTTCCGGCCAATTGACGCCTATCCTTTCCACATTCGCCGCCGTGATCTCCGACCTCTCCATCAGAGCTTGCATTAACTCGCCTAGCTCGGCCATCGCCCGCTTCATGCCGGAAACCTCAGCGTCCAGCATGTTTACGCGCACTTCTAGCGAAATCTTTATTTCGTCGCGATTCATACGTGTCCGGTGGATCTGGCTAACGCCATCGTCTTTCATAAATTACCCCCCGGCTGGCACTTGCACTTACCCGAAAAATCGTAGGGTTGCGAATAAGGCCGGCCGTTTTCCTGGATCAATCCCTTGACTTCTCGCCACACCGTCCGCAGAACGCGCCCGTTTTCGCACCTCGACGGGATCAAAACTTTGTCGCAATCGTTGTCTTTTGGATTGTCGATATCCACTTCAATCCTCGGATCGTAGCCCACGTAAGTCCAACCAGGGAACATCCGACCGCAGCAGCCGCCTGCGTAGATTGCGGCCGGCGACTCATGCTCCCGCGTGGCGTTTACGGCGTCGCTGATATCGTCCGGCGACGTTGGCAGCGCCCTGGCTTGTAGCAGCGTGCTGACAGCCCTGACAACGTGCGGGATGTCGTCCGCGCCGTTTGCCATGATCGTCACCCAACTTGAAAACGTCTCGCTGCTCACGGTTGCAAAATACGGCAACTGGCTAAGTTGGCGCAAATGCGTTTGAACTGTCATGCGATCACACGCCATTTTTTTTCCCTCCCAATCCGAGATCCTCGCCTAGGTCAATCGGGCCGATGTACGTGCGGATGACATTCGGCGGCGGGCTAGTGTAATCCCCACTCGACACCCACTTTTCCAAAGTTGGGATGAAGTGCCGCCGGTCATTTACTCTCGCCGCAATGTGCGCCGGCCCGTGTACCGCCGCTGTGGCCACAATCGCATTGCACCAGTCGGCAACACCCTTCGCCGATGCCGCCGCTTCCAGTTCCCACGCACCTCTGGCCCAGCGTTTGTCCCCGATGTTGTGCCAAAACTGAGCGCACGCCTCGACGGCTGCCGCAACGAGCTCCTGCGGATCCGGGCCGTCGGCTGGTGCTGGGTAGGCCGTTTCGTCGCGCGTCGCGCGCTGTGGTGGTGTAGTTTTACTCTGTACTCTGTACTCTGTACTCTGAGGGCGTTTCTGAAACGTTTCATCGCCGTTTCGTTTACCGTTTCGGAAACGTTTCACGCGCTCAGTTGAAACGTCCGACTCAAATTGCAACTTGTTCCATCCTGTCGGTTGAAGCTCGTTCTCTACAGTTACCAAAAGCCCGGCGTCAAGTATTGCCGCGATGTGATCGGCGACTACCTGCTGCTTTCTCCGGAGCTTGAAGGCAAGTGTCTTGTTTGGCGGGAGAAAACCGCCGTTTGACTTCGTCGCCAGCAGGCAAAAAATCCACGTGCGAAACTCGGAATCGGTCAGAGCGTGAACGTCCTCATTATCCATGAGGCGCATATACAAGCGAAGCCAGCCGTGATCGGTTATAGCCATTTACAGCGCTCCGCCATTTACTGGACAGTTCATTGATCCTCACAATTAAAATTTACGATCCAGTCTTCTCGGTTTAGAGATGAGGCCGGTTAACCGGCCTCATTTTCCGTAAATTCAGTCCGAGTGAGACTGGCCGGGAGCAACTCCGACATGATAAGTTTGCCACGAACTCGCGGCATATGTCAACGGCTATTCTTCGAATACTCCGCGAATGCAGATCCAAACGCCCGGCACGTCTAACGCCAACGGGTCCTCCAGCGGGTAGACTTTAGCCAGCCGTGAGTACTCGATAATCTGGCCATCGTCCCCGTAGACGCCAGCCGTCGTCATCGCATCTTCTGTCGAGCGCGCTAGCTTGCTTAGGTCAGGACGAGTCGCAGGGAAAGTCAGCCTCTTCTTAGGCGCGGATGATGGTTTGCGAAGCGTGAACACCATAGAAACGACCACTGGCCCTTTGATCGGCGGACGGCCAGCCATGGCCTCACGCGCAGCCCAGACCACGGATTCCCGCCACGGCTTCACCAATTGCGAGTGCTCGATCATTCTGCCGCCGCCGACGTGCCGTTTCGATCCTTGCGGTCCCGGCGTTCCGTATACGCTTATTTTTACTATGTCTACTATTTTTACCATGTTTCCTTTCTGTTTTTTCCGGGCGGAGTTACCGCCCGGTTAGAATTCAAATCCAAAACCCTTATAGGTGCGTGAGTGGCTCGTTAGGCAAACCTTTCTCGTTTAAGGCTGTTTATGCTCGCCAGGCGTAGTACCGCTTTTTATGCGGGATGTTAAAAA
>Ga0163152_10004988_pt1 | contig 15969 bp, 10 predicted proteins | sample OliLakLV19MP8IB2_FD_148635 | JGI IMG/M metagenome (GOLD analysis project Ga0163152, IMG submission 148635) | Freshwater microbial mat bacterial communities from Lake Vanda, McMurdo Dry Valleys, Antarctica - Oligotrophic Lake LV.19.MP8.IB-2 | ecosystem: Environmental > Aquatic > Freshwater >... | reverse complement strand
CTCGATCACGCGCGCGTGCGCCGCGCTGCCGACCGGATGCGGCTCGCCGTCCTTCAGGATCCGCGCCAGGACGGCGTGCGCGCGCGCGGCCGAGAACTCCGCCGCGGGCGCGTCGGCTGCGCGCGGGTCGGGCAGCACGTTCCCGTCCGCGGCCGCGAGCCACGCCAGGAGGAGCACCAGCCCCGCGAGCGCGGCGCTCCCGCGTCGGACGGGGCTCTTCTTCGAGCGCGGCGTCATGCGCCCGGCAGGCTATACGATCCACGGGACCGACCGCTCCTCGGTCCTCGCGACCCTTCCGCCGCGCCCTCCGCGCGAGTACCTTGTTCGGCTCGAAAGCGCCGGTAAATGCACCTGAAGGAGACACGATGGGTCAACTGAACGCGATGGAGCTGCGCAAGGGCATGCTGGTCACGTACCAGGGCAAGACCTGCACCGTGATCGACTGGAACCTGTGGAAGAGCGACCGGCGCAGCCGCGTCCAGATGCGCGTCAAGGACCTGATGACGGGCCGCATCAGCGAGATCACGGGCCAGCCCGACGACCGCTACGACGTGCTCGAGTCGGAACGCATCGTCCTGTCGCACAGCTACAAGGACGGCAACGACGAGGTCTTCTACACCGGCTCGGGCGACGAGTACCGCTGCACCGCGGCGGCGGTCGAGGACGTGATCCGCTGGGGCGCCGAGAGCTACGAGGGCCTGCTCGTCGACGGCAAGCTCCTGACCGTGAACGCGCCGCCGTCCGTCGTCGCGGTCGTCGTCGAGACGACGCCTTCGATCCGCGGCGTGCAGAGCGGACTGAAGGAGGCCGTGCTCGACAACGGCATCACGGTCAAGGTCGGCATGGTGATCAACGTCGGCGACAAGGTGCGCATCGACACGACGACGCTCGAGTACAAGGAACGCGTCAGCTAGCCGCGCGAGCCCTCGCGCTGCTTCAGTAGAGCCGCAGCTTGCACGACGGGCATGCGCGCGGCCCCTTGTCGAACTCGCTCAGGCAGGCCGGGCAGGTCAGGCGCTCCGCGTCCAGGTCGATCACGGTCTCGGCCGAACGCCGCGCGTCCGGATCGAGCTGGGACAACCAGGCCTCCTCGATGTGGCCCAGCGCGGCCTTCACGTCCGGGCCCGCGACCGCGAGCCACAGCTTGGTCCCTCAGGAGCTGCACTTCTCCTTGGGCGGGGCCACGATCTCGCCCGCGATCCCGGCGGCGGACAAGGAGCTCCGCAGCTCCTCCAGGTTGGCCAGGCCGCCCTCGGCGACCACGTGAAGCTCTCCGTGTCGGTCCATGAGGATCGCAGCCTAACTCACGTCGACCGAACTTGATCGCGGGCGCGGCGGGCCCGTAGTCTTGGGGCACACCCATGGGTTCCACCCCCGGCTCCACCGCGCTCACGCAGGGCATCCGCATCGAGGCGGCGGCCCAGTTCCTGCCCGAGGAATCCGACCCCGACAAGGGCCACTTCCTCTTCGTCTACCGCATCCGCATGGCGAACGAGGGCACGCGGCGGGCGAAGCTGCGCTCGCGCCACTGGCGCATCCTCGACTCCGCCAACGAGCTGCGCGAAGTGCGCGGGCCGGGCGTCGTCGGGCGCTACCCCGACCTCGCGCCGGGCGAGAAGTTCGAGTACTTCAGCTCGTGCCCGCTGCCGACCGCGTGGGGGACGATGGAGGGCGCGTTCACGTTCGAGCGCGATGACGGCACGCCGTTCGAGGTGGCGGTCGCGCGCTTCTTCCTCGTCCCGAACGCGCCGCCGGTGCTCGAGCCGGCCGGGCGGGCCGTCTAGCCCGACCAGGCCGGACTGGAAGATCGTCGCGTGGCGCGGCGCGCGCCGTGGCGCTAGGGTCGCGCGGATGCGCGCCCAAGTTCGCCTGACGTTCGCGTTCCTCTGCCTGTTCACGGCCGCCTGCTCGTCGAGCGGGGCCGCGCCCCACGCGCAGGCGACCGACGCGTGGTCCGACCCGCGCTTCACCGGCGCGACGTTGCGCTTCGACTACGACCACGTCGGCTCCGCGAGCGACGAGCACGTGGCTCCGTCGGGCTTCCGCGTCGAGGGTCCGTGGGCCGGCAGCCGCACACAGCTCGTCGATCCGACTGGTTACGGCAAGTATTGCTTCCTCGTGCGCGACCGGACCAGCGGCGACCTGCTCTGGTCGCGCGGCTTCTGCAGCATCTACGGCGAGTGGGAGACGACCGGCGAGGCGCGCACGGCGTGGCGCTCCTTCGAGGAATCCCAGCGCTTTCCCGAGCCTCGCGCTCCGGTCGTGCTGGCGCTGGAGAAGCGCGGCGACGACGGCGGTTTCCGCGAGATCTGGCGCGGCGAGGTCGATCCGGCCTCGCGCTTCGTCGACCGCGCGCCGGTGCCGGCCGTGGGCGAGGTCGTCGACCTGGGCGTGAACGGGCCGCCCGCGCGGCAGGTCGACCTGCTGCTCGTGGCCGAGGGCTACACGCGCGATCGGCGCGGGAAGTTCGAGCGCGACGCGCGGCGCATGCTCGACGCCCTCTTCGCGACGGAGCCCTGGCGTTCGCGCCGCGGCGACGTGTCCGTGCGAGGACTCTTCGTTCCGAGCGCCGAGGCGGGGATCAGCAATCCGCGCAAGGGCCAATGGCGCGCCAGCGCGATCGGCGCGACGTTCAACGCGTTCGACAGCGACCGGTACGTGCTGACGTACGAGGATCGACGCCTGCGCGAGCTCGCGGCGCAGGCGCCCTACGACGCGCTCGTGATGCTCGTCGACGAGCGCAAGTACGGCGGCGGGGGCATCCACAACCTGTGGGCGACCGTCACCGTCGACACGGAGCCGGCCGCGTACGTGTTCGTGCACGAGCTGGGGCACTCGTTCGCCGGGCTCGCGGACGAGTACTACTCGTCGCAGGTGGCCTACGAGTCGTTCCAGCCGAAGGGCGTCGAGCCCTGGGAGCCCAACGCGACGGCGCTGCTCGACCCGGCGCGGCTCAAGTGGCGCGACCTGATGCAGGGCGGCACGCCGCTGCCGTCCCTCTGGCGGCAGACGGAGTACGACGCGATGGACCGCGAGTACCAGGCCGAGCGACAGGCGCTCATCGCGGCCGGCGCGTCCGAGGCGGAGAACGAGGCGCTGATGCGGCAGGCGCTGCAGCGCTCGGGTCCGTTCCTGCGCGCGGAACCGCTGTTCGGGCAGGTCGGCGCGTTCGAGGGCTGCCTGTACGAGGCCAAGGGGCTCTACCGGCCCGAGGCCGACTGCATCATGTTCACGCGCAACCCGGTGCCGTTCTGTGCCGTGTGTCGCCGCGCGATCGACCAGGCCATCGATCTTTACACGCGCTGACCTTGCTCGAGTGCCGATTCCGCTCCACGCGGCTATCCTCGCGGGGAACCCCTTCGAGGAACCGCCATGACGACGCCCACGACGAACGCGAAGACGAGCCTGCCCGAACGCTACCTGAAGGCCCTCGACGGAGCGGACCCGCTCGAGGTGCTGCGCAAGTCGCCCAAGCGGCTGCGCAAGCTGCTCAAGGACGCGAAGCAGAAGGAGCTCGCCTGGAAGGCCGACGCGGACACATGGTCCGTGCGCGAGGTGATCGGGCACATGGCCGACCACGAGTTCGTGTTCGGCGCGCGCGTGCGCTTCGTCGCGTCGCACGACCGCCCGGCGCTGGCGGCCTACGACGAGAAGCTGTTCATGTCGCGCCTGGGCGTCGACCGCTCGCGCCTCGAGGACCTGTTCGACGCCTGGGTCGCCGCGCGCGCCGCGAACGTGCACCTGCTCGACCGCCTGCCCGAGGACGCCTGGTCGCGCACGGGGATCCACCAGGAGCGCGGCGAACTCTCGCTGACGCAGATCGTCGTCCTGAACGCCGGCCACGACCGCATCCACGAGGAGCAGATCGAGCGCGTGATCGCACGCGCGCGCGTCGCGCGGCGCGAGGACAAGGAGCGCGAGCGCGCGGCGGAGAAGGCGGCGGAGGTCGGGAAGAAGGCCGCGAAGGCCGCGAAGAAGTCCGGCGCGAACGAACAGCTCGCGCGGGACGCGGGCCCGAAGGATGCCGCGAAGCGGGCGAAGAAGGACGTCAAGGCGTCGGCGAAAGCCACACAGCGCAAGCAGACCGTCGCGGCGACGTGACGCGGCTCGCGTGCGGAGCCCGGCTCCGGATCAGGGCAGGAAACCCTTCACGTTCTTCAGCTTGCGCGGCAGGTATTCCTCGATCACGAAGTTGAGGCCCCACTTCGCGAGGGCCTGCTGCTCGGCGCGTACGCCCATCGACAGCATCATGTCGATCGCCTTGATCCAGGGCTTGTGAGCCATGAAGAAGGGGTCGTTCTTGAGCGCGTCCTTGGCGCGCTTGACGTCGACCTCCTGCAGCGGGTGCGTCGCGTCGTGCAGCTTGAAATCGTGGATGTCCTGCGGCGTGACGCCCAGGTACTGCGCTTGCGGCACGCAGAAGAAGCGGTTGATGTGCGCCGCGTTGCCCGATCCGACCTTGAGCGTGCGGTAGATGTTCGCGATCCCGTACGGGTCGCAGTCGACGAAGGCGTAGACCGGGATCTTGCGCTCGTCGGCCAGCCGCCGCACGAAGCGGCGCGTCGCGCGCGTCGGCACGCCGGACGTCTCGACCAGGATGCAGTTGGCCGTCTTCCAGTACTTGTGGTTGTTCAGGCGCTGGAACATGCCGCCCGTCTCGATCGCCAGGATGAACTTGGCGCCCGTCTCGAAGCGCAAGTGCTCGACCGAGTGGGGGATCGTGTACGAGCCCGACCCGAAGTTCGTGCAGTCGATGCGGATGTCGGCGCCGGTCTCGGCGTCGCGGTCGATCACGACGAGCTCGCCGGCGACCGAGCCGCCGTGCTCCTCGGGATAGAAGCGCAGCTGCTCGCGCGACAGGCCGTCGAGCGACGCCAGCGCCTCGATGTCGTCCAACACCGTGTCGGACTCGGGCTGGTCGTCGAACTTGCAGTCGCCCCAGTTCTTGGAGACGTAGTAGGCCTCCCGCTTCGTGGCGAAGTCGTCGTTCTCGACCATCTCCTTCGCGATCGCCATGAGACGCAGCGTCTGCGCGAAGGTCTTGACGGTCGTGACGGTCAGTTGGCGCGCCTTGCGACCGCGCCCCAGCTCGAAGTAGCCGACCTTCGTGTCGTACTTGACGTTCGAGAGGGCGCGCGTCGGGAAGCGCAGCTCGGGCAGCACGCGCGCGTCGATGTTGGCGCGCACGCGTGTGGCCGTCGACTCGATCAGCCCGAGCGTCTTGCGGTCGAGCTCGCCGAGCTTGCGGACCGCCTTGCGGACCTTGCGCGGCGGCTGCGGGTCGGGCTTCTCGTCCGGTTTCTTCTGCCTGGCCATCGTCCCCCCTGAAGGAACGCTTCCGTGTAGTGGTCCCCGGCCGGCGAGTCAACGACGGCGCGGCATCGGTCGCGCCTTGAGCTACTACTTCCGCAAGTCTGCGCGCGCAGCGCAGATTCTTTCGGATGTCGTAGCTCCGGCGCCGGAGGCGCCGCGCCGCCCGTCAGGCGGCGAGGAGGGGGAGGCCGCGTGTCGCGGCCGACGCGGGGGAGGGTCCGCCTCCCCCGCCAACAAGGACTCAGCGCGGGCCAAAGCCTCACGCGTCGGGTTGCGGGCATCGCCCGCGCTGAGAGGCCCAGGAAGAATCGATCGTACGGCCTCTCCGATCCCGTTGGCGCCGCTCCGCGACGCGAGAGGCTGTGATTTCTTCACAGCCTCTGCAAGCCCGTTTTTTCGCGCGCGCGCGTGCGCGCGCCGCCGCGATCACTGCCAGACGATCGTCAACCCGTTCGACAGGTTGAACGTGGCCGCCGTGCAGAACGTGGCCGCGTTGCGGTACCAGATCTGGTAGTGCCGCGTGGCACCGGGCGGCACACCCGTGTGCGCCGAGATCGTCGGATCCCCGGGTTCCGGGTACTGGCTCGCGCCGCCCTGGTTCTGCTTCGTTTTGAGCCGCATCACGTTGGTGCCGACGCAGCGCAGGCCGTCGCCGAAGGTGACCGCCAACTGTGCGCTGCCCTGGAAGTACAGGGCCGAGCTGGTGGGCATCTCCGAGCCGTGCAGCACGAGCGTGTCGGCACCCACGACCGCGGAGCCCGTCGCCCCGAGCAGCGCGCCGCCTGCGTTCACCGAGCTGGGACAGCCGTGACCGACGGCCCCCACGTTGCCGCACGGACAGGCCGTGCTCGAGCCGTCACCGAAGCAGTAGGCCGTGCCGGCGACGCCGGCGCAGTCGGCGCGCAGCATCCACACGCCGCTCAATCCGGTCGTGTCGAGCTCGGTCGGCGGCAGGTCGTTCGCGCCCAGGTTCGCGAAGTCGAACGTGCCGGTCGAGTTCCCGGCCGCCCACGCGCGTCGGTTCGAGCTGGCCGGGCAGCTGTTCTGGTCGAGCGCCGCGGGGAACTGGCCCGGCTGGTGGTCGATCAGGATGCCGACGAAGAAGACGCCCGCGACCGTGACGCCGGGCGAGAGCGGATATGCGTCGAAGGCATCGTTGTCGACGTTCGTGACGACGCCCGGCACCTGCTGGATCAGCACGCAGTCCACGGGGTCGCCGTCGTCGTTGGGATCGTCCCAGATCGCCGCGATCACCGGCGTCCCGGGCGGCGGCGTGCCGCCGGGGAACAGCGGCGTTCCGTAGGCGGTGGCGATCGACGCGACGGTCGTGCTGCCGCCGACGTGGCCGTAGCGCTGCAGCCAGGCGAACGCTCCGCCGGCGGTGGCGCCGACCGAGTTCTCGCTCGTGCCGTTGTCGTGCTGGCAGCCGGCGGCCGTCGCGACGGTCGACAACGTGAACGTGCCCGGGCCGCCGGGCGCGCCCGGGAAGTTGCCGAGCTGGATCGCGTAGGTCTGGCCCGCGACCGCTTCGAAGCAGGCTTGCGCCTCTCCCCCGAGCTGGCCGCAGCCGTCGTCGTCGCACGCGATCGCCGGCCCGCTGGGGCATCCGGCGCCGAGGTACAGCGCGATCTTGCTGTCCTGTCCGCCGGCGCACAGGGAGACCTGGACCTTGTTCGACGTCGGCGCGGTCCACGAGAACCAGAGGTCGTTGTCGATCCCGATCGTCCCGAAGAAGCTGCAGCTCGTGTTGTCCTGGCCGATGCAGCCCGTCGTCGCGGTCGAGTTGTCGTAGGCGTGCGGCCCGAGGCCGGTGATCACGGTCGGTGCGGAGCAATCGTCGTTCGTGCCGGCGCCGCTCTGCGGCGTGACCGTGAACGTGCCCGCGCCGGGCGTCGCCCCGCCGTTCGGGTAGACGCCGAGCTGGATCGTGTACGACTGGCCGGCGATCGCGCTGAAGCACAGCTCGCTGGTCGTGAGGCAGGCGTCCTCGTTGCAAGCGATGGCCGGCGCCGCCGGGCAGCCCGAGCCGGAGTAGACCGCGACCTTCGTGTCGATCGTGGTGCCGCCGCACAAGGAGAGCAGCGTCAGCCCGCCGCTCGTCGCCGTCCACGTGAACCACACGTCGGAAGCGATCGCGGCGCTGCCGAAGAAGTTGCAGGCGCCCTCGTTCTGGCCCTCGACGCCCGTCGACGCGTACGTGTTGTCGAAGGGATGGGGACCGACGCCGGAGATCGCGGTCGACATGGCGCAGCCGTCGTTCGCGGGCGGCACGGCGATCTGGATCCCGAACGTCCCGGTTCCGCCCGGAGCACCGCCCCCGTTCGGGAACGTGCCCAGCTGGATCGTGTAGGTCTGCCCCGACACCACCGGGAACAGGACGCGGCTCTGCATGTGACACAGATCGTCGTTGCAGGCCAGCGCCGCGTTGAGTGGACAGCCGGCGCCGTCGTACACGGCGATCTTCGTGTCGATCGTGGAGTTGCAGGTCGACAGCGCAGCCGTGCCGTTGAACGTCGAGGTCCACGCGAACCACAGGTCGTTCGCGATCGCCGTGTTGCCGAACTGCATGCAGTTCGCGTTGGCCTGGCCCTCCGCGCTCGTCGTGGCGAGCGTGTTGTCGAAGGCGTACGTACCCGCGCCGAGGATCGCGAACGGCGCCGAGCAGGCGTCGTGCGCGGGCGGCAGCTCGATCGTGAACGAGCCCGCGCCGCCCGACGCGCCGAGGGGATAGAGCCCGAGCTGGATCGTGTAGACCAGCCCCGCGACCGCCTGGAACCCGGCCTTCGACTGCATGCCGCAGCCGTCGTCGTTGCAGGCCAGCGCCGGTGCGGTGGGGCAACCCTGTCCGTCGTAGATGGCGATCTTCGTGTCGATCGCGCCGCCGCACGTGTGGACGACCACGGCGCCGGTGACCGTCGAGGTCCAGCGGTACCACACGTCCTGCGCGATCCCTGTGGAAGCGACGGAGTTGCAGGCCGGCTCGTTCTGACCATCCGTGCCCGTCGTGGCGTACGTGTTGTCGAAGCCGAACGTGCCGAGCCCGCTGAGGCTGACCGGCGAGGTGCAATCGTCGTTCGGCGGCGCGACGACCTGGTTGATCGTGAAGTTGCCCGAGCCGCCCATCAGCGTGAACGGGTAGAGCCCGAGCTGGATCACGTAGCTCTGCCCGCTGACGGCCGGGAACAAAACCCGGCTCTGGAACGAGGTCGGGCCGCAGTAGTCGTCGTTGCACGCGAGCGCCGGCGTCGTGGGGCAGGCCGTGCCGTCGTACACGGCGATCTTCGTGTCGACCGTGTGGTTGCAGGAGACGAGCTCGGCGTTGCCGGTGAAGGTCGACGTCCACTGGAACCACACGTCGCGCTGGATCGCGGCGGAGCCGAAGAAGTTGCAGGCCGCCTCGCTCTGTCCCTCGGCGCCGGTCGTGGCCGTCGAGTTGTCGAATGCGAACGGACCGGACCCGGCGATCACGTCGGGGGTGGCGCACGAGTCGGCGCCACCGACGAGCATCGAGACGTTGGCGAGGGATCTCTGAGCGACGACGGGACCCGGCGGGACCTGACCCTTGACGTAGACCTTGGTCGGAAGCGCCTTCCTCTGTCTCGCCGCCGCGCCCTTGCCCGGATCGCCCTGGGCGCTCTTCAAATTGTCCTGCGCGGCTGCGGTTCCGGCGCATGCCAGGAGCAGCAGGGCGGATGCGAGGAAAGGACGCATGCGAGGAGATTCCAGGAACGGTGGCAGGTCCGGACGGCGACGCGCCTCGGAAGGGGCGACGCCGGGGGAGTCGGCGTCGAAGATCCCCCTTCCAAGGCTAGACGCTGCGCAGCTTCGCGGCGACGAGCGCGGCACTTTTCCAGACGCGCGGCGGGGTGTGGCGGTTCCATCACACGCCCGAGACGCGCTGGGGCAGGGCATGGACGGGTGCGCGCCCGTCGAGGATTGCGGAGTCTCGTATCGGCACGTGTGTCGGCACACGGCTCTGGACCGGCGGGTGCACAAGCGCTGCTCTTCGCGGACTCCAAGCGCGGCGATGGTCGTCGCCCGCGATGCGCGACTTCGTCTCCGTTCCTCCCGACGTTCCGAGCGTGCCGATGCTCCCGAGCTCGCATCCGAGCGGATCGTCGCGCCGTCTCCACGTCGAGCAGGCCGCGCAGCGCGAGCTTGCGCCGCCGACACTCCTGTTGCCCTGTGCCCGGTTGCCCTATGCGAGAACGAGGCGCAGCAACGGACGCACGCGCAGGCGATCGATCCGCGCGACGCTCGAGGTGTGTCCAAAGCACAGGGGCGGCCCCGCGAACGGGACCGCCCCTTTGGATGCCACCCGCGCTCGCGCGCGGGCGCTCGTCAGACTCTTCTCACTGCCAAACGACGTTCATGCCGTTCGTCAGGTTGAAGGTCGACGGCGTGCAGAACGCCGCCGCGTTGCGGTACCAGCCCTGGTAGTTCTTCGTCTGACCAGCGCTGACGCCACCGCGGACCGAGATGCTCAGGTCGCCCGGAGCCGGGTACGAGCTGGAGCCGCCCGAGTTCGTCTTCGTGCCGAGACGAACAAGGTTCGTGGCCACGCAGCGCAGACCGTCGCCGAACACGACGGAGATCTGGGCGTCGCCCTGGAAGTAGAGGGCCGTGGCGGTCGCCGGCATGCCGGTGCCCGTCAGGACGAGAGTGTCTGCGCCGACGGTCGCGTTGCCCGTCGCAGCCAGGTTCGCACCCGCCGCGTTCACGGAGTTCGGGCAGCCGTTGCCGGCCGCGCCGGTGCCGCACGGGCAGGCCGTGCCGGTGCCGTCACCGAAGCAGTAGGCCGTTCCGGGAGGACCGCCGGGGCCGCACGTGACGCGCAGGAGCCAGTTGCCCGGCAGACCGATGAGGTCCATGTCGAGCGGGGGAACGTCGTTCGCCGCCAGGTTGTTGAAGTTCAGGGTGCCGGTCGTGCTGCCGCAGACCCACGAACCGGGGTTGCCGCCGCCGCCGCAAGGGCCCGCGCCGCCACCCGACTGGTCGAGCGGGCCCGGGAACTGACCCGCCGTCTGGTTGACGGTCGCGGTGACGAAGAAGAGGCCGTTGATCGTGACTGCCGAGGGCAGCGTGATCGATTGGAACACGTCCGTGTCGATCGAACCGGGCGCGACCACGGCCGTGGTCGACGTCACGAGCACGCCGTCCGTCGGGTCACCGTCGTCGTTCGGGTCGTCGTACACCGCGATCGTGACCGGACCCGTCGGGGTCCAGCCCGGGAACGCCGGCGTGCCGTAGCACGTGCTGACTTCCGAGATCGTCGAGGAGGCCGCACCCGCGCCGAAGCCGACCATCCACATGATCGCGCCGCCGGCCGTCAGGCCGACCGAGTTCTCGCTGCTGCCGTCGTCCTGCGGAGCGCACGGGCTCGGGCCGCCCGTCTGGGGCGTGAACAACATGTTGCCCTGGCCGACCTGACCGGAGCCGAACGCGCCGATTTGGACCGTGTAGACCTGACCGGCCGTGGCGCTGAAGCAAACGGCGCTGACGAAGCCGCACACGTCGTCGTTGCAGGCGATGGCCGAGCCCGAAGCCGGGCAGCCCGAGCCCTGGTACACCGCGAGGCGCGTGTCCGGGTGCGTCGTTCCGTTGCAGAGGGTGAGCTCGTACAGACCGGTTTGCGACGCGGTCCACGTGTACCAGACGTCGTTGTAGATGTTCGTGAAGCCGAAGAAGAGGCACGAGGGCTCGGCCTGGCCTTCGGCACCCGTCGTGGAGCCGACCGTGTTGAACGCGTGCGGACCGTCACCGACCAGGTTGATCGGCAGCGTGCACGAATCGTTCGTCACGGGCGGGGGCGGCCCGGCGAGGTTGAACGAGGCGTTGTAGCCCGCGCCACCGGCGAACGAGCCCATCTCGATGAAGTACCTCGAGCCGGCCGTCGCCGCCCACTGGAGCGACGTCTGCAGGCCGCAGAAGTCGTCCAGACAGGTGATTTGGGTGGTCGGGCACGAACCCGCGGGGGAACCGTCGGCCCAGATCGCGATGACGCTGTCAGCCGTGACCAGGCCGCAGGTGCTGATCGTGACCGTCTCCGTCGCCGGAGCGGTCCAGTAGAGCCAGACATCGCGGCCCATCGCTCCGCAGGAGCCGACCGGCGAGCCGGTCGTCGCGCCCGTGTTGTTCACGGCGAAGGTGCCGTAGCCGGAGATGGCGTCGGTCGACGCTGCGCTGGCGCAGCTGTCGTTGCCACCGACGAAGGTGGTGACCAGCGAGGGAGTGGCAGGGCCACCCGGTGCCGGGATGACCTTGGCGGGTGCCGGCTTCGCCGGAAGTACGGAGGAGCTGACTTGCGCATTCGCAAGGCCGAGGGGGGCGCCCGCGATCAGGGCGGCTGTGAACAGAGAGAGTCTCATGAGGGAAATCTCGATTCGGATTGTGGAGGACCCGTCGCTTGACGTGTTGCTTCGGAGGCTGTCGACGCGCCCGAAACTGGAGCACCACGCCTTACGGAGTTCGAGAGTATCGGAAAACTCCGGTTTGCGCAGTGTCCACGCGCGAGTTCAGGGGGATCTCGAAGACTACCTCGCGGATTTCAGTCGGGCGCAAGCCCCGCGGAGCGGGGCGAGACGGAACGCCACCGATGTAAGTTCCGTCATCTTCATCTTTTTCCGACGATCTCTCGCCCGAGCGCGGGAACTTCACGCGCTGTGTAGCCGCCCGACGGCGGATGCAATCCCCGGACCAGCACTTCCGGCCGTGCCGAGCCCGTTCCCCGGCTCGATCTATCCCGCTCGCGCCGCCTGCAACCATCCGGTTCGAATCGGCCGCGAAAACTGTGCGTCGCGGATTCCGTCCGGATTGCGCCGATCCCTCGAGCTTCGCCCGTCGTCGGTGCGAGCGCGCGGATCGCCCCATCGATTGCCGCCCGCGGCCTCGCGCGCGGCTCTCGAATCGGCGGATCGACGGCTCGACGCCTGCACGGGCTCCCGGGTGCGGACGTCACATGTTGCCCGAGCCCGTCTGGCCGTTGCCGAACGCACCGATCTGGATCGTGTAGACCTGACCGGCCGTCGCGCTGAAGCAGACCGAGCTGATGAAGGCCTCGCGCGCCACTCCGTCAGGAACGATTCGGGCGCAACGCACGGCTCCCGTTCGCGCAGCGTGGCGACGAAGCGGGGCGGCCCCGCGTGCGGGACCGCCCCGGTGATTCGTCCGCGCTCGCGCGCGGAACCGCCGTCCTCAGGGAGTCCAGGTGATCTGGACGCCGTTCGACAGGTTGAACGTCGCCGCGGTGCAGAACGCCGCCGCGTTGCGGTACCAGACCTGGTAGTTGCGCACGTCGCCGGCCGAGTTGGCGCCGCGGATGGAGATCGATTGATCTCCCGCGGCCGGGTACTGGCTGGAGCCGTTCTGGTTCGACTTCGTGCCCAGGCGGCGGATCTGACCGCTGACGCAACGCAGGCCGTCACCGAACGCGACCGAGGTCTGGCCCGTACCCTGGTAGTAGAGCGCCGAACTGTTCGGCATGCCGGTGCCCAGCAGGACGAACGTGTCGTTCGAGATGCTCGGGACGCCCGACGCGGCAAGGTTCGCGCCGTTGGCGTTGACCGAGCTGGCGCAACCGTTCCCGGCCGCGCCGCTGTTGCCGCACGGGCAGGGCGTGCCGCTGCCGTCGCCGAAGCAGTACGCCGTCGCCGTCGGCCCGCACGACGTGCCGCTCTCCGTGATCGTGAACGTGCCGTACAGGCTCGCAGCCGCGGAGAAGTTGCCGATCTGCACGATGTAGGGCTGACCGCACACCGCGGCGAAGGTGATCGTGGTGCTCAGCCCGCACGCGTCGTCGTTGCAGGCGATCGCGGGGCTCGTCGGGCAGCCCGTGCCCAGGTAGGCCGCGATGCGCGTGTCCGTGCCGCCCAGGACCTGACCGCACGTGTCGATCTGGACCGTGCCGCTCTGCGACGGCGTGTACGTCCACCACGAATCCTTGTGGATCGAGGTCGTGTTGAAAGCCAGGCACAACGGCTCGGTCTGACCCTGTGTGCCCGTCGTGGCCAAGCGGTTGTCGAAGGGGTAGACGCCGCCCCCGGTGATCGCGATCGGGTTGGCGCAGTCGTCGTTCGGCGGCGTCGTGGGCCCGGCGCCGATGCTGAAGGTCCCCGAGTACGTGGTCGTTGGGCCGTAGGCTCCCAGCTCGATGAAGTAGCTCGAACCGGCCACGGCTGCGAAGGTCACCTCCGACTGCAGGCCGCACGCATCGTCGTTGCAGGCGAGCTCGGTCACCGGGCAGGCTCCGCCGTTGCCGTCCCACACGGCCAGTACGCTGTCGGAGGTGACGCCTCCGCAGGTGTTGATCGCGGTCGCACCCGTCGTCGTCGCGGTCCAGTAGAACCACACGTTCCTGTTGCCCGAAGGGCACGTGTGTCCGGGACCGTCCGGAGACGCGCCGACCGTCGTGACGGAGAACGTGCCGAAGCCGCTGATCGCGTCATTGGCCGCGGCCGAGCCGCAGTTGTCCGAGCCGCCCACGACGAGGAACTGGGAACCGCCCGGGGGCGGGTAGTAGCCGCCCGCGCTGAGCGACTTGGCCGGAGGAGCCTTGGTCTGTGCGCCGGCCGACGCGGCCAGGCAGAGAACGGCGATCGTGGTCGAGATGTTCATGAGGGGATGCCGGGAACGCGCCGCGCAAGATGGCGACCGTGAGACTCGGGAGGGGTTCGAGAACGCGCTGCGGAGAGCGGACGGACCAGGAGCAGAGCGCCGATGCCGCCCATGCAGCCTCACCGGTTGGGCGCATTTCGTCCAGACCGCGCGCAGCACTTCTTGCAGAGGACCGCGTTGCCCTGCGCTGAAAGGCCCTCGACCGTTCCCAGCGTCAGAAAATCGAACCCCCTCCGCGACGCGCCAACAGGATCAGAGAGGCCGTACGATCGATTTTCTCTCGGCCTCTCCACGCCGCGCGGTTCCGTGCGGCGCCAACAGGATCAGAGATGCCGTACGATCGATCTTTTCTCGGCCTGTCAGTACTTGCGGCTCTTCTGCAGCACGTCGTCCAGCGTGCCCACGGTCGAATCGCGCTCCGCGTCGGACAAGTCGAGGATCTCCTGCAGCGCGATCCCGATGTGGGGGATGTACTTCTCGATGTAGCCGCGCTTCTCGTACTCGGCGCGCAGGCGCCTGCCCTTCCTGATGTACGTGCCCAGCCGCCGGCCGCACTCCTGCAGGCCGAGCTTGATCTCGCGCTGGATCTCGGCGTAGCCCGCGATCGCTTCCTTCGACTCGGACGTGAACGGCACCCACACGCTGGCGATGTGCACGAGCACGGCCATCGCGCCGATCGGCAGCGCGCCCTTGGGTTGCTGCAGACCGTAGCGGCGCCATTCGGTCTGGATCACGCACTTCGTGACCGCGCAGGCGGCCTGCTGGTGCAGCAGGGGCACGCGGTTCGCGAAGCGCAGGACGCGCACGGGCTCGTCGGCTGCGCCGACCAGGTCCTCGACCTCGGCCGTGCTCTTCTCGCGCTTCACGATGCGGCCGTCCTCGTGCAGGTCGAGGCCCACGCCGCCCGGCTTGCCGTAGGCGATGCCGACCTCGATCACGAACGGGTTGCCGCGGTACACGGACGGCGGGCGCGAGTTGGCGTAGTAGAAATCAGCCTCGATCTCCTTGCGCAGACCGGCTAGGACCAGTGCCTCGCCGATCGGAGAGATGCAGGCCGTGCTGGGCGCCGAGATCTTCGTCTTCTGGATCGAGGCGGACAGGGCCGCGGCCTCCTCGCGCGCGATCCGCGACGGATGCGCCTTCTCCGAAACCTTCGCGTTCTTGCAGATGTCGAGCGCGACCTTGGGCCCGACGCGCGAGAAATCCTCCTGCAGGAAGCCCGACAGCGTGCGCGAGCTCGTCTCCTTGAGCATCTGGATCAGGCGACCCAGTTCGACGCCGTGCGGATGCGGCTTGATCTCCTCGACGGCCGCCGGCAGCGCCTTCGTGCTGCGCTCGTACGTCACGCGCTGCTGGCCCGGATCGACGTAGTGCAGCGTCAGGTGCGGGTTCGCGATCGCGGTCTGCTTCAAGTACATGTCGACCGAGCGCAGGCCCTTCTGGTAGCGCGCCTCCATCTCGATCTCGACGCGCGTGCCGTGGTCCTTCTCCCACTCGGTGACCGAGCGCTCGTGGATGTCGGGCTTGTTCTGCACCGTGTCGACCGACATCAGGAACTCGTGCGCGTCGGCCTTCTTGCCCGTGCGCGACAGGATGCGCGCCGGCTTGCCGGTCGTGAGCTGGCCGTACATGACGGCAGCCGAGATGCCGATGCCCTGCTGGCCGCGCGACTGCGAGAGCTTGTGGAACTTCGAGCCGTACAGGAGCTTCCCGAAGACCTTGCCGACCTGCTCGGCCACGATGCCGGGGCCGTTGTCCTCGACCGCCATGCGGAAGCGGTCCTCGCCAGTCGCGGTGATCTCGACCGCGATCTCGGGCAGGATCCCGGCCTCCTCGCACGCGTCGAGCGAGTTGTCGACCGCCTCCTTCACGGCCGTCAACAGCGCCTTGAGCGGCGAGTCGAAGCCCAGCAAGTGGCGGTTTTTCGTGAAGAACTCGGCCACCGAGATCTCGCGTTGCCGCGTGGCCATCTCGGCCGCGGTCTTGCGGCGACCCGGGATGGCAGGCTCCGCCGCGGCCGCGGCGGAGCCTGCCATCCCGGGT
>Ga0163152_10004987_pt1 | contig 15974 bp, 16 predicted proteins | sample OliLakLV19MP8IB2_FD_148635 | JGI IMG/M metagenome (GOLD analysis project Ga0163152, IMG submission 148635) | Freshwater microbial mat bacterial communities from Lake Vanda, McMurdo Dry Valleys, Antarctica - Oligotrophic Lake LV.19.MP8.IB-2 | ecosystem: Environmental > Aquatic > Freshwater >... | reverse complement strand
CTGCCAAGTTTCACCACCATAACAACCCGCATTCATGGCTAAAGCGCCACCTATAGTTCCTGGAATACCCGCTAAAAACTCAAGACCTGCAAAGCCTAATCGAGCTGAATGACGCGCTAACTGGCCACAAGCCACACCCGCTTCAGCACGAATTGTCGTCGATTCGACGGGTGAAATAGCATTCAAGGCACCCTGCGTGATAATCACAACACCGTCTACCCCTTTATCACGAATTAAGACATTGCTTCCAAGTCCTAACCATAAGACAGGTACTTCTGGTGTCAGCTGAGCTAAAAAATGCGCCATATCATCTGCATCAGCAGGAATATAGACAACGTCAGCCATTCCTCCAACGCGCCAAGAAGTATACTCAGCTAACGGTTGCTGCCGATGTAATTGACCGCGCAAGGAAGGAGATGCCGTTAAGAACATAATGCGCTCGGCACCGATTCTTTTAAGTCTGTCGCCGCTAAATGTGCGGCTAAAGCGCCGATATTTCCAGCGCCTTGTAACATTAAAATATCACCATCTTGTAAAACTTCTTGAAGTGTTTTTGCTAAATGCATGTGTTGCTCAACAAAAATGGGATGAAGTTTACTTTGAGTTGCTATCGACTTCACCAGGTTTTTAGCATCAATACCTTCGATACAAGACTCTCCCGCTGAATAAATATCCAATAGCAACAATAAATCGGGTTGAGCCAATATATCGCTAAATTCCTTGAATAAATCTCGTGTGCGAGTATAGCGATGAGGCTGATAAACCATGACAACGCGCTTGCCTGGCCAACTGTGTCGCGCAGCTTGCAGAGTGACCTCTACTTCCCGTGGATGATGTCCATAATCATCAACCAAAGTCACCTCTCCTCCTTTTTGAAGGGCAAAATGACCATAAATTTGAAAACGGCGACCAATGCCTGCAAAATTTTCCAAGGCTGTGCAAATAGCACGATCAGATACTTTAAGTTCGTTAGCAATAGCAATCGCCGCTAAAGCATTTAATACGTTATGTTGGCCCGGCAAATGCATTCTGACTTTTAAAGGGGGTAAATTTTCAGGCCGTTTTACAACAAATTCAGTATAAGTTCCTGTGTACACAATATGGGAAGCACTAAAATCAGATTCTTCGGTTAACCCATAAGTATGAAAAGGTCGTGAAATTCTAGGCAAAATTTCTCGAACAATAGGATCATCAAGGCATAAAACAGCAAGTCCATAAAATGGCAATCGATGAAGGAATTCCACAAACGCATCTTTCAATTGATTAAAATCATTTTCATAAGTACCCATATGATCTGCATCAATGTTGGTAACGACGGAAATCATAGGTTTCAAATAGAGAAAAGAGGCATCACTTTCATCGGCTTCTGCCACTAAATAACGGCCTGTCCCTAAACGCGCATTACTGCCCGCACTATTTAAGCGTCCCCCAATCACAAAAGTAGGATCAACACCCTCTTCTGCTAAGATACTTGTCACCAAACTGGTCGTGGTGGTTTTGCCGTGCGTTCCTGCAATTGCAATACCATAACGAAATCGCATGAGCTCACCTAACATTTCAGCGCGCGCAACAATGGGAATGCGTGCTTGACGCGCTGCAATAAATTCGGGATTCGTCATATCAACAGCCGATGACCGTACCAGCACATCTGCATTTTTAATATGTTTAGCATCATGCCCCTGATAAATATCGGCACCAATATTACGTAAACGCTGTGTTAATCCATTGTCTGCTAAATCAGAACCTGATACGCGATAACCTTGGCTCAATAAAACTTCTGCAATACCTGCCATACCCACACCGCCGATACCCACGAAGTGAATATGCTTAATTCGACCCATTTCAAATGTCCAACTCAATTGCAAATCTCCTTACAAATTTCTAAGACTCTTTTAGATGCGTCTATTCTACGCAAATTAAATGCAGATTGCGCCATTGATAATCGTTTTTCGGGTGTTTTTGTAAATTCTTTAAGCCAATCAATGAGAACATCTTCAGAGAGATTCGCTTGTTGGATCAGGAGAGCAGCCTTATGGTTGGTCAAATAAAGCGCGTTTGTGGTTTGATGGTCATCCACCGCATAAGGATAAGGCACTAAAATAGCACCGACACCCACGGCACATAATTCCGCTATCGTTGAGGCGCCTGCTCGACAAAGAACAAGGTCTGCCCATTCATAAGCTTCGGCCATATCATTAATGAAAGGCACAATTTCTACCACACTCACCTTAGCCAATTCATATTTTTTGAGTGTATCTGCATGATGTTTTTCACCCGTTTGATGCCTCACTAAAGGACGCTCGCTAAGTGCCATTTTTGACAATGCTTGGGGAATTAACTCATTGATAGCTGCCGCGCCTAAACTACCGCCCATGACAAGCAACCGCATTTGCCGGTCATGAAATCGCTCGTGTGGCGGCAATAATCGTGTTATTTCAGGGCGAACAGGATTACCAATAGTCACGATTCTTTTACTTTGTTTAAATGTGTGGGGAAACCCTTCTAAAACCCGCGTGGCAAAATAAGACAAAAATTGATTCGTTAATCCCGCCTTTGCATTTTGCTCGTGGATCACCAGGCGTTTTTTTAAAAATAAACTAGCAATTCCACCTGGCCCACTGACAAAACCACCAAAACCCAAAACGACATCCGGTTTTAATTGTTTAATGATTCGCCCTGCCTGCCAAATAGCAGCACATAAACGAAAAGGTGCTAATAATAAATTTTTCCACCCCTTGCCGCGCAAACCGCCAATGGAAATAAAATGTAATGGAATATTTGCATCGGGAATCACTTTAGCCTCAAGACCTTTTTCGGTGCCTAACCAATGCACCTCAATCCCTTGCTCACTCAGTGTGCGTGCAATAGCCAATGCGGGAAAAACGTGACCACCGGTTCCTCCGGCCATAATGAGTACTTTTTTTAGCTTTGTCATCGAAGCCCAAATCCCATCATTCGATTTTCATAATCAATTCGAAAAATTAGCGCAATGGCTATACAAGTAATTAACATACTGCTACCGCCATAACTAATGAGCGGCAAAGTCAATCCTTTGGTCGGCAATACACCTGTATTCACACCTAGGCTAACGCAAAATTGAATTGCAAACCAAAGCGCAAAACCATACGCTAAAAATCCTGAAAAATGTTGTCCTAATCGTTGGGCTTCACGACCAATTGACAGCACTCTAAAAACAAATAAGGTAAATAACATTAAAATGCCGACAACACCTAACACACCTAATTCTTCACCTATCACAGCAAATAAAAAATCTGTATGAGCTTCAGGTAAATAAAAAAGCTTTTGGATACTATTACCAAGTCCCGTGCCTAACCAACCTCCTCGACCAAAAGCAATCAGTGACTGCGTCAATTGATAACCACTGCTAAAAGGATTCGCCCAAGGATTTAAAAAACCGGTGAGTCGATGTATGCGATAAGGTTCGGATACCGCCAATATAGCCAGCGCAATCACGACGATTGAGAATATCACGATAAAATAACGAATTCGCATCCCGCCTAAAAACATCATCCCCAAAGCTGTCGCCATGATCACCGCAGTGGCACCAAAATCAGGCTCTTTTAATAAAAGCGCTGAGATAATTGCCAAAATACCCATGGGTTTCAAAAAGCCCACAAAAGTAGTTTTAATTTCAGCTTGACGACGTACTAAATAACCGGCGAGATAAATCACAGCAGCAAATTTTGCAAGCTCAGACACTTGCACACCAAAAAAACCTAAACTAATCCAACGCGCGCTTCCATTCACCGAGCGCCCTACACCATGAATCAGCACTAACACCAACAACACCATGACACCCGCTAACAATGCCGCCCCCATTTTTTCCCATACAGCTACGTCAAATTGAACTACGATACTGCCTAGAATCACACCGGCTGTCACAAAGATGAGTTGTCGATAAAAGTAATAAAACGGCTGATGAAGTTGAATATCTGATACGACAATCGAAGCGGATGCCACCATTAGTAATCCGATACATACTAATGTTAATACGATAGTTAAAAACCAGCGATCGTAAGGGGCTGGCGGTGACATAACACGGCGTGTAGGTGTTGGATTATACATAGTTGTATGCTACGCAAAGGCGTAGGAAAGAATCAAGAGGAAATCACTGGTTCCAATGAAATTACCAATTTTTGACCGATAGCTGCTGCTGCACGCTCAAGCTGTCGCAGATTAGGCCAATGATGAAGATCTTCAAGTCGTGATACAGCTGGCCATGACGTATCCAATGCTCGCGCTATTTCCGCCGTTGTATAATCTCCCTTTGCCCAACGTATCAATAGGGCCGCTTGCGCTCTTGCCGAGGGTGCAATTAATTTAGCATTTTTTTTGGGATGCGAGGGTCTGGGTATTTCTATTCCTTCATCCACTCGCCCTTCAAGCGTTAAAGTTAAAACTTCAGCTGCGTTAAAATAAGCTTCCTCTAAAGTCTCTCCTTCTGTCGCTGCTTCTGCTAAATCTGGAAAAAATACGGTATAGCGTTTATCTGATTTGTTATATTTAAAAATAGCAGGAAATAGTACATTCATTTGAGCTTTACTCCCGTTTGTTTTTCTATTGCGCTTAGCAATCCTTTTCCAATATCTCGTTTACCATGAACAGGAACTGTAGTCCTAAAGCTTCCTTTACCCAATGCACGAATTCCTTACTAAAGTATATCATAAAAGATATATCTCGCCCTAACTGTAGGGTGAATTAGACGCCTGATTTTTTCAGTGACGAAATAATGATAGATATTTGCTACAACACCTGAACCATTTCGGAGAATACTTCTCCGCGATGCTCGAAATTATTGAACATATCAAGGCTAGCGCAGGCGGGGGAAAGGAGTACGCTGTCGCCGGGGCTGGATAATTGATCAGAGAGAGTTACGGCTTCTTGCATGTCTTTGGCCAAAGTGACTTCGACACGATCACCGAAAACATCCGCTAAAATGGGTGCTGCTTCGCCAATTAAAACAGCTGCTTTGACGTATTTTTCTAAGGCAGGAACGAGAGGGGAAAAATCAGCATTTTTACCAACGCCACCAGCAATCAAGACTAATTTGCCATTGATCATGGCACCTAATCCTTCAATCGCTGCAAGAGTAGCGCCTACATTTGTACCTTTTGAGTCATTATACCAACGCACACCATGCCTTTCTCTGACAAGCTGACAACGATGTGCCAATCCTTTAAATTCTCTTAACACTTGCAACATGGCATCCATAGACAAACCATAACCATAACCAATAGCTAACGCAGCCAATGCATTCGCTTGATAATGCTTACCTAAAATAGGTAATTCTCGAACAGGCATTAAAAGCTTATCTTGAAAAGCAAGATATGACTCGCCATCATTCGTTAATAAACCAAACTCATTTTCACCAGGTGCGTTCAATGTAAAAGAAAGTTTCCACTGTAAATTAAGACCATTGCAATCTGTTCTAGGATCATCACGATTACAGACAGCGACTTCACAGTTAGTATAAATAGACTGTTTCATGGCAGAATATTCTTCTAAATTTTCATACCGATCCATATGATCAGGCGTGACATTTAAAACAGTAGCTACTTTAGGTTTAAGTGAGTAAGTGGTTTCTAATTGAAAACTTGATAACTCAAGGACAAACAAATGCGGCTTAGGCTTGGTTAATAAATTCAGTGCTGGAAATCCTAAATTTCCACCGATACCCGCCAAAAGCCCGTCTTTTTGAGCCATTTGCCCTACTAATGTCGTCACTGTACTTTTTGCGTTAGTACCCGTGATAGCAATGATTGGCGCATCCGCTTCTCTCGCGAATAATTCAATGTCTCCAATTACAGGTATGCTACGTGCGATTTGGCGAGCAATGGCAGGTTCACGTAGAGAAATTCCTGGGCTAACAATCAGCGTAGAAGCTTTGCGCAATAACGCCTCGTCTAATTTACCCAATGAAATTGGGGTGAAGGGAAAAAGACGAATGATTTCTTCTAATTGCGGCGGTCTTTGGCGAGTATCATTCACAGCAAAAGGAATCCCTTTTTTTGCTAAATATTGTGCACAAGAAAGACCTGTTGCACCAACACCCACGATCACATGTAAATTCTGACTCATTTTTTCACCGTAATTTTAATGTGGCTAGTCCACACAAGACCAACACAAACGTAATAATCCAAAATCGTACAACGACCCGTGGCTCTGGCCAACCTTTTAATTCAAAATGATGATGGATAGGCGCCATGCGAAAAATGCGTCGTCCCGTTAATTTAAAAGAAGCCACCTGCAAAATGACTGACACTGTTTCAAGGACAAAAATACCACCCATCAAAAACAAAACCAACTCTTGGCGCACGATGACTGCAATGATACCTAAGGCAGCGCCCAACGCAAGTGCGCCAACATCTCCCATAAAGACTTGTGCTGGAAATGTATTAAACCAAAGGAATCCTAATCCCGCCCCCACCAATGCACTGCAAAATACAGCAATCTCACCGGTTCCTGGGATGTAAGGAATCACTAAATATTTCGCAAAAAGAATATTCCCCGTTAAATAAGCGAAAACACCTAAGGCCGCTGCAACCATCACGGATGGCAAAATAGCTAACCCATCCAATCCATCCGTTAAATTAACCGCATTACTAGAACCTACAATCACAAAATAAGTAAGCAGCATAAAAAAAGCGCCCAACGGCCAAATCATATGCTTAAAGAAGGGAAAAACTAATTGTGTCTCAATAGGCAGCTTAGCTGTGTGGTATAAATAAATCGCTGCGCCTAATCCTAAAATCGATTGAAATAAATACTTCTGGCGTGCTGACAATCCTTTACTCTGTTTTTTAATCATTTTCAAATAATCATCACGCCAACCAATGGCACCAAATCCTAACGTCACAATTAACACTAACCAAATATAGCGATTGGTTAAATCGCCCCACAATAAAGTACTCACTGTAATCGCTACCAAAATCAACGCACCGCCCATGGTCGGTGTGCCTGTTTTAGAAAAATGGCTCTTAGGGCCATCATCTCGCACCATTTGCCCTACTTTATATTTTTTTAATTTTTCGATCATGGCAGGACCTACTAACAAAGCAATCAGCAGCGCTGTTAGGGAGGCAAGAATGGCTCGCAATGTTAAATATTGAACCACGTGAAAAAAATGAAAATAATGCGCTAAATAATCACTTAACCAAACAAGCATTTAAAGTCTCCTTTGCCCACTCCGCATCATTAAATGGAATTTTTTCATTCCCTATCTGTTGGTATGTCTCAGCGCCTTTGCCCGCAATCAACACACAATCACCTGATTGCGCACATTGTATAATGTCTTTGATCGCTTTAGAACGACTATGTTGCACAATGACGTTTGACGCCTCTAAAAATCCAGACATAATGTCATTGACTATCGATTCTGCTTTTTCTGTCCTGGGATTATCGTCTGTTACCATGACTTTATCGGCTAATCGCTCAGCTATTGCTGCCATCAAGGGACGTTTACTGCGATCACGATCACCCCCGCATCCAAATAAGCAATACAATTTTCCTTTGCAATGTTGTCGAAGTGCCATCAGTGCTTTTTCCAGGGAATCCGGGGTATGCGAATAATCGACCACGACCAAGGGTTTCTCACCACCACCCAATGTTTGCATTCGACCTGCCACAGGTTTTAATTGTGATAAAGCCATTAAACTATTCTCAAAAGATATACCCATCAAAGAAAGCGTTGTAAACACGGCTAATACATTATGAACATTAAAGCTGCCTATCAATGGCATCGCGACTTCACCTGTTCCCCACGGTGAAACCAATGTCATGCGAATACCGGTTAATGCTAATTGAATGGCATGAGTATGCGTAGAATAAGTCACTACTTTTTCAGCAGGTAAGGTTTCTATCAATTGACGCCCAAAGGTATCATCTGCATTGATCACAGCATAACGCACATGATCAAATAATTTTTGTTTAGCTTGTCCGTATTTTTCCATCGTCTCATGGTAATCAAGATGGTCTTGCGTCAAATTGGTGAAGATGCCTATTTCAAAATCAATTCCCTCCACCCGTCCTTGATCTAAACTATGCGAAGAAACTTCCATTGCGACTGCTTTTGCGCCTTGGTTCACTAATTCTCTTAAAATTTTATGTAACGTAATCGGATCGGGTGTAGTCAGCGCTGTTTCATTCAAATGCCCATATAATCCATTGCCTAATGTTCCTATCACACCGCACTTGATCCCAAGATAATCTAATGACGATGCTAAAAAATGCGAACATGATGTTTTTCCATTCGTACCGGTTATCCCTATCATCCGTAGTGATTGCGCTGGATAACCATAAAAACGTGCAGCCAATTCCCCTACTTTTTTTTGCAATTGTGGAATTGTAATCTGTGGAATATCTCCCTGCCAACTGATGGATGCCTCATCGCCTTCCATCAAAATAGCACTCGCTTGCTGATTAATGACTTCTTTAATATAAGCTCGCCCGTCCGAATTCACCCCCGGATAGGCTAAAAATACATCCCCCGCTTTAATCGTTCGACTATCTATCGAAAGCCCCTTTATTTCTTTATCAAAATCAAGGGGTTGATTTAACAAATAAGATAATTTCATGCAGACACTTCCTTCAATGAGGCTAAAGCATAAACGATGAATAAAAAGTTGACAACTGTATATTTTTTAATCATAATATCTTTCCCCTTCCCTACGAGATATTTTATGTTCAGAAGCACTCCTTATAATCTTAAAAAAATAGGCGATCCATCCTATTATCAAGTCATTGCCCATACTGAAATAACTGAAGAAAAAACAGAAGATCCTACACAAGATGTTTTAAATCAAGTAGGAGAAGCATTAATCAATATTCGGCTTATCTATCCAACCAAAGGTGACATGATCACTCAATGTTTTTTTGTTAACACACAATTCGTCAATCAACTCAGCCGAACGCGCTACACCTCATTCCAAGCATGTAATTATCTTTGCAGCTTGTATGTTTATACATTAGGAGGCAATCATTATATGATTGAGTTACAGCAAGGGGATAAATACATTGGAATAGATGCGTCTGCTCCTATCTACCGAAAAGATAAAGCCATCGCTGAAGTATTCATCGCAAAATCACATGATACTTTAATCAATATGATTAATGACCGTCACAAAGATCCCGAGCCAGAAGCAAAGACTTTAGAATGGCTTGTGAATAAACCTGAAAAAAATGATAAATTAACAACTCTTTTAGGTATTGGGCTTTTTACTACAAGCCCTGCTCCTCCACGCACCATTTCTCAAGTGACAGTGACTGCAAGCAGTGAAGAAACGCCATCACGATGCCCTTGTGTTATTTTATAAATACTAACCAAAAAACACTAACACCTTCACCGGTTTTTTTTCCCTGATATAAACAGGATGCTCATTAAAACGAATGAGCATACCCGTGGAGGCGCCACCATCTAAATTCACGGCTGTTTTAATATGAGTAATACCCAAACGCTCGGGATGATTTTGCAAGATATCCGCGACATCCACTAATTTAGCATCTGAAGTAATGACGATAAGCAACTCACCCTTTGTGGATTCTGCTAATACAGTTCGTTCGTGTGGGCTGAAAAAAGATGCTGGAATTTTAGAATGGGCTTGAAGGTTTGCTATATCTTCTACTATTTTTCCATTTTCAATCATTAAGGGGCCTGTTTGCATAGCATAAAATGCACTGGATGCTCCCTCACAGCGAGGCACCAATGTGACCAATCCTTTTTGATTAATCACAACACAAGAACGAAGCAATCGATTTCGCGCAAAGCGCTTGAGTGTTTTTCCTTTATCAACAAACCATCCCACCGGTTGAAAATCGGGCGAATAATAACTGCCATTAATGGCTATCACAAAAGGTTGTTCTAAATGCCCTATAAATTTTGCCTGTGATTGTAGCTTGACGGGCTGTAAATACAAACGCGCATGATACGGCGCGGCTAATTTCACCACATAAAAATCAATGTTAGATAAAATATGAGAAGGCCTTATTTGAAAATGATGGTAATCCCCTAGCTGATTCGGCAGCTCTCGCTGTTCTGCATTCGCGAACCCCAGCACGCTGTACACAACAAAAAACAAGACAACCCAACACTTCAATATTTTCATTTTTCTAGCCATCACAAGGAACCCACATTATCAGGCTTCACATTCAAAATTCTTAACGCACCTTCGGTAATGCTTTTAAAAATAGGTGCTGCCACATCGCCTGCATAATAAGTTTTCCCGCGAAGATTATTAACCACCACAATCACCACCAAACGGGGATCACTGGCAGGTGCAATGCCCACAAAGGATGAAATATAGCGTTTTTCATAGCCGTTCTGACCAATTTTTTTGGCCGTTCCTGTTTTACCTGCTATGCGATAACCCGGCACTTGCGCTAGTACGCCCGTGCCTTTTTTTGCAGTGACAACTGATTCCAGCAACGTTAACATTTTTTGGGCTATTTCGGGTTTCATTACTTGAGTACCCGCGGGTGCATGATCCAACTTTAGCAATGACAGCGGTTTTTTTTCACCGTCATTCGCTAATACATTATAAGCATCTATTAATTGCAAGGCAGTCACCGACAAACCATAACCATACCCTAAAGTCGCCATGGCAAAGGGGCCTGGATGATTCACTAAAACACCTGCCCGCTCACCTGGAAATCCAATGCCTGTTATTTCACCAAATCCCATACGACTATAAAAACGCCATAAATCATTCGGCGGCAATGATAAAACCATTTTTGTTACACCGACATTGCTTGAGATCTGTAAAATTTCCGCAACCGTCATAGGACCTTTGCTATGTTCATCTCGCACAATGTTATGGCCGACACGCAACCATCCTGGGTAAGTATTAATGACTGTCTGCGGTTGATAAAGTCCACTCTCTAAAGCCGCCGATACGCTAAACGCTTTAATCACGGATCCCGGCTCAAATACATCGGTCACCGCTCGATTACGCATTGCGTCTCTATTTAATCCTTCGGATTGATTGGGATTAAAAGAAGGTTGATTCACCATCGCCAACACTTCACCTGTTTTTGCATCCAATACAATCGCAGAACCTGAGTCAGCTGAATTTTTCCGAATACCTGCCATTAATTCACGATACGCTAAATATTGAATATGATGATCAATGCTGAGTGTTAAATCATGGCCTGGTTTTTGTTCTTGCAGCGTTTGTAATTCGCCAATAACACGACCTAACCGATCTTTGATCACACGTTTTTTGCCAGGTGAGCCACTGAGCCATTGATCATAGAGCAATTCTAAGCCCTCTTGCCCTTGATCATCGACATTGGTAAAACCTATCACATGGGCTGCCACTTCCCCTTCAGGATAATAGCGTTTAAACCCTTGTTGCAAATAAACACCTGGGAGTTTTAAGGCTTTAATTTTTTCGGCTACGTCAGGAATCAGATCACGTTTAAGATAAACAAAAACCCGACCTTTTTTTTGATATTTTTCAATTTGAGTTTGAATAGTTTTGGCTTTAAGTCCTATTTTTTGACTTAACCTATTGAGATTTTCTGCATTGATCACAAACTCTTTAGGATTGACCCACACAGAATAAATCGACGTGCTCACAGCTAATGGATAACCATGCCTATCTTTAATCATGCCGCGAAAAGCAGGTAAGGTGAGATTTCTGACAACGCGTTCATTGCCTTGTTGACGTAAAAAATGTCTTTTAAAAAAAGTTAAATCAATAACGCGCAAAAATAGTCCTGCTACAATGAGCAGGACAAAAATTAAAAGTAAATGGAAGCGCCATGCGATAAAGGCGGGTTCAATGCCACGTTTCACTCGTTTACTATCACCACTGATTTTTTATCCGGAGCCATCATATTCAAGTCCCGTTCAGCGGTTTGCTGAATGCGAGCTTGCGCGACCCATGTTGTCTTTTCCAATAATAACTGGCCCCATTGTATATGCAACTGTTGGCGCTCTGACAGCATTTGTTGAATACCTGCATTCATACTGCGTGATGCATTAGTCACATACACCATTGCCAATGCAGAGGTTAAAACTGACAATACCAAAGCGACTGTCATAAAGTGTGTTCGGCTTAATAAGGCCGAAATCACCCAACTTCGTGAGAGAACACTTTGGTTAAAAATACGGGCTGCTGCGTTCATGGTTGCTTCTCCCCTATACGTAATATGGCACTCCGAGCGCGAGGATTACTCGCAATTTCCTGTTCGCTGGGTTTGATGGCACGTCCAATTTTTTTGAGTTGGACATGAACATTCACCTGTTTCACAGGCAACCGAGCGGGCAATAAAGGCCCTTGCTCTTTGTGATGAATAAATTGTTTTACTAATCGATCTTCTAATGAATGAAAACTGATGACAGCCAAACGCCCACCCACTTTTAATAATTCAAAGGCAGACTCTAATCCGTATTCTAATTCTTCTAATTCGCGATTGATGGCTATGCGAATCGCTTGAAAACTGCGTGTGGCAGGATTTTTGCCTTTTTCACGGAAAGGGACGGCAGCAGCAATAATATGAGAAAGCTGATCGGTTGTTTGAATCGGTGTTTCAGCGCGTGCTAAAACAATGGCATGTGCAATACGGCGAGAAAAACGTTCTTCGCCCCATGTCCATAAAACATCTGCCAATTCTTTTTCTGATACTTTGTTTAACCATTCGGAAGCATCCTCCCCCTGAGTTGTATCCATGCGCATATCTAACGTCCCTGCGCGCATAAAACTAAACCCGCGGTTTGGATTATCTAACTGAGGAGAAGAAACGCCTAGATCAAATAAAACGCCGTCTATTTTTCCAGCTACATTTTCTGGAATTAAGCATTTCTTTAATTTTGCAAAGGATGCATGAAAAATGGTAAATCGTTTATCGTGTGCAAATTGTATCTTGGCATATGCCACTGCATCAGGGTCTTTGTCAAACGCATATAAACGACCTTCTGGTCCAAGATGATCAAGAATAACTTGTGAATGTCCGCCACGCCCAAAGGTAGCGTCGATGTAAGTACCCGTTGTTTTAATAGCAAGGTGTAAGATCGCCTCGTCTAATAAAACGGGTTGATGTGTGTCAAATGTTTTTATCATTCTGCATGCTACCATCGCTAGATCATCCATTTCAGAGCGATAATAATTTCACTTCATCAGGCAAGCCTGAATCCGTGCTCGATTCCTCGTCTAACCATTGGCCTCTACGTGTTTGCCAATGCTCATCGTCCCATAACTCAAATTTTTTACCTTGCCCAATCAAGACTGCTTTTTTATTTAATCCAGCATAATCACGTAACAACGTTGGTAAAAGTAAACGACCCAAGCTATCCATTTCAACTTCTGTCGCATGCCCTATCAATAACCGTTGAATTCGTCGTGCAGCAGGATTGAAACTTGGCAAAGCAGCCAACTTGCTTTCAATCTCTTCCCAAGCAGCTAGTGGATAAAGGAGTAAGCATTTTTCTTCGGTATCAATCGTCAAAACAATGTTCCCACCGCAATGCTGTAAAAGCTTTTCACGGTAGCGGGTCGGCATAACCATCCGCCCCTTCACATCAATGTTGACTCCATTAACACCTCTAAACACTGTCGCTCTCCTTCCCTTGCTCTATGACATATTAGGAAGCACTCTTAAAATCAATATACCACCGTTTCCCACAATAAACCACTTTTTACCACCACAACCCACAAAAAGTCATCGTGATAGTCATTTTTAGGGAAAAAGCAACCATTTGATTAGGAACGTTTTACTTGAGGTTTAGAGATTTCATCTTGTTTCTTTTCCTCAGCATCATTCGCCCAACTACTGCCGAGAGCAAACAATAGCAAGTTTATGCCATCATCTGGCACAATGAATCCTTGCGCTGGTGAATTAGGAGGCGCTTGCAGAGTAGGGAAAAAAGCGTGTGAACCGCTCATAGTTGTCTCCTCGTTTATATAATTATAATATTTTTGATTTAGCTCAGCATAATACAGTAAATTTGCTCTAAAATAAAACATAAAGCCTGGAATTTTAATATTTATAGCTAGAGGAGGTTCAAATGACATCATCAAATAAAGATTTTTATTCAGAGACAATATCGCTGCTCACACAGATAATAGCTGGCAATGATACAACCCGCCTTCAGGAAAAAATTGAGAATATTAGCACACTGAAGATATCAGATAAAATGCATGAAAAATTAGCTAAAAAGTTAAAAAAGTATACAGAAGAATTGTCCAAGTTCTCACAACAAAAACACGACAATGAACTCGCTAAACAAATGAATGCTAAAAAAGATCAGCTTATTGCCGAAACCAACCATATATTACATGGACATATTGGAACAATCATAAAAATCTTTTTAGGCCTTGTAGCGGGTGCATTAGCCCTTTATTTAACTGGCCCAGCTTTATTAACGTGGACAATTATAGAAAAGGGTCTCACTGTTTTCGCTATTGCAATAAGCAGTATAACTATCGGATATGGTATCCCAGAGGCAGCTTATAGTTTGGGAAAAATGTCTGGGTGTTTTTTCAAAGCAGATAAAGCCGTAGAAAATTATGCGACACTCGCCAAAGATGAGACGATGGTGAAAATTTGTAACAAATAAAAGGAGAGCCGGCCAGTAAGCCGGGTTCTGTCGTGGACAGTCATTTATCTAGGGTGTTTGTCACCAAACATCTCAAGCGACCTACCCGAGCTTAAGCGTGGGCCACGCTTTCCAGATCGAATCTGGCTAAGCTCCTATTTGGTCTTGCTCCAGGTGGGGTTTTCCGTGCCGCAATCTGTTGCCAGTTGCGCGGTGCGCTCTTACCGCACCTTTTCACCCTTACCGGCTGCCTTTCGGCAGCAGGCGGTATATTCTCTGTGGCACTATCCGTAAACTTACGCCTCCCAGGCATTACCTGGCACCTTGCCCTCTGGAGCCCGGACTTTCCTCTACCCTGTCATTAAGACGGATAGCGACTGTCTCGGCTAGCTCTCCCGCGGAGTAGAATAGCTGATTTCGACACGTTTGATAAGAATTTTAATCATTTTTTATTTGCAGAGCTTGATTGTAGACCGCATTTTTTTTATTACCCGTTATTTTGACCGCAATATCAACCGCTACTTTTAGGGGCAAATGTTTCAATAATTCACTTAAAATCAGCGTCAAATCCATTGTTTCATGAGAAATAGAAGCTTCTGCCCCAGCAACGATCACGACCATTTCGCCTCGCTGTTGGTTTGTATCTCCAATCATCCATGCTATCAATTCGCTGACACTACCCAAACGAATGGTTTCGAAAAACTTGGTTAATTCACGGGCCAAAACTACTTTTCGGGTTTCACCCAATACTTTTTGTAAATCATTAAAAAAATCCAAAATACGATGCGGGGCCTCGTAAAATACCATCGTGCGAGATTCGTTTTTTAATTCATTCAGCCGATTGATTCGCGCTTGAGATTTAGCAGGAAGAAAACCCTCAAAAGTAAAACGATCCGTCGGCAATCCAGCCGCACTAAGCGCCGCAATAACAGCACAAGCACCTGGAATAGGAGTAACCGTTAACCCCAATTCGCGTGCCTGATGCGCCAATGAATAACCGGGATCACTAATTAAGGGCGTCCCCGCATCACTGATTAAAGCGATGGATTCCCCTTGTTGTAATCGTTTTAACAAATCCCCCGCTCGCTCACGCTCATTATGCTCGTGCAAAGAAATGATCGGCTTTGAAATATGATAATGCTGCAACAAGGGCTGACTATGGCGCGTATCTTCTGCCACAATACAATCGACCTGCTTTAATACCTCAATGGCCCTAAAGGTAATGTCTTGCAAATTCCCAATGGGCGTCGCGACAATATAGAGTGTACCTGGATTTGTGTTTTTCATATGAAGTGTTATAGTTTGCATTCCTATTCAACTAAACAGTGTATACGACTCTCTATGGACAGAAAAATCATTTTATTCGTTATCACCAGTTTTTTGACAATCGCGCTGGGTGGCTGCTCGACGACCCAACAAT
>Ga0163152_10004986_pt1 | contig 15974 bp, 15 predicted proteins | sample OliLakLV19MP8IB2_FD_148635 | JGI IMG/M metagenome (GOLD analysis project Ga0163152, IMG submission 148635) | Freshwater microbial mat bacterial communities from Lake Vanda, McMurdo Dry Valleys, Antarctica - Oligotrophic Lake LV.19.MP8.IB-2 | ecosystem: Environmental > Aquatic > Freshwater >... | reverse complement strand
GCACTGTATTATACAATCGCTTTTGAAACAAAAAACAAGGAGTTACAATGAAACGATTTTTAATTTATGCGACACTGTTGTTTACGTTGCAGGCAAACGCTAGGAATCCTTTCGAAAGACTTGTTGTTGGATTAATGGAAGTTAGAGCGGCCCGGATGGAAATGTCTGCACTTCAAAAAGAAGGTATCTCGGCTAAAATTGGTGAATTTGATAATTTTGTTCTGGTTAGTGAAGATTTAGATCGTCCGGTTATTCTAGCGGCCGCCCATCCTAAGCAGGAAATCGAAATTTTGATAGGGGGGTCACACGGAAGCATCCTTCGTGCTTATGATGTTAAGAACATACACACCTACGCGGCTATTGAAACTCAATTGGCCAGAACTGCTAAAAAGGCCTTAGTCATTGCATCTAAAGTAGCTAAACGACATGGATTGTCCCCCAGCAAGTTTTTTAATTTTACCACTAATTTTACAGGCACCAATGAGGGTCGAGACTTCACGTACCTCGTGTTTACTCTACACAGGAATTTAGATGCTAAAGTGATTGAACAACTTTTGACGGCCCTGTCGAAAATGCCCTACTGAGTTTGAATAAATACTATGAGACCGATTATTTGGATTCTCTTAGGTCACTTTTTTCTGCTGCAGACGCTAACTGCGTCTGCGAGCGAGACTAGTAGCTACGAGAATTGGCTAAAGGTTCAACAGACGACAATAGTAAAATTAAACCAAATCAATTATTCGCATATCCGTGGCCTTCGCCAATGTGCATGTTTTGAATTGAAAAAACTAGATTCTCGAGAAGGCTCCTGTAACAACACTAACAACGATGAGCCATTATTCTTACGCGAAATTATTAATTTTTACGGAGAATCCATCGCTGAAAAAGTAAATTGCAAGGAAATTCTAAACCTTCTGGTTTATGCTCGCCTGGAGCAGGATTGGCCAGACATGAGAGCACATCTTTCTCTAATGAAAACGCCGGAATACTTTGTGGATCCCATAAAAACAGAAACCATGCAAGATGTAGCTTACTTGAACGATGGACGGCGAAAAAAAGTTGATTATCTTTTTCCGACCGCTCTTGAACATGAAATTCGAAATTTTCCTTTGAACTCTAAATTAAATATAGCCGCTGTTAGAGATTTATCTGAGATTGAAATTAAAGATTTACTTAAAGTTTACTTTGATTTTTCAGTTAAGACCTGTTTAAAACTGGCGCCTAAGTTTCTAGAAGTCACCAGGTGGGTGGCGAAAGCGCATGCTGTTTCTGTGGGGAATACTCAGTCATTTTGCAATAAACTAATTTTGGCCCAAGACGGGAATATCCCGCTGTCGGAAACCCATAGACTTAGAAAATACGCCTCAAGTCTATTGCTAAAAATTCAAAAAGCAAGAATAGTTGGTTTTCGAGACGAACATAAAAAAGAATATCTCGAGTTAGCTCAAACAAATCCACTCTTGCTCTTAGTGGATTCTCCTGAAGTTAAATTGTTGCCGTTGACAGAAATATTGGTTTCTATCGAAGCCAATGCACGAGAGCGTCTTGAGCGATCAGTTAAAGACCTAAACTCAAATCAAAACTCTGAAATCTATGGTGGCATGACATATGCGCTTATTTACACGCGAGCTATCTGGAGATCTCAGGGACTTGACCCCAGCGAGTTTCAGACTTACTCCGAACGCGCATATGAAGCTTGGCAAGATAAGGAATTTAAAAAATCAGCAATAGAGATTGGCGTCGTTACAGCTGGAGTAGCTGCTTGCCTTGTGCCTTGGGGAAGGATACTTAGGGCAACTCTTCAGCTACTTAAATTTTCTTGCTTGGCAGGGATTGGACTTCCACTTAATTCTTATTTCTTAATTGATTCTGTTGTTGAGTACCGGAGAGGTTTCAACATACTGTTTTCTTCGGTTGAAACAAATCAAGCTTTGGACAAAGCTATGACTCAAGTTACTAGTGCCCAGACGACGGCGACAATCGCAGCAGTATTGTTTCCCATTGGGCTAAATTTAGTCGAGGCCGGTCACGTGATCGCTGCGATTAAAGCCTTCAGTCGAAAATAAATAAAGTAGCTATCAAAAAAAGGTAGAAATTATTTTGCTCTCGCGCAATGCACAAAATAATAAGTAGTCAACATTTAGAGCCTACACGAATTTGCACTCGTGGTATTGCTCCCAGCAATCACTTGACTCTAGGTGATTGCTATCGCTACAACAGCGACATGCTGACTTACCAAAGTATTCTTAGAAACGAGCTGATATGAGGTGGTTGTTGTTATTTGTTTTAACACTTCCCTTGAACGCTGACGCGGGCGGCGCGGTGGGCAATGGAGGCGATACAGTTCATTGTACTGCGAACCTCAACGTCAGCCCATTCAACGGGTGGTACAATCTCGATTATTTAATTAATAAAACAGCCGACGTCCAATTCTCCCATGATTTTGAAAAAGTGATTGGACCTGGCGATGCCTATGACAAAAACTTTTTGAGAATAATGGCAGCGTTTAAAGAAAAAAAATACAAAATCCTCTATCTTGACTTGAAAGAGTTTTATGATGGCATATGGACCAACGTATTTGGACAACGATACATGTGGAAAAAGGCACCTTACGGAGTAGTTGATTTACAGGATGAGCGCTTGAGACAGAGAATTCCTCCTAACTGTTTAGGTCAGAGTCCACAAACTTCTGTCATTCAAACAGTTTTACGCACACAGAAGGATTGGCAAATGCGCGTACCCAACGAACATAGTCGTAGTGTGAAAGGTGCCGATTTTACTTATTCCACCGAAATCGTTTCAAAGCTTTCTGGCCTGCAGCTTTCTTTTCTGCTGTTTCACGAATGGCTAAGGAACTTCACCGACAATCCTGAGTTAATACGAGATGCCAATGCGATTTTTCATTCACAGGGTTGGACAGAAGATGACATTGACAAAAAACTCAATACTCTTGTGTCTATTGGACTACACCGACTCCAAGACTTGCGACTTGGTTTTTAGACGCTAACCACGGACTAGTTATTGCGCGCGCCTTGTAAAATCCACAGACGAATTCGTTCTGTCGTTGCCGCTGGCAGACGGCCAGCTGGTGGCATTGGATTGTTAGCGCTGGTTACGCGTTGGTACAATAGGCTGGCGTTGGGGTTGCCTGGTATAATTTTGGCTAATACCGACGCGTAGACGGAAATATTCATCATTCCCCGCATTAGATTAACGTTGTGGCAGCCTGAGCAAGAAACTGTAAATAGATTTGCTGGCGCAACATTACCTATCAGTCGGCTATAAGAACCGATGGCGCCGGTATTGTAGAGGCAGGCTTCGACATTGGTAATTCCTACGTTTGTAACGCAAGTGTCGAAGTTTTGTTGCACGATACCCGGCAGCAACAAGCCACTAGCATCGTGGCAATTTGCAAGTCCGGTTGGCCCGACAAATCGGTTACAAGCATTCACACTCGCCTGAGTTGGAACATCCGGAAGAATTCGCTTGGTAACCAAACATCTTACATTGTTGGCAAGCGTGCCGTTATTTCGCAATATGCAATCGTCGATTTCGACCTGAGTGAGCGTAGCTGGTAAGGCGTTAAAGTTTGCGCTTAGGCAGCCCAGTAATCCAGTGAGTGGCGCGACTTCAGAACACGAAGCAACGTGAGGCTGTAACACTGCTGTTGAAAGAACTCCGGCGGCGCGTAGACATTTGGCCAAGCTTGCAACAGTTACGTTGGTAACGCAGGTATTAATTTGCGTTTGTAGCCCTAGAACCTCCGCTGCGACGACCGGAAGTAGGCCGTTGTTATCTAAACAAGTTGCGATAGCAGCAGAGCCGACTGCGGAGTTACAGAAATTCAAGTGGGCTTGCATCACGGCTTTAGAGACAAAATTATTGACGCGTAAGCAGCGCACGACACGATCAAAGCCAGTGTTGGCAATACACGTATCTATATTCGCTTGAACTACGGTAGGCGCTAATAAGTCTCCGTTGACTAGGCAGTACGCCAACTTTGAATTCGAAGTATTACCTTCGATAATCTGGCATAGCTTCGCTTGATTTTGCATAAGCACGCCGCGCTTGGCAATTAGTCCCTTGGCGCGCAGACACTTCTCAACCCCAGTTGGCCCTGCGGCAATGGTACAAATATCAATATCGGTTTGAGAAAGATTGTTTTTGACACCGTTTTTTTCTAAGCAGGTCGCTATATTAAGGTCTCCGACTAATGTTCGGCAGGAATCGATGTCGAGCTGTGTTGCCGGGCGGTGGTTGATGATCAAATTTCCGCGTTTAGACATACATGCTGACAATAAAAGTTCGCTCGTATTGCCATCAGTGGCGCAAGCACCAATAACCGCTGCATCATAGTGGTCGGAATTGACCCGACCATTTAAACAAGAAGCTAATCCAGCGGGATCATTGGTGTTGGCTGGCACCGACAAACAGGCTCTAAACTCGTCGATTGTGGCATTCGGTTTAGGACCTGTAGCAATTGGGGGAGGATTTCCACTTAGCTGGTTAGTGGACCCGGATTTTTCGGCCTGAAATCCTTCGCCGCAGTTTTGGTACGAAAGTACCAATGCGAAAATTAGGACTACGAACGAAGAATAATAAAATTTTCCAGAACTGCTTATATTAATGAATGGCATACTTTAATCCCCCCGGACTTAGATCTTGTCGGGTAAACGATGTGTCTACTTTAGAGATTTTCATCAATATTTTAGGCTCTCACTCATATATTTTCTGGGTAAACGCGTAGGTTCGGTTTAATAAAAAAATCTTAAAATGAGAATCCAGTTTTGAGAAATACTCATTTTGGATTCTTAAACTGGGAAAGCTTAAGCTTCCTGCTTATGAGGGCTTATTTTGCGCGAACAAGAACCTTGAATCCGCCCATCGAAAACCTTTTGATATCAAAAGGCATTTTAATTCCCTCCATATTCATTTGGGGATCCTTCATTACTTTGGCATTGACTTGATTTCGATGCGACTTAGATTTGTAAACGATATAGGCAAAAATCACGGTTTCATCAGATTTTAATTTGCACATTTTAGGGAATGTCCATCCCCATTTGACTTTCAAATCTTCGCCCATGCATTCGTAATAATCGAGGGCTCCATACTTCATCCATATTTTGCAGCCCCATGCCGCCATTTTTTTATAGGCTTTGATGTTCTTCTTCTTTATTGGAATAACAAAACCATCTACATAACGACTCACTGTATTTCTCCTAGGGTGTTGAATTTTAATCAGTAGAATTCCAGCATAAACGTTTGGTGATGTAAACGGATTTCGATGCGACTTAGGTTGCACCGAGTAAATCTATAAAGATGGCTACGTTTGGGATTATTTGAGCTGCGAAGCCATTTAAAACTCTCGCCGTGCCAAATATATATTTGAGAAAATTTTTCTAAATCTTTACATTCCCGAGCATAACCATGGGCCCTTTGGCACTTGGGACTCCCCCTTTTTGCTCCAAGGTAATGACAAAAGCGGACAGGCGCTTAACTTCTACAACTAGACCGGTGGTGACCTTTAGTATCGACGATTGATCGCTGGCCAAACTCAAAACACCAGCACTGACGGCCTTTTTACCGTCCATCATCCATAACTGATAATCCTTATTTGTTGGTGCAGGCGGCAGGTTTGAAAGCTGAATATAAGCTAGTTTTAAATTCGATGAGTACATGACCTTGCCACGTCCTTTAGGAGTGGGTTTTAAGCCTTTAATGTCGGTCACTTTTAAGTCAGGGGCTTGCATTAGTTTGATAAACTCTTGGTTTTGAGCACTTGCGAGTTTGAGACCACTGAGTTCCTTATCTTTGTCTGCTAACGCCTGCGCATTTTCAGCCGACTTGTTTTCTAATTCGGTGAGCTTTAACTTTGACTCACTAAGCTCCTCTGTTTGCGTCTTTAACTCTTGCTGTAGTTGCGATAACTTTTGCTCAAAATCGCTCACACTTCCGCTGAGGTCAATCTGACGGAAATACAAAACGCTTGTAGAAACTATTAAAATCAAAGCCATACCAAAAGTCACGACAGGTTGATCGAACTTGAGGGCAAAATAAATTTTTTCGATGAGGGAAGTATTATTTATTTTCTTGTTCGCTCCAATTTGGTTCATAATCCGCTCTTTCACCGCGGGCGCTGGCGCTACCAACTTTCCACTTACAGGAAGGTGGCGAGCTGCTAACATCAAAGCATCAATAGCCTGGCGCTGTTCAGGCGTGGCCGTCGCCAATATTTTTTCAAAATTCAGGCGGTCATCCGTATTCAGAATTCCTAGGCAATAGGCGGCGCAAATTTCTTCAAATTGTTCCTGATCAATCATGCCGCCTCCTTTAGTATTTCATAAAGTTTTTTCATGCCGAGGCGCATGCGGGTTTTAACTGTGCCGAGTGGAATCGAGTAGCGCTCCGCAATTTCACTTTGTGATAGCCCCTCAAAATAGGCTATACGAATAACGGTTTGCTGATCTTGTGGTAGCGCATGAAGTGCGGCTTGCACGACCTTTTGTCTTTCTTCAAGCAGAGCTTCATCTAAGGGGTTGTCGCCGGCCATTTGCAGATGACTGAGCGCTGGGGAGTTATCAATGGACGTCGAACGCATCGTCCCCCTAAATTCATTAGATCTTAATTTATCAATTGCGCGATTACGTGCCATAGCTATCATCCAAGTTACTGGGCTACTTTTACTAAAATCGTATTCTTTACGCTTGTTCCACAGAGTAACAAAAACCTCCTGTAAAATTTCCTCGGCTTCGGCAGGGGCTCTAACAATATTAACAATCACGCTGTAGACAACACGGCTATAGCGATCATAAAGCTCTGCAAAGGCCTTAGTATCATTACGTAAAACTTTTGCCATTAGATCTTTCGCGATAGTTGATTCTGTAGACATGCCCACTCATTTTGAGCCAATTAGCGGGGCAGAGGCAATGGAAAAATTAACTAAAAGGCCACTTGGTGGCCTAAACCGATTCGTCCTAATTAATGTAGCTTACCTCCAAAGACCAATACAACCACCGAGGTCAGGTACATTTACCCCCGCCGCATCTTGTCTGGCAACTGAAGGCGCGCGACTAAAAACTCCCACGGCTGTACTTGCCGATAACACGCCGGACCCAGAGCTGGTAAGACCTGAAATAGCATTTCTGGCAGTTACCCGCGTTGTAAAATTCTGAGGTACGCTGTTAACAATATCTCTAGTCGCCGACCCGGTCACCGTACCAAAGTTACTCTGTGAAGCGGTACAAGTTGCCGTCTGTCTGATAACCAAAGGTGGGGTTACGGTTACCAGTGCTGAAGCTTCTAACGCGCCACCAGCACCAGTGCACCTAATTCTAAATTCCTTTGAAGCGATGAGGTTTTCAGTATTAGCAGATCCAGAAAGTCCAATTGATGAGCCCTGGCCAAAACCCACAACTCCCGTCGAAAGATTTGTACACAAAGTTGCATTTACAGAGGACCAGGTAAGCCTCGTATTAGAGCCATAGACAATGGGAGAAGGACTCGCAGCAAAAATAATATTGGGAACCGCCGTAGGTTGCGCGCCTGCAATACTCACAACAACAGATTCAGTGGCACTGCCGTTCGGTCCAGTACATGTCAAACCATAGAGCTTACTAGCCGTTATATTTGGGGTACTTTCGCTTCCTGAAGTGCCTCTAGCTCCACTCCAGTCACCTAGGGCTAAGCAAGAAATTACGTTTTCTGTTGACCAATTGAGAGTCGTTGAAGCGTTTGGGGCAACTGTGGTTGAGTTTGCAGATATAAACACTTTTGGAATTTCGACGTTACTTTCCTGCGCGGTAACATTTTCACTTAAGACTAAACGCCTTTCAGCACAGTTTTCAAAACACAATATAAGGAAAACTGTCAGGCCCAATAAAGAAGTTGTTATTTTAAGTGATTTATTCACCTGTCACCCCTCTGGATCATTTTGAGTCGTTTCTAGATCGCCCTAATTAATATTAAGTACCGTTATCAATTGCAATTCCTATACTCAGCTTAATTAGTTTTATGAGATAACGCCAGTGAGTTATTGACGCCTGTATATAAGTTGGACGCCAACTCATTGACGGATTTTACCAAAACTAAGCGAAAACCAGCTGCTTTTTGACCCGCGGAGTTTATCGAAAAATCAGCAAGTTTAGATTTGACCAGAGGGAGTTTGGAGGTGACACCCGGAATCGCACCGGGATGGACGCTTTTGCAGAGCGCTGCCTAACTATTCGGCCATGTCACCAAACGAACCCGGTAATTTAAAGGATAACCAATAAAATATCAATTAATAAAGGCTGAGTTGCGACGTAAGCCTTTGGTGAGAAAAAAGGCAATATTCTGCAGCCTCTTCTATATGGGGAAGCTTAATATTCTCACTTCCCTCCAAGTCGGCAACAGAACGAGCCACTTGAAATAAATACTTTCGCCTTCGCCGCGAAGAACCTAAGTAGGGTAAAAACTTTTCTAAGGGCTGGCTAATATCAATCAAATCCGAGGCCCAATGGTTGGTTTCTGTCTGCTGGCGACTTTGCCTGATAAACTCCTGGGCCTTCTCGATGCCGCTAAGTATGTCTATAAGAGCTACCTCTTTGTTGCTTGACCACTCGCTACTCATTGAAAAAATCGCAAAGCGATCTAACATAGGACCACGAAATCTTTCAAAATAAGTTTCGCGGCGACGGTTTGAACAGCGGCACTTATGCCCCCGAATAGGAACAAACTCGCCACACGGGCACAGATTAGACGTCGCCACCAATAATACCTTTGCAGCAAAAGTTTCGCTTAACCCCATCCTGGCAATCTGAAGTTCACCCTTTTCAACCGGCTCTCGCAGCGATTCGAATACCTTTTGATTAAACTCAAAAAATTCATCCATTAAAAGAACGCCGCCATGGGCTCTTGTGATTTCTCCGGGGCGAATGGGACATCCACCGCCAATCATCGAAATAGTGGGGATAGTATGGTGAGGTGAGACCATTGGTCGCCAACTAGGTATACTACCAAATTGTCGCCAAACTTTTGAAAATTCCTTAAGCTCTTCGCTACCGGGTCGCCGCAAAATGTTTATAATTTCTTGTGCCATCGTGGTCTTACCTTGGCCCGAGGGCCCCGCCAAGAGACAGGGATGCTCACCCAATGAGATAACACTTAAGAGTCTCGCTTGAATGGAAGAAAATTTCAGTTTTGGTAGGTGGGGTCGCGCGAAATCCTTAAACGGGCTGTCTGCCAGCCTTTCTTCTCCACCAGAAATGTCCGCCAGACTTTTTAAACGTATGGACTCAAACTGATAGTTACATTTGTTTACTCCTGTCACAACAGTCTTCTCTGAATCCACCAGACCTTGAGATAATTCATCCGGGCTAATAATATTTCCTGACAAATCAAGCGCCCCATAAAAAAAACATTCTTTAGAAAACGAAGGTGGCCAGTCGACTTGGCCGCTCTCAATTAAATAGGCAAAGGCAATGGCCAAGTCTAACCCCGTGCCCGATTTTTTAATTCCCACAGGATGAAGATTAACAACAATTGTTTGGGCTCTCGGAAAGCGATAATGGCAATTTTTAATAGCCGAACGAATTCGCACCGCACTTTCTTTTATTGTAGTATCCGGAAGCCCCACGATCTGAATACTTGGCAGACCGGGCACTAATTTAACTTCAACTTCAATTGGTAAAAATTTTTGACCTTGTTTGGCGAAGGATTTAATGATCATAGTTTTTATAATATACAATCCAAGGGCCAAGGCAGCGCTCGCGGAAAACGCCAGTTGATGCTGTCTAGGACTCATCTCCGGATAAAAAATCCTGCGTTCGGCTAATTGTGATCTTTGGGTTTTATTTGAGAAAAGGGGTGATGGGTGTCCACCGCTTCAACTAGGTTTTTGGTTGTCACACTAGTATAAATCTGAGTGCTTTGTATACTTGAGTGCCCGAGCAACATTTGAATCGAGCGCAAATCGGCCCCAGCATCAAGCAGTGCGGTTGCACATCCATGGCGAAATTTATGAGGACTAATGGGTTTAGCAAATCCGGCCCGTGCTGACCAAGCAGCTAACCAGCGCCAAATATCAACGCGACTCGGCCGTTTGGTCTTATCATTTATTAATATAGAATTAACGGGAGTATCGGCGCTCAGCAAACTTGGTCTTACTAGCCTTAAATAGTCTTTTAATTCTTTCACAAGTTTTTCGGCCAAGGGTACAATTCTTTGTTTACCACCTTTGCCGGATAAACATACCCACCCCTCTGTTTCATTAAAGTCATTAACATTGAGCCCAATCAGTTCAGAAACTCGACAACCAACACCAAACAATAGCAACAGCGTCACTTGGTTTCGAGCCGTGCGAAAGTTATTATCGACTCGAGCTGCCTCAAAAAGTTTTTCAAATTGATCAGGCGTTAATACTTTGGGGAGCCCCACTTTCACTTGTGGCGGTGTGACCTTTTTGAGGTCCGGAACTTTAGTTCCTCGTTTATCACAGTATTTAAAATAGGTGCGTAGGCTAGAAATTATTCGTGCCTGAGAACGAGAACTCAGTTTTTGTTTTTCCATGAAGCCATAGAACTCTTGAATGTCTTTCGAAGTTTCTAGAAATTTTTCATAGAGTTCAAGATCGCGGCGATAGGCCAGTACCGTGTTGCGACTCCGGCCCCGCACATTCTGTAGATCCTCAAAAAAATCGACCCACAAGTCTAGACTCATAAAGTAGAATGTTGCAGATATTTCAAAAAAAGCAAGGTCTACTAATTACCGAAAGCTACTAGCGTCGTGATTTTTCCGGTGAATGACTCTTCACCGTTTTCACTGAAATCGTAAACTTCTAGCTGAATAACGCTTTGTAGTGCATCGCTAGACACGTCAAAGCTTCTAATGACCAGCTGAGCACCATCAGAGGATGCCATTTGGCTTACAAATTCACCATTATCAATAAAGGATCGTTCTGAGTTAGTGGTTAATTGATCGTTAAAAAATATCTTCACCACGCGGCGCTCACCAACTTGAATATCGAATAAAATAGCGTTTTCGCTACTGCTACCTTCGTAAGCTAAGTCTAGAAAAAAAACTCGGGCATAAGTAATTTGATCAGAAAAAACCTCACCACCATTTTGTGAAATAGCCTGGTCTCCGAGAAATCGCCAATCCAAAAATGGCACGAGATTTTTAGGCTCACCCATCTCAGCATTGGACTCGGCAAAATAAATTGTTGTATTAGGGTCTGCAACGAGGGCCTGAAAGCGTTCAGCATCTTCTTGAGGAATAATGCTCGCTTGTGCTGTTACGGCCTGTAAAGATTCAGTGAGTAAAGCGTCAACTTCAGCACTGTCTATACCAGGATCGGCATCACGCCAATGCTGAGAACAGCCAGTCAGGGCCAAACCTAGAAAGATAAAACCAACACGAAGTACCTTCATTAATTCAATTACTCCATTTTAAAGCTAGCGTTATTACATTCGCGAATTAAAACTGCACCAAACAAAAAGGAATCAAATGCTACAGCAGTGTTATTGACCATACTTCTTGCCGGCATTCCGACAATTTGCACTCCCTCGAGGTCAATAGTCGTTGGACCATTTGGAGTGTTGGCCACCAAGGATTGCCAAATATAGGAACTTGAGACTGAGCCCATCGTAATAGGCTGTATCGGAAAGTTTCCTACCGGAATGTTACAGCCAGTTATCTGACTTAATACTTGAAGTGAGCCCGTCACTTGCACAGGACCGCTGTAAATGTGTAAGAGATCTCTTCCACCTAGTGAGCTTGGAACGGGATTGTAGGGGTTCATGTAACCAGTGCCCCACGAATTCGCGCCTTGCGAGTTCTGTAGAATATTTACTTTGAGTGAAAGCTCCATCAAGCGATTGTTGTTTAAGGGCCGATCCGAATCGTCGAGACTATCGTCATACTGCATACGGCCTAGAGAATTCGCTATTTGTTGCCCACTCGCAGCTCCATAACAATACCCACCCGAGCACTGATTGGCAGGACCAATCAGAGGATTGTATTGTGCCTGAGAGCCTCCGCTATTTTTCTTACCACAGGCGGTAAAGCCAAAGGTTGAAGCCAGCAATAAAAATGAAACTCCAAATTTTAGAGTTCTCCAGGCGGTCTGATGTTTGTGAGCGTTCATAACAATCTCCTAGTAATTAAAGGCTGCGTTCATATTTAAGTTAGTAAATGTACCTAATCTTTTGTAAGGCGCGACTTGAGATCCTTCGGCACTCTGAGTTCTAGTTTCCGGAGTAAGCCGGCTCGTAGATACAATAGTGTCTCCCACTAAAAATGCCCGACAATCATAGGGCCCTAAAGATACAAACCAACAGCGCTTGTCGGCTTGGGGTGGGACATATCCGAATGCTGGGGACGGTTGAAAGTTTGCGTACCAAACAGATCCACTGACTGAAGCGTCAGAAGCTCCATCACCTAAATCGTTGGTATTATCAATGACTAGAATCACGCCACCTGAAACATCAGCCCAAATAGGTTTGTCATCCTCAAAAAAAGCATGAAAGACACTTTTGCCCTGAAAAACAAACCAAGTGTTATGAATGACTTCTTCATTTGACCCGCCGGTTGCTAAGCGAATCTCCACATTCTGGCCGTTCTCAGTATAAGAGATCTTCATGATGCCGCCGTAACGACTATTCCCGTAATCCCTTAAGTCGACGCCAATTTTAATGTTAGTAGGATTATTCAAAGGCCATTTAGCAAAATCACTGAGTTGAGATGTCGAAGTGGGTGTAAAGGCGACCGTGTTAGCTGGGGTAATCACACCAGGAGTAACTGGAGGATTGGTATTAGTGGGCCCAGCTGAAGACGGCAATCCTGCCTTCTTGCTACAGCCTATCGATACGATACTCATCAATATTAATACTGATAATAATGTTTTTCTCATAATTTATAACCTACCTACTGACAATAATTGTCAGTTTTCGGTCTCCTCTACCCTTATTCATTTAAAGTTTCGTGCCAACGAAATGCCTAGCGGTGCTAAATTGGATAAGTATCTGAATTAATATTGATTTTACTGTTTTGGCGAAAATGTCTTCTTGGCTGAGGAGCCAAATTTGAGCTTAAGTCTAAACGTCACTGAGGTATTTTTTTAGTTATTCCAATGAGTTGTATGATCGAATTTGGTTTCTTCAGCTGTCTACTTTTTAGACATGATTTTCAGACACCTAGGAAAGAGACCTGTAGTTCTCCAGGAATACTGTCCTTTTAACTTTTCAGCGATTCTGTCCTCTATCGGCATCATGCTGCTAGTCTTTTAGCCTGATGTATTTTTATTAGTTTAATCGGTTTTCCGGCAAAATAGGCCTGCCAGGCTCCGTATTTATCAAATTTTATTTCTAATTTCTGTCTAGCTATTGAGTAATCTAGCTTGTCCGCAATTATCCATTTTTCAGCGTTTATGCTTACTGTGTGGTCCTTCCCAACTACTCGGTAATGTTTTACACAAAAAACTTCATTTAAATTTAGCTTTGGGGCGAGGGGTCTGTAACCTGAAATTGGATTTTGCGGTTGTACCATGAATTTTAAATTATGTTTTTGAGGCAAGTACACCTCGTGTAAATACTTGTTTGCCGCATCGATATCACTTATGCCATGAAACCTCAGCTCGGCGACCAAACGATCCTGCAGCGTCTTAAATAACCGCTCTACACGGCCCTTGCCTTCAGGGCTTTGAGCATAAATAACATGTGCGCCAAGTTCTCCGAGAGCTCGCTCAACTTGTGAGAAATGTTCTCGTTTTATTCCTCCGTAAAGACCTGCGCGATCCGTATAAACAAATTTCATAACTCCTTTTTTCTGACAAATCTCATTTAAAAAATCCATACACGCCCAAGTCGTTTCTCCCTCGTAAAATTTAGCAAAGACTTCGCTTGTGGCATCATCAATGGCAGCCATAAGACACAAAAACCTCCCGCCAAACCAGCAGTGATGGCTGCCATCGAGTTGCAACATGTAGCCCTCCTGGCTCATTCGGGATCTTGCTCTACGGGGTTTCGAGCGGCGTTTCTGCGCGTTCTTCATAAGGTTCACTGACCAACACCAACGACGAAGAGTCGAGTAACTGAGCTTCAAACCGTGATCCTCCTGCAAAATTTCTCGAAGATGGCACATGTTAAAATCAAAATATTTATCTTGAACTAAGTTCAGAATTTTTTCGCGAAATTGAAAAGCTGTTTTATTTTTGGGTGCCCGACCAAAATTACCATGCTTTACAAAAGAAACTCCCTTATCCCCATAACCTTTTAAATATCTGCGGAGAGTCCTTGCGGATACCTTCAAAGCTAAGGCGGCCTCAATTCGATCTAATTGCCCACTCTTAACCTTGTAAATAATCTCTAACCTCAGCTGGTCCTGCGTCTTTAACATAAATCCCTCCATACCCCCTGCCTCTCCCTGATGCGCTAATCCGTGGGAAAGCGTACCAAAAAGAAACATAAAGAGGACAAAATCCCTGAAGAATTAAAGGCGGACAGAATCGCTGGAGAGTTACAACAAAAAATGGAAGTCCCTCACTGTCAAAGTTTTGTTCAGGTGAATAAGTTTTGATGATAGGATCGTACTCAGATGAAGCCCTATGGCACCGATATTGTAGTGATATAGTGTATTAACTGTATTTTCGGGGGATATAAAAAATGAGACAATACGCCATCTTAATCCTAAGTGTTGTAGGTTTAAGTATTTGGTTTTTTTCTAACATTGAAGATTCCCGTCCCAAAGCGAAACGATCCATAGCTTCGCAATTCGAAATCGATGAAGACGAAGTGGAATATGACTTTCATGAGTCTGTTAATGTGAGGAAGAACAAAGACGCAAAACCTACTATAAAGTCCAAGTCGATTAAAAAACAAAAGGAACAGAAAAGCAAGATTGAAAATGCTCCCAGTAAGATTATCGACGTAATAGACGAATCGGACTTTTCAATGTTAGACATAGATAGATTAATTAAACTTTGTGAGTTCGGTGACAGAGATGCTTGTCACCGAGGAGGATCCAAACTCTTCGCTGCGGACCCGAAGTCATTACCGGCCGTGAAGTTACTGGCTCGCGGGTGTAGTTTAAAATTATTTAGCGATTGCCACCAGGTCGGCGAGATACTCAAAAGTTCCCATGGTTCGCGTACAGCGCTACCTTATTTTAAAGCGGCTTGTGAACAAGCCGGACTTGCTGACAGCTGTTTTGAAGCAGCTATCATCTCTTCTGAGAAATCCCAAACTGAAATTGAATTAGAAAAAACAAAGGAATACTTTAACATCGCCTGCCTCGAAGGAAATGCTAAAGGTTGCATGAGCTTAGCCAAATTTTATGCTAACAATTGGCCCAAACATCAGTATTATTTAAATGAGGCCTGTAAGATAGATGCTTCATTAGATGCTAGTTCCTGCCAACAAATTATAAATTAAGTTTTCTAGCCTTTCGTCCGATAGGCTGTCTAGATACAGAGGGGAATCGTATGATCAAAATGAGACACTTTTCAATATTTGCAATATTGTTATTTTTCAGCGAGGTAACTTGGTCACATGCCATGCTTCGCTCCACACCTATCGTGGCTGGCGATCTCACATTTAACTCTCCTATACCTCGTGACACGAGAGACGGTTATAAACTGCCGCTAGCAGTAGTACCCTGTGGAAATAACGTTGGCAGAAGCCCCATAATTAGGGAATACCAAAAAGGACAAATGGTGAAATTCGAGTGGCTAGAGACTATTCAACACCAAGGAATTTATGTGTTGGAGATCTCGGCGGATAACGGTTTAACTTTTACCAAGTTTGCCCAATTCCCCGATAACCAAGATAACAACGTTTTACCACATCTTTATAGTCAGTCCTTCCCACTACCGCCCGCTTTAGTTTGTAATGCTTGTATCATTCGCTTTGTTCAGCAAATGTCTAATACAGGTGTGGCCGATGATGGTGTGATTAATCTCATCGATTACTTTAGCTGTGCCGACGTTAAAATAGTGGACCCAG
>Ga0163152_10004985_pt1 | contig 15978 bp, 14 predicted proteins | sample OliLakLV19MP8IB2_FD_148635 | JGI IMG/M metagenome (GOLD analysis project Ga0163152, IMG submission 148635) | Freshwater microbial mat bacterial communities from Lake Vanda, McMurdo Dry Valleys, Antarctica - Oligotrophic Lake LV.19.MP8.IB-2 | ecosystem: Environmental > Aquatic > Freshwater >... | reverse complement strand
GTGCAGGTGGTCATCGACCCCGAAGCTGCCGGGCTCGACGTCGCCAAGCGGGTGCGCAGCGAGTGGGTGCTGCGCGTCGCCGGTGAGGTACGCACCCGTCCCGCCGGCACCGTGAACACCGAGATGGCCACCGGTGAGGTCGAGGTCAACGCGCACACGATCGAAGTACTCAACGAGTCGGAGCCGCCGCCGTTCCCGCTCGACGACCGCGTCGAGGTCGACGAAGTGCTGCGCCTGCGGCACCGCTACCTCGACTTGCGCCGCGATTCGATGCAACGCAACTTGCGCATGCGCTCGGTGGTGAACGCGTCGATGCGCGCCGCGATGACCGACCAGGGCTTCGTCGAGGTCGAAACCCCGCTGTTGATCGCGTCGACCCCGGAGGGCTCGCGCGACTTCGTCGTCCCGTCGCGCCTCAACCCCGGTGAGTTCTACGCGCTCCCGCAGAGCCCGCAGCTCTTGAAGCAACTGCTCATGGTCGGCGGGCTCGACCGCTACTTCCAGATCGCGCGGTGCCTGCGCGACGAAGACCTGCGCGCCGACCGGCAGTTCGAGTTCTCGCAGCTCGACATCGAGATGACCTTCGCCGACCAGGAAGACGTGCTCGCGGCGGTGTCGCGCGCCGTACTCGCGGCCGCGGAAGCGGTGCGGCCGGGCGAGGCGGCGGCGACGATCCCGCGCATGACGTGGCACGAGGGCATGGAGCGGTTCGGCTCGGACAAGCCCGACATCCGCTTCGGACTCGAACTCGTCGAGCTCACCGAAGTGTTCGCCACGACCGAGTTCCGCGCCTTCGCGGGGGTAGAGGCGGTGAAGGGCATTCGGGTACCGGACGGCGGCGACACGTCGCGCTCGCAGCTCGACGCGCTCACCGACCGGGCCAAGTCGCTGGGTGCGCCGGGCCTTGTGTGGATGCGGGTGCGTGACGGCGGCACCCTCGAATCGCCCGTCGCGAAGTTCCTGTCCGAAGCCGAACAGGTCGGTCTCGTCGACGCGCTCGGTGCTGCCGCCGGCGATCTCGTACTCATCGCGGCCGGGGCCCGCTCCATGGTGTGGCATGTGCTCGGGCAGCTCCGACTCGACCTCGGCCGCCCACCGATCAGCGAGGGGCTCACCTTCCTCTGGATCGTCGACTTCCCGCTCTTCGAAGGCGTCGCCGACGACGGGCGTCCGATTCCCGCCCATCACCCGTTCTGTGCGCCCCACCCCGACGACGTCGGCCTCATGGATACCGACCCGCTCGCGGTGCGCTCGCAGAGCTACGACCTCGTGTGCAACGGATGGGAGCTGGGATCGGGAAGCGTGCGTATCTGGCGGCCCGAGATGCAGCAGCGGGTCTTCTCGCTGCTTGGTCTCGATCCGGAAACCGCGCAGGCGCGGTTCGGGTTCCTGCTCGACGCGTTCCGTTACGGCGCGCCACCGCACGCAGGTTTCGCGGTCGGTGTCGACCGCTTCGTCGCGATCCTGGCGGGCGAGGAGAACATCCGCGAAGTGATCGCGTTCCCGAAGACCCAGTCGGGTCAGGACCCGCTCACGAACGCGCCCAGCCCGCTGGACGACAAGCAGCTCAAGGAACTCGGCCTGAGCGTCGCGAAGAAGCCGGCGACCGAGAAACCGTAGTGTCGGGGCCGTGGCCCGGGAACCCGACCTGTTTGCCGCCGCCGTCGAGGGCCGCCTCGAACGGAAGGCGCCGCTCGCGGCGCGGATGCGGCCGCGCACACTCGACGAAATCGTCGGCCAAAAACATTTGCTCGGGCCGGGGAAACCGTTGCGGGTGCTCATCGAATCGGACCGGCTGTCGTCGCTCATCCTCTGGGGGCCGCCGGGTACGGGGAAGACCACGATCGCGCGGCTGATCGCGGGCGCGACCGAGAAAGCGTTCGAAACGCTCTCGGCCGTTGCCGCGGGGGTGAAGGATGTGCGCGAGATCGCGGAGCGGGCCCGCAACCGTTTGGGAGAGCGGGGCCAACGCACGATCCTGTTCCTCGACGAGGTGCACCGGTTCAACCGCGCCCAGCAAGACGTGCTGCTGCCGCACGTCGAGGAAGGCCTGCTCGTCTTCGTCGGCGCGACGACGGAGAACCCGTTCTTCGCGCTCACCGGTCCGCTCCTGTCGCGCTCGACACTGTTCCGCCTCGAGTCGCTCGAGAACGCCGAGTTGCTCGCACTCGTCTCGCGCGCGCTCACCGACGTCGAGCGCGGGCTCGGCGACGAGCCCGCAACGATCGCCGACGACGCGGCCGAACACCTCGCCGACCGGTGCGAGGGCGACGCGCGCCACCTCCTGACCGTCCTCGAAGTCGCGCACGCGTTGACGGTGTGCGGACGCAGTGAAGGCCCGCCGGCCGAAGGCCCCTCGGCCGGGAGCGAAGGGAGCCATGAGAGCGAGTGCGGACGCAGTGAGATCACCCTCGCCGACGCGGAGGCCGCGCTCGCGTTGCGCAGTGTGCGCTACGGCGACGACGAGCACTACGACATCGTCTCCGCGTTCATCAAGTCGCTCCGCGGCTCCGACCCCGACGCGGGCGTGTACTGGCTGGCGCGGATGCTCGAAGCGGGTGAGGACCCCCGGTTCATCGCCCGGCGCATGATCATCCTCGCCGCCGAAGACATCGGCATGGCCGACTCCAACGCCCTGCTCGTTGCCGACGCCGCGGCTCGAGCCGTCGAGTTCGTCGGCATGCCCGAAGCGCGACACAACCTTGCCCACGCCGTCATCTACCTGGCCCTCGCGCCCAAGTCGAACGCGGCGGCATCGGCGATCTGGCTGGCCACCGAGTTCGTCCAGAACCGCCGGGTGGGTCCCGTGCCCATGCACCTGCGCGACGCGCACTACCGCGGGGCCAAGGTTCTTGGGCACGGCGAGGGGTACGTCTATCCTCACGCCGACCCGGCCGGATGGGTGCCGCAGGAGCACCTTCCGCCCGAAGTGGCGGGGGAGCAGTTCTACACACCTGGTCCCCGAGACAGGGGTGTGGGTAACCGGGGCCGACCGCAGGGAGAGACGACCAATGGAGACGAGTGACGTCGTAGCCGTGGTCGGCGCCACTGTGGTCGCGATCTTGAGCGGCGCCCTCGTCTTCTCGTTGCTCGCGCTCGCCCGAACGTTGCGGACGTTGCGCGAGACGGTCGACGCCCTGCGCACCGAGACGGTCGAGTTGCTCGACGCCGCCGCGCAGGCGGTCCACGACGCGACCGTCGAAGTCGATCGCGTCGACCGGCTCGTCAGTTCCGCCGAGCGCATCGACGGCGCGGTCGATTCTGCGTACCGCAAGTTGTCTTCGCCGATGGTGAAGGCGATGGCGTTCAGTACCGGCGTCTCGCGCGCCGCGCACCGCCTCCGCGCGGGCGAGTCACCGACCGAGGAACGCCGCCGCCGCCGATCGAAGGCCTCGTGATGTTCTTGTTTCGGCGGTTATTTTGGCTGATGGTCGGCTTCCTGCTCGGCCTGGGCTCCTCGTGGGTGGTGATGCGCCGGGTGCGGCGGGTTGCCGAGCGGTACGTCCCCTCCGAGGTCGTCGACCGCTGGGGCGGCACCGTGCGGGCGGCGATGCATGAGGGCAAGACGGCCATGCGCAGCCGGGAGGCGGAGCTCGCCGTGCGGACGCAGCGAAGCCACGGTGCGGACGCAGTGGAGCCATGGACGGCGCAGCGAGGGAGCCGTGGAGACGGACGGCGGAGTGAGGGAGCCGTGTGAACAGCGACGGCCGCGTGGGGTGTCCGGCAGTAGCCTGAATTCATGCCGGACCGCCCTACGACTGCCGACGAGCTCCGACGCGCCTACGTCGAGTTCTTCGCGGCCCGGGGTCACACGCCCGTCCCGTCGTTCAGCGTGATTCCGGTCGACAAGACCCTTCTGTTCACCGTCGCCGGCATGGTGCCGTTCAAGGGCTACTTCACCGGCGACGAGACGCCGCCGTACCCGCGCGCGGTGTCAGTGCAGAAGTGCGTCCGGGCCGGCGGCAAGCACAACGACCTCGACGACATCGGGCGCACCAACCGGCATTTCTCGTTCTTCGAGATGATGGGGAACTTCAGCTTCGGCGACTACTTCAAGGCCGACGCGATCCGGTTCTTGTGGGACTTCGTCACCGACGTGCTGCAAGCCGATACGACCCGGCTGTGGGTCACGGTCCACGAGGAAGACGACGACGCCGAACGCATCTGGCGCGACGACATCGGGATGCCGGCCGATCGCATACAACGCCTGGGCGAGGACAACTTCTGGCGCATGGGCGACACGGGGCCGTGTGGTCCGTCGTCGGAGCTCTTCTGGGACCTCGGCCCCGAACGCGGTCCGGAGGGCGGGCCCGCGACCGACAGCGACCGTTACATCGAGCTCGGAAACATCGTGTTCATGACGTTCGACCAGCGCGATGCCGAGACGCGTGTGCCGCTGCCGAAGCCCAGCATCGACTTCGGTGGCGGGCTCGAACGGTTCTTGATGATGCTGCAAGGAACGACGTCGATCTTCGACATCGACGTGTTCCGTCCGCTGATCGCGGCGGCAGAACGGGCTACCGGCGTGCGCTACGGCGACGGCGGCGAACGCGACGTCTCGCTGCGGATCCTCGGCGAACACGCCCGCACGATGACGTTCATGGTCAGCGACGGTGTCAGGCCGTCGAACCAGGAGCGGGGGTACGTGCTCCGGCGCATCATTCGCCGGGCCGTGCGCCACGCGTACCTTCTCGGTGGACGCGACATCGTCACCCCGGCGTTGGTCGACGCCACGATCGAGAGCATGGGGAACGCGTATCCCGAGATCGTCGCGAACCACGAGATGATCGCGACCGTCGTCCGGCGTGAGGAGGAGGCGTTTCGCGCCACGCTGCAACGCGGCGTCGACATGCTCGACGACCTTGTCGCGAGTGGCGACATCAGCGGCGAGGACGCATTTTTCCTACACGACACGCTGGGTTTCCCGGTCGACCTGACCCGCGAGATTGCGGGGGAGCGGGGCCGGGCGGTTGACATCGAGGGGTTCGAGGCCCGCATGCGCGAACAGCGCGACCGCGGCCGCGCCGCGATCGACGCCTCGGCCGCGAAGGGCGGGCCGGTCGAGCTGTACCGCGCGCTGGTCGACGAGTACGGCCCGACCGAGTTCGTCGGCCGTGAGACGGCGGAGACGACGGCGAAGGTGCTGGCCGTGGTGGCCAACGGCCACGCGGTCGATGTCGTGCTCGACCGCACCCCGTTCTACGCAGAGTCGGGCGGCCAGGTCGGCGACACCGGGACGATCACGCTTTCCTCGGGCGCGGTGCTCGACGTGCGCGACACGCAGTACGGCCTTCCCGGCACACTTGTCGTGCACCAGGCGACGGTCCGCGAAGGGGAGATCGGTGAGGGTGACGAAGTCGTCGCCGCGATCGACATCCGCCGGCGCGATCGCATTCGGCGCAACCACACCGCGACGCACGTGCTGCACTGGGCGCTGCGCGAGGTCCTCGGCACCCATGTGCGCCAAGCCGGATCACACGTCGATCCCGAGCGCTTGCGGTTCGACTTCAGCCATCACGAACCGGTCACACAGGACCAGATCACCGAAATCGAACGCCGCGCCAACGAGCTTGTCATCGCGGATCTGCCGGTGCGGCACTACGAAACGAGCAAGGCCGAGGCCGAACAGGCGGGCGCGATCGCGTTTTTCGGCGAGAAGTACGGCGAGGTCGTGCGGGTGCTCGAGGCCGGGCCCTCAGTCGAGTTGTGCGGGGGAACGCACGTGTCTGCGCTGGGGTTCATCGGGCCGATCAAAATCGTCAGCGAAGGTTCGATAGGTTCGAACCTCCGCCGCATCGAAGCCATGACCGGCGACGGTGCGTTCGAATACATCGAGTTCGAGGAACAGTTGCTCCGGCGAGCCGGGGAGATGTTGCGGGCGACGCCGAAGGAGGTGCCCGACAAGGTGGAGCGCCTCGTCGAGCAGAACCGCGCCCTCCAGGACGAAATCAAACGGCTGAAGGCAAAGGAAGCGGCCGCGGCCGTCGGCGATCTCGCCGCTCTCGCGCACGGGGGTGTGCTCGTCGCGCGCCACGATGGGCTCGGCACCAACGAACTCAAGCAACTCGCGGTCGAGACACTGCGGACGATGGGCAGCGGTCTGGTCGCGCTCGTCGGTGCCAGCGACGGGAAACCTGCGTTCGCGGTCACGGTCAGCAAGGACCTGATCGAACGGGGCGCGTCCGCGAAGGACATCGCGGGTTTCGCCGGTCCGCTGCTGGGGGGCGGCGCGGGCGGTGGCGCGGAAAGTGCGTTCGGTGGCGGCAAGAACGTCGGCGGGATCGACGCCGCCCTCGACGCACTTCGGGAGCAGGCAGACGCGTGGAGGCAGTGATCGCGCGGACGGGGCGCGTCCTCGGCGTCGATCTCGGAGCCCGCCGCATCGGCTTGGCGCTCTCCGATCCCGGGCGCGTCGTCGCGTCACCACACGAGGTGCTGACGCGCGCGAAGGACGCCGACACTGATCGCCGCGCGATCGTCGCCATGGCCCGCGAGGAAGGCGCCGCGACGATCGTCGTCGGGTTACCGCTCTCACTTTCGGGCGAGGACGGTCCCGCCGCGGTCGCAGCGCGCGCCGAGGTCGAAGCCCTGCGCCTGGTCGCCGGCGCCGACATCGAGGTGGTGCTGCACGACGAGCGGTTCACGACGGTTGTCGCCGAGCGCGTACTGATCGAAGCCAAGATGCGCCGCGACGCGCGCCGACGCGTCGTCGACAAGGTCGCGGCGGCGGTCATGCTCCAGTCGTGGCTGGACGGCGCCCGGTCGAGGGACGCGGAATGACAATTCACGACGTCTACGTCGAGACGGACGAACGACCATCGCGGCGCCGCCGCAGTCGGCCGCGGGTGTGGCTGGTCGTCCTCGTGCTGGTGGTGTTGCCGCTCGCGTTCCTCACCGCCGGGGGGCTGTGGTTCATGGGGCAGCTCGATCCTCCCGGTGCTCCCGGCGACGAGCTCGAGGTCCGCGTCGCCGGCGGGTGGAGCGTCACGCGCATCGGCGAGGAGTTGGCCGACCGCGACGTCATCGGCTCGCCGTTCGTGTTCTCGGTGTACTCACGGCTCAACGGCCAGACCGACTTCCAGGCGGGGACGTACGATCTGCGCCAGGACATGGGTGTGCGTGATGCGGTCGAAGCGCTCGAAGCCGGACCCCGCATCGACTATCTCGAGCTGGCGGTGCCACCCGGCAAATGGATCCTCGAGGTCGCGGAGCTGGTCGGCGACGTACCGGAACGCAGCGAAGAGGAATTTCTGCAGGCGACGCGGAACGGATCGGCGCGGTCCAAATACCTCCCGCCGGGCGCGCCGCCGAACCTCGAGGGCCTGCTCTGGCCCGACACCTACCAAGTGTCCGAGACCGACGACGAGATCGCGATCCTCGCTGAAATGGTCGCCCTGTTCGACGAGCGCGCCGACGCGCTCGGGCTCGCAACCGCGACAACCGAAGGCCGAACCCCGTACGAGATCATCACCGTGGCGTCGCTCATCGAGGCGGAAGCCAAGGTCGATGCCGACCGACCGTTGATTGCGTCGGTGATCTACAACCGACTGCGCGCGGAGATGCCGCTCCAGATCGACGCGTCGCTGCTGTACGCGAGCGGTGATCCTGCGAAGCAGTCGATCACCGAAGCCGACCAGCAGGCGCCCGGGCCGTTCAACACGTACGTGAACGTTGGGCTGCCGCCGACGCCAATAGGTTCCGTGAGCGAGGCGTCGCTGATCGCGGCGATGCAGCCCGCCCAGTCCGAGTTCCTCTTCTACGTCATCGCGGGTGACGACGGCCACCACGCGTTCGCCGAGGACTTCGACCGGCACCAGGAGAACATCGAGGCCGCCCGCGCCGCGGGGCTGCTGTGAGCCGGATCAGTTCCACGACGCGGGTCGCCGCGGTCATCGGCGACCCGGTACGCCATTCGCTTTCGCCCGCGCTCCACAACGCCGCGTACGAGGCGCTCGGACTCGACTGGGTGTACGTGGCGTTCGAGGTGCCCGCGGGCCACGCTCCCGCGGCGCTCGCCGCGGTTCGCGCGCTTGATCTCGTCGGCCTGTCGGTGACGATGCCGCACAAGACGGCGGTCGCCACCGCGTGCGACGAGTTGAGTGACGACGCGGCGGCGCTGCACAGTGCGAACACCGTGACGCACGCGCCCGACGGGCACCTGCGGGGCGACTCGACCGACGGCGAGGGGTTCGTCCGTTCGCTACGCGCGGCCGGTATGGATCCGGCCGGGATGCAGGTGCTGCTGTTGGGTGCCGGGGGCGCCGCCCGCGCCGTCGCACTTGCGCTCCACCGCGCCGATGCGCAGGTGTGCGTCTCGGCGCGCCGCCCACGCGCCGCGCTCGGGGTTCCGCACACGACGCCCTTGCCGTGGGCCGAGCGCGATGCCGTCGCCGGCACCGTCGATCTCGTCGTCAACGCGACGCCGCTCGGAATGGGTGACAACGAGGAAGTCGTCGTGACGCCGAGCGCGGGAGTCGCCGTCGCCGACCTCGTGTACCACCCGCTCGACACTCCGCTGCTGCGGGCGGCGCGGGCGGTCGGTGCGCCGACCGTCGACGGCCTCGGCATGCTCGTACAACAGGCCGCACTGCAAGTCGAGATGTGGGCAGGTGTGCCTGCCCCGGTCGATGTCATGCGCAACGCGGCGCGGGCACTCCTCTCTCGAACCCCGGACGCATAGTGGGCATTTGTCCGAAATAGTCGAGACCCGGATGGTGCGTTCGTTCGCGCGCCAGCGGCCGTCTCGGCCGTCGGCCTCGTCCTGGGCTCAACTTCTCACCCCGGTTCCGCCGATGCCCTAGACGCGGTTGGTTGGGAACGAAGTGAGCCAACGGGGGGAAAGCCGTGCTCCAGGGAACGTTCGAGACGTTGTCGCTCGTCGAGGTCCTCGACCTGCTCGGCGGGGCGCGCAAGACCGGCGGCTTCCACGTCGTCGCGGGCCGCGACTCCGGTGCGTTGTGGATCGACGAGGGCGCATGCTGCGCAGTCGAACACGACGGCGCGCGCGGCCAGATCACCGACGATGTCGGCATCCTCAAGCGGGTCGTGGAACTCGGCGCCGCGGTGGTGCGCCATCGCGACGGCACCTTCCGCTTCGTCACGGACGAGAAGCCACCCTGGCGGGCCGACATCGCCCCGTCGCTCCTCGAAGCCCTCGGTGAGATCGAGCGCCAGGTCGCGCGGTGGGAGGAGGTCCGCAAGGTCGTGCCGTCGCTCGACGTGACCGCCCGCCTCCACGCCGATCTGGCCGTCGAGCAGTTCCTCATCGACCGGGATCGGTGGCGGGTGCTCGCCGGTATCGGCTCGGGCCGGTCGGTACGCGACCTGGCCGAGACGCTCGGCGACGAGTTGGCCGTGTGCCAGGCCGTGGCGGCCCTGGTCGAAGCCGGCGCGGTCGCGATCAGCGAACCGGAGATCGCCCGGGCCGGCGGGCGGAGCAGTTTGGCCGAATCGCCCTACGGGCCCGGCGTCGACGAGTCCGTTCCCAGGCCGATCGTAGGAGTCCTTGCGCGCGGAGCGTGACATTCTATACAGCAGAGCGCGCGCAGCGCCGATAACCCTCGCAGTTCCACGGAGGGGAGGCTGAGCCGTGTCTGACGGCACACCTTTGGGCGCACTGCTCATTGCCGAAGGCCTGTTGACGGATGCCCAGCTCGACGCCGCGCTGGCCGAACAGACCCGTACGCACAAGCCGCTCGGCCGGCTGCTCGTCGAGTCGGGGACGATCTCGGAAGCCGAACTCGTCCGCACCCTGGCCCGCCAGGTCGGGCTGGAGTTCGTCGACCTCTCGGACCGGACCCTCGACGGCACCGTCGCGGGGCTCGTCAGCGAATCGCTCGCCCGCCGCTACCAGGCCATCCCGATCGGCTGGGAAGACGGCCGCCTCGTCGTCGCGATGGCCGACCCGTCGAACGTGTTCGCGGTCGACGACATCCGCGCCCTCGCCGCCGCCGAGGTCAAGACCGTCGTCGCCACCGCAACGCAGATCATCGAGACGATCGACCAGTTCTACCGCATGGACTCCGACGTCGACGCGGTCGTGCAGGCCGCCGCCGACGAACAGGCGGATGACCTCGACCCCGCGCTCCTCGGCGACCTGCTCGAGGACGCGCCCATCGTCAAGTTCGTGAACCTCTTGGTCAACCAGGCCGTGCAGGACCGCGCGTCCGACATCCACGTCGAACCTGCCGAGCACGACCTGCGTATCCGGTTCCGCATCGACGGCGTGCTGCACGAAGTGATGCGCTCACCGCGCAGCATCCAGGCCGGTGTCATCAGCCGCCTGAAGGTCATGGCCGATATCAACATCGCCGAGCGGCGCATCCCGCAGGACGGTCGTATCAGCATGACGCTCAACGGCCGCCAGATCGACCTCCGTGTCGCGACCCTGCCTACCGTATACGGCGAAAAGGTCGTCATGCGTGTGCTCGACAAGGGTCAGGCGCTGCTGCGCCTCGAAGAACTCGGCTTCATCCCCGAGACGTTGGAGCGCTACGAACACTCGTACAAGAAGCCCTACGGCGCCATTCTCGTCACCGGACCGACCGGCTCCGGCAAGTCGACCACGTTGTACGCGACCCTCAACCAGGTCAACGACGCGAGTCGCAACATCATCACGGTCGAGGACCCGGTCGAGTACCGCCTCGCCGGTGTCAACCAGGTGCAGATCCACCCGAAGGCCGGACTCACGTTCGCGTCGGCGCTGCGGTCGATCCTGCGTTCCGACCCCGACGTCGTGCTTGTCGGTGAAATCCGTGACCGCGAAACTGCCATCATCGCGGTCGAGGCCGCCCTCACCGGTCACCTGCTGCTCTCGACCCTGCACACCAACGACGCCGCGTCGACACCCTTGCGACTCGTCGAGATGGGTGTGGAACCCTTCCTCGTCACGAGCGCACTCGACTCCGTCGTCGGCCAACGGCTGGCGCGGCGCCTGTGCGACAAGTGCAAGGAGCCGCACCAGGCGAGCGAGGCCGAACTGGTCGAAGCCGGGTTCCTCTCCGACGACCTCGCGCAGGGCGACTGGCCGACGGTGCACCGCGCCATCGGCTGCACCGCCTGCGGCCGCACCGGCTACCGCGGCCGGTTCGCCATCCACGAGGTCATGACCATCACCGAAGACATCGAGCGCCTCATCATCGAGCGCCGCTCGACGGAAGACATTCAGAAGATGGCCATGATGCAAGGCATGATCACCATGCGCCAAGACGGCCTACGCAAGGTGGCCCGGGGTCTCACGTCGCTGGAAGAGATCCTGCGCGTCGTGGCGTAGGCCGTTGCTTGCTTGGGAACGTTGCTTGCCGGTCGGGTTCCGACTCGGGGGGGCGCCTTCGGCGCGCGAGATCGTCACCTCTCCGGCGAGCTCCCGGCGCTCCTCCGTCGCTCTGGCCGCCGCTCCGTGCGACCCGGGCGACGTGTCAGGCGACGTGCACCAGCCAGTTGTCCGGTTGCCGCGTGTCGCCGGTGCCTTTTCTTCGTATCCCGCGTTGTGCCGCATGTTCGAGGCGCGCAAGCGCAAGCAGGCGAAGGCCGCGAACTCGGCCGGGCACCGATTCATGTACGTCCTCGGACGGAGCAACAGTTACCTCGCGATGGCCCCGGGTCGGTCGCCGGCGCGAGAGCGCCCATCAGTACCACTTCTGCCTGATCGCGCGTATGGTTTAAGCGTGTCGATGACCAAAGAGTGGGGCCCAAATGATGGGACGGGACCGGAACGAGGGACGTAGCAACAGTGGACCGGCGCGACGTGTCGCTCTTGTAGTGACGGTGGTAGTCGCCATCTTCGCGAGCACGACTACCGCGTGGGCCGACCGAGCGGACGTGGATCAGAAGGCGTCGCCTACTGGCGACGCCGAGTTGTGGCGCGGAAGACTCGTAAGCGCGAACGGAACGCCGAGCAAGGGTTCCGTCGTCGCGTATCTCCGCCCACAGCCCGACAAACTCGCCGAACTTTCAGCAGCGTCCAGCGTTTCCCCCAACGAGCAACAACTGATGGTTCTACTTGCCACAGAAGATACGGACGCGTCGGGCAAGTTCGTGTTGCGCGGTGACTTCGACTCGACACTCGATTACATGCGCGACGCGAGCGGCGCGCTCTCACTGATGATCGTCGCGTCGAGTCCCGGCACCTTCGCAATCAGTACCGACACCGTGTGGTGGGAAAACGGCGCGTGGACGAGTATTGATCCAGCGATCGGAGCGACGACAGAGAAAGCGATGCTCGCCCAGGCCAGTGTTTCCGAAGACGAAGGAGCTGTTCTTCCGTCGAGCGAGCGACCGTTTGACATCGTGATGCAATCCGCGCCCGCCGGAGGAACGGCAGCGACGAAGGCACAAGCACGAGAGCGGGCAGTCTCGTGGTCGAAGACGGGGTCGACGACTGCGTTGGCAGCGATCGATTCACCTTTCCCTTGGGACCCCACTGGCGTGTTTCCATACGGTCCTGTCTGGGTGGCCCGACGCACGACCTTCCCGATGCGGAAGCGACCATCGGTACGAACTTGATGAAGCCCAATCGGTACTGGCAATCGAAGTTCACATACCAGACATCAAAGACGTCAACCTTCAGTACGGGTTGGGCGTTCACTGGAGGGGCCGGTCCATTGAAGTTCAAGGTCGGGGGTTCGACGACGAACGGGACAAGTTCCGGTCTCGGCGGCTCATTCACGGCTACTTCAACCAAGAAGGGAGCCTACGGCCAGCGGTACCACATCACGGTCTCGATGTACTTGCACGAGCTTGTGTGTTTGGTGCCGACACTCAAGGATCCGTTGAACTATGAGTTCATCGCCGTCGTCGAGCCCGGCGAATGGGTACGCGATTGGGCGTTCACGAAGACCGCGGTCCCTGGTTGCGCTCGGCGCCTGGACCGCAGCTTCAGAGTCGACTCTCTCGGCGACTTCACGCGCGACAACGGTGCATCCGCCTCCTACACCCGGTCGATCTCGGCAACCGAAGAGTTCTCAGGTCAGTGGTGGTAGGCCTTGTCGCTGTCCGCACCGCCGTCGATGGCGACTCGGCAACCGCCGCGGAAGGTCCGATCAATGAACCGGCGGGCACGGTGGGCTTGAGTGCGATGTGTCGCGCCATGACGCCCGGACGGACAACGTGGCTGAACGGGATGGTCGGTCTCCAGAACGATGCCGGGACCGCTGTGAAGATCGAGTCCGTGGGCGTGGTAGGAGCCACGCCCGGATTCGAGGTGGTCGGCACACACCTCGGCAACGCGGGCGAGTACACCGAGGGGATCTGTATGCCCTCCGCCGAGTTCTCGCCAGTCAACGTCGACGAGTTCGGACCGATCGCTCCTGGCACACAGGTCATCGTGATGATGGAAGGAGGGCTGAGCGACGGACATGCCGCTGCTGCCATCGACGGGTTCAGCATCACATACAGCTACGGGCCGAACCGGTACACCGAAGAGTTCGGCGCGGCCATAGCTTTCTGCGCTGCCGAGCAGGATCCGGAGTGTGACGAACTGTGGAACGAGGCAAAGACCCGCGCCAGCGAGCTGCGGGATCGTAGCTAGGGGTCGCCGCTCCGTGCGGCCCCGCGTGGGGGGCTGTGCCGTTGTCACCTGCTATGTCCTTTTCTCACAATGACCTTGGTCACATTCCGTAGTTCAGCGGGGGGCCGCTCGGGCCGATATTCCCTCCGATGCTCGTGAGTCAAGCTCGCCGCCTGGGAGAAACGCTCGTCGATCGGCACGTGTTGTCGCGCGACGACCTGGAACACGCGCTCGAGGAAGCCCAGGAGCAGAACCAAGGTCTGCCCGCGGTGCTGCTCAAGCGGGGAATGGTCGGAACCAAGGACCTGACCGCCGCGCTCGCGGAGCAAGTGGGGATCCGGTTCGTCGACTTCCTCGACACGCCCATCCACCAGGACGCGCCGCTGATGGTGCCGGCCGAGGTGGCGCGCAAGCATCTGGCGCTCGCGGTCGACGTCGAGGGCACGCGCCTCGTCGTCGCCTTTGCAGAGCCGGCCGACGACGAGGCCGTCGCCGCCATCGGCGCCGCGACCGGCTACGAGATCATTCCCGCGGTCGCGGATCGGACCGAGCTCGCTCGTGCGCTCGACATGATCTACGGGCCGGAAGCGGGCGCGGCCGAAGCGTTCGTGCCGCCCGACCAGGTCAAGGTCGAGGACCTGCACATCAACGACCTGCTCGACCTCGTGTTGCAGTACAAGGGCTCCGACATGCACCTCACCGCGGGCTCGCCGCCGGTCGTGCGTGTGCACGGTGAGCTGATCCCGCTGTCGCACCTGCCCGAACTCAACGGTTCGCAGATCCGCCAGATGGTGTTCTCGATCCTCACCCAGAAGCAGCGCGAAAAGTTCGAAGCCGAACTCGAGCTCGACACGTCGTACGCGATGCCGGGCAAGGGTCGTTTCCGCGTGAACGTGTTCGTGCAGCGCGACTCCGTCGGCTGCGTGATGCGTGTCATCCCCTACGAGATCGTCGACTTCGACCTGCTGGGCATCCCGCCGGCTGTGAAGACGTGGGCGTACCTTCCGCGCGGTCTCATTCTCGTCACGGGTCCGACCGGTTCGGGGAAGTCGACGACGCTCGCGTCGCTGGTCGATATCGTGAACCGCGAACGCGCGGTCCACATCATGACCGTGGAAGACCCGATCGAGTTCCTCCACCATCACAAGCGCTCGATCGTGAACCAGCGCGAAGTCGGGGAGGACACGCACTCGTTCGCGGCGGCCCTCAAGCACGTATTGCGCCAGGACCCCGACGTCATTCTCGTCGGCGAAATGCGCGACCTCGAAACGATCTCGACCGCGCTGACGGCGGCCGAGACCGGTCACCTTGTGTTCGCGACGTTGCACACGCAGGACGCGCCGCAGTCGATCGACCGCATCATCGACGTCTTCCCCGCGCACCAGCAGCAGCAGGTTCGCATCCAGCTCGCGTCGTCGCTCCAAGGCATCACGACCCAACAGCTGCTGCCGACCGCCGATGGGCAGGGCCGCGGCGTCGCGTGCGAAGTGTTGGTCGCGACTCCCGCGATCCGAAACCTCATTCGTGAGGGCAAGGTCCACCAGATCTACTCGATGCTCCAAGCGGGCGGGAAGTACGGAATGGTCACGATGGACATGTCGCTTGCGCATCTCGTCCGCACCGGCCGCATCACGCTCGACATGGCGCTCGAACGCTGTTCGAACGAAGAGGACCTCCGCCGCCTCATGCACGGCTAACCAGCTGGAGTTATCGCGTGCCCGAAACGTTCGCATACAAAGTCAGAGACCGCGCCGGCAAGCTCGTCGAGGGCGAGCTGGAGGCGGACAACGCGCAGCTCGTCGTCGGCAAGCTCCGCTCGATGGGCTACGTCCCCGTCGCAATCGAGCAGCTCGGCAAGCAGACGCTGAGCAGCGACATCAAGCTGCCCGGCTTCTCGGACCGCGTGAAGCTGAAGGACGTCGCCGTCTTCTCGCGTCAGTTCGCGACGATGATCAACGCCGGCCTGAGCTTGTTGCGGTCGCTGTACATCCTCGCCGAGCAGACCGAGAGCAAGCCCCTCGCCAACATCGCCAACGAAGTGCGCATGGACGTCGAGAAAGGTTCGTCGCTGTCGGCGGCGTTGCAGAAACACCCCAAGGCGTTCAACCGCCTCTATGTGGCGATGGTGCGCGCCGGCGAGATCGGCGGTGTCCTCGACAGCGTGCTCGAGCGGCTGGCCGACACGATCGAGAAGCAGGTCGAACTGCGCCGCAAGGTGAAGTCGGCAATGACCTACCCGGTGGTCGTCGCCGTGCTCGTGTTGCTCATCGTGACGGCGATGTTGCTGTTCATCATCCCGATGTTCGAGGACCTCTACGTCGAACTCGGCGGAACGCTACCCAAGCCGACGCAGATCCTCATCGACATCTCGAAGATCGCCCGGAAGTTCTGGTACTTCATCATCATCACCGAAGTCGGCGGCGGGTTCGCGTTCCGCAAATGGATCAGCTCCGACGAGGGCCGCAAGAAGT
>Ga0163152_10004984_pt1 | contig 15980 bp, 7 predicted proteins | sample OliLakLV19MP8IB2_FD_148635 | JGI IMG/M metagenome (GOLD analysis project Ga0163152, IMG submission 148635) | Freshwater microbial mat bacterial communities from Lake Vanda, McMurdo Dry Valleys, Antarctica - Oligotrophic Lake LV.19.MP8.IB-2 | ecosystem: Environmental > Aquatic > Freshwater > Lake... | reverse complement strand
CGTCGCCGCGACCGATCCCCGTCGACATGCCATCGCTGCCCCCGCCAGCCGCGCTCGCTTCCCGTTGCTGTGCGGCTTGACGGAACAAAAGGGAGGCGTTGTCGTGAAGGAAGGCCGCTGTCTTCGCCATGCCAGCGTTGTGCTGACTATTCCACGCGTCGCTGAAGCGAAGTGCGACCGCGCCAAGCCATTCCAGCGACCCAAGCGACGATGTCAACGAGTGCGCCGAACGATCAAGCTCGTCGGCGGCAACTGACAACTCGCGTGCCGCCGACTCAAGCGCGGCGATATCTGCTCCGACCATCCCAGCTGTCGCACTCATGACTTGCCGATCACCTCGTTGCCGAGACGGCAAGACAGCACAGTGTTCTCCACCTCACGGAGCACTTCAGCGCCATGCAACTCCGGAAACGCGCCGTGCACAACGACGGTCTTGCCAGCTACCCCGACAATGAGCACAACCGAGTGCATCAACACTCCATGACTGTCCTGCCACACGAAGTCGAGCAACATCGCCTCCGCGGCGCCCTCGACGTCGGGCGGTCGGCGAGGCGTCCTCAAGAACCCCTCGTGAGTGCGGTAAAGCGACACGACATCACCGGCAGCAAGCCCCACCGCGTCAAGCGGGGGTAGCTCGGTGACGATTGCCGACACTGCGTAAACCGCCGGACCACCCGGAAAGTACCGACGAACGTCTGGCCGGCCCTCTCCCTTACTCAGTGTTGACGGTGTCTCAGCCGGCAATGCCAATGAGACTCCGGCTTCGACAACGATCATTGGATGAGCGCTCATCAGTTCACCTCATAGAACGAGCCGCCGGGCGGCTTAACATAGGTTGACGTCACGACGGACGTGTTGGTGGTTAGCTCTCCGCTCGCGACCTTCACATCGAATCCCACGCTTGATTGAACGCCAACGGAACTCTGCACGACGATTTCAGCGCGGTCAATAACGCTCGCCATCGCCTGTGACGCCCCGGCAACATCGCCGCGCTTGAGACACGCTGTCGCTGCAGCCGCAGCGTCGGCGACCTCAGGTTGGGTAAGATCGAAAGTGATCTGAGCGGTGCCCGAGTGTGTGACACCCGTGCTCACTTCGCCGACCTCAGCGAAAACACCACTCAGCGCAGCGTTCTCGTATGACATCGAGAAGGTCATTTTCTCTGGCGCGGTTCCGTTGAACTTGATGGACGCTTCGACCTGACCTTCGCCGCTCACTCCAAGCGTTCCACTCTTCATCGAGCCAGATACAGACGCTTGCGCGGAGAGCGTCACGTCACCCTGGTCGTCGCCACGTGTATCGACCGACACCGACACACTGGCATCAATCTTGCCTTCAACGGCACCCAAGTCAGCCGACGCTTCTACGCCACGCGTCATTTCCACAGCACCCAGGTGCGCTGCGCTTTTCTGGAGAAACCCGACCACATCGCCCTTTGCGGCCGCTACGGCCAGATCTTTCAGGAACTGGTCGGCCTCTGCTTGGCTCTCAAACTCGAAGGTGCCTCCCATGCCAGCCTTGGCAAGCGCCTCCGCATCACCCGCGCCGGCCCCAGCCTTCATGTAACCGGAGATATCTAGTTCCACCGTTCCGTCACGGAAGGTCGTCTGCTCGACTTCAAAGCCAGCACCTGCCCTGAACCACGCGATCTTGATTTCAACCTCGCCATGGATTGATGCCGAAGACGTCTTGATCTCGTCGGCGATCAGACTGGTGTAATTCTCCTTTGCCTGCCGCAGGACATCTTCGGGAAGCCCGTGCAGGGCGGTCAGTTCGCCTGGCCGCACCGCGAGGATGGCCAGCCGCTGTTCCTCGGTGAGCGAATTCCACCAGGCCAATTGTTCGGCGTCCGACAGGCCGCGGACTCTTTGAATGTCGGCGGCAAGCCCATCAGCAATTCCCCTTTGCCGCCGAGCGATCTCATTAGCCTTTCGGGCAGCATCGTTGAGCCCATTGAAGAACCCACCGAGGAATCCGGATCCCCCATCGGCGGCGCTGGCCCTCTGTTGTTCGGCCGCTTGAGTTCGGAGGCGCACAGAATTTTCGCGCAGAAATCCGGACGTCTTGGTCATGCGCGGCTGGTGTTCGCTGCCCCATAAATCAGTGAATCGAACGGCGACGGTCCCGATCCAGCGAAGGGCACCGAGCGTGGAGGCCAGTCCGGCTGCCGAGGCGTCGAGTTCGTCGGCTGCGGCGTTTAGTTGGTCGGCGGCCCCGTTCAGCGCGCTGACGTCGGCGCCAACCATCGTCATGAGCCGTCTCCATTGTCAGCCGAGGCGGCCTCTTGCTCGTCGGCGTGGCGGGTGGCACGCTTGGCTGCATCGACGAGGTCGTCGATCAGCCCCAGCAACCCGGGCCGGTGGATTGCATTCCAGTCTGCGATAAAGGCATCTCTGTCCGGACCTACCCACGGAATATTCTCTACAAGATTCGTTAACCGCGCTGTAGTCGCGGTTACTTCTTGCGAACGTCGCCAAGTCCCAACACAAAATTTCGTATCGCCCCGACATCTGCCCCAACCGCACTCATACAAACCCCCCTGGCTCAAACAGCCACACAAGGGCCACAAGGGTGGGGGATCGCCCGACACGAGTCGATGCAACACCCCACCCACGGCCCGCGATCATGCGTTGGACGCTGCCTCTTGATCATCAGCGTTCCTGGTCGCGCGTGCGGCGGCGTCTTCAAGACCCGAAATCACGCTGTTCAGGGCGCTGCAGTGCTGGCTCTGCCAATCACTGGCGAAACGCTCGCGGTCGGCACCGACCCACTGCGTGCTGTCAAGCTGCGATGTCAACGTCTGCATCAGCGTGCGAATGTCGCCCGCCTTCGCGGTCAATTGCGTGGAAAGACCACGAACTGCCGGGATGTCCATTCCTGTAAAGGGACCAGCCATTTCCTTCTCCTTTTGTTGAATACCGACGGCGTCGGTAGTTGTTGTAGATCACGATACGACACGTTCGCCGGACGGGAAATGGGGAGCACTCCCCCGGCGCTGGTGTCACTCCGGCAACGCCACTTGGACCCTGTAAGTACGGCCGGAACGCACATACAGACCCCGCCCTTGCGGGAACTCAGCTCGATTCAGCCGGCCGAAGGTTGTCTTGTAAAGGCTGTCGCCATCGGACTGCTCGGGCTGCAACGAAACTCCGTAGCGACCGGACTTCACGGCCTGAAGGAGCGGCCAACTACCCGCGAGGCTGCTCGTTTCACCCTCGGCAATAATGAATCGCTCCTGAGCGCGACAGGCTTTCACCAACTCCTGGACCGCGAGGTCTGCCGGACTATTGAGCAACTCACCGACGCCCTCAATCACAACGACGAAGTCATTGGCCACCTTGGCTTCGGCTGCGATCTTGCTCGCCCATTCCGATGCTGCGGCATCAATTTCGTCCGGAGTGAGTGCGGCAACATCCCACTGCAACCCGGCCAAGGGCGAACGTCGCCGACCGAGATAGAGGAATTTCGTCTTCGGTCGAAACTCGCGCAGCGATCTCACGACCGACGCGAGAGCGGTGGTCCGACCGCTCTGCGGGGGTCCACTGATCAAGAACACGCCCGAAGGATCAAACCCGAGCGGCTCGAGAGTTTCGTCCCAAACACCCAACACCGGCTCGCCGTTTACTTGCTCTGGAAGCTCCGAGGCAAGGATTCGATCGGGTAGCCGCTGCACGCGCGGAACTGGGGCGAATCCTGCCTTGACCATTGAAGCCGTTAGGCGAGTGATCTCGTGGGCCTGGTGAGCAACGCTCGGATTGCCACCGAGAACTGCGACTTGCACCTCATGGCCGTCCAGAAAACCTCGTCCTGGAGGCGACGTTGCTGAGAACGCGTCCGCCGGAACTCCGAGCGTTGAGTAGTCCATCTCGTTCGCCAGTCGAAGTACGAGACGACGCTGGACGGCAGCACTCAGGCTGGAGGGAAGCGCTGCGGGGCGATCGGCCGCGATCACAACGTGGACACCCATCTGTCGCCCGTCGCCCATAATGCTTTGAAACACTTCAAACCATCGGCTTCGCTCACCAAGCTCGTAGGCCTGACGAAAAGCAGCAAAGTTGTCGACCAGCAGCAGAACGCGCGGTTCGTCTTTGTTGCCCGTTGTCGTCCGATAGATCGACACCGAGTCGGCGTTCACTGCCGCGAATCGGACCGCTCGTTCGTCGATTAACGCCCGCAAGTGCTTCAGCACTCGCACTATCCGTTCGTGGTCGTCCGCGGAGATTACTGCGGCGACATGAGGAAGTCCCTCCAACATCTGTAAACCGCGCGAGCCGAAGTCAAACGCGAAGACAGTGACCGGACCACCCCGGGCGGGGGCAAACCCGGCGGCGACGGCGATGGCACGAAGGAACGTACTCTTCCCAGATGCCCCAGTACCAAAGACCGCCATGTTGCCGTCTTGGTCGGGAACGAATCCCACAACGGGTTGTGCCTGGCCATCTGGAACGTCGGCGACCCCGAAGACCAAATCTTTATCGGTGCGCGCTGTGGGGAGAGCTTCCAGCCTGTAAGTAGCTGTTAGATCGGGCAACCACGGCTGACGAGATGGGGGTAACCCGAGACTTGTTGACGTTGCAACGACGTTGGCCACGGTGCGCTTGATGTCGTTTGGGCCGACGGCAACAAAGTGATCTGCTGGCTCGTCTGGCTCTTCCCACGACACGCCATGACCGAAAGGAAACTCGACAACATCAAGCGACGGCTTAGGCGGTTCGCTGGTTGTCCATCCACCGACGTATGCGGACTGGAACGAGGTGAGTCGGCCGGGCCCAGTCTTGGCGAGACCTCGGCCGGGCAACGATGGATCAAAGGTCGCCGCCATCGGTGTGCCGACCACGTCAGTGGAATCGGCTTCATCAGCCATCCGTAACGCGATGCGCAGGTTTGTGTTCGCACGCAAGTTGTCTTTGATCACACCGGCAGGTCGTTGCGTGGCCAGAATCAAATGAAGCCCGAGCGAGCGTCCACGCTGGGCAATGTTGACGACTCCATCAACAAACTCCGGAACCTCCGAAACGAGCGCAGCGAACTCGTCAACGACGATCACCAAACTTGGCGGACACTCGAGGTCGTTGCGACGCTCAAGTTCTAGAAGATCCTTCGCCTTCTTCAGGTTGAGCAAATGCTCGCGGCGACGCAGTTCCGCCTTCAACGAGGTCAAGGCTCGCCGGACGAGGTGCGGGCTGAGATCGGTAACCAACCCGACACTGTGTGGCAAGTTGATGCATTCAGCGAATGCGGCACCGCCCTTGTAGTCAACGAACAGGAAGTTCACCCGTCTTGGGCTGTGGGCAAGTGCCATCCCCAAGATCCAACTCTGCAAGAACTCACTCTTTCCAGCGCCCGTCGTACCGCCCACAAGTGCGTGAGGGCCTTGCGCACGCAGGTCGAGGTAAAAGCGATCCGACACGCCCTGCCCAACCACTGCCCGGAGGTGATTGTCGCGCTTCAATCGCGGTGCATCAGGCGGCGGCGGTAACGAGTTCGAACCCTTCCACCGTTCGGTGATGTCTTCCACACTGTCCGCTGCGTCGGCGCCAACGATTGTGAGGAACGAAACAGAACGCGGTAAATCACTTTGGTCCTCTACCAATGCGCCAGCATCGACAACCGGGGACAATGATCTTGCCAGCAATGCCGAAGACCGCTGATCCAGCGGCTCAAGCTCCATCGGTGCGACGGAGGAGCCATTTCTTACGAACCCAGTAGTTCCTACGGTGTTGTTGGGGTCGACCTCGAGATAAGTACGACACGCGGCAGGCAAACGCTCGACCGAAGTTGCACGCCAGATGACATGCACCCCGTTGGCAGGACCTCGCTCTGCAATTTGAACCACGCGGCTCCGGTCAGTGGCCGCAGCTGAGTCCTCAACGAGAAGCAGCACCGCCGGCAACGGGTGCTGGCCTTCCTCGCGCCGAACCTGCGAACGCTGATCAATCAGTTCCTCAATCGCGGCGACGAGATTCGTTGCGGATTGAGACGACGATGCTAGATGGTCGACAGGAAGTGGTGAAAACTCGGAAGTGCTGTGGGGCAACCACTTCAAGAACGCCCACTGCGCAAGAGAGGACGGCGTGACAATGGCTGCCAGAACCAACTCCGCGGGCGAGTGCAAGCCAACAAGCTGGGTTATCGCCGCACTGGCCAACTCATGAGCGAAGGCTTCAGGACCAGCGATACCTACACAGCCGCAATCGCGCAGGCGCGCCACTACCGGCACACCATTGACGGATCGATACGCTTCGGTCACCTCCAGCAGTTCCCGCCACAGCTCAGGCGTCGTGTTGTTCGACGTCGGCAGCCTGACCGAGTTGCGTGACGGTTGAACCCCTAGTCCGAGGCGGAGTTCTAGAAATGACTCGTGCTCGGGCCGTCGCGTCCACGTGAGGGGTCCAAGCCGCAAGGCGCTCTCGACAACCTCCGCGACCGACGGGTGCTCACGACGACGATGAAGTTGCTCCCGCTCACTCGCATATTGAAGCTGTACCGACAGGTCGGTCAACGAACCGCGGAAGGCCGCCGCTCCGTGCGCGTACCCGCGCTTTCCTGCAGTTCGGTTCTCGAAGTAGTTACCCATCAACATCAGCGGAGAGAGCGCCACGAAAAGGATTGCGGTCGCGCTCTTCGTAATCAAATACATGAGCCCAGCCATCAAGATCGGGGCGACGAACGGGACAATTGGAAACCGACCAGCTTGCGGGCGTTGCGGCGGTTCGGGTGCGACCAACTCGACACCCGGGTACTTGGGATCAAGTCGCGGTGAGCGATTGAAATCGATCGCATGACCAATCGGCGTTTGCCTGGCGCCAGCAGAAACGTGGAGGGTGACGGACATCGTTGTGTCGCCGATGCGGAGTTCATCCATGGAGCGCACAACGGACCGCTGGACAAACTCCTCGCCGACTTGAACACCGTTCGCCGAGTTGTCATCAATGACCTCGACCATGTCGGTGACGTTCAGCTTGGCGTGGCGTTTCGATACCTGCGGGTCAGTGAGCCGCACCTCACACGAACGATCGCGACCCACAACGGAAGTACCGGCCGCGAGAGAAAACGACTTGCCAGCATCCGGTCCTGTCGTCACGCGCACGGTTGCCGCGGTTGCGCTCGCACCACCAACCTCGCCCGCAGCGTTTGTGAGCGTGATTGTGTCTCCGCTGCGGATACCGGACTCGCCCATGACCGTGGAGGACGCAACTGTTCGCTCGATGGTCGTTCCGGGGTTGACTTTCAGCCCAAGCGACGGTCCCGCAGTTGTTGACGCGCGAACACGAGGATGACTCACCCTCAACCGCTCAGCGAGCTGGCCGACCGACGCCGTCGCATCCACAGTGACGACGATGTCGTCGGATGCCGACCCGGAAACCAATGACAGTTTGAGCCTCACGTCGCGCTCCTATTGTGCATGAGCGATGTGAGGCTCAGTTTCGCCTTCCACCGGTCGGATACGGCCATAGCAGCGAGAGTCGATTCAAGATCAATTCCCACTTGCGCCCAATAGGCATCGACTTCATGGTCATCCGGCTCGCCTGGTCCGAAAACAACGGCATCAGCCCATGCGGCTAAGTGGCTAACGCCTGGACCCACGAATAGTGCTGCCTCTCGACGGGTCGCGACCGTCGGCATCGCCCTACCCATGTCGCGATAACCGTCGACTAGTTCGCGCCACCCATTGGCGATGCGCTGATTGGGCAACCCTGCACCGCGACGAAGTGCTCGGCGACGACTCTTCAAGCCCAGAATGACACCAATCAAAGTTGCGAGTACGACGACGGGGACTAAACCAATCAGCGCTCCGACCACGATCGGAGACAGACCGCCATCTCCCTCGCCCAGCGCGTCGCGCTGCGCCTCTGATCGCTCGCTCTTGCCAACCTCGCCTGCTGCCGGATCCACGGGGGCATCAGGCACGATGATCGCCGGCGGCGGGGGAACCTGAGTCTCCCGCTCCGGAACCTTGCTCTGCTCCTCCACAACCAATTGCCGCTCCTGCTGTCGGTCGGGCGTCGTGTTGATCGCGACCCAGCCAATCACTTCTACTGGTATCTCGATCCATGCCTCGGCGTTATCGCCGGTGACTACAATCGGGCCATCGACCCACGAAGCTGGAGGAATCTCAAATCCCATCACGACGCGTACAGGGATGAGATAGTCGGTAGCAATGACGGCACTGGCCGCCGCGAACTGCTCGGCGTCGCCCACCAACGCCTCACCTTTCACGAAGTTTTCGAGACGGGCAAGACCATGACCGGAGGAAAGGTTTGATCCCGTCTTTTGTGGATCGTTGTAGTAGCCGTTGCCAGACATATAGCTCCCAAGATTGAGCGCCTTGCTGACTTGGTTTCCCTCAGTAGCGACAGCCGGTATGCGCGCGCCGAAGTAGGTGACCGCAGGAACCTGAAGCACGTCGGGCGGCAGCTGCGGAATCAAGTTGAGATCCGTAGCGGGGGACAACGCTGACTCGAGCGTGGGTAATACGACCTCCATCGTGTACTCGTCGCCCTCAAGGAAACCGATCGGTATTGCGGCAACATCGTTGTAGCGGTTGTAGCGATATGCCTCGGTCAGCGCTTCTTGCCGTGGGCCGCCGAATCGAATCGTACGTACCTCACCAACAGCAGGAACCCAAACCGAGTTCGTCGGGAAGTCTCGTCCAATTCGAACGGTGATCGTCGCCGGTGCACCTTTGAAGTCGTTCGCGACCACATCGCCAACGCGTTCGAACAATCCGGACGTGCCGGCCGTCGCTCCAGAGACTCGCCACACCAGGCCGTCATAGACATCCATTGCTGCTAATCGAACCGGAACGCCCTCTGGGAGGCCAGTGATGGTGAAGAGTTCGCTGTCCTTCCACTCCGTCAAGTACCGGCGATATCCATTCAGAGGGCTGGGATAGAGCGACGGATCGAACGGTGGGCGCAGGTCATCGCGCCAGAGAATCCGTTCGGATGCGTCGACATAGGGCAGGCTCGGCCCCACGCCGAGCCCGACAACAGCGGCAAGTGCCAGCATCACTGCGCCAGCGGCTACCCGGTTCAGCTGCGAAATGTGATGGAGCACGGGCCGACTTCGGTGACGGCGGACCGCCATCCACGAGATCGATACTGCCGAGAACAGACCGCCGTGTAGAAGGACCGAAACGGGCCGGTCCACACCGCACAGCAGTCCAAGCATCAGCACGAGCGCTACCGGAACCAGGCCGAGCCACGCTGATTTGGTACGTCTTGCAAACGACAAACTCACGACTCCTGCGATCGTGCCGCACAAGCCAGGAACAATCAGCAAACCAGACCGACTCCCGAGCGGGGGCGAGGTCGTGAGGAGGCGCTTCCAACCAGTCACAATTGATGCCAACGACGTTCGTATCGTTTCGACCGACGGGAGGAAGCCCAACGTACTTTGCTCAGGCAATGCGAAGGTTCCAACGAGCAGCGAATAGGCAACTAAGGCTGCACAGGCCGTGAGTAGTGGGTCAATCATCAGACGTTGGGCTATGTGCGCCACCGCCAAGCCGACCACAACACCGATCATGCCGACAACGAGAAACTGCGAACCACCGAACGAAGCCTCAAACGCGTAGAGCGCGATCGTGCCGAGCAACATGATGAATCCCGCGTCGATCAGCTCGTTAGTGTCGGGCTGCATCTCAGCCACTGTCGGACGTTTCATGCGAGCACCAGCATGAGGCCGCGTTCAAACTCGTCAAGTGCCGGGATGTTGAGCAGCACGCTTGGGCCAACTTGTCGACGTTGCAGCGTTCCCAAGATGTCCGCGCGCACGAGCAGCACTCGAGCTTGCGTGGCGAGCATCGCCGTCGCGGACCGCAGCTCCTCGCTACTCGATTTGCTACCCACCACGGCCACGACGATGGTCGCCGCGGGAGCGACTCGGTTAGCCACGGCAACGGCCCCGCGGAGGGTTCCGCCCCGCGTTCGGCTCTCGATGCGAGAGCAACTGTCGAGTAGCTGCTGCCCGCCAGTGGCGGGCAGCGCTCGATCGCCTGCAACGAGGTTCACTGTTTGTTCATCGCGTATCGCCCGCAAAGCGAAGGATGCCGCACACGAGATAGCTAGCTCGAATTCGACTTCGTCGTGGTAGTCGCGCAGACTCTCGCTGACCACGACCACAAGGTGCGAACGACGGGTGTCAACAAACTGTCGAACCATCAACTTGTTGAGCCTTGCGCTTGTGCGCCAATGGATATGGCGTCGATCATCGCCAGCCACATACTCACGCAACGTGTGAAATGCGATATCGCTCGGTGACAGATCGTTCGTCGCCTGTCCCTCGAGGTCGCGCAAGAACCCGGCGCCGAGGCGATCGAGACGTACCGTCCGGGGATGGACGAATAGTTCCTCTATCTTTGGCCAACGGCGTTCGCGCCGCACCAACCCGACGGGGTCACTGCGGACGCTTGAGACGGGGCCGACCTCAAGAACGGCACGCCGATTGGTTGGAAGCGTAAAGAGTTCGTCATGCTCGGCTGCTGGAGCCAACGACGGCACACGGAATTGCGCAACTCCCTTGCCAACCGTCAGCTCGATAAAGAGTGGGAGCATGCGTTTCGCGGACGAGTTACGCACGAGAACCTCTCCACCCGCTCGCTCACCAACCACGACGCGCACGGGCTCAAGGCGCAACTCTGTGTCGAAGTTGAAGCGACCAATTGTGAACAGCAACGACAAACCGAGGGCAGAAATCCCCACGCCTGCGATCACAGACATCTCGCGCCAGCCCAACTGCCACGCCGCGAACCACGCCACAGTGGCGAACGCAATGACGAGCCACCCTGTCGGCGTGACAGGACGTAGCCAGTCGGGCATTCGCAGGCGGTCGATCAAGTCACGCAACGTTTACGCAATCCGTTCCGTAGGAGCCTGCAAGTCAGCAAGGATCCGCGCCAGGACGCCGGTGACACTGCCACCGGAGAACTCGGCATCGGGCGTCAGCAGAATGCGATGCGACAAAACCGGTTCTGCCAATTCCTTGACGTCATCGGGAACGACGTAGTGACGACCGTTTGCTGCCGCCCATGTCTTTGCCGTGCGCACAAGTGCCAGGCAGCCGCGAACGCTGGCGCCGAGCTTCACTTCCGGAGCGCGCCGGGTCTCCTCGGCAATGCGTGCGATGTATGAAAGCACAACCGGGTCGACATGTACCTGAGCGGCGAGCGCTGCCATGTCAACGACGGCTTTTGAGGCGATCAGTTCGCCCACCAGCGACGACCGGTTGCGATTGACTGCGTCGGCCAAGATCGCGACCGTACTCTCGTGATCTGGGTAGCCAAGGCTGGTCTTGATGAGGAACCGATCGAGTTGCGCCTCTGGAAGTCTGTACGTGCCAGCCTGCTCGATCGGATTCTGTGTGGCGATCACCATAAATGGGGCACCAACCTCGTGGCCAACGCCGTCGACGCTGACTCGGCCCTCCTCCATCACCTCAAGCAACGCGGCTTGTGTCTTCGGCGACGCGCGGTTGATCTCGTCAGCAACAACCACCGTCGCGAAGATGGGTCCAAGATGGAACTCGAACTTGTTCGTGCTCTGATTGAAAATACTCACACCGGTGACATCACTCGGCAGTAGGTCGGGAGTGAACTGAATTCGTGTCTGCGTGCCCTGAATCGTGTTTGCCAATGCTTTGGCCAACATCGTCTTGCCGGTGCCTGGGACATCCTCGAGTAAGAGATGCCCCTCGGAGAGCAGCGCCGTGAGCACGAGACGTACCGCGTGCTGCTTCCCCACAATTGCGCCCTCTATGTTCTTGACGAGTTTCTCGAAGGTTTCGGCAAACCAATGGGCCTGTTCCGGTGTCATGTGTTGTTCCTTCATTAGGGTCGGTTACCGGCTCTACCAAGAAGGGAGAGAGTTACTAGATGAAGCATCGACGGTGCAGCTCGTTTGTCCCCCTGGGGCATAAATGAAGTACGCGCGGTTATACGTGCCCGAAGGGGTGGCACTATGGATGACCGCGCCGTTGGTCCCATGTGAGGAATTGAAGCATTGAACGGTCAACCCCTGGTTGGGGCTGAATCCGCTGGCACTGACGACGACAAACTTGCACTCGTTCGGCGTGCAAGAGCCTGAGGAACCGGGATAGAGACTGCCCCAACTGATCACAACGGGCGGCGGCGGCGGTGAACCAGTAGATGCACCAACCGGTCCCGACGTGGCTTGCGTTCCACGCGCGTTGTCGGTGGCGACAACTGTCAGGTTGTGTCCCTGATTGTATTCGCCGTAGTTGACGGCCTGCGGGCCACTCAACGCGTTGCTTATCTGCGACCCGTCAACTTGGACGGAGACAGTTGTGGCGCAGTCGCCGTTTCTCGAGCCGTTGGCATCCCAGTTCCACGTGATTGACGTCCCGCTTCCCGCACCACTGAGTCCCGTTGGCGCGTTCGGTGGCCCCCATGCCGTTATGCCCGTCGACGCGGTGCTATCGCCTGGGTAGCGCTCATTGCGAGCGCGCACAACTACTTGGTACGAGCGACAGTTAACCAACCCGGTGATCACCGGGTTGCTGACGCTGAGTGTCGCGTACCCACCTCCGTTGAGGCTGTACTCGTAGGTGCGTGTCCCACTCGGTGTGTTGCCCCAATTGCTCGGCGGCTGGATTGTGAGTTGCACTGCACCGGAGCCAGCCTCCGCCGATCCGGTGATTGCCACAGGGGCAGGTTTATTCACGACCGAGTACGGAGCAGAATTCGCTTGCGTCGAAGGTCCCCGGAGATTGTGGGCCTTGACCGAGAACGTGTACGTCCCGCCCGGAAGTTGGAAATAGGTTGACGTACCCTCAACCTGTTGGGACGGGCCACCCACTGGCCCGACAAGGTAGTAGTCGATTAGCCTTCCGCCATCGTTCGCAGAGGCAGTCCAACTCACAATCACCTTGTCACCCAATGCCGACGGGTCGTCGTTGACCTGGATGTTTGTCGGCGGGAGCGGGAGGGTGTAAGGCCGACCCGGACTGGACCACGTGCTCATCTCGCTCTTACCACCATTGGTCTCAGCAAGGTTGCGTGCGATCAACGCGAACGCGACGTCGACGCCGTTCTGCAGGCCAGTAACTAAGTACGACGTGGTGCTGCCCGAAAGCTCGGAGATCACCACCGAGGGGTCACTGGCTAACAGTTGATACCCCTGCACAGGACTGCCGTCGGGAACCACGGCATCCCATACGACCATCAGCGTCGTATCGCCCTCAACCGTTACCCGGGGGGGATTTGGTCGGTCAGGCAACTGATCGGGGCGAACCTGTTGCGATGGCGCGGATGTCGGACCGGAGTCGACATCGTTTACGCCCGTCACAGTGAATTGCACCGGTACGTTGTTCGGCAAGTTCTCAATCGTGATCTGCGTCGCCCCATCGGAGCGTTGCTCCCCACCGGGCCAGCGGACAATGTAATGGGCGTCAACCCGGGAGCCCTGCCAGAAGTTTGGATCGGATGAGCCGATATTCAACACAACTGTGTGGCTGCGCACCGACTCAACAGTTGGTGCGGGTGGCTGCAGCGGCGGCCCGATCACGTTGTAAGTGATCGATCCGGTCGAGACTCGAGGGAAAGCTTCTTCGTGCGCGAAGTCAGCCACTCGGTAGTACACGGTAACGGTGCCAGCGAAGTCCGCGTTAGGAGTGAATCGCACGCTTGTGCTGCCCGTGAACGATTCGATTGTCCCCGCGCCTTCGGGTGGCTGCGACACCTCCTGCAAAATCAGGGGTTCTCCCTGATCGACAAATGAGTTCACCGCACCCTCGCTCACATCCTGCTCTACCGACTCGGAATTCTTCAGTCGATCGAAGCTGAAATTGTTGGCAACTGGTTTCGGCCTGGTACTCGGGACCACCGAGACCGAGATCGTTCCCGTTGCACTGACATCGCCATGGCGAACGACATAGTGCAGCGTCTCGGTTGCCCCGACAGCCGCGCCGTCAAGGACCCGCACGACCAGCTCGCCATCCGGAGTGAGTACTGGATCGACAATGCGCGCACTTGGGTTGTCGCTTGCCAATCCTTCGAAGGTCGGTTCACCACCTTCGTTCGGGTCGTCAACGAACCCAGCATCAAGCAGGTTGATCGACTTCCCATCGGCACCCTTTTCGACCTCAACTTTTGCATCAGTGGTTCTGATCGGAAGGTCCCCATCGAATGTGATCGTGATAGGCAACTCAAGACGCACGGTGTGAGAAGCGTCGCCAGGTTTGTCGGTCACTTCGAAGCTGACCTTTGCCTGCGCTTGGAAAAGGAGCGGATCATCCTGCGGTGAGGGCATGAAGGTGAACTTGATGAGATCCTCGCCGACATGCGCAGCAATACCGCGAACAGGTACGAAGCCAGACCCAACGAGTAAGACTTTGTCGCCCGCATCAGGATCGACGACGTAGTCGGCGATCAAGATCTCCTTGGTCTCGCCAAGGGCAACCGTGATCGGCTCAAAGTCATCGCTCAGGCGAGGGAGGGAATTGCCCTGCTTTGGAACTACTACAAGTGCCGACCCCCGCAGTTGATCAGTATCGACCACCGTGTAAAGAATCAGCTGATTGCTGTTCGTCTGCTCAATCGTCATTGAGTCGTTGATCACCGGAAGGTCGGTGTTCGTCAGAACTATGTCTGAGCGGTTCCCGTTGGCGTCGCTTGTGCGGGCATTGTCGGGATCGTCGTCATTGTCAAAGAGTTTGATGGTGACGTTATGCACACCGCTTAGCTCATTGAAGGTGAAGGTTGTGGTGCGATCGGGGTCGTTTCGTGGTGCTGGTGGCAGCAACGGCGCAAGTGGGTCGGAGTGGATTGTCAGCGCTTGCGTACTCTCGCCACCGCGGCCGTCGGTGACCGTGTACAAGGCGACGTACGTCCCTTGCGCGTCGGGAACCCTTACCCGCACTCGCCCCTCAACAACTGTCGGCTCGAGTTGCTCGGAACCCGGCATTGGCAGGACCGTGTCTTCCAGCGTCAACTCATCGCCATCGGGATCAGAGTCGTTGGCCAAGACAGGCACCAGGACGACTCGGCCTGGCCGAACCGTAAGTTCGTCGCGAGCGAGTGCGGGCGAGTGGTTGGGACTCTGCACGATTGTGACTAGCACTGTCGACGGAGCACTGCGTGCACCCAGCGCGTCTTCAAGTTGATAGGTGAAAGTGTCGCCACCCGATGAGTCGAACCATGCGTCATAGACAAAGGACGAGCCATCGATGGACACCGAGCCTTTCGTAGCGGTCGAAGTGTCGTCGCTGATCGGACCGAAGCCGACTAGGTGCACAGAGTCACCTTCCGGATCCACGCCGTCGACTGGGACCTCGAGACGGGCTGTGCCACCGGCGTATACCCGCATCTGCAGGGGTCGGGGTTGCGGCGGCAAGTTGTCTTCATTGAGTGGCTTAACATCGATGTGTACCTGCGCAGTTTGACTGTGCAACCCGTTGCGTAAGGGCGAGTCATCAATGTCGTAACTGATGTCGACTCCACCGGGAATATCTCCCGCTAGAAATCTCACTTTGTTATCGCTGATCCAGGCCGTGCCGTTGGTGCTGGTCGACTCAACGCCAGTTATGACAAGTTGATCACCGTCGGCATCAGAGTCGTTGGCTAGAACGTCGATGGTGACCACATCACCCACTCGGACGATTGCCTCGTCTCGCACGGCGATGGGTACATGCTGTTCCTCCGACGTGCTCACTTGCACTAGCAATTGGGCGGACGTCGCGGCATTCCGCCCATCGGAAATGGTGTAGGTGATCTTCACCGGCCGATCGGGCACCCCACCGATCGTCACCCGCACATACCGGCCCTGAACAACCACGACATCAACCTCGCCGATCGTAGGATCGTCGCCCCGCGCGTCGGTCACCACCAGCACGTCGCCATCAGCGTCGAAGTCGTTCGCGAGCACATCGACATTCACGCTGCGCGAGCGATGCACAGTGACGCTGTCGCTCACCGCAACTGGTGGTTCGTTGTTCGCTGCCTCAGTCGCCTTGAAACGGAT
>Ga0163152_10004983_pt1 | contig 15982 bp, 19 predicted proteins | sample OliLakLV19MP8IB2_FD_148635 | JGI IMG/M metagenome (GOLD analysis project Ga0163152, IMG submission 148635) | Freshwater microbial mat bacterial communities from Lake Vanda, McMurdo Dry Valleys, Antarctica - Oligotrophic Lake LV.19.MP8.IB-2 | ecosystem: Environmental > Aquatic > Freshwater >... | reverse complement strand
GCTAAAGTGCATAAAAAAAGGGGGCTGGAATTTCCAGCCCCTTTTGTTCAGTTTGTTTCTTACTTTACTTCACTTCAGCGCGCAGCAATCCAACCGAACCAAGACGTCCGCCGTCGTACATGTTGCGGACGACCGCGGCCCAGCGCTGAGGAGCCGCTGTTGCGCGACCAGCGACAAGATCAACCGTGATCTCGTTCTTCCCAGCGAAGTCCAACTGGAACTTCTTTGCTTTAGTTCCGCCGATGACCCGAGTCAGCGCATCCGGCAGGGCGACACAAAGGACGTCTCCCATCTGGTATCCGCTGGTTAGCTTCACCGTCAACGTAACTGGAGCGCCGGCCTTGAACGACTTCGTCGAACCATGCTTGTCTTTCACATCTAGCGTCAATTGGACGCCAGCGTTCATTTCATCGAAGCGGATCTTGCTCAACCGCGTGATGCGGATCGCGCAAGCTCCCTTGTCCGGAGCCTTGACCTTGCTGATGCTCTTTAAGTCGAGAGCTTTCTCGATCGTCATTTCTTTTCCGTCGACGATGATCTTGCTTCCCAAGCCCGGAACGATGCCTGCCTTCTGCATTCCGTGAACCATGTGCATGTACGCCAATGACTCGTAGCTGCCGTGGAACGCACCGCCGAGGGTTCCGCCCATTGCCTTAGCAACGGCATTCGCCAACTTGATGCCGAGGTCGATCTGATTGTTCTTGAAGAGGACGGCCGCGCAGAACGCTGCCTCCGACTTCGGCTTGTAGTTCCAATACCCGCCGCCGGACTTGTCGGTCAGCCCTTGGATTTCCTTTTCGACATCCGCAGAGTTGATCGCGCGATTCTTTCGGCCGTAGTAAATGGCCTCCATGTCGCCTTGGGAGTTGTCCGCACCAGCGCGGCCATGCTCGTTGTAATGATCGACGCCCTTGATCGCCAGAACGTCCTTGCCCATCTCGATCATGCTTTGAATAGCTGCATACGTTTCCGATGGCAGCTTCGCCGATTCAAGCAGAACTCCGAGGTTTCCGACGCGGCGAGCGGCAGCCGAGGACCATTCTTGTACGATCTCACGATCTGGGTAGGACGCGAAGCCCTTGCCCGGCTTGTGCATCGCCTTCAAACGTCTTGCGCCCTTGATGATGGCCTGAAACGCCTGTTCCTTAGAAGCGCTATCATCGCCAACCATCGCGGCGACGCATGCTGCTGAGACCGCTGAGGATGTCTGCTCGCAGCAGTAATGCTCGAAATCCGTACAGACGCTTACAGCGAGCTTCAACTCTGATTGCATGCCCGGCAGGACTTTAACGGACATTGCGCCGTCGTCGCCGTCGATGTCGTAGGCTTCGCCGGCCTTCAGAATTCTGAGTTCCTGACCGAGGACTGTTTCTTCGCCGGGACATTCAACGACTCTCACAACCTTGTCGAGTTCGTTGTTGTCTTCATCCAACATTACGATTTCATGAACGCCCGGAACTGCGTTCCACGTACAGCGAACATTCTCGCCTTCTTGGGTAAAGATCTTCGAACCAGCCTTCTCCTCGCTGCCGTCAACCGTAATGCGGTACTTCTTGGTTTTCGGAGCGCGGACGCCGACTGCGACAGCGGCAACGCCATCTTCCGGATGCGCGTACTGCGGAAGCATCGGCTCGATGTACATCTCCTTCTCGACCATCAAAGATGTTTCCGCCTCTGCCCAATCGCCATTGCTGACGGCGAAAGCAGTGATGTCGTAGGAACCGATGGTATCAGGAAGCTGGATCTTGACTACCTGCTCCTTGTTGACTTCCAGAAGGCCGCTGTAAATCAAATCGACTTCCATCTCTCGCGCTACTGCCGGTTGAGCGGCAACGGCGACTCCTGAATGAGCAACCTGCGCTGAACCCGAATAGCCCGAATAGCCAGATACACCTGAGACTCCTCGTGCTCCGGAGACTCCAGAAAAACCGCCCTTGAAACTGGCAAGTTCGACCATGCCTTTCATCTTCAAGCCTTTGGTTCCACCGCCTTTAGTAGCGTCCATCATCATCATTGGTTTTGCATCGAAGACATCGCTTACGCGATTTACAAACATGTCTGCTTCTGGAGCGGCAAAGCCGAATCCTTCTTCCGCACCAAACTCTGGAGCCGCCATCGGAGCAGCCGCCGCGAACATTATTTGAGCGCCTGCGCCCCGTGCCGCGCCGCGCATAATTCCTCGGTCCATGCCGCGCGCCCGCATGTTGATTCTTTGTGCTACGCATGACGCGCATTGGCACTGGCCATCATTCTTCTCAGCAACTTCACCAGATTTCAGAGAGCCGATAGCCGCGCTGATCCAGCGCTTGAGCATGCTGGCCGTACCCGTTCTTGCGGAATCCTGAACGCGCATGCGCTTGTCTGCGACGCGCAGCAGGACGCTTGCTTTCTCTTTTGTCTTGATCTTGATTTCGAGCAACTGTCCCGGTTCCAGACGAGCCGGAGCCTTTACCGATATCTGCAATTTGGAAGGCTGGACAACAACGGCATGGCCTTCCCATGGCTTGTCGTTCACAAGGCCGCCGATATGTACCGAAGCAAGAGCGGAGGCAAATTCGATCTTGTACCCCTTGCCCTTCTTGACGGAGCCGATGTCGTGGACCTGTGTCGTTCCGAGAACCGGCTCGCGGACGATGACTATCAACTGTTCAATATCGGCAGCAAAGGTCAATTCGATCTTCTTGGAAATTACTTCGTCGAGAATTACCGGCGTATTCCCGAGGCTGCCTTCCGCGATATGGAGACCGCGCTCTTGGATCGAGTTCTGAGTAGCGATCAGAGATACCGTCCGCTGTTTTCCAAGGGACGAAATGACCGTATCTTCGCGCTCGGATTGTCGGGTTCCCGGCAAAGGTACGCCAGCGATTAGATCCGGATCATCTTTGCTGCTGACGCGGAGAGACATCGCTGCTTCGCCTTGAGGCTTGAACTGGACCGTCGCCAGACCTTCATGGAATTCGACGCTCTTCTGCTCAACTTGGACGCCATTGGAGAGGACGGTGATTTCCGCCTTACCCATAAACGGCGCACCGAAAGACATCGCTTCGACCGTCGCGAAGAGGGCTGCGTCGTCTTTGCGCAGGTTCGCCAAGGTCGCAACAAACGGTGCGAGAGAGTATCGAGCCGCTTGAAAGGTACAAGTCGCTTCCGATTCGTCGACAGTAACTTTGTAGCTTCCGGATGCAGCGGTAGCGACTCGCGTTACTCCGCAACCGTTTGAGTCGAGTTTTACTTCCAAAGTATCGATTGGTGCTCCATCGAGCGTAACCGCGACCTTGCGGGTCGTACCGGCCGCGCTAGGATCGAACAAGAAGAGTTGGGCGACGTCGTTGCCTTCCTTATAGACATCTTTGTCGGCAACGATGATGGCCATGTCGCGGAGTACTGCGGAACCTGAGGCCGTACATCCCAAAAGCTCAAACTCGTCTTCGGTAATCGGGATGACGATGTCCTTGATCGGCTCCAGCTTTTTCTTCTGACCGTAGATCAGCTTGAAGAGTTTCTTGCCGACTTCTTCTGGAAGAGCGGTCAGGAAGGCGAAGGCCGCGCCGGTCTTCAAGTTCGATTCAATGAGGCTGTACTCGTCCTGATTCTTGATCTTGATTTCGACTTTGCCCGATGGTGTTTTGATGTGCTTTCTTACGTTCACGATTACTTCCTCCACAATTTGTTGCGGAGCCGTCATGGCTTCCGCTTCTGTTTCTTCTTCGATCTTTACATTTTGCTCGACGAAGAGTTTGATGTCTTGCGCATTTATGCCGAGAGCGACTCCCAAGTGCAATGCAGATTCGACATCCTTGATCTTCCGACTTATTTGTTCGATGCTGTTGTCGCGGATTTGAAGAAGCCTGATCGCGACAAACTGACTGACGTACTGTTCGTTGTATTTGGCCTCGCGCCCGGACACTATTGGCTTATCGAGAATCCCTTGGGCATGGTAGTAACGAACGACTCGTTCATCGACTTCCAAGTACCGCGGAGGGAACAGGCCGGTATCGAGCTTTGAAGCAAGATACTGACTTGTTACTTCGATGAATGCCTTTCTGTTGAACTCTTTCATCTTCACCACGCTCCTTTACCTCAACATCATACATCGCAATACTGACAGTAGATGTCGACTCCTGCTGGTTTTCAATCTACATATCCTGTAACCCCTTTGTCCTGAGCATTTTAGACTCGAAGAAATTTTTAAAGATTTTCAGTATGTGTCGCACTATTCAAAGTGAAGTAGTACTTTTCCTAAAAGTTCACGAGTAGGTTATAAGGGCCGATGCGTCTTAGTGCAAGCTAAATCCGGCAAGCATCCGTATCATTCCATTGGAGGAACTTATGGATCAACAAAACCCGTCCCCTGCCATGGTTGAAAAGCTAACGAAGCTCAATGGCTACAGGACACAATTCGACAAGCTATTGAAAGAGTACCCTGTAGTTATCGCCTTGCCTTACGTCAAAGGAGAGAGCGCGGCCGAACTGGTTGGAAAGTACCAACGGACGAATGAATTGGACTCTATTTTTCACAAGGTCTACGGCAAGCATTTTACCGCGGACGAAGTTCTGGATCTAATCGCGTTCTACAAGACGCCGGCAGGAAAGAAACTCGTCGGACATGATGAGGCAGTGCGCTTGGAGCTACGCGAGGCCGCGCTGAAGCTCGCGACAGAGATCGCCATAGATATTGTAAAGGGGAATATAAAAAAGCGGAAGGAAGATGACGGCCAAGAAAATCCCGGCAGATTTTTAATTTGACAAGCACTCAGTGAAGGATTAGTATTCTTGTTGATGGCGTACCAGACTGGCGCGCAACCAATGGAGATCCTTTCAATGAGCAAACTTTATTCTTTCAACGGCCAGCTTGTTACGCTTTCGCGAGAGCAGGTCGTCGATCATATTTATGCGGCAGAGAAGAAAACCCGCACCGACAAATTCAAGTACATCGACCAGCAGGCGTTCAACAGCCAAGTTGAAGAGATCAAGACCTCGTGGCCCGAGAACTACAAGGAAGCCATCAAGACCAAGGCTCGCGAGATTGCTGGTCAGGGAAATCCAATTACTCCAACCATCATCCGCCGAGCCATCGTTGCCTTCGGCGTCCTTCTCGCTGCCGACAGGGCGAAAGTATCAACCAAGCAGGTCGAGTCTGAGCTTCGCTACGTCAGCGGAGAGATCGCCTTGGCAAGCCTCTTTCGCCGCGCTCCCGACGCCGGGGCAGCGTCTCTCTTCAGCCGGAAGTATCAAGACAACGGCAAGTCCATTCGGGTCAAGCCGGCTACTTCGCCGAAGAACATCGTTGTCAACATATCCGAAGCGACGGCCCCTGATTCGGCAGATCGCTACGTCTTGGCCCTGTTCGTCGAAGAATTGCAGAGTTCGCTCCTGCTTGGTTATGCGACAAAAGAAGACGTGGTCAAGGCAAAAACAGAGAATCTCGCTTACTACATTCCTCTGGAGGCGCTGCGGCCCATGTCAGCGCTGTACTTGGAGAGCGGCCTGACCGAAATTCCGGTTGGAATCTCATTCGAGTCCATTCCAGCGCTCCAGCAGATTCCGATCCCTGCTAAGATCCAAGACATGAAGAAGGGTCAGTCAAAAGACGAATTCGACTTCTTCGCCTCGGTCGGATTGAAGCCAGCGGCCCCGGCCGTAGCTGTCGCCGCGCCGGACTCGGCGATCACAGATCTTTGACAATTCCTACATTGTGAAGAAAAACCGCGGGGCGCTGAAAAGCGCCCCGTTTGTTTTAACCCATTGATCCTTAACGAGTTCTGCAACGAGTCAGGTGCGAGCGTTGGTCATCTTGGTAAATTTTTACCAAATATGCCTTGAAACGAAACAGCTTCATGCGTATAAGTTACTCATTGAAAAAGACCGTGAAGGCACAGTGAAGTTGAAAGACAAGGAACCAAAATGGGCCTTAAGATTGCGCCGAACGCTGAGAAGACACATAAGCGCAAAACCAGAGGGACGATCAGAGAATGGATCTCGGCCCGCCCCGACTACAATCCGACACAGCATCAGGTCATGGTCAACGATGAGAAGTACGATGAGGCTCATCTCGACCTGCCGCTAGGTCCGCTTGACCGCATAAAAATCATTGCTAAGAGTTAGCTCCGCTCCGAAAACCGACATTCGGAATGGCGCAGAATCCATCGCAGGTTACCGCCTGTCGATGGATTCTTATTTTATGAAGGATTGACCGGCGTTGCTGGATAAAGAGTCTCCAGCAGGTCTCTGCTCCTTTGGCACATCTTCGAAATCACTCATTATGAACCCCGTATAATCCAAATATAGCAAGGAGAATATAACTATGTCAACAGCTATGGCAACAGTCATGTCCATCGGTGATCCTGCTAATGAGAGAATCTCTTAGAATTCCAATTAGTGAACCGTATAATGGTGAACTGGTACAGGATCTTTGCCTTCAGCATTTCGGAGGGTTCTTCTGCCAGACAGCGGGAATGTCTGTAATCCTCTCAGACATTATTTCGCAGAAAGTAAAGCATGTAGGGGTGCGATGCGAATGTTGTAATTTTTGCGAATCCGTTGGCGAGATAGATACGGGCCACTCGCTTTCCCCTGAGCCTTACTTGATTGTTCGCAAATGGGCAATGCTGCCTAACAAAAATGCTCTCGAAGAGAGCGATGACAGATGGGATCAAATCTAATGGCTTTCAAACTGCTCAGTTGCTCAGATACTCATCTCGCCTTGCCGCCAAAGCTCGATGAAACCGACGCTACCGCTTGGCTTCATGCCGGCGACGTTTACGACCGTTGTCACAGTACCAAAGGACAGAAAGGGGTAAAGCCTCAGAAGCTCCTTGAATGGTTCGACGAAAGAAAGCTGCCAGTATACGCTGTAAAAGGAAACCATGATTGCAGCTTCGACATGCCATTCTTCGACAAGTGCCAGAATGCGACCGGCCGCTGCTACGAAGCGGCTCCCGGACTGTTAATCATCGGGATCGGCTGGTCTGGCGGCGCTTACTACGATCTTCCGACTAATCGCGAAATCAAGGAAGTCATTGAGCAGACAAGACGCGAGTACACATTGAAGTCTAAGACCGGAGACAAGGTCGTAATTCTGACCCATTATCCTCCTTGGGCCGAAGGCATGTATGATTACGGTGGAGACATTGAAGGGTGGATGTACGAATCCATCATGGAACTCTCCAACGAAGTTAAAGCCGTTGCTGTTATCCAAGGACACGTTCACGACTTGTTCGGGACGCAGCAGGTTCGAGCGGGCGAAGACTTCGAAACTTTGATCGTCTCTCCGGGTCCATGTGGCGGAGTATTAACAATCGATGAGGCTGGCGTAAAGTTCTCGGGCGGATCGCTAGATCCAGAGTTCTTCATCAAAGAAGACGCCGAGGAAGAGGAAAAAGAAGAATGAAAATTGTCTTGTTTTGGGGCTGGATGCATGCGCTTTGGATTAAGAGATCACTCCCCGAAGATCATCCTTGGAAGACGATGACCTTCGAGGAGTATATTCAAACAGCGGATGCGGCGCGGATCGAATTGAGTCTGAGTTTTTGGGGGCTTTTCATCCTGCTGACCGGCTGGTGTTGGCTAAGCTGGTTTTAAACAACCGGACAGTATTTCTTTGAATTCCAATTCTGTCATGACCGTATCTACTCCATCGACTTTTTTGATCTTTTCGATCTGACTCTTTTCCGCGAGTCCGACGATGATGCCGGAAACTGGAAGGAACAGAATGATTTCCATTCCTGCCTGATCTACTCTAACCTCCCTAATTTTTTTGTCTCCAGCATTCCCTTCTGTAACGGCTACGAGCAGATTGACTTTCATTCTTAACCCCGCCTGTTGTTTTTTCATTCATTTTGTTGCACTGTTAACAGTCTTACTTGGATTTTTCTCTTCTGCAACGAATTTATCCAAATTTTCTACGGTTAAATATTTCGCAATGGTCGATGGGATGGCAAATTCACTATCGTTCGCACCTTTCCGGCGCAATGTTCGGTCTTCGTTAAGGTTCTTGTAGATGAGGTAGAGCCGGCAAGCCTGAAGTTTATCGCTTACCGTCAAGGCATTCTTCTCAAAACGGCCCTTCCTGTCGGCCATCCAATCGAAGATGTAGCGATTGAGGAACTTTTCTTCTGTTTCTCCGCTGTCCGTATCGGCAGTCTCGACCATGGATTTCCACTTCTTTTCGAAGCTCTCCTTGTCCTTGGTCGTTCCGTGCTTGACGATGTAGCTCGTCGCGGCGTCGATATATTTATCGACATCCTCAGCTTTGCCGGGCATCGCAAACAGACACATAATCAACAACAAAAAGCATGTTTTCATGGGGACCTCAAGGGGTTCGAGAGCCAAATTGCTTCACCGCATAATACGCCCAGTCCGTGCAATGTCAAGCATTTTCCCATTTGTATAATCACTTCTCGTTGGAGGACTCGATGAAAGAAACGAAAGAGTTGATCGACGTCATTGAAGCCCTTGCTCGCGCGGCCAGCGTCTCATCCAGAGACGAAGAAGTATGTAAGGACCTACGCAGGCGATTCGATGAGAAGTTCGAGGCCCTCATTGAGGCAAGAGTAAAGAACGCAGTCGATGCAGTCGTCAATCAGAGAATTGAATCATACATACAAAAAGTTCTGTTTGACGATGGCAAGTAAATCAGATGCCGAAAGTCGACACTGATCTAATCAAGCGTCTCAAGAAGACGAAGGCCAGCAACAAGCAAGGTTTAGTTCAAGCCTTAGAAAGAGCATTCGACATGGCAAGAAACAACAGTGTGATCGAAGACGAAGATGGTGATTTCGATCCGGAGCAGCAGTTTGTTCAGTGGACAACGTCAGACGGAAAGGCTTTCTTTCCTGCCTCGCGCAGCGTTCAGAAGCTCGAACCCGGCCTGTACGAAGTTCATAACAGCCAACAAGGTATTTTCTTCAACCAAGTAGCTGTTGGAACAGAAGGACTTCTTCGTTTCCCCGAGACGGCGTCTCAGAAGGTTGTCGCCGAGATCGAGACGTTTTGGGAACGCGAGGAACTATTCAAAAAGCACAATCTCGCTTTCAAACGCGGAATCCTGCTCTACGGCCCTCCGGGCAGCGGTAAGACATGCACGATCAAGCTCGCCATCAATGATGTCATCAAACGCCACGGCATCGTCATCAAGTTTACCCGGCCGGAAGTTTTCGCGGAAGGCATGCGAATTCTCCGTCAGATCCAAAGTTCGACGCCGGTAATCGTCCTGATGGAAGACATCGACTCGATTCTTGAACACTACTGTGAATCGGACGTCATCAACATTCTCGACGGCGTCGACATGATCGAGAAGGTTGTCTTCTTGGCTACAACTAACTACCCGGAAAAGCTGGGCGCTCGCATCCTGAATCGCCCGAGCCGATTCGACAAGAGGTTCAAGATCGGAATGCCGAACGAAGCCAGCCGCCGGATCTACCTGCGCAGCTTGATGACAGCGAAGAAGGAAATCGACCTCGAACGCTGGGTCAAGGATACCGAGAACTTCTCGGTCGCGCATCTCAAGGAACTGTTCGTTGCGGTCGTCTTCTTGGGCGACGAGTACAGCAACGCGCTGGATACCCTGAAGAACATGGGTCAGCACATCTCGTCAGAACATGACGGGGACAAGATGGGCCTCGAAGTCGAGAGTGACGACGAGTAAGCAATACGAGTAACTGAGTAGGTGGACTTTGCAGTCTGGGGCGGGTCATGTGACCCGCCTCAGACTTGCTGAAACTGGGGGAAGTAAAAATGAAATTAAATGGAATCGTATTTGGATTGCTACTGTTTACGCTACAAGCGTTTGCAGCCGCGCCAAAGATGGCAATCTCGTCGCCGAGTGGTGGAGAAGCCTATATTGTTGGGCAACCTCAACAATTGATTTACAGCGGAAAAACAAAGTTCAAATCTTTGACAGTAGAGATCACCCAAGATGACGGGTTGACTTGGAGATTGCTCGGAACCATCGACAACAAGGTCAAAGATAAGAGCAAGCGCAACCAGTTCGTCTGGTTTGTAAACGGAGTACCTTCAACGCTATGCAAAGTACGAATGACTGGCGTTAAGGGGTCCAAGAAGAAACCGAAGTCATTTTCGGTTAATTCCGGCTTGTTCGTCATCGCAGCCGATATTGACGATAACGGCAACCTCTTGACCGGACCTAAGGGAGATCCCGGAACTGGAATAATCGGACCCGTAGGCCCCGCCGGAGCGACCGGAGCAGATGGTGCAGATGGTGCAGATGGTGCAGACGGAGCACCGGGAATCGCCGGGAATGACGGAGCGCCGGGTCTTAACGGAAGCGACGGAGAAAAGGGCGAAAAGGGCGATCAGGGACTTACAGGTCCAACTGGCGCGGCAGGAGCGGATTCAAATCCGAGTGTCGTTGCGGGTTTGCTCGCAGCCGACTCTGCCTTCCAGTTGACCATCGAGTACCTGCTCGCAACAGATCCGTTCTTTCAAGACGACATCGAAGCGCTGCTGGCTGCTGATGCCGCTTTCCGCGCCGCTGTTAAAGGAGATAAAGGCGATCAGGGGGATCAGGGCGTTGCCGGAGCAAATGGCGCTGCTGGACCTGCTGGAGTAAATGGTACAGACGGTGCGGTTGGGCCTGCTGGACCTGCGGGAGCAAATGGCGCAGACGGGGCTGCTGGCGCGGTTGGGCCTGCTGGACATGCGGGCGCAGATGGGGCTGTTGGGCCTGCTGGACCCGCCGGTGCGGTCGGAGCTACGGGACCTGTTGGCCCAGTTGGACCTGCTGGATCGCAAGGCCCAACGGGACCAAATGGCGGCCTGACCGTTTCCTACATCAATAACGCTTCGACAGCGGGTGCTGTTCTTACCTCTTCGAAGCACGCTGGTACGCTGGTAATCAAAGACCCGAACATCCGCGGCCCCAATCATCCACAAGGTCGCTCGCATATCTTCTTCTCGTTCTCGACGTCTTCTGCGGCTGGCGTAGGCGGAGTAGTATCGATCTCCGGAGCCGGCTTGCAGGACGGACAGATCACCGTCATCATTACGACGCAGAACTATGCGATCAAGTTAACTGACAGCGTCGACTACCAGATCGTCAACGCGCAGTAAGTAGGTTTAAAGTCCAATGAAAAGGCCCCTCTACGAGGGGCTTTTTCATTTCTTCTTTTTCTTCTTCAAAGTCGGCGGCGGTTTTGGCAGGGCCTCTTTTGACTGATCGATGTGGCAGGCTGCTCGGTACATCTGCTTGAAAGTAATGTAAACCTTCTCCCAAGCCTTCTCTTTATTGTCGACGCACCATTCGATCTTGGCTACGAGGATCTTAACCTGCTCGTCCGACATGCCATGCTGCTTGAGATTCAATAGTACGCGGCAAAGATCGCGCTCATCGCCCGGCCAATCCTTGTACATCAACAAAAACTGAGCGCATTCAACCCAGTCAACGCTGCCTTCATAAAAGCCGAATTTGGCGAGCGTCGCTTTCAGATCGAGTTCGTCAGGGATAACCCCTTCCTTGTTCGGAAATCTGGTTTCGATCCCTAACAACAGTGCAATGAAGACACTCTTCTTGCCGGCGTTGTAGCCAAGTTGCGTTTTGTCCGTAGTAATATGGGTAAAATTACCAAGACGAAGAAGAGTTCCAGCCCTCATTTGTGATGCATCGTATGCCGAAAGAGTTTCGTTCATGATTCCTCCTTTGGAAACAGCATTATCTGCCTTGTTTGTTTGGAATCAAAAGCGGTTGGAATGCGGCAGGCTCCGGTTGGTAGAGGACATCCGCGGATAGCCATCGGAACTGATACCTCTTGCGAGAGCGTAGTCTCTCGAAGGATCTGTCCTTTCTTTTGTCGTGCTAAATTCTCAGCGCGAGTAATCCAAGCGTTGTTTGTCTCCTTCTTGCCGCGCGGTTCCGGATCTGTCAAGATGACGCTCAATTACGATGGTCTCGATCGTTCGAACCAAAATCTTCTTTCTTGCCATGATCTCTCCGCAAATGAAAAAGCCGGTTCTAATTAGAACCGGCTTTTGTCGGAAGTCTAGTGAATTGTGTCAAGCCTGTTGAGTTTCGACCTTGGCCTTCTCGATCATCCAGTCCCTTACGAGACGCTTGGCCTCACCGCCGCTCTTACTGATCTTGATCTTCGCCAACAGCGCTTCAGGCGCGTCTGGATGGCGGTTCTTGATCTCGTCAGCGTAGGCATAGACACTGGCGAATTTGAGCCTCTGCTCGGCTTCCTTGCGTTTGATTTCGGCTTCTTTGCGCTCCGCCTCAGCCTTTGTTCGAGCTTCTTCTCGAATCTTGTTCTCTTCCGCCGCGAGCTTTCCCATTTCGGCCGCGAAAGGACTATGTCTTCCTTCGTTGGGCAAGGGGATGTACTTCTTTGGGGGCCTTTTCTGCTGGTCCTTTTTCGGTGTGGCCGGCTTCTTTTGAGCCTCTTGCATGCAGTCCTTCTCCTTGGTATTTGCCCGGCTACGACATGAATGCTGGGCGTTTCGTGGTTTTAGTCAACTCATGGCGTCGCGCCATGAGTTCGTTAAGAAGAGTTAGATTCTGCGCCTGAGCGTCGAATCCTCTCAAATCATACAATTGCGCATCAACCTCGGCCAAGGTCATCCGTGTCGGCTTTGGTTTGGCTTGAACGTAAAAGTCGTTCGCGTCGAGTTCCAAATCGTCTGGCGTATACGTTGGATGTCCTGTCGGCGGCATCGGCATCGGATTGCTTGGAGCAAAGAACGGCTTGATCCGGACAGGGCCTTCTTTTGAACCGTTCTGGTTGGTAACTTCTTCAAACTGCATCGCGTACTTGATCGCCTTCGGCAACTGGACGTTCCAATTCCGGTTGAACAGGTTTCCCGGAAGGGCGGCAATCATCGCAAATGTATATTTGCTTTGCAGCCATCTCATCTCGAAAAGGGCTGTATCTGAGGGCATGTTGGTAAACAGAAACATGACAAGATGCGGATCTTTCATGGAGCCTATGGCGCTGTCGAATCTCTTGACGCTGCCGCTGCTGCCGTCCAATGGATTTTGAAAATGAAAGGTATTAAGATCGCTTTCGTAATTGTAGGTCTTTTCGATCCAGTTGGCAGCCTTGAATCCGGGATCGCCGGTAATCTTCGGTTTTTGCGTGCAGTAGATGTTATCTACATACGAATTCGGCGGAAGAAAAAGAAGGCAGTTATTGCCGGAGAGCGATGCGTTCTTGACGATGGTCATCAACAGTTTCGAGATGCAGGTTTTTCCGCCTTCAAACCCGATCAGACCGAAGGTCTGGGCGGATATTTCGCGATCTATTGCTGTAACTCCAGTTTTCATGAATCCTCCAAAACAACGTCTTTCTAAATATTACCACAAACACATAGTTTTCAAGTGAATTCGAGAAAAAAGACGGAAAGGAAGAGCATCAACTCTTCCTTTCCGGATTGCCCAATAGCCCTGATTGGCTCAGGACAGAGGTGGGGACCCCAGACAACCTGCGGTAGATTTGGGGATGTATGGTATGACGAGATGACCCTCCCTCGGTTACGTCCTCGGCGTTTCCGCCGCGCTTTCAAACCATGTCCAATTTGAAAGCTCCCGCTGCGTTAACCTCTTAGATCATCTTCCAGACGGCAGTTGTAAATTAACTCCTTCACGACCCGAGTCAACAGAAATCTCACTTAGGTAGTTTTTCTCCCCTATGACGTTCACAAAAAATGGTGCTGTGTAAGACGTTATGTATTGACAACGCTTTAAAGCTGGTTAAAAATGCTCACGGGCAAAATGGAGAAGTAAAATGGAAGGTAATGAACGATTCGCAATGGGAAGAGAGCGGGATATCACAGACGCAGTCAAAAAACATTACGGTCTGGTTTTTAAGCTGGCTATGATCAATCCCCCTGAACATCTGTTTCTAAAGATCCGAGTTTACTGGACCAAAAACAAGGCGTCTGAAATCGAAGCCTTCGACTTGCCGGAATACGTTCTGCAAGACGTTCTCCAGAATAAATGCTTGGACGACATCCTCTACAGAAACGGACAGAAGACCGCAGCAGACAGGACGCGACCCAAGGGGGTTCCTGACTCAGCGCAACCCATCGGCATTACGATCTCCGCCGAAACCATGTTAATGAACGACTCAACGCCTCATGGATCTTCACAGCGCAAGGTCAAGGGGTTCCCTGTCTTTCTCGTTGCTGGCAGGACGGCGACTGGCAGACAGCACTTCAAGCTGTTCCCAATAGCATTGATCGATTCAGGGCCGTTGTTCGAACATCGCGTTATCGGCCTTACCGCTCCTGAGGAGATTAACAAGAAGATCGAGGCCGTCAAAGAGCTTGCTGAAGACTTCATGGCTCCGTTCTTCGATGGATACAATGAAGGCGGAACCCGTGAGAGCTTCGTGAATGCCTCGTAAAAAGAAAAAATCCATCAGAAGAAACTGCGCCGTCGACAAACCTCAATATACAAGAGTGCAGTTCGAGGCCATGGCTGCGCGCGGGATGGTAGGCCCCGCCGTAAGCCTTTTGGATCATCCCGACGACATTCTCTCGGGCCGCCGAGCAATTTGTCTTCATTCAGAAAGCCTTTCCAATATGGCCCCGGATCTTGTTACACGACTACAGGGAGCTGTAACAGAAGGTCGTCTCGGTTACGTAATAGTCCATGATGGCTTATGGGAGGTTTCCGCGACCCAAACGCATATCGACGGCGTAGAAATGGAAACTCCAATCAAAACTACCTTGAAAGCAGAACAATGCACAGATCCGCCAAGAAAGGATTTTTCGCTCGGAATTTTCTATGAGCCTGCCAAGGTTAAAAAGCAAACTGCCGAAAAGCTCAGGGATTTTTTGGAAGCTCCTTTGGCAAATCAAGCAGCCATCGGACGCATTCTCGGATATTCAGAAGACGACATTTGTGCCTACTACAAGCAGAATTTTAATTACTCCAGATGCGTTCGCGACATGAACTCCGCAACTAAGGCCGGAGCTTGCGCCAATACTCCGCCAAGCAAGGAAGAAGAGAAGCCTACCCCGTAGTTAAGGGCATGGAAAACAACGATCAAACTCCAAAAAAGTATACGCTCTCATGGTTCTGCGAAGAACTCGTCAAGGGTCTCTTCATAGCGATATCTTTGTTCATTCTCCAGATCGCTGGGACAGGCATCCTTCAGGCTTACCTCCTGCCAGACAGGCTGGAGAAAGAAGCCGAGAAGATGCACAAGAAATTCGACGAGCAAATGAAGAATGAACGCACCGCCGCAGTCAAACGCGAATCCGAATTGATTGAAAGTCTTGAAACCCTCAAGAAGGAGTATTCAGAAGCCCTCGTTGAAATGCGACGGCCGCCGCATTTTCCGCCATCCGCGCCTCAACTCCCCCCGCCAATTGGTGGATCTGGAGCACCCGCCCCGATTCCGTTGGAGCGTCCTGTTCCGAACATGACTCCTAACAACATGGCTCAAAATTGGAAGAACATCAACGAGCAGCGCTCTATTGATCCAGAGAAGAAAAAGCTGCAATACATCCAGCAGCATACCAAAAACTAGCGAATTCCCACCAGCATGAGTTAGCTCGTTAGCTCCTACACGCCTAAAAATATTAAAAAGTGAAGATACTATTGACATGTATGTTACACATGTTATGGTTTCGGCAGGAAACATAGGCATCGATTTAAGGAGAGCAAAATGTCAAAGTCATTCAAGGTCGATCTTCTAATCATCGACCCTCAGCAAGACTTTTGTAACCCGAAAGGCTTTCCCTACGAGGGAACGCTCTACGTCAAGGGGGCAGAAAACGACATGGACCGCCTGACCAAGTTCGTCAAGCGCTCGCTCGGGAAGTTCAACGACATCCATGTAACGCTCGACAGCCATCATTCCATCGACATCGGACATGCCGCCTACTGGCGGGATTCCAAAGGCAATCGGCTGGACCCGTTTTCTTGCATTTCCGCCGACGATCTCAAGAGCGGCAAGGTCCGAACATTCATCCCGTCCCTGCAACGCAGGGCCGAGAAGTACGCCGACGAGCTTAACAAGAG
>Ga0163152_10004982_pt1 | contig 15984 bp, 12 predicted proteins | sample OliLakLV19MP8IB2_FD_148635 | JGI IMG/M metagenome (GOLD analysis project Ga0163152, IMG submission 148635) | Freshwater microbial mat bacterial communities from Lake Vanda, McMurdo Dry Valleys, Antarctica - Oligotrophic Lake LV.19.MP8.IB-2 | ecosystem: Environmental > Aquatic > Freshwater >... | reverse complement strand
GGCTTCAGTCTCTTCGTCGTCCTCGTCATCGGCATCGTGGGCCCGGTTGTCCAGACCCGCGCGGGTGCGCTGGGCGGCCGCGTCGTCAGGGTCGTGCACTTCTTCGCTTGGTGAATCGAGCGCCTCGTCGCGCGACTGCGCGCGCGCCTTGAGGTCGGCAATCATCACAGCATCGGTGTTGTCGCCCTCGCCTTCGCGAAAACTCACGCCTTTGAACAGTCCGACATAACTGCGGTAGCGCTCTTTTGACACCGCTCCCTGCTCCACCGCGGCCTTGATCGCACAGCCAGGTTCTTCCACGTGCGAGCACTCGCGGAATTTGCACCGCAGGCCACTGAACTCGGGGAAGCAGGCCGAGAGTGTGATGGCGTCTCTGTCTTCGATGGCAAACGACCGCACGCCGGGCGTGTCGATGGCGTACGCGCCGATTCCCAACGTGAGCAGCGAGTTGTACGTGGTGGTATGACGTCCCTTGTAGAAGATGTCGGAGTTCTCATCGACGACCTGCTCGAATTCAGGCTCCATCAGGTTGAGGATGGAACTCTTGCCGACACCCGAGTGGCCGCACAGCCCCACCAGTTTTCCGCGGAAGAGATCCCGGAGGCGCGTGGCGGCTTCGGGCGTCTTTTTCGGACGCAGCGCGCACACTTCAATGACCTCATAGCCAATCTGTCTGTAGATCTCGATGCGCCGCGCATAGATGCGAAGGAATTCCGGCGAGGCGAGCTTTTCGTTCGCCAGCAGATCGACCTTATTGAGCACGATGACCGGCCGCAGGCTCTCCATCTCTGCTTGCACGAGAAATCGGTCGATGAGTCCCCAGCGCACTTCGGGGTTGAGCACGGAAGCCACGATGCACACAAGGTCGATGTTGGCGAGCATCACGTGCTCCCAAGCCGGGTTCATGGGGTCTTGCCGCGCGATGCGCGAAGTGCGTTCGAAGGCGTGCTGTATGACGGCGCGCGGAAGGTCGGAATCGATAGGTTCGCCCGATTGGTCGAGTTTCGTTTCCCTGTCAGGCTCGAACAGGACGCGATCTCCGACCACCACGAAGTTGCGCTCCCGGTGCGCGCGCTGGAAATGGCGTTTCGCAACCGAACAGAGCCACAGGAGGCCCGTGTCGGGACGCCCGTCCTCCTTTTCCTCAGCCACAAAGATGTTACGTTTGTGCACTTCGATCACGCGTCCGAGCCGTAGCCCTCGTTCGTGCAGAAAAGTCGAAAACTTCGTGGCGGCCAGGCCGTCCGTGCCACGTCCCTCCGCGCTTGCATCGGCACTCTCGGCGTCGGTGAGCGGCTGCGCGCCAATGAGCGCATCGGCCAACCAGTCGTCCACCGTGCGGCCGCGCACGCTGCGCTTCTCCTTGCGCATCTTCTCGAAGCCCAAGACGGGCTTTGCAGGCGACTTGCCGTCGCCGTCCTCGAGGAATCTTCGCCATCCACGGGTCATGTCGCTCCCCGATCTCTTCTCGTTTGCGAATTCAGGCCGGTTTCTTTATACCGGAAGACACGTATACGTGCACTCGAACGTGTTCGCATGCAAAGCCATCTCACGGGTTCCGCACTGCCCCCAAGTTTTCAAGAGTCAAAATCGATGCAACAAGACCTCAGGCACGATGCGCTCGAGCGCCTCGAATGGAAAAAGATCCTCGCCTCGCTCGCCTCATGCGCAGTGTTCGATGCGAGCCAGGAACGCCTTGCCGCGCTCGAGCCTACGCTCGCGCCCGACGAACGCACTCACGTGTTCCGCGCTACGGCCGAAGCACGTCTGGTGGAAAGCGAGGGACGCGCCCTCCCACTTTCTCCCATCGCATTCGAGACCTTCCAGGGCGCTCTTGCTCGGGGCGCCATCATCAGCGTCATGGGCCTGTGGAACCTTCGACTGTTGCTCATGCTTTGCGACGCGGCCACCGTCTTTGTGCGAAAGGAAATGCAGGCGTCACGCAGCACGCCGACTTCCGTTCCCATTCTCCTCGACCTCCTGTCGAGCGTCACGGGTGAACCGAAACTGCTCGCGCGCCTCGCTCAGAGCGTCGACGCCGAAGGCAACCTGTTGTCCACGGCGAGCCCGGAGCTGCGCGCAGCCCGCGGGAAACTCGAGGTCGCCCGCAGACGCATGGTGGAAGCACTCGAAACGCTGCTGCGCAAATCCTCCATTCGCGATGCATTGCAGGACACCGTCTGGATGCAGCGCGAAGGGCGTTATGTGCTGCCGGTGCGAACCGATCGCAAGGGCGACGTGCCGGGCGTTCCACGCGGTGTGAGCGGTTCGGGTTCCACGGTGTTTGTGGAGCCGACTGAACTTGGCCACGTGCAAAATCAAATCGAGATCGCTGAGACCGACGTGCAGGTGGAAGAAGCACGGGTGATGCGTGAACTCTCCGAACTCGCTTTCACGGTGAAGGACGGCATCCTTGCCTCCCTCGGTGCATTGGAGATTTACGACACATTGCGGGCGCGCGCGCGTTTCGCCATGCTCGTCGACGGCGTTGAGCCGCGCTTCCACGCCGATCGCGCTCAGGGAGCTTTCGCTTTCCACCGTGCACGGCATCCACTCTTTGTCCTCGAGAACAAACCCTGCATCCCAAACGACCTCGTGCTGCAGGCGAACGTCTGGGTGCTTTCGGGCCCCAATGCCGGCGGAAAAACGGTGGCCATGAAGACCGCGGGCACCATCGTGCTCATGGCGCTCGCGGGACTCTATGTTCCGGCCCTAGAAGCAAGCCTCTATGCCTATCAGGACGTGTACGTCGAAATGGGTGACCGGCAAAACCTGTCAGACGATCTGTCCACTTTTTCTGGTCACCTTGTCCATATAAAGGCCATCCTCGACTCAGCGAGCGACAGGACTCTCATCCTGCTCGACGAAGGCTTTGTGGGCACCGACCCTACGGTGGGTGTCGCGATGGCCCGTGCGGCGTTGGAGTCCCTGGCCGACGCACGCGCGACGGTCGTCATCACCACGCACTTTTCAGGACTGAAAACCCTCGCCGATGGCGACCCACGTTTCGCGAACGGATCCATGGAATTTGAGCCGCGCCAGCTCAAACCCACTTACCGCCTACAGAATGGTGTTCCCGGCCTGTCGTATGCGCTCGAGCTTGGCGCGCGCCTTGGCCTGAGCGAAGATCTGCTCGATCGTGCGCGCCGTTACTCGGGCGAAGAAATGATGCGCGTGGAACGGCTTGTTCAGGAGCTTTCCCGCCAGAAGGACGCGGTTGAAAAGCTGCGCGAGGAGCAAGAGGAAGTCACCGCCGCCCTGAAAGTCCAGCTTGATGCCATAGAACGCGATCGAGTGTCTCTGACGGCGCTTCGCGAGAGCCTCGTGGAAGGCTACCGCGCACGGCTGCAAAAACGCCTCAACGCGTTCGAGAATCGACTCGAGATAAGGGAACGTCAGTTCGACCGCACCAAGCGCGACTTCCTTTCAGCCCTCGAAGATCGCGCTGCGGCCCAGGCACTCGAGGCGGAGGCAGAAGCGGCTGCCGCATCAGGATCCTCAGCCGGTTTCACTGCGCCTGGGCAGCCGACGGCGGCTCCGGGCACTCGCAGCGAAACACGTCCCAAACCGAACACTGGTGCGCGGAACGCAGCCCCGGCTACGGGTCAGAGTGGCGTTCAGACTTCCGCCTCTGGTGGTGCGAAAGAAGCTCGAGCGACACTCACGGGATTCGATGCCCTGCGCAATTTTTCATTCAACGCGACGGCGGCGGCACCTGGTGCGGGCCGTGACGCGACACAAGCCGACCTCGACGCGCGAGCCGCGCGCGCCCGCCGCCCCGATCGCATGACCCCGCGCGACCTGCTCGATGAAGCACGAGAGAGCCTCGACGTTCTTGGACGCTCGTTCGATGCCATTCAGGATTCGTTCTCGGACGACATCGATACTCTTGCGGAAGAGAGTGACGTTCTCACGGGCAGCCGCAGCGAGAAGGCGAAAAAAGCGAAAGCCGCCCTCAAGGCCGCAGAAGCCGCCAAGGCTCCGCGCGAACGGCATCCGCCGCACTTCTGGAAGCCCGGCATGAAAGTGCGCACGCAGCGTTTTCGCGAACAGGGCGAAGTGCTGCGCAACGCCGACAGCAAGAAGCTCGTTGAGTGCAAATTCGGTTTGGTGAAAGTGAAGGTTCCGCACAACGAGCTTTTCACGCCAGAGGAGATATCCAAGGGGCTGCACATTCCCGATGCGCCCGCGCGCGCAGACTCTCTTTCTTTTGCCGCGGCCACACCACAACCAACGCCTGCATCGAAGCCGCGGGTGACTCCTGTCTCCGTGACGCGTACCCCGACCGCCAATCCTGACGGCCAGGCGCGCAACACCCGCGATATGGCCATCGAACCTACATTCCAGCACAAAGGAAACACCCTCGACTTGCGCGGCCAGCTCGTCGACACCGCCCTTGAACGTCTCGAGGATTTTCTGGATCGCGCCTGGCAGCACGAGCAAAACACGATCATCGTGATCCACGGCCACGGCACCGGCCGCGTGAAGCAGGCTGTGCGCGAATTCCTGCAGGGAACGAGCTACGAACTCACGTGGCGGCCTGGAACCTCCGGCGAGGGGTCCGACGGCGTGACCGTAGTCAAGCTCAAGTGAGTGACGCTCGCGGCCGGCTCGTGGCCCTGCCTATGAAGATGAAATAAATAGGCTCACGTTGAGCTGCGCACGATCCCGAAAAGCGCATCGAGGCGCACCGCGCGGTAACGGAACAAGGCGCGCATCTGCCTTTCCACCACAAAGTCTCCGGCGAACGCCACGGGCTTCATGAACGGCAAACACCAGCGCAGCTCATCAAGAATACGCGTGCCGCCCCCTGGCAGACGCTCGAAGCCATGGATGTGGCACCAGCGACGAAAGACGCCGCCCGTGCGGATATCAATGAATCCCGCACCGCGCTCGGTTTCCCAGATGTGCGGAAAATAAGCTTCCCAACGCTGTGGCACGCCGAACACGTGCAGGGCGTATGTTACGTTATCACCCGCACGCACGGTCTCGGCGTCGCCGGCCACCACATTCAATCCAAACGCCGCGGGCATGAGTTCACGAAGGTTCCGCGGCCGGCGGAAAAAATCCCACACTGCCTCGAGTGGTGCACTCACTTGCGTTTCGCACGCAAAGCGTGCGTCAGACGGAAACGGATAGAGCGCTGGGTTGTCCGCCAAGGCTGCCCACTTCTCGGGGCTCAGCGCGGCAAGTCTGTCCATGGCCATGGTGTTATGAGGCCCTCACGACAGTGGTGCCGACGCCTGTTTCGGGATCGGAGGGCTTGCTCGGCGGCGAGAGTGAAGGCATTCCCTTCAGGCTTTTCATGCCCGGAAATTCTGCCGCTTCCAGGTCGTACACCTTCAACGGATCGATGTGCTTGTAACGAAACGAACGAAGGTTGCAGTAGGCGAGTTTCTGAAGAAACGTGTCGACGTCAAGGAACACGGTCTCGGGGACAAACGGACTCACTTCCGTCGTCCGGCCGAGAGCCATCACGAGCTGCGGATTTGTCACCGCACGTGAGACGTTCACCAGATGCTTGGTCACATTGAGGATGTCCACCGCGCGCTTCTTCTCAAGCAAGTCGGTTTCACGTTTGCGCTCGGCGACTTCCGCAAGAAGGGAGTGTCGCCTTTCGAGCTCGGCGCGCCAGTCGAGATCGCCACGCGCTTCGCAGAAGGTCACGGTGCGCAGGTAGTTGCGCACAAGTCTGCACAGCAGGGAGCTGACGTCTTTCGGATGGAAGATAAACGCGCCGGTGAAGTAATTCCGTCCGCCGTGTGTCAGCAGTCGCCCTTCAAAAACCGCGCCCGGTTCAAAACCATCGAATGCGAAGGCCGGCAGATTGTGCGCCACGAACCTGCGACCCGCGATAAGATCTTGCACCGAAAGCGATGCGCCGTGTGCCTTTTCGATGAGGAAAAGCGAATGCTGCTGACTGCGGAGCTGCTCAAAGGCGTCAATGCCCAAGAGCGGCAAAGTCGTCTGCGCGTTGAGAAGGAAAAGCTCGAACACCGTCGCACCCGAGAACACGTCGGCAAGACGGTAGTCGAAGGTGAAGAATTCGAGGAAAGACGCCATTCGGCTTTCATAAAAAGGATCGTCGTCGTTCACCTTCCCGGTGGCCAGGGAATACAGTTCGCGCGCGATTTGCATCTGTTCCGAAAACTCGGGCTGGCAGGCGTACTCGAGAAGAGCGGTGAGGCATTCCTGGCACTCGGCGGAGCTCATTTTTGAAACTCTTTCCCCTCTGCGCTCGGATGCTCGGCTCGAACGCCGAAGATCCTCACCGCTACGGCGGCGTATTCGAAAATTCCGAACAATGGCAGCGTGATGGAAAGAGTGTAGCCGATCTCGGCAGGCGCCTCAAAGGCTTGAAATTTGTCGCTCACTGCATCCTGAGCCGTGTCGGCATAAGCCACCACAACCTCTGACAGCGCGAGCGTGAAACCCCGCGCACGCGCGAGTGCCTGCACCTTGCGACGCAGCTTCGCCTCCTCTCCGAGGGAGAGCGAACGGTCTTTCGGCAAATCGACGTAAGCCAAAGTCCGCACGTCCTCGGCCAATGCGCGCTCCTGCCAGATCTCCGGCAAGCATGGGCCAAGGGCGGCGAGAGCCACGATAGCGATGCCAGCGGAAACCAGTCCCCCCAACACGAACGCGTTCGGTCCGCCTTCGGCTCGCGGCAGGTACGAACGAATCTGGTCGCGGCCCGGCGCCGTCATTCGACGTCGGAAAGATCGAGGATGGCCATGAATGCCTCCTGTGGTATCTCCACGGTTCCAATCTGCTTCATACGCTTCTTGCCCTCCTTCTGTTTGTCGAGGAGCTTGCGCTTGCGCGAGATGTCGCCGCCGTAACATTTCGCTGTCACGTCCTTGCGCAACGCCGAAAGTGATTCACGTGCAATGACTTTGTTGCCGATGGCCGCCTGCAGCGCCACTTCGAACTGCTGCCTTGGGATCACCTGGCGCAGTTTCTTCGTGAGCAGTTTGCCGCGTTCATAGGAGCTCGCCCGGTGCACGATGCACGAAAGCGCGTCCACTGGTTCGCCGTTGATGAGGATGTCGAGCTTCACCAGGTCAGCATCGGCGTAGTCCACGAACTCGTAATCCATGCTCGCGTATCCGCGCGAGATACTCTTCATGCGGTCGAAGAAGTCGAACACCATCTCATTGAGAGGCAGCAGGTATTCGAGCATCACGCGATTTTGCGACAGATAGTCCATGCGCTTCTGTACACCACGCCGCTCCACAAGAAGGCCCATCACAGGGCCCAGATACTCCTGCGGCATATGGAATGTGGCGATGACCATCGGCTCCATGAATTTTTCGATCGAGGTGGGCGGGGGAAGCAGCGCCGGGTTGTCGACGCGCACCATGGTTCCCTGTGTCGTGTAAACCTCGTACACGCACGTGGGCGCCGTCAGGATGAGGCTGATGTTGTATTCGCGCTCAAGCCTTTCCTGCACGATTTCCATATGCAGCAGCCCGAGAAATCCGCAGCGGAAGCCGAAGCCGAGCGCAGTGGACGTTTCCGGTTCATACGAGAGCGAAGAGTCGTTGAGCGTGAGCTTCGCGAGCGCGTCCTTCAGGTTCTCGTACTGGTTGCTCTCCAGCGGAAAGAGCCCCGCAAACACCATCTGCTTGGCCTTTTTGAAGCCAGGCAGCGGCTCGGGCGCGGGTCTCGAGGTGCTCGTGATGGTGTCGCCCACGCGTGTGTCGCGAACGTCCTTCACGTTGGCGATGATGTAACCCACTTCACCCGCCGAGAGCACCTCACGCGAATACGCCTTGAGGCACATGACGCCGACTTTTTGAACTTCGAAGTTCTTGCTGGAGTGCATCATCTGGATGTTGTCGCCAATGCGCACCTCGCCGTCCACCACGCGCACGAGAACCACCACACCCTGGTAGCTGTCGAACCACGAATCGAAGATAAGTGCGCGCAGAGGCTCTTCACGCGTGTCCTTGGGGGGAGGAACCTGCTTCACCACAAGTTCCAGAATTTCGGCGATGCCGATGCCCGACTTGGCCGAGCATGCCACGGCCCCCGTCGCATCGATGGCAAGTTCTTCTTCAATCTGGAGGCTCACGCGCTCCACATCCGCCGAAGGGAGGTCGATTTTGTTGATCACAGGGAGCACGTGGACGTTGTTGTCCATGGCCAGGTAAACGTTGGCCACCGTCTGCGCCTCGACGCCCTGAGTGGCGTCCACCACAAGAAGGGCGCCCTCACATGCGGACAATGAGCGCGACACTTCGTAGGTAAAGTCCACGTGCCCGGGCGTGTCGATGAGGTTCAGAACGTACGTCACCCCGTCATTCGCCTTGTAGGTGAGAGTGGCGGTCTGCGCCTTGATGGTGATGCCACGCTCCCTTTCAAGTTCCATGGAGTCGAGCATTTGCGCTTGCTTGTCGCGGCTCGCCACTGCTCCGGTCTTTTCGAGGATGCGGTCGGCAAGTGTGGATTTTCCATGGTCGATGTGCGCGATGATGCAGAAGTTGCGAATGATCGAAGGGTCAGTGGTCTCAGTCCTGGACGCCATGGGCAAAAAAGTCTCCGGGGGATCGCGGGAAGCCTGACGCTCGCGCGCGGCGTGCCACACACATTTGGGAAAAGGCCACTCGCGTTCGCGGACGGTGTGCCGATAGCTCTGGAACCACCGGTGACGCGCCTTGCGCGCGTCTCGAACGTTGCGAGTGAGGCAAAGCCCCATGATGACACAGCACGCGCCTAAATCAACCGCGTCCGGCGCAGCTCTTGTGTGGGCGTGCCTGATTTTCGCATCATTGCGCACATATGCCGGGGCTGACCCCATTGAGCCCCCTGCTCCGCACCCTCTGCAGGTCTTGCTCGCGCCTGAAACCCCCACATATAAGGTGCGTTTTTCCGAAGAGGGCGAAAGCCTCGTTGTCGCAAGAATTCGTTATGTTGACGACACAGTGGTGTCACATGCGGTGGGTGCTCTTTTGCGCGGCACAGCTTTGCCGCTCGAGCTCGTTTTCCTCGACACTTTCCAACCTGCCCCCCAGGCCACCCGCGCTCCGGCAACGACGCCGGCAACGACGACGCACTTGACGCCGGTGGCTGAGCCTCTGCCGGCGGGGCTCTCCCGCACTCTGGATTTTTCTCCGCAAACGCCGTTTCGCGTGCGTGTCCGGCAAATGCCGGGCTTCGTGGATCCTGCTGTTCTGCTGCGTTCTCGAGACAGTTGGGAAACCCTGGCGCCCCGCTGCCTCAAAGACGAATGGCTCGCGGTGGCACGAGTACACCCCTCAGCGGCGAATGCCGAAACCGCACCTATTGAATTCGGTGCACTGAAAGGCAATCTCGATGAACTTGTGGCGCAGGTCACGGGTTCGGTCCAGCCTGACCGAACGGCAGCCCCGCTGGCTCCAGCACGTCCTTATTATTCGTTTGGTGAATTTGTCTGCGTGTCTTTCCTGGAACACCCTCCAGGGGCCCTTCCCGGGCGTTGATCGACTGTCAATTTGAACACTGCTGACCAAGCCATAGGCACCGACATTCCGGCCCCAACCCTGCGATCCCCGTGCGTTGGCGCTGGCCGCGTTCCTGCAAATCGGTCGTGTTGTTCACGACGGCTTTGGAGGACCACGCCATGAAAAACACCCCTGCCCCCAGCTCCACACTCGCAGCGGCCCGAGAATTCCACACCGTGCGCCGAAACCGTATTTTCCTCGGCGCCGCCGCGTGCCTGGCGTCAACCGGACTCGCCGTGGCGTGCATCTCGACCACGCCGCCGAACCCGTCATCCGCGTCCAACAGCGCCCCGCGCGGCGGCCCCGTGGTCATCGCTCACTGCAGCGACGGCTCCGACGCGACGTTCGAACTCGATCGTGCAGGCTCCACACAGATCATCACTGGCCGTTTCATGACACAGGGTGCTTCCGAAACTCCGCTTCGCCTCTCGGCGGAATTTCGCCGTGCCGGCAGTGACGACGACAGCACCATCGCACTAGAGGATCTCGCGGGTTCGGTCATCGCTCCACGCAAAGCTTCACAAGCGGGTGCGCCTAAAGCCGCGCTTCCGACAACCCATGCGTACGCGCTCAAATCACTTGTGTTCGAGGGCATTCAGGAGTCGGTCGGGGGGCATATTTCCTTGCAGTGGGGCCGTTCCCAGATGCAGCTCTCGGGTTGCCATTTCAACGTCGCCGTGCTCGAACGCATGCGAGGTCAGGAGCACCTGCCTTTTGTCATCGCCCGCGCGAAATAAAGGAACACGCGCCCGCCGCCCGAATCTCAATTCAAAAACCTTCGCCCAGTTCACGTTCCACATCCGCGAGGTGTGATCGGCCGGATTGTGAAATCATGCGGCCAGAACGGGTGCGATTCAGGAATCCGCGGAAAACGAGAAACGGTTCGTAGACCTCCTCGATGTTACCGCGCTCGTCATTCATGGCGGCAGCCACAGCTTCAAGCCCCACGGGCCCGCCATCATAACGATCGCGGATGATCGTGAGAATTTCGCGGTCTTCGCGAGAGAGCCCCTCACCGTCCACGCCAAAGCGCTCGAGCGCGAGCCGCACCGACGCCTCCGAGACGACCTCCTCGCCGGCTATCAGGGCATAGTCCATCACGCGCGAGAGCAGCGCATTGGCGATGCGCGGCGTGCCTCGGCTCCGACGTGCGAGCAGCGTGGCCGCATCCGGATCGATCTTCACACCAAGGATATGGGCGCTGCGACGCACGATGGTCGCGAGGTCCGTGTAACGGTAATATTCGAGCCTCTGCGTCAGACCGAAGCGACTGCGCAGTGGGGCCGAAATCGAACCGGCCTTCGTGGTGGCGCCAATGAGCGTAAACGGCTTCAGATCGAAACTCACGGTGCGCGCCGACGGTCCCGCCCCAATCAAAATGTCGAGTCGCCTGTCTTCCATGGCGCTATAGAGAACCTCTTCTACCTGCACAGGCAGTCGGTGGATTTCGTCCACGAACAGTACCGTGTTCGCCTCAACATTCGCGAGCAGACCCATAAGGTCGCCCGCTTTTTCTATGACCGGCCCGCTCGTGACTTTGAATTCGCAACCCATTTCTGCCGCGATGATGCCGGCAAGCGTGGTTTTTCCGAGCCCCGGCGGACCGTGCAGCAGCACGTGGTCAGGCATTTTTCCGCGTTGGCGCGCCGCCGCCGTGTACACCTTGAGCACCTCAACGACACGGTCTTGCCCTGGGTACTCCGAGAAGCTCCGCGGGCGCAGGACATTGCCCGACTCGATGGGCGACGCTTGCCGCGCCACCTCGGGAAACACGATGTGATCGGAGACGTGTTCCATGTGTCAGTCGCTTTCTTTTTCCTTGAAAAGGTGGCCCGAGAGCTTGCCGAGGATGGAGCGCAGCGCTGTCTCGAACACAACGGTCTCGCCGCGCGCGAGGCGCGCCTCTGGCTCTTTGACCGCGGCTTCCACCACCTTTTCCTTGTAACCCATATTTTCGAGCGCACTGCGCAGGTCCTCTACCACGCGACGCGCTGCCAGACGGGCTTCCAAAGTGCGGGCTTCGCGTGCTTTGCCACCCCGACTTGCTCCGGCGGTGGCACCTTCTGCGGCTTCTCCTTCGTCGAAGAGCACCGCAGGATCCGTTTCCTTTGCAGCACCCGCAGCACCCGCGGCACCAGCAACAGCACGCCTGTCGAAGCGCGTCTCGCTTCGATCGTTTGCCATTGCACCCGAGTAAAGGTGCTGCAGTGCCAGGAGCTTCGTGAACTTGTCTTTCAACTCCAGAACGAGACGTTCAGCTGTTTTTGCACCCACGCCTGGAATGCTCACAAGAAGCGGCGCACGACCCTCCACCACGGCTTCACACAACTCCACACCATCCAGCGGCCCAAGAAGCCCCACCGCAAGACGCGGACCCACGCCTGTCACGGATATCAGCGCCTCGAACACCTTCCGGTCGAACAGAGAAGCGAAACCGAAAAGCTTGATGGCGTCCTCGCGCACGTGCGTATGAATGTACAAATGCGCGGCCTCACCCTCGGGAGGCAGTGCGCAGAGGGAACTCACGGGCACCACGAGTTCGTAACCCACGCCACCCACGTCGAGCAGCAGTGCATCAGGGGTTTTCTCGAGCAGCGTCCCACGCAGGAATCCAATCACCTCAACCCCCTGGCCCACCATCGTCACAACGGACGATTGGAGGCATGCCCTACATCCGTCTGGTCATACGTTCGCGTCAAGTGTCCGTTTTTTTGCCCTCTCGTCAACCCCCGCACGCCAGTGGCATTCTCTTCCTCGAACGTGGTGCGCTATTCTCCGAAGAAGAGCGGTGACTGAAATTTGCACCCGCACGAAACCTGGAGGTTGGCGATGGCGTTCTGGATCCGCAAGAAGGGCGAAGAGGGCGAAGGTGAGGCAAACTCCGCTTCGGCGCTCAAGCCGACCAAAAAGAAAGACGACAAGAAAGACAACAAGCCCAAGCGCATCGACAATCTGCGTATCCCGCAGCATCTGCGTATCACGCTCCGCTCGCTCGGTTCGCCCAACGAGTTCGTGTTTCACACGAAGGATCTCTCGGCCACGGGCGCGTTTGTACTGTGCGCGGTGTTCAAGCGCTACCCGTTCCAGCAGCAAAGCACGTTGCTCGACGCGAGCGTGGAACTCAAGGAACCCGACTCCGACGAAGTCACGAAACTCCAGTTCCTTGCGAAGATCGCGCGCGTGGTGGAGGCGCAGGGCCAAGGTGCGAGCAGCATTTCAGGCTTCGGCATCCGCATCGTGCAGATAAGCCAGGAGCAGCGCGCGACGCTTGAAGGTTTCATCCAACGCAACGGCTCACCCGACGTAAACAACGTGGCCGCTGAGAGAGCGGGTCTGCTGTCTTCGGACAATGTCATGTCGGAAACAGCCCTGGCACTCGCACGCATCGAAGTCGATCCAGATGCGGGTCTTGGTGTCGACATCGACCTAGAAGCCAGCGACGATGAAGAAGACATCGACGTTCTGCCACGCGCCGGCTGACATCCATGAACCCTCCTGGCACCCCACTGCGCAAGATCGAACGAACGCTGCGCACGTTGATGACCCCGCCCGACACCGATGAGACCGAAGCCCTCCGCACGAAAATCCGAGCGGAAGGCGCTTCTTTTCGCTCGCATATCTGGTTCGTGCTGCGCGAAAGCCTCCACCTCGCGCGCCACAAGGGCCTCGCGGACAAATCCGCGTCGCTCACTTACACGTTCATCCTGTCCATCGTGCCGCTGCTTGCCATTGCATTCACGTTCTTCAAAAGCTTTGGTGGCCTGCAGAACTTCATCGACGAAACGGTCGTGCCGGTGGTGTCGATGCACTTTCAGCAGACCGTTGCTGATCAGATCAACGAGTACATCCGATTCCTCATGGGCCAGCTCGACACCAAGGCGCTCTCGGTGGTGAGTTTCGTGACTTTCCTCGGCACGGTCATCGCCCTGCTGATGAACATCGAAAAATGCGTCAACGAAATCTTCGACGCGCGACGCGAACGCGGGCTCGTGCGCAAATTTTTCAACTACTGGGTGCTGATGAGTTTCACTCCAGTGGTGATTGGATTTTCGAGCGTAAAGTCTACGCAGTTCCTAAAGAATTTCGAATTTTCGGGGCAATTTCTCGATCCCATCAGCCACGGTGGGATTCTCGACGTCGCGCGTTACACGGTGGGTCTCCTCACTCAGACGGCCGGGTTCCTGGCGTTGTTCGCATTTCTGCCCGCACGTCGCACGGGCTTTCGCGCACTGCTGGTGGGTGCCATCACCACAACCGCACTCTTTGAAGCGTTGCAGTTCGTGAACCTCTACCTCACACGCAGCGCGCTCTCGGATTCCACCGCCACAGAAATTTATGGAACCATTCCGCTGATTGCGGTCATTTTCTTTGTGTGGATCCGGCTCATATGGCTTGTGGTGCTTTTGGGTGCTTGCGTCTGCCGAGCCGCTGGCAAGCTCCTGGATGATGACACGGCAGGAACCACTCACACCGGAATAGCCTCCGATCTGTTTCTCTGCGCTCGGCTGTTTGACGACGCCTGTGCGGCATTCGAAGTGGACGGCGTGCCCAATTCCTATGGACAGCTCGCGTCTGCGCGGGGACTCACCCATGAACAGGGAGAGCGTGTCCTGTGGTGGCTCACGCAAGCGAAATTGCTGTTCGCCCAAAGCGAGGCGCGCGAAACGCTGCTGGTGCCGACGCCAAAAGGCCAGCGGTTGCGTCATTCCCCTCGAGAATTCCTTCGTGAGATGATGCGCGTCGGATCTCACGGAGGCACCGGCGCAGTGCTGCCAGAGCCTTCAAGCGCAATCGCGCAAACCGAAACAGCCGGTTCCGATAGCCGCGGTGCCTTTCCAGCCCGCGTGCTTTCGTTGCTGCAGGAGGATCTCAAATGACCCGCAATCCCAAACGTCCCGTCGTGGCCGCAGCCGCCCTCGTGCTTGTCTGTGTCGCATTTGCGGCTGGCGTCGCCACATCGGTTCTCGCTGGTGAGAGTGCGCGCACATACTCCACAAAGGGAAAAGTGGTGAGCGTCCAGGGCGGTCGCCTGCTCCTGAAAGACAAGTTCGGCGTCGACTGGGAGTACGAGCTGCCCAAGTCGCTGCAGACCTCAGTGGGAAAAGAGGTCAAGGTCGTCTACACGATGCACGCCGTGAAGCTCGAAGCGCCGACACCCTGATTCGTTCTGCCGTTGCATCAATAGGACGCAGCTCCGCTTTGAATTTTATGTCAATTCATAAAGCATTTTAAACTCGCCTTTTCCCGGCGTGCGACATCACTTTCGCACGATTAACAATCATCCCACAATTTGCGCAACAATATCGCAGACAGCTTTGGAGTGCAGGCACCCGCCCTGCGGCACCTCTCACTTGTTTGTGTGTTTTCATAATTGTCTTGCTGGACAGCCCACCAAATCTCGTGTTAATTCAAGTCTGTCAAAACTCTGTCACTTGCGTTTCCAAATGTGGATGTCCCGTTTAAGGGCCCTGTCAGCATTCGTGAATTGTCGCCGAGTTTCGATGCCCCTCGTCTTACCTTCGGAGGTCAGAAAATATGTTTTTCCAGTCCGCGCCACGCCTTTTTGCTCTGACAATGAGCTCCAGCCTCGCGCTCGCCGTTTCTGCAACTGCTCTTGCTGAGCAAAAAAGCCAGACCGAGCGCCGCGCGGCACAGGAAATTTTCTGGTCGGCAGGCGAAGAGCCCCCCAGCATGGATCCTACAAAGCAGGCCGATGCCGTGTCCAACGTGTGGCTCGGCCATCTGTTTGAAGGCCTCATGGGCTACGACAAGGCAGGCGAAGTCGTGCCTGGCGCCGCTGAGAAGATGAACGTGTCTGCCGACGGCAAGACGTACACCTTCACCATCCGTTCCAGCGCAAAGTGGCACGACGGCAAGCCCGTCACCGCGCAGGATTTCGAATTCGCTTTCCGTCGCCTTGTTGACCCCACGTATGCCTCTGAGTACGCGTTCATCGCCGAAACCGCGCAGATCGTAAACGCGACCGAAATCGTCGCGAAAAAGCTCCCTATCGATCAGCTCGGCGTGAAAGCCATCGACGACAAAACCTTCGAGGTGAAACTCAAGAACCCCGTCGCGTTTTTCCCGTCGCTCATGGCATTCAACACTTTCTACCCGGTCCGCAAGGATCTCGTGGAAAAGCACGGCGACAAGTTCGCCACCAGCATGGAAAGCCTCGTGGGCAACGGCCCATTCAAAATGGCCAAATGGCAGAAGGAGGCGTCCATGCGCCTCGAAAAGGCGCCCAACTACTGGAACACCAAGGCCATCAAGATCAATGCGATCGAGAGCCCTGTGATGGTCAAAGACACCGGCGCGAACTACAACCTGTTCCGCACTGGCGGGATCGATCTCGTGGGCCTCGACTTCGAGCGCATCAAGCTCGCTCAGAAGGACAAACTGCCTATCAAGTCGTTTGCCGACGGCTCGCTCTGGTACTTCCAGTTCAACCAGCTTGAGGGCAAGAATTTTGCCAATCAGAAGCTCCGTGCCGCTATCC